>Ga0209758_1004355_pt1 | contig 11860 bp, 10 predicted proteins | sample AraplaMF_Col_mMF_FD_184258 | JGI IMG/M metagenome (GOLD analysis project Ga0209758, IMG submission 184258) | Arabidopsis root microbial communities from the University of North Carolina, USA - plate scrape MF_Col_mMF (SPAdes) (version 2) | ecosystem: Host-associated > Plants > Roots > Endosphere... | reverse complement strand
CCCCGCGCGCGATCGCCGGGGGGCTTTTTGTTGACGTCGTGCATCAATCTTGTTCAATGCTGCGCCGATCCAGTTGGGGTAGGAGAGCAATGACGGTCGTTCGATTTCAGGTTGCAGTGGTTGCCGCCGCATTCGCGTTGTGCGCTGCAATGAGCAATCCCGCATCGGCGCAGAAGGCCTACGACAGCGGCGCCTCCGATACCGAGATCAAGATCGGCAACATCATGCCCTATAGCGGGCCGGCCTCCGCCTATGCCGTGATCGGCAAGGCCGAAGAGGCCTATTTCAACAAGGTCAATGCCGAAGGCGGCATCAATGGCCGCAAGATCAAGTTCATCTCGTATGACGATGCTTATTCGCCGCCGAAGACGGTGGAGCAGGCGCGCAAGCTGGTCGAGAGCGACAACGTGCTCTTGATCTTCGGCTCGCTCGGCACCTCCACCAACGGCGCCATCCGCAAATACATGAACGAGAAGAAAGTGCCGCAATTGTTCGTGGCGAGCGGCGCCTCGAAGTGGAACGATCCCAAGGAATATCCCTGGACCATGGGCTGGCAGCCGAGCTACGCCAGCGAGGCGAAGATCTACGCCAAGTACATCATGAAGGAGAAGCCGAATGCGAAGATCGGCGTGCTCTATCAGAACGACGATTTCGGCAAGGATTATCTGAAAGGGCTGAAGGACGGCCTCGGCGCCAAGGCCGCGACGATCGTGCTGGAGGAGCCCTACGACACCTCGGAGCCGGCGGTCGACGAGCATGTCGTGAAGCTGAAGGCCGCGGGCGCAGATGTCTTCATCAGCATCACCACGCCGAAATTCGCGGCCCAAGCGATCAAGAAGGCGGCCGAGATCAACTGGCACCCCATGCACATCCTCTCCAATGTCTCGGCCTCGGTCGGCGGCGTGCTCGAGCCGGCAGGCTTCGAGATCTCGCAGGGCATCCTGTCGGCGACCTACATCAAGGACGGCTCCGACCCGCAATGGAACGCCGACGAGGGCATGAAGAAGTTCTACGACTTCGTCGCGAAGTACGATGCGAAGGCCAACAAGCTCGATGCCGGCGTGGTGTTCGGCTATGCGGCCGCCCAGACCATGGTGAAGGTGCTGCAGATGTGCGGTGACGACCTCACCCGCGACAACGTCATGAAGCAGGCGGCATCCTTGAAGGATTTCGAGCCTGATACGCTGCTGCCCGGCATCGAGATCAACACCGCACCCGATGATTTCGCGCCGATCGAACAGCTCCAGATGATGCGGTTCAAGGGCAAGTCGTGGGAATTGTTCGGCGAGATCATCTCGAGTGAATCCAGCCCCTAACGGCAACTCAGAATAGCTCGACGCTCGCTCGGCAACTCAAGACGGTCGCCCCTTTTCGCAGTTGCACAGGCGGCCCTGACTACTAAAGACGCAGCCCCTGCGACGACGTCGCGGGGGCTTTCTGTTGAAGCCGTCAGGCAAATCGTATTGAATTGAGGCCGCGTCGCCAAAAACAATCACGCCAAGAAAAGGAGCGCACACACACCAAGAAAATAGGGAGATTGGAATGCCCGCTGTCACCGGCAAGCTTGCGGCCGCTTCACTCGCGCTCGCGCTCATCACGGCCTCGACCTCCATCGCATCGGCCCAGAAGAAATACGATACCGGCGCGACCGACACCGAGATCAAGATCGGCAACATCATGCCATATAGCGGCCCGGCTTCCGCCTACGGACAGATCGGTCGGACCGAAGCGGCCTTCTTCAAAATGATCAACGATCAAGGCGGCATCAACGGCCGCAAGATCAATTTCATCTCCTACGACGACGGCTATTCGCCGCCGAAGACCGTTGAGCAGGCGCGCAAGCTCGTCGAGAGCGACGAAGTGCTGCTCATTTTCAACTCGCTCGGCACGCCGCCGAACTCGGCCATCCACAAATACATGAACTCGAAGAAAGTGCCGCAGCTGTTCGTCGCCACCGGCGCAACCAAATGGAACGACCCGAAGGACTTCCCCTGGACCATGGGCTGGCAGCCCAACTACCAGAGCGAGACGCAGATCTACGCCAAGTACATCCTCAAGAACATGCCGAACGCCAAGATCGCGGTGCTGTACCAGAACGACGATTACGGCAAGGACTATCTCAAAGGCCTGAAGGATGGTCTCGGCGCCAAAGCTTCGACGATGATCGTGGCTGAAGAGAGCTATGAGACGACCGAGCCGACAGTCGACAACCATATCGTCAAGCTGAAGTCGACCGGGGCCGACGTGTTCATGAACATCACGACGCCAAAATTCGCCGCGCAAGCGATCAAGAAGATCGCCGAGATCGGCTGGAAGCCGACACACTTCCTCAACAACGTCTCGCAGTCGATCGGCAGCGTCATGAAGCCGGCCGGTTTCGAGAACGGGCAAGACATCATCTCCGCGGCCTACCTCAAGGACCCTTCGGACCCGCAGTGGAAGGATGATCCGGGCATGAAGACGTGGCGCGAGTTCATGGCGAAATATTTCCCGGAAGGCGACACGCTCGCCGGCGAGCCTATCGTCGGCTACGCGGTGGCGCAAACATTGGTGCAGGTGTTGAAGCAGTGCGGCGACAACCTCACCCGGGAGAACGTCATGAAGGAAGCCGCGAATCTCAAGGACTTCCGCACCGAGCTGCTGCTGCCGGGAATCAAGATTAACACCTCGCCTACCGATTTTGCGCCGATCAGTTCGCTCCAGCTCGAGCGCTTCAAGGGCGAGAAATGGCAGCTGTTCGGTGACGTGATCAGCGCCGACGCCGGCGGCTAACCGCCCCGCTTGCGACGACAACGAGCCCCCTGCGAGACGATCGCAGGGGGTTCTTGCTTGGTCGGCCGATCATCATCACGCGATTGCACAATCGAATGATGGGAAAGCCTGCTTACGCTTTTGGGCGCGATGCGGTAGGCAGGTGAAACGGCGGCCCCGCCGCCACCATTTCGAAAGCATCGTCATGACCGACCGACGCCCCCTGCTCCGCGCGCTCTACGACGCCGCCGTTGCCGCCGCGCATCCGAGTACGATTCTGGCGCCGCATTTGCGGCCGGCTCCGAAGGGACGCGTAATCTGCCTCGCCGCGGGCAAAGGCGCTGCCGCGATGGCCGCGGCTGCGGAACGGCATTATCTCGATACGCTCGAGCTCCCGCCGGAGCGCCTCGTCGGCATCGCCACCACGCGCCATGGCTACGGCGTGCCGACGCGCCGCATTCGCGTCGTCGAGGCCGGCCATCCCGTGCCTGACGAGGCCGGCCTGAAAGGTGCCGCCGACACGCTCGCGCTCGCAGGCGAGGCCGGCCCTGACGATCTCTTGCTGGTGCTGCTCACCGGCGGCGGCTCGGCGAACTGGATCGCACCCAGCGACGGCATCAGCTTCGCGCAGAAGCAGGCGGTCAACAAGGCGCTGCTGCGTTCGGGCGCGCCGATCGGCGAAATGAACGTCGTCCGCAAGCATCTCTCGCGCATCAAGGGCGGCCGCCTGGCGCGCGCCGGCAAGAACGCCGCCGAGATCGTGACGCTCGCGATCTCCGACGTGCCGCATGACGATCCATCCGCGATCGCCTCGGGCCCGACGGTCCCCGATCCGACCACGCTTGCCGATGCGCGCGCGATCGTCGCGAAATACAAGCTCGCCATCGACGATGCCGTGCGCCGCGCGCTCGACGATGCCGCCAATGAAAGCTGCAAGCCTGATGACGCCGCCTTTGCCCGGGCACATTTCGAATTGATCGCGCGTCCCAGGCAATCGCTCGACGCCGCGGTGAAGCTGGCGAAAGAGGCCGGCTACGAGACCGTCGATCTCGGCGCCGACCTCGAAGGCGAGGCGCGCGAGGTCGCCGCCGATCATGCCAGGCTCGCGCTCCAGGCCCGCGCGCAAGGCAGGCGCGTCGCGATCCTCTCCGGCGGCGAGCTCACGGTGACGGTGCGCGGCCAGGGGCGCGGCGGCCCCAACCAGGAATACGCGCTGGCGCTCGCCTCTCTGTTGAAGGACACGCCCGACATCTCGGCGCTTGCCGGCGACACCGACGGCGCCGATGGGGGTGCCGGCCACCCCACCGACCCCGCCGGCGCAATGATCGACGCTGCGACCTTTGCCAAGATGAAGGCGCTGGCGCTGCAGCCGCAGACCTATCTGGACAACAACGACGCGACGACGTTCTTCGAGGCGACGGGCGATCTGCTGCAGCCCGGCCCGACGCTGACCAACGTGAACGACATCAGGGTGATCCTTGTCGACTAACGCCGCCACACCGGCACCTAGGCGAACGCCTCACCGCTTGGCGCTGACATGCTCCAGCAGCGCGAGCAGGCCCTTCAACAAATCCACTGGCGACGGCGGGCAGCCCTTGATGTGCAAGTCCACCGGAACGGTCTCGGATACGCCACCGACGCAGGCGTAGCTGCCTCTGAAAATCCCGCCATCGACGGCGCATCCCCCAACCGCAACGACCCATTTCGGATCGGGCGTCGCATTGTACGTCCGCTCCAGCGCCTGTTGCATGTTCTTCGTCACGGGACCCGTGACCAGCAGCACGTCGGCATGGCGCGGCGAGGCGACGAAGCGCAGGCCGAAACGTTCGATGTCGTAGAAGGCGTTGGACAGCGCGTGAATCTCCAGCTCGCAGCCGTTGCAGGACCCGGCATCGACCTCGCGAATGGCAAGCGAACGACCAAGCCTGGCCTCGGCGGCGCGGTTGACCTTGGTGGCAAGCTCAGCCAGCGCAGCTTGGTCCGGCGCCGGCGCAGGCTCCGTCAGCGAACCGTGGGTGAGGCTTTCGAGCAGGGTCTTGCGCATGGCTCAGAGGTCCGCGCCAGAATAGGAACAGTTGAACGACTTATTGCAGAGCGGGAAGTCGGCGATGATGTTGCCCTCGATCGCCGTTTCCAGCAGCGGCCACTGGAACCACGATGCGTCGCGCAGATGGCAGCGTTCGACGCGCAACTCGTCATCGAGCCGCAGCCATACCAGAACGTCGCCCCGGAAAGCCTCGGCGAGCGCCATGCCCTCACAGGCACCGCGGCCGATCCCGGGAGGCAGCGCGGTCTCGAGCCCTCCCGGCCCGAGCCGGTCGAGGATCTGCTCGATCAGCTCGACGCTCTGCTCGACCTCGCGGATTCGGATCCAGACCCGGGCGTTGACGTCGCCGGCGTCCAGCACCGGCACCTCGAACGACAGACGATCGTAGGGCGCGTAGGCAAGCGTGCGTCGTGCATCGAAATTGCGGCCCGAGGCGCGGCCGACATAGCCGCCGGCGCCGAACTGGCGCGCATACTCTGCCTTCACGATGCCTGTGGTGACGGTGCGGTCCTGCAAGGACGCCGTATTGTCATAGAGCTCGACCAGGCGCGGAAAGACCTTGCGTAGCTCCGCAAGCAGCGCGCGCAACGCGGAAACGCCATCCGGCGCAATGTCACGCGTCACGCCGCCGGGCACGATGACGTCCATCATCAGGCGGTGACCGAACGCGACATCAGCAGCGCGCAAGCAGCGCTCCCGCAGAATGCCGGTCTGGGCATGCATCAGCGCGAATGATGCGTCGTTGCAGATGGCCCCGATGTCGCCCAGATGATTGGCGAGCCGCTCCAGTTCCGCCATCAGCGCCCGCAGCCAGGTCGCACGCTGCGGCGCCTCCACGTCCAGTGCGGCCTCAGCAGCGCGCGCAAAGGCGAAGGCGTAAGCGACTGCGCTGTCGCCGGAGGTGCGGTTGGCGAGCTTTGCCGCGGCCCCGAGGCTCGCGCCCTGCATGAGCGATTCGATGCCCTTATGAGTGTAGCCGAGCCACTGCTCCAACCGGACCACATGCTCGCCATTCGCAGTGAAGCGGAAATGACCGGGCTCGATGATCCCGGCGTGGACCGGGCCGACCGCGACCTGATGCAACGCCTCGCCCTCGGCCGGGAGGAACTGGTATGGCCGCGCGTCGCGCGATGCGTTGCGGCCGGAGAGCGGATAGGATTTGCCCCAGGCATGGTGATCGAGCCATTGCCGCAGATCTGGCCGCAGATCGTCGGCAGCAGTTGGAACAAGCCCGAACAGGTCATGAATCGTCCGTTCCAGCCGAAGCGCCGGCGCATGACGGCTGGCCACGCTTGGAAATGTGCCGGCCGTACACGCGTAGGTCACGACCGCAATCTCGGCCGAGCCGCCATCGAGCAGCGCCATATGCACCGCGGCCGGCTCGCCCCAGAAGCCGAGCAGCGTGAGGCTTCCCTCAACCAGCCGGTCGATCGCCGCCTGCCAACCCACCTCCGTCACGACCGCGCGTGGCGAGGGCCGGTGCGACAGCACCGCTTGGACATGGGGGATGCTGTCGAGAATGCCCATCGCCTATCCCAGCAGCTTCGCGACGTTCTGGAAGCCGGTGACCAGCACCGGCGGCAGATAGATGCCGGCCATCAGCACCAATCCGAGATGCGTGAACATCGGCACGTACGAGGCCTCCGCGGGCGCGGTCTTGCCCCTGGGCTCGCCGAACATCACCGGCCCGATCCGCAAGAAAAGGCCGCCGAGCGCGATGATGATGCCGAGCACCAGGATCACCGTCAGCCACGGCGCGCGGGCGAAGGTCGAGCTCACCACGAGAAACTCGCTCATGAAGATGCCGAGTGGCGGCAGCCCGACGATGGCAATGACGCCCAGCATCAGGCCCCAACCGAGCGCAGGGCTGGTCGCCGTGAGCCCGCCGATCTCGGCGATCTTCTGTGTGCCCTTGACCTGTGCGATATGGCCGACCGCGAAGAAGATTGCCGACTTGGTGAGCGAATGCATGGTCATGTGCAACAGCCCCGCGAAGTTCGCGAGCGGGCCGCCCATGCCGAAGGCGAACACGATGATGCCCATATGCTCGATCGAGGAATAGGCAAACATCCGCTTGATGTCGCGGCGCCGGTACAGCATCAGCGCGGCGAAGACCACCGAGATCAGGCCCATGGTCACCATCAGCGGAGCCGGCGTGATCGCCGCGGAGTTGACCGCAAGCATCATCTTGAAGCGCAGGAGCGCATAAAGCGCGACATTGAGCAGCAGGCCGGACAGCACCGCCGAGATCGGCGTCGGACCCTCGGCATGCGCATCCGGCAGCCAGGCGTGCAGCGGCGCGAGCCCGACCTTGGTGCCGTAGCCGAGCAGGAGGAAAACGAAGGCGACGTTGAGCAACGCCGGGTCGAATTGTGCGGCGTGCTTCACCAGCACCGTCCACACCATGCCGTCCATCCCCTCGCCCACCACGGGGCGCGCCGCCATATAGACCAGGATCGTGCCGAACAGCGCGAGCGCGATGCCGACGCTGCCGAGGATGAAATATTTCCAGGCGGCTTCCAGCGCCTCATGGGTACGGTAGATGCCGACCATCAGCACGGTCGTCAGCGTCGCCACCTCGACCGCAACCCACATCAGACCGATATTGTTGGCGATGAGCGCGAGATTCATCGCGAACATCAGCATCTGGTACATCGCGTGATAGAAGCGCAGGAAGGCAGGCGTCAGCCGTCCAGTCTCGATCTCGTGATGGATGTAGCTCGCGCTGAACACTGAAGTCGTGAAGCTGACGAACGTCGTCAGCACGATGAAGACCTTGTTGAGATCGTCAAGCAGCAGGTATTGGCCCGACGTCGGCTCGATCACGAACAGCGACAGCGAGGTGAGAAAGGTCGCAAGCGCCGCAAGGACGTTGAGCTTCGCCGTCAGCTTGTAGCCCGGCAGGAGCGCGAGCAGCGCGGCCGAGATCGCCGGGATCAAGAGGATTGCGCCGAGGGCGTCCATCATCGCCGCTCTCCGCGAAAACGATCAAGCGCCTGCACGTCCACGCTGTCAAAACGCTCGCGGATCCGGAACAGGAAGATGCCGATCACGATGAAGGCGATCAGCACCGAGAAGGCGACGCTGATCTCGACCACCAGCGGCATGCCCTTGGCGCCGGTTGCCGCCAGCACCAGCCCGTTCTCCAGCGACATGAAGCCGACGACCTGGCTTACCGCGTTACGCCGCGTCACCATGATCAGGAGCCCGAGCAGCACCACCGACAGCGCGAAGGCTAAATCCTCGCGGGCGAGCGCATCCGCGCCCGGCGTCACCCGCAGCATCACCACCATCGAAAGCGCGACAAGGCCGATGCCGGCCATCATGGTCAGCCCGACGCCGATCACGTTCTCGATCTCGCGGTGAATGCCGAGGCGCCTAATGATCCGGTGCAGCGCGACCGGGATGATGATGGCTTTGAAGACCAGCGCGATCAGGGCCGTGACATAAAGATGCGGCGCCTGCTGCACATAGGCCTGCCAGGCCACCGACAGCGCCAGCACGCCGGCATGCAGCGCATAGACGTTAAGGAGCGCATAGAGCCGGTCCTGGTAGAGCATCATGAAGCTCGCCAGCACGAGGGAGCCGGCGAGCAGATGGGCGATGTCGAACTGCAGGCTACTCATCTCTTACAGGCTCCCCGACACGAAGCGCAGCAGGGTGGCAAGCAGCGCCAGCATCAGTGCCGCGCCCAGGAACTCCGGAATCCGGAACACGCGCATCTTGGCGATCGACGTCTCGAACACCGCGAGCAGAAAGCCAAGGACCGTCAGCTTGCCGAAATAGAGCAGTGCGCCAGAAACGAGCCGTGCAACGCTCGCGTCTGCAGTTGCCGTGCCCCATGGCAGGAACACGCAGGCGATCAGCGAGACGTACAGCAGAAGCTTGAGCTGCGACGACAGATCGATCAGGGCGAGATGACGGCCCGAATATTCCAGCACCATGGCCTCATGCACCATGGTGAGCTCGAGATGGGTGGCGGGGTTATCGACGGGAATGCGGGCATTCTCCGCCAGTGCCACGATGGTCAGCGCGACGAAGGCCATGCCGAGCGACACGCGCAGGCCGACCGCGTCCGAGCCCATGAATTCGGCGACGTAGGAGAGCTGGGTCGAGCCCGCGATCATCGCCACCGAGAAGACGGTGATCAGCATCGCAGGCTCGGCGAGCGAGGCGATCATGACCTCACGGCTGGAACCGATGCCGCCGAAGGCGGTGCCGACATCCATGCCGGCAAGCGCCTGGAAGAAACGGGCGCTGCCGAGCAGCGCGATGATGGCGATGAGGTCGGCGGTCCAGGAGAACAGAAGCCCGTTGCCGAAAGTCGGCACCAGCGAGACCGCCACCCAGGTGCCCGCGAACATCAGATAGGGAATGACGCGGAACAGCCAGGATGCGTTGTCCGCGAGCACGACGTCCTTGCGCATCAGACGAATGAGGTCGCGATAGGGCTGGAGCAGCGGCGGCCCCCGCCTGCGGAGAAGCCGAGCCTTCACCTTCCGCACGAAACCCGTCAGCAGCGGCGCGAGGCCCAACACCAGCGACATCTGGGCGCCCTGGGAGAGGATATCGCGCAGCGCGCTCATACTGCCACCACCAGCAGCAGCACGATGAGCGCCACGAAGACCAGCGTCAGGTATCGGCGAATGCTGAGGAACTGCAAGATATTGATACGGTCCGTCGCAAAGCCGATCACGATCGCAATCGGCGCGTACAGCCCATCCCAGATCAGATCGCGCAGTTCGACCTGGAAACGCGCGGGAAGCGGCGAAGATGGCGGCGGCATCTCGCCAATCTCGCGCGCGGCAAAGACGACACTGCCGAACACGCGGCGGATCGGCTGCGAGAAGCTGGAGGCCGAATACTGGATCGTTGGGTTCGGATCGGGATAGCCGCAATCCCAGGCCGCTGTACGGCGCAAGCGGTCGGAGGCGAAGCGGTGAATGGCCGACGCCGCCGCCGTCCCGCAGAGTGCCACGAACAGAAACACCAGAAGGCCATTATAGGAGCTGCGGCTTTCCGCGATCGGTACGATGGTGAGCCACTGCAATCCGACCTGATGCGGCATGACGTTGCCGACCATATTCTTGCTCACCGGCGCCAGCGCATCGATGAACAGCCCGGGCAGAATGCCGGCGAGGAGGCACAAGGCGGCAAGCATGAGCATTGCGGTCAGCGAGAAACGGTCGGTCTCATGCGCTGATGCCGCAACGTCCGAGCGCGGCCGGCCGAGGAAGCTGATGCCATAGAGCTTGACGAAGCAGGCCGCGGCAAAGGCGGCCGCGAGTGCCAACAAACCGCCGACTGCCGGAATGACCAGCTTGAGCCCCCAGGAGGACAGTTGCGGCGAGAGCAGGATCGCCTGGAAGGTCAGCCATTCCGAAACGAAGCCGTTGAACGGCGGCAAGGCCGAGATCGCGATGCAGCCGACCAGGACCGCGACCGCCGTTGTCGGCATGCGATGGATCAGCCCCCCGAGCTTCTCCATGTCGCGCTCGCCCGTTGCTCCCAGCACCGCTCCGGCGCCGAAGAACAACAGGCTCTTGAACAGCGCATGATTGAAGACGTGCAACATCGCCGCGGTGAAAGCGAGCGCTGCCACCCAGTCGAGCCCCTCCGCCTTGAAGGCCAGGGCCAGCCCGAGACCGGTGAAGATGATGCCGATGTTCTCGATCGTTGAATAGGCGAGCACACGCTTGATATCGCGCTGCATCAGCGCATAGAGCACGCCCAACGTCGCCGTCGGACCGCCGACCAGCAGCACCACCATGCTCCACCACCACACCGGTTCGGGCAGGAGATCAAAGACGATACGCACGAAGCCGTAGACAGCGACCTTGGTCATGACGCCGCTCATGAGGCCGGAGACGTGACTGGGTGCGGCGGGATGGGCGAGCGGCAGCCAGGCGTGCAGCGGCACCAGGCCAGCCTTGGAGCCGGCGCCAAGCAGCACGAGGATCACGACCATGCCGGTCAGCGCAGCAGACGGATGCGAGGCGCGGATCGCATCGAAATCGTAACCGGCACCGCTCGCGAGCAGGCCGAAGGCGAGCAGCAGCGTCAGCGTGCCGAAACTTGCCATCAGGAGATAGACATAGCCGGCGCGCACATTCTCGGCTTCCCGGTGATGCGACACGACCATCGCCCAGGAGGTCAGCGACATGAATTCCCAGGCGACCAGGAAGCTGAACGCATCGTTTGCCAGCACGACGACGTTCATCGCTGCAAGATAGGCAGGATAGAACGGCAGCACGCGGCCAGGGGAGTCCTCATGCCGGCTGTAGCCGAGCGCGAACAGACTGGCAGCGACTCCGCCGAGATTGACGACGACAAGGAAGAAGGCGGACAGCGCATCGAGCCGGAAATGGGCCCCGAGCCAGGGCAGCCCGACCGGCAGGGTCGCGCTCTGCGTCAGATGAGGGACATCGAACAGATCGGACAGCGCCGTAATACATAGCGCCGACGTGGCGATCAGGCATCCGCCGTAAAGGATGATCGAGCCGCGCGGGTGCCTCGACAGCACGATCCCTGCAGGCGCCAGCGCCAGCAGAACCGCCACTGACCATAGCGCCACCGCGATCATGCCCTCTCCTCGATCATGATCTGCGTGCGCGTTGTCATCGCTATTGGCCGCCCGCACTCGGAGGTGGAGACTTCAGCCGCACACCGCGGCCCCCGGCACTCGACGCTGCGCCCTCGCCGATCAATTCGATACCGGCCTCCGACAGCGCCTCGATCAGCTTCATCAGAGAATCGACATTGCCGCGGATCACCCCTTCGGAGGCCTCCATGCGTTGGATCGTCGGCAGCGACAGCGAACAGAGCTGAGCGAGTTCGCGCTGGTCGATCCTCAGCAGGGCACGGGCGGCTCTAAGCTGCGCGGCGGTGATCACGGGGGAAGATGTCCGTGGCAGTTACAGTGATTGACTTGCCAAGCTTAAGCTGCGCAAAATGATGTTTCAAGCATCATTTCCTATATGCAGCGCATCATTCCGTTCGACGCCCGTGGAGCTACGCTCCGGGCATGACACTGGTATCCGGGGGCGCGCGCGCACGCAGCCA
>Ga0209758_1004354_pt1 | contig 11861 bp, 17 predicted proteins | sample AraplaMF_Col_mMF_FD_184258 | JGI IMG/M metagenome (GOLD analysis project Ga0209758, IMG submission 184258) | Arabidopsis root microbial communities from the University of North Carolina, USA - plate scrape MF_Col_mMF (SPAdes) (version 2) | ecosystem: Host-associated > Plants > Roots > Endosphere... | reverse complement strand
AGGCAAAGTATGCCCATATGGATCGCAAAGAGATGATCATGGGCGAATGCGGCTCCTAGCAACGCTAGAAACGCCGCGACCGTGATCACCATCGTTTCCGTTGTGTAATTCATGATGTCGTCCTCAATGCGCCGACGACCGCGTCGCGGCCGTCTTTCTCGCCAGGACTGTCACGAAGCCGCAAATTGCTCCTTGATCCACATCAACGAGAGGACAGAAAGACGGGACGACGCCGCAGCTATAAAGTAAGGCCGTATGTCCGTCTTCGCGCCTGAGGTGGCTCGCCCTACACTGGTTTTCCGAGGGTTGCTCGGACAGGCCGAGCCGATCCTCATCACAGGAGGACGAGCCGTGGCAGATTATAGAGAAGCTTTTGTCGGAATCGATGTCGCCAAGCTGAAGAATGCGATTGCTGTTGCCGAATCTGGCCGGGAAGGAGAGGTCCGCTATTTGGGCGAGGTTGATGCATCCTATGCCAGCATGCGCCGCATTATCCAGCGAATAGCCGCGAAGTTTGATCGTGTACATTTCTGCTACGAAGCTGGCCCAACCGGTTACGGCCTGCATCGGCTGATCCAATCCCTTGGCCATGAATGCATGGTTGTCGTTCCGTCATTGAATCCAAGGAAGCCAGGCGACAGGGTGAAGACAAACCGTCGAGATGCACTCGCGCTCGCCCGGCTATTGAGGGCCGGCGAGCTCACAGCGGTGTGGGTTCCCGATGAGGGTCATGAGGCGATGCGAGACCTCGTTCGCGCCCGGGCTGCTGCAGTCGAGACGTTGCGGGTTCACCGACAACAGATCAGCGCCTTCATGCTCAAGCATGGTCGCATCTATCCACGCAAGAAGGGCTGGACGATGCGATATCTGTGCTGGCTGCAGGAGCAACAGTTCGATCACCCCGCTCATCAGATCGCTTTGCAGGAAATGGTCGAGGCGGTGCGCGTCTCGAAGGAGCGCGTCGAACGACTGGAGAAGGTCATCGAGGAATTCGTACCGAACTGGTCTCTTGCGCCGGTCGTCCGAGCTCTACAGACGCTAAGAGGGGTCGATCTGATCGTGGCCGTCACCTTTGCCACGGAGGTCGGCGACGTGAGCCGATTTGAAAGCCCGCGCCAACTGATGGGCTATCTCGGCCTGGTACCTGGCGAGCGATCAACGGGTGAAACGGTTCGACGAGGTGCGATTACCAAGGCTGGCAACGGCCGGGTTCGACACATGTTGGTCGAGAGCGCCTGGACTTATCGCCATCCGCCGAAGGTCGGCGCGAGGAAGCTGTACCGTCTGGAGCAAGCGCCGCCGAAAGTGCGGGAAATAGCATGGAAGGCTCAGACCCGGTTGACGGCTCGTTATCGAATGTTGACCGGACGCGGAAAGCGAACGACGGTGGTTTGTACCGCCATTGCCCGTGAGTTGACCGGCTTCATGTGGGCTGTTGCAAGGGAGGCGCAGGCGATCAGATCATAGATCGCCACATCGAACTTGCACCTCGCTCATGGGCGGGGGCGGAACAACGGCAGGGGAACACCCGTCAGACGCTTTGTGGCCGGCATTTGACCGACGCCCGCAGTAAGATCGGAGCAGCCCCGGACGCACTATCGGGAATGCGGTAGCCAATCCGCGCATCAGAGCTTGATCACCGACGTCCTTGAGTTCCGCCTCCACCCATACGCGATCATCATCATGAACAGCCGTTCGTTTGGGCGGTCGGTTCCTCGCGCCTAAAGCATTGACAACGGACATTAGAGCGCTGTTCTGGGGCCAGGGCAAAGGGAGGTTGAGCTTAGTGCTACGTTGCGAGCTGGCGAGCAGTTAGAGCCTCTGCCTGTGCCATCGCCGCAGCCTTGGTTTTGAAGGGGCCGACATCGTTTTCTTCGGTGTCAGGTAACCACTTCGGAAGGAACCACCAGCCTCCGGGATGATAACTGGAACTGCTCCTCACTGAGCCGACATCCTTCGAAGAACCAGCCGGAGTCGATTCCATCCTGCTCCCATGAGATACTCTGCTCTGTCACTGCATATCCAATCGCTGTCGATTTTATCGGAGCATTCTATCCGTGCGATATGCCCAGGGCAATAACTCATCGATCCGACTGTTGGGGTGCAGTAACCGGGCTGGAAGCGGGATGCAGCCCCCTCTAGCCTGTCCCTCTCCTCGCGGGAGCGCCGTCGGCTGCGAAATCACGGCCGAGGTTTGCGAAACTGTTTCGGAAACGTGGCATGGCGACTTTGCGGCGCTTATTAGCGGAGTCACGGCTGCCAATAGAGCAAGCTGCAGCAGCGGCGCGCTGATCGTCCGCTCCGGCGCAAAATGCGCATTGTTCGATCGATAAGTCTTGCCGGCGTCAAAATCCCTACCCAGGCGACGGCGGCAGCTTCCATTGGATTGTACGCGACGCAGAAACGGATCTGTATTTCCATCAATCCAGCCGTGTGACTCCATCCAACTTTCGGGGCGCGGACTAATTGGTCTTGATGGCTCCGAACCGACACTCCTAATGCTGATTAGCCGGAACTCGAGTATGGGCGCAGTGCCTTCAATTTGTTGCCCGACGAGGCGCCAAGTTCGTTTTTGGCCAAGCTTAGGGAACGGCGTTTGACACGATGCTCATACCCAAGGTCCGGAGAATGGGTTTATGACAGCTTCAGCGTTCGAACCGCTCCAGCATCCTCTTCAATTGTGCATTTTGCATTTGAAGCTTGCGCGCCAACTGGTCCCGCAGAAGCCTGATTTCTTCGTCGAGATTGATTGCATCGTCAAAAGCGGTGAGAGCGCTTGGAGCAGGTGGGATAACGACTGCAATCGTTTTCGCTTTCATGCCCCGCATGCCGCGCTTTCGCGTTTGACCTTCGCCAACTCGAAAGGCTTTTGGTGCGGCATGCGCGTCTGTATCGGCCTCGTCGGTCAAAACCGGGTCCGACGCTTCCATAGGCCTCGCGCTTTCGACATCTGTCGTGTCATCAACAACGCTTGCCGTTTCCTCGGAATGATCCGGGTCCGCCGGAACCGCCGCGGAATGACCGTGAAGAACTGGCTTTTCGTCCGCCGGACGGTCTGCGCCGTCCAACTCGTTGTTGTCTGCTGTTTCAGTCGGCTTGGCGATGGCCAATACGTCCGGCTTCACGTCATCGGTCGAGCCGTGTTCTTGCCTCTGCTGCCGTCGCGGGGACACCAGCCGGGCAAGAAGTTTCCAAGGAGACGCCATTTTATTCGACCTCGAATTCTACCCCGGTATGCATACCGCGAGCAAAAGCGTTGGCGGCAGAACGAACCGCCGCCAAAAAGTACACTTCAATAAGCATGAGAATGCGGCCAGCACTTGGCCGTCTGCTGCCAATCAACCGAGGTTGAGTCGCTTTCGCAGATCGGCATTTTCAGCACGGAGCTTCTCCGCCAGCAGCTTGCGCAGCCTCTGGTTTTCCTCTTCGAGCTGCAGAAGATCCGCGATCTCATCAACTGCCGCCACCGGCGGTGCAGCCGCTATTTGCATAGCCTTCGGAGCGCGTTTGACGGGCGCACGCTTGGCACTCACCGTACCTTCGTCAGCCTTTGGCCTGCGGCCTCTCTTCTGCTTGCCAGCTGCGGCACTCGCAGCCGCTGCCGGTTGCACGGAAACGACGGCTGCGGCCGTTTCAGGCACCGCCTTCTTGGCGCGAGGTTTGCGCACCTTCTTCGGTGCATCGGGCGCCACGGCGGCCGGCGTTTCAGCATTGGTCATCGTATCGTTTTGATCGGCCATTATGGTCTCCTGTAAAGCCGATGCATTTGTCTCCTGCTCGATCGGCAGTGTCAATAACGACCCGGCCTGTTCTTCTCCGGATACAAGCATCTCGCTGCTTCTTGCCTGAGGAGTTAATGACATAAATGGCATTGCCTCGTCCTGCAGATCTTGAGCAACGGACTTGAGATCCGTGTCTCCCCAAATCGAATTCGGTTTAGAATTGAGTTTTCGCCGACCTGATTTGTACTCGACGGCAAAGCTGCGCTGCACTTTTTTCACTTTAAGAAGCCTCGGGTGTCTGTGGTAATTTTTCAGCGACGTCTTCAGTATCGCGACAAGCCTTTCAGATAACGACTGCAGTCCATTCGGTCTATCCTTTTTGAGTATTCGGCTCAAACGCGGCTCCAGTCGCAGAGAACCACTTATGGACGCAACTGTGACAAAACGATAGAATCGCAGCCGTCGGGATATAGTTCCGTTGACACCGCTTCATTGTGACTGATTCTTGTTGACTACATCGCGTTCTGAGCCGAGGAATCGATGCGGGAGTCCGGGCCACCCCGGCAGCATCTTGATCGTTTGTCCGTTTATCAAGAGGCGCACCGCCGAGCGCTGACTTTCGGTGCGACCGCCCGCGGATTGTCGGTGCCAGTGTCGCATTATCGCGGCATTCGGCCACAATGTTCACTTAATAACGCGCAATATTTAAAGCAATTCGGTAACCTCGGTAAGACCGATGCAGGCCGCGAGGAACCCGGCAAACACCCCGGCCTTCTGGCGAACATTGACAGGTCGAGGGTGTTCTGCTCAACCTCGCCGGCATGATCCGAGCGCTGAAGATCATGGTGGATGGGAAGATTGACGTGCGGAAGGGCGATTAAGCGAGTTGGTGTTGGGATGCCCAAACTCCCGCTTTGTAGAGAACCTGAGTAGATATCATTGATCCGCGTGACCTCGATCAGTTGGCATCCGCAAATTTGATCGCACATCTCTACATTAACCGTATTCCAACGATCGTGGAGTGCCCTAACTCGGCCGACTCCATTGTCATGCTCCCTTTAAAAACTCGATGTGTTGCCCACGTCAGGCGATTGCGAACGGTTTTCGCCAAAACAGTGATCGCCCGTATCGACGATCTTCGCAGCTTCTCGGTTGATCGCGATGGAGCCTCAGCGAGGAACGCTCAGGTCTGCTCGTGCTGCCGCTTGCCCGCGAAGTTAGTAAAGCTTCGCCGGCTATGTGCGGGTAATACTGTTCGTCAACATTTGCGCCTCGCCCGCGCGGACTCGCGTTGCAGCGTTTCCAGCAGATGCAATGCTCGATCAGCTAGGCCCGCCGGAACAAAGATGTGGTCGTGGTGATATGCTGCCACCATGTTGCACGGTATGCCAGCTTCTGCGAGACAGGCAGCAACGCCCGCCGTAAGGCCGACGCCATCGAGCGCAGAATTCACATTGAGGGTGATCTGGCGCATCGCAAGTGAAGTTTCGAACCCCGCTTCGTGCGCCTCTCCTTTCTCAAGGATGACTGTCAAACCTTCTCTTTCGTGAAATGTCCCAATCGGATTCAGATTGTGGACTTTGCTCCCATGATTGGGTATCGAGCAGAACACATACTCGCCGTCTTCGAGCGAGGGCGTCATGTTCGACAGCATTTCGAACTTGTCTCGCGACACAATAGTCATTTTAGCGGTCTCCTTTGCCTATCAATATGCTGTCTTGGGTGTTCATTGTCTAAGACGGGAATTGGGCGCGAACAAATGAGATTTCCTTAATTGGCATAAGGCAGATTGACGACGTTAGATCGATTTCAACTTGAGGCACTCGTCGCACTCCTTCGCAGCGCAAGCTTTGAGCGGGCGGCCAAAATACTTCGGATTACGCCTTCGGCGGTCCCGCAACAGATTAGAGCGCCTGAGGAAAAGGCTGGCGGTCTTGATCGTCCGCGGTCATCCGTGCCGGCCTACCCAAATTGGAGAGAGGATATCCCGTCACGCCGCACGACACTCACACGACAACGCTGACTCCTTCTGAGAGGCCGTCCTCTCCATGCCCGAAGTAATAGCATGTCACCTCGTCTCGGGAGACCATGATTTCTTGCTCGAGGTAGTGATTCCCGACATGGCTACGTATGAAGCAACGGTTCTGCGCGTTACTCGCTCTTCCCGCAATTGGCGTCATCCGGACATCTTTCGCGATGCGCCCCATAAATCCAACGGTCCGTTACCTCTCGACAGCGCCGGCATCCCTTAGTGTCGCGGCAACAGGGTGGCTCCTGCGTCGGGGTCGGAGTAAAAATCACTCATGCGACAATGTTAGGCCGTAAGCCGTCGTCAGGGCCGCAGACTATGCCGCCTAAGAGTTCAATTCAGTCGATTACCAGTTCGACCGAAGCAGTTGATCAGCTTTCTGACGGACACATCGGCAACGCAGGCAAGAAGGTGGGCAAGCCAGGCTTGGACTTTGACGCCGTTTAGATTGGCGATCGTCGTGGCAGAGCCTGGACGGAATGTGAAATTTACTCGTGGGCACGATCATGAACCTTCCCTGCCCCGTTGACAGGATGCTCCAAAAAACTGCGCCACCGATACAACGAGGGGCGCGTTTGCCTAGGGGCCGGGGCGTTTTGTCGCGCAGGTTCCAATTCAACCGAAGGTCCAGCGTCGTCCCGGCCGTCGCTCGACCGTTGTCAGGCATCGGCAAAAAGCTTCCCGTTCATGTACTTTAGACCGGTGTCGCTCGCGACCGTGACGACCGTCTTACCCTGCCCCAACTCCTTGGCCAAACGAATCGCCGCAGTGACGTTGAGGCCCGCGGACGTACCGACCAGCAATCCTTCCTCCCGTGCTAATTGGTGACACATAGCGCGTGCTTCCTCTTCCGGAATGCTGCGCGCTTCGTCATAGAGATCTTGATTGAGCAAAGGCGGAACGAAGCCTACCCCTATCCCCTCGACGTGGTGGGTTCCGGCCCAACCTTTCGATATGACGGGTGAAGAGGCCGGCTCCAGAACCACGATCCGAACCGTCGCTGAGCGCGACTTCAGAATCCTTGCCACGCCCATTGTCATTCCGGCCACACCAACTGCGCCACAGAAGGCGTCGATACCGTCTGGAAATTGTTTGACCAACTCATGGCCGATTTCCTCATAGCCAATCAAGGCGTCACGGTTGTTAAACTGGTCCGAATAATAGCAGTCCGACCGGTTGGAGACCTCCTGGGCGTGACGGATCATAGACGGAATCAGATCGGCCGAGATTTCGCCGGACGGGCTGTGGATCAGATCAACGGTTGCGCCAAAGCTGCGCATGGTACGCAACTTCTCCATGGCAAAGGCGTTGGAAGAAGCCACAATGAAATGATAGCCTTTCACTGCGCAAATGAAGGCGAGCGAGGACCCAGTGCTTCCCCCACTCGCCTCGACTACTGTCATTCCTGGCTTCAAATCTCCGCGGCGCTCAGCCTCTTCTATGATGGATTTTGCCATGCGGTCTTTATACGAGCCTGTCGGGTTGAAATACTCGAGCTTCACAAAGACTTAAGCGCTCCCGTCCGGTACGACGCGACGCAGGCGTATGACCGGTGTATTGCCAATAGCGTTGAGCGCTGACTCGGCGGGGGGCTCAGTTGCATGTTTTATTTGTCCTTCCGGTTGATCGTCTAGCGTCTATTGGGCAAGCCACCCGGGGTGAACCGCGTGTTGAGTTTTCGATGGGCGTCAAACCGATGCAAAACACCCAACGAGATCATACAGCGGATTCCCACGAAGTTTCCCAAGAGACTGCTGAACCTTGGAATCGAGCTGCACGCGATGATGCCTAATTTGCGAGCGGAAGAACTGCGCCAGCCACGTCATTCCCCTTGAAGAGTCAGCTGGTTGTCGAACATCACAGCCGAGGTTCCCTGCCCTACTCTTGAAAACTGTGCCCGAGTTGAACAGCTTCCCATTGAAGCGCGACCCGTGAGTTGCTGCACCCACCTTCCTTGAGAAGTAGAGCCGTGGAAAAAGCTGTTCAACGATGTCAGCGCGGCGCATCGCATATCTTTTCTAGAATCCCCAGTGCGGATGCAGTCCTTCGGATCCTCGACGCGTCGAAATCCGCGTCATTCTCCAGAGCCGTCACCTCTGCCACAGTCAGACCAGTGGTTTCTGCGACGTCGTCCAGCGAATAGCCGCGAGCCAGGCGAGCTTCTGCAAGCAGAGCGCCAACGGACGGGGCAACTGGGGGTTTCGCAATCTTCGAGACCATGTTCATGTCGATTAAGGCTCCTTTTGGCAGCCGGAAAACGTGCATCCGTTTTCTAGTTCCACCGCTGCCGACCGCGTCCGGCAACGGACAGTTTCTTCGAATTCCGCGGGCGCACTTTCTATCAGTTTGTGCAGCGGAGTACAGGTCTGACGCGATGAAGGACGGACAACCCTTGCGTAGCAGCCGACGAGAGGTAACCCAAGCTCCCAACTGCGGCGCACACTCACGACGGCCGACAAGTAGCTTCCGATCTGGCAGGAGCGTTCGCCCCGGTAGGGAAACTCGTAGGGAGTGATGCACTGATCATTCCCAAGCGGAGAACGATGGACAAACAATTCGAGAGTTGCCTCGGCGCGATACGCTCATGGCCCGCAGATTCGGCCAGAGCCTGTGAGAAACCTGCCGGGCGCTGTTGATCGGCCGTCGTCTTGAAGAGATCGCCTGAGAACGGCGCATGGGGATCAAGCGCAGCAGCCTGAGAGCTCAAGGGTCCGTCATCTTTAAGGATTTGAGGAACGTCGAGCGCCCGAAAAGAGGATGCGGGCAAAGCCCGCATCCTGTGTGGCGTTCGCCTCAGTTCTTGGTGACGAAGTCCTTGACGTTGGCAGGCGTGACGAGCTGGAAGGGAATGTAGACCTTCTTCTCGATCTTTTCGCCCTTGGCGAGCTTGAGCGCTGCATCGAGCGAGCCCTTGCCCTGGCCGGCGGCATCCTGGAACACCGTGACGTCGAGATCGCCCGCCTGCATGGCGGCAAGCGCGTCCTGCGTGGCGTCGACACCGCCGACGACGACCTTGCTCATATCCTTGCCGGCCGCCTTCAGCGCCTGGATGGCGCCGATCGCCATTTCGTCGTTGTTGGAGATCACGGCGTCGAATTCGATGCCGCTGGAGAGCCAGTTGGTCATCAGGTCGGCGCCCTGGGTGCGGTCCCAGTTCGCCGTTTGCTCTTCGACGATCTCGATGCCTTTGCACTCATCGGTCTTGATGACGTCATGGACGTCCTGGGTCCGCATGCGCGCAGCCTGGTTGGAAAGCTCGCCCATGATGACGACGGCCTTGCCCTTGCCGCCGAGAATGCGGCAAATTTCCTTGGTTTCCAGCGTGCCGGATTCCTGTTCGTTGGAAGCGACGAAGGCCTGATTGTCCGGCAGCGTGTCGACGTTGACCGGCTCGCGGTTGACATAGACAAGCGGAATGCCGGCATCGGCTGCGAGCTTCGACATTGCCGTGGTCGCATCGGTATCGACAGGGTTGACGATGATCGCATCGACCTTGGAGGCGATGAAATTCTGGATCTGGCTCTGCTGCTTGGAAACGTCGTTCTGTGCGTCTTCGACCTGCAGCGTCACGCCGCTCAGTGTCTTTGCATAATCGGTCATGCCGTTGCGCAGAACGGTCAGGAAATTGTCGTCGAATTTCGCCATCGAGACGCCGACCGTTTCCGCGTGAGCGGCCGTCGACAGGGCGAGCACCATCGCGGTGCCCAGGGTAAACTTTTTCATTTTCACTTCCTCCACAAAGCGGTGCCCGGCTGCACCCTCCTCACGCCGGGTTTTCAGCACGCTGGCCGAAAACAATTACCAGGGCCGCCAGAAAAAGGCCGAACATCTCCATAAGATATCAAGACCATCTCGATGCTGACGACTAGCCCTCTCCTTCGCCGCTACGTTGACTCGCGCGAACCCCAAATTTTTTGGTGCCTGATTTGATGACTTAAGTGCGCAGTCTTCAACAGCGCCAATGTCGAGCGTCTTTCACAGATGGCACCACAATGATGCAAAGCCGACACATGCCATATTGTCCAATCTCTTCGTCAGCTCTCGCGTGATCGCGAGGCAACGTGACGCAGTTTTGATAAGCTTCTATCTATTTCACTTTGAGGTCCATTCATCGTTGTTTGTGAAGTCTCTCATTCTTGAAAGAATCGTCGTCGTGAATGAGAGAACCCTATCAGTCCCCGGATTTTTTCAGGAATATCGAACCCGATGGCAGGAGAGATTAACAAGAGCGGCGCCGCCGCAATGGACCGGGCAGTCGCTGAACTGGGCCGGTCGAGGCGGCAACGCTACACTCGCCCTCGCAGACCTCCTGGCTCCGGCGCAGACCTCTCCGGAGAGGTCGTTGGCGACGACATGTCATCTGCACTTGTCGATGCAATTTTATTTCATGACCATGTCCAATCGCTGACCATAGATTGTGCAAATACACGAGGGTAAAAACGATCATGGCCCGAATTCTCAACCGAATGCTGACGGCCGTACCCCTGCCATGGGGACCCTGTCAGCGTCAGCGTCCGACTCCTTGAATCGACGGTCGACTTCCGCGCGTTCCTCTCTGCGGGCGCGTTAAGCTCCGAGAAGAAGTGATGCATTGAGACAGCAAACTCTACAAATGCGATCGGCGACGACCGCGGGCGTTAGTGCACAGATCTGGAATTGAACGGATGGGGATCTTTGAAACGGCTGATCATGCCGAGGGTGCCTTGCGGCGGACGAATTTCGGGCGTGCGCAGTCAAGCATGCGATTGAGAACGGCGCAGCCGATGACGCCTTCGGTCTGCTGACCAGGCCGCGACCTCGCCCGCAGACGCCGCCCGATGATGGACTTTTATCGCCCGATTGCCGTTTCGACCAGCGAGCGTTTGCGTAGCCGTTAGAGAGTTGCCATTTCACGCGTCCGCCAAAGACACGAAATGCGATATATATAGAATTATATACAATAATATATTCCGCAACTGACGGGTTTCTCGCAATAGAGAGTAAGATCTGCCAAATTGGAAACGATATACTTTGAAATATATCCGACACATCTATTGCGTTGCTTGTAGTTTTCATAAAGTGTCCTGTTATGATGAGTTACGACAGTGCAACAGGAAGATTTTTCCCATGAATGGCTGGAATCTTGCCGGCGACGTCATCGTCGGGAGGCTTGCACAAGGAGCACGACGACATGGATCACCAAAAGAAATCAGACAAGCGCCTTGGCTACTCGCATCTGCGGTTGGCAACCATCGACGGCGTGTCGCTGCCTGGTCTACAATTGTCACTCGACCGGCAGGAGGGCTCTGCGTCGACGAAGAAGACCTTTTTCGAACAATTGCTCCTGGATTTTGCTTTCGGTTGCTACCTATTTTATCCGATCCAGCTGTATGAACATCCCGCAACGAGCGAGAGGACGACAAAGGCGCTAAACCGTTAAGTGAATTGGGAGAATGTGGACCGGGCGCCACGTTCCTCCTATGAAATCCACGTCTATCGAGTTTCCATATTCCAGGATGGAAGCATCGGCTCAGTCGCCAACGCTTGCAAACTCCTACAACAGGTCGGCGCGCGGATGGAGGACATCATGGACGACCTTGATGGGACGCAAGCAAAGGACGGCTCGGGCACACAGGCTTCAACAGGTGTGAACCAGCACGGCAGGAACATCGGAAGATGGTAAGAAAGTCTATCGGGAACCCGACCGTTAAACGGTACCCGCAAGGCGCAGTTCAAATCTTGCTGCTGGCATCAAATACGCTGGCAACGCGCGCTCGCCTGCCAAAATCAAGGAAATTTGACGCGCAGGGTTCGCCCATCAAATTTACTGCAGAAAGGATTCGTTCTCCGTGTCATTTTGTTCTTCGAAACGCATTCGCATCGCCGCACTTGCAGCGACTGCCATCGTCCTGGGCACCCAGATCGCAATTGCGCAAGAACCGTCTATAGGGTCTCAGTGGCTGAACTCGCCGACATCTCGAGTGGAAGCGCTTGCGGTCCTTCAGACCTTGAATGCCAATCTCCTGAGTAACGCCAGTGCTACGTTGACCCTTGATCGCTGGTGCGCCGCGCACAAGCTCGCACCGGAAGGTTCTAAGATTGTAGCTCAGCGTGTGGGCGGGCAAGACAAG
>Ga0209758_1004346_pt1 | contig 11873 bp, 8 predicted proteins | sample AraplaMF_Col_mMF_FD_184258 | JGI IMG/M metagenome (GOLD analysis project Ga0209758, IMG submission 184258) | Arabidopsis root microbial communities from the University of North Carolina, USA - plate scrape MF_Col_mMF (SPAdes) (version 2) | ecosystem: Host-associated > Plants > Roots > Endosphere ... | reverse complement strand
CGGCCAAGGTGTTCTTCACGGTTTCCGCATCGTCCTTCAGCATGGTGAAGTAGATTTTCGCGTGCGCGTAATCCGGCGTCAGTTGCACTTCCGCCAGCGTGATCATGCCGACGCGCGGGTCTTTCAATTCAAAGGCGATCAGCTCGGACAAGTCTTTCTGGATCTGATCGGCCACGCGCTGGCCGCGCTGTGGGATGTTTTTGCTATGTTTTGCCATGATGATTCCATAAACGGCAAGTGGACGGGAAGGCCCGTCCACTTTACCAGATGCTGCTGTGCTACCCGTAAATTACAGGGTACGCGCGATTTCCTGCACTTCGAACACTTCCAGCGTATCACCCACCTGGATGTCGTTGTAGTTCTTCAGCGACAGGCCGCACTCCAGACCGGCGCGAACTTCTTTCGCATCGTCCTTGAAGCGTTTGAGCGAGTCGATCTCGCCAGTCCACACCACGATGTTGTTGCGCAGCAGGCGGACCGACGAGGTACGCTTGACCACGCCATCGGTCACCAGGCAGCCGGCAATCGCGCCGACCTTGGACACCATGATGACCTGGCGGACTTCCACCTGGCCGGTGACGGTTTCGCGCTTCTCTGGCGCCAGCATGCCGGACAGTGCCGCCTTCACCTCTTCGATCGCGTCGTAGATGATGTTGTAGTAGCGGATATCCACGCCGTTGGACTCGGCCAGCTTGCGCGCCTGTGCATCGGCACGGGCGTTGAAGCCGATGATGACCGCCTTCGAAGCGACCGCCAGGTTGACGTCCGATTCGGTGATGCCACCCACCGCGGCGTGCACCACCTGAACGCGCACTTCCGAGGTCGACAGTTTCTGCAGCGAGCCCACCAGCGCTTCCTGCGAACCCTGCACGTCGGTCTTGATGATCAGCGGCAGATTCTTCACCTCGCCTTCGGCCATCTGGTCGAACATGTTTTCCAGTTTCGCGGCTTGCTGCTTGGCCAGCTTCACGTCGCGGAATTTGCCTTGACGGAACAGGCCGATTTCGCGGGCTTTACGCTCGTCCGCCATGACCATGACTTCTTCGCCGGCTTGCGGCACTTCGGTCAGGCCCTGGATTTCGACCGGGATCGAAGGACCGGCCTCGGCGATAGGCTTGCCGTTCTCGTCCAGCATCGCGCGAACGCGGCCGTAAGACGAACCCGCCAGCACCACATCGCCGCGCTTCAGCGTGCCGGACTGCACCAGAATGGTGGCCACCGGGCCCTTGCCCTTGTCCAGCCGGCCTTCAACGATCAGGCCGCGCGCCGGCGCATCCACCGGCGCTTTCAGTTCCAGCACCTCGGCTTGCAGCAGCACTTGCTCCAGCAGGTTGTCGATGCCTTCGCCGGTTTTTGCCGACACCGGCACGAATGGCGATTCGCCACCGTATTCTTCCGGCACCACGCTCTCGGCGACCAGTTCTTGCGTCACACGGTCGACGTTGCCTCCCGGTTTATCGATCTTGTTGATCGCCACCACCAGAGGAACGCCTGCCGCCTTCGCGTGCGAGATTGCCTCTTTGGTTTGCGGCATCACGCCGTCGTCGGCTGCCACCACCAGGATCACGATGTCGGTGGCTTTCGCACCGCGGGCACGCATGGCCGTAAAGGCTTCGTGACCCGGCGTATCCAGGAAGGTGATGATGCCGCGCGGGGTTTCCACGTGGTAGGCGCCGATGTGCTGGGTAATGCCGCCAGCTTCGCCCGACGCCACTTTCGCGCGGCGGATGTAGTCCAGCAGCGAGGTTTTACCGTGGTCGACGTGACCCATGACGGTGACCACCGGCGCGCGCGGCACCGCTTCGTAGTGCGCGTGCTCGCCCTGGTCGGCCAGAATCGCTTCCGGATCGTCCATCTCGGCGGCGAAGGCCTTGTGGCCCATCTCTTCCACCACGATCATCGCGGTTTCCTGGTCCAGCACCTGGTTGATGGTGCACATCTGGCCCAGCTTCATCAGCTGCTTGATGACCTCGGATGCCTTGACCGACATCTTGTGCGCCAGTTCGGCCACGGTGATGGTTTCAGGAACGTGCACATCCTTGACGATGGCTTCGGTCGGCGCCTGGAAGTTGGTTTCGCGTTCTTCCGACTGATGATGGCGACGGCCGCCCTTGCCACCGCGCCAGCTGTCGCGGCCGGTGCTTGCGCCGGCGCCGGCGCTGCCGCCACGGCCTTTGCTGCCGCCCGGCGCGCCGCGCTTCTTGGCATCGTCCTGCCAGGTCGACGAGACGTTGGCCGACTTGATCGACTTCTTGTCTGCGCCGCCAACGGCTGGCTTCTTGTCGTCTTTCTTCTCGCCCGGCTTGGCCGCATTGGCGGCGGTAGCCGGCTTGTGCAGCGTGCCTTCGGCAACTTTCGGCTTGGCCGGCGCCGGTGCCGGCTCAGGCGCCTTGATGGCGCGGCGCGGCGCGTTCATCATGGCCTTGATCTGGGCGACCTCATCGGCCACGGCCTGGCGTGCGCGCTCGGTGGCAGCGGCTTGTTCAGCGGCTTCCTTGGCGGCGGCGGCGACCTTTTTCTTGGCTTCTTCGGCAGCGGCTTTTTGCTTGGCTTCCTCGGCAGCGTTGTCGGCTGCGGGCGCGGCGGCGGCGGCGGTGGCGGCCTTGGCGGCGGCGGCTTTCTTCGCCGCTTCCTCGGCTTCGCGCTTGGCGGCGGCTTCGGCTTCGGCGGTGGCTTTGGCCTGGGCGGCTTTGTCCGCTTCCAGCTTGGCCAGACGCTCCTGCTTCTCGCGCAGCTCCGCTTCCTGACGGGCGATCAGCTCGGCCTGCTTGCGTGCCTCTTCCTCGCGGCGCGCGACTTCGGCCGCGTCGATCACCGGCGCTGCCGGGGCGGCAGGCGTGGTGGTCAGCGGTTCGTCGCGCTGCACGAAGGTACGCGTTTTCTTGACGGCGACCTGGATGGTGCGGGCCTTGCCGTTGGCGTCGGCCTGCTTGATCTCGGTGGTTTCCTTGCGCGTCAGCGTAATTTTCTTCTTCTCTTCAGCACCGGCGCCGTGGGTGCGGCGCAGGTGATCGAGCAGCTTATCCTTATCCTCTTTCGACAATGGATCTGACGCCGAAACTTTCTCGACGCCAGCAGAACGCAGCTGCGTCAGCAGCAAATCTGCAGGCATCTTCAGTTCGGTGGCAAATTGGGCTACGTTGTTACTCGCCATTCAGTCCTCTTTTCTATGTGTCGCGGAGATGATAAAGATACTCAAATTAAGCCTTTGCAGATTCGGTCAGACTCCAGGCCTTGGCTTGCAGCGCCTTGGCACGGTCGTCGTACTTCGCATCAACCAACTTCATCTCATCGTCGGTCACATCTTCAAATTCACTCGTAATCAGTGCTCGTGCACGGTCAGACGACAGGGCCAGAATGGCGCCGAACTCGTCATAAGCCAGGCCGGCAAAAGCTTCTACCGTTTTGATACCAGCCAGGCCCAGCTTGCCGGCGGTGATGCGGTCCATGCCTTCCAGACCGACCAGCGCCTCGTCCATGCCTTCCAGGCCTTCTTCCGAAGCGATGGCTTCGGTGACCAGGGCGTCACGGGCGCGGGTGCGCAGTTCGTTGACGGTATCTTCGTCGAACGATTCGATCTCCAGCATTTCCGAGATCGGCACGTAAGCGATTTCTTCCAGGCTGGCAAAGCCTTCTTCCACCAGGATGTCGGCCACTTCCTGGTCGACGTCCAGTTTTTCCATGAACAGCGCGCGGATCGCGGCGGTTTCCTGGGCTGCCTTGTCGGCCGATTCCTCGGCCGTCATGATGTTGATCTTCCAGCCGGTCAGGTCGGAAGCCAGGCGCACGTTCTGGCCGGAACGGCCGATGGCGATGGCCAGGTTTTCCTCGTCCACCACCACATCCATGGCGTGCTTCTCTTCGTCGACCACGATCGAGGACACGTTGGCCGGCGCCAGCGCGCCGATGACGAACTGGGCCGGGTCTTCGGACCACAGCACGATGTCCACGCGCTCGCCGCCCAGCTCGCCGGTCACGGCTTGCACGCGCGAGCCGCGCATGCCGACGCAGGTACCGATCGGGTCGATGCGCTTGTCGGCGGTGTAGACGGCGATCTTGGCGCGCACGCCGGCGTCGCGCGCGGCCGATTTAATTTCCAGCATGCCTTGCTCGATTTCCGGCACTTCCAGCTCGAACAGCTTCATGATGAATTCCGGCGCGGTGCGCGACAGGATCACCTGCGGGCCGCGCATATTGCGGTCCACGCGCAGGATGTAGGCGCGCACGCGGTCGCCGATACGCAGGTTCTCCTTCGGGATCATCTGGTCGCGTGGCAGGCGGGCTTCGATCTTGCCCGACTCAACGATGGCATCACCGCGCTCCATGCGCTTGATGGTGCCGGTCACCAGCGAATCGCCGCGTTCCAGGAAGTCTGCCAGAATTTGCTCGCGCTCGGCGTCGCGCACGCGCTGCAGCACCACTTGCTTGGTGTCTTGCGCGAAGCGGCGGCCGAATTCCACCGATTCGATCGGCTCTTCGATGTAGTCGTCCACTTCGATGTCGGCGATCTGTTCTTTCGCTTCGAAGTGCAGGATTTCCTGGTCCGGCAGTTGCAGGCCCGCCTCATCCGGCACCACGTGCCAGCGGCGGAAGGATTCGAACTCACCCGACTCGCGGTCGATCGAAACGCGGATGTCTACTTCACCCTCATAGCGTTTCTTCGTGGCTTGCGCCAACGCGAATTCCAGTGCGCCGAAAACCACATCTTTATCGACGTTTTTCTCACGCGCCAGCGCGTCTACCAATAACAAAACTTCGCGACTCATGCTTTGCGTCCCTTAAAATCCACCTGTGGCACCAAACGTGCCTTATCCACATCGGCGAGCGTAAATTCCAACTGCGCCGGACCTTCATTGCTTTCAAATTCCAACGACAAATTCTCGCCCTCGGGCTCCAGCAGGACGCCCGTGAACGACTTCCGGTTGTTCGTACCCGGCATGGCCGCGCGCAGCTTGATGACTGCTTCGCAACCGGCAAAACGGACATAATCCGACAGCTTGCGCAGCGGACGGTCGAGGCCCGGCGACGAGATTTCGAGACGTTCGTAAGGAACGTTCTCGACCGTCAGCACGTGCGACAGCTGATGGCTGACCGTGGCGCAATCTTCTACGGTGATCGGACCTTTTTCTTCGGCATCTTCCGCGCTGAAATCGATAAACACGCGCAGCAGTCCGCGCTCGGCCCGTTCGACATCAACCAGCTCATAGCCCAGACCGGTGACGGTCTTTTCAATTAATTCCGGCAGCTGCAAGAAAATTCTCCAGTTCAAGACCTGTTTATATGGGGCATAAACAAGCCTGTTAAAACGGTTCAACAAAAAAAAAATGGGCATCTGCCCATCTTCTTGAAACACCTAGCCAGATGAAGAGTTCCCTGTGTGCTAATGCACTTTGAACTTTTACTAGGCTAGACATTATAACCTTATATCATCTGCGCTGCAATGCCGCATGGGCGGCATGACAGGCAAACAACAAGGCAAAGGTGCGCTACTTAACCCTTGCGGCGACGCGGCATGCCATGATCGATGGCGCCGCCACGCGGCGGCTGGCCACGGCGCGGCGCGGCCGAGGCGGCACCGAAGCCGAAGGTGGTTTGCAGCGGATCCGGCTGGCGCGGACCACGGCTCGGGCCCTTGGCTTGCTGGCCACGGCCCTGGCCTTGCGACTGGCCGAGTTTGCCCTGGCCTTGCGCGCGCGGACCCGGCGCTTCGCCCAGCGGACGGCCGCCGGCGTAGGCGCCGATGCCCTGCGGACGGCCGCCGGGACGACCGGAGGTCTGACCACCGCCCTGGCCGCCCGGACGGCCTTTGCCGCCACGGTTGCCATTGCCGCCGCCGTTACCGCTGCCGCCGAAACCGCCACCCTGGCCACGGCCATTGTTGCGGCCCGGCTTGGCGAACGGCAGCGCGTTGGCGTTGCTCAGGTCGGCGCGGTTGAAGTTCGGCTCGTTTTCGTCGTCTTCATCGTCGTCGTAGAAGTCGCGCTCGTCGCGACGCTCGGCGCGCTCGGCGTGCTGGTCGCGGTTACCGTTGCGGCCGCGCTTTTCCGGGCCTTTGTTCTGGGCCGGCTTGGCTTGCTGCTGTTGCTTGCCGCCTTGCTGCGGCTTGGCGCCGTCGCCGCCTTTTTTCTCGACGCTGTAGGCCGCCATCAGGCCGCGCACCGCGTTCTCTTCCATTTCTTCCCAGCGGCCGCGTTTCAGGCTGCTTGGCAGGGTCATGGCGCCATAGCGGGTACGGATCAGGCGCGACACGGTCAGGCCGATGGCCTCGAACATGCGGCGCACTTCGCGGTTGCGGCCTTCGCCGATGATCACGCGATACCACTTGTTAATACCCTCGCCGCCACCGTCGGAAATCTTGGAGAATTGCGCCACGCCATCTTCCAGCTCCACGCCGGCCAGCAGCTTCTGGCGCATGCCTTCTTCCAGCTCGCCCAGCGTGCGCACCGCGTATTCGCGGTCGATGCCGTAACGCGGGTGCATCAGGCGGTTGGCCAGGTCACCGGAGGTGGTAAACAGCAACAGGCCTTCGGTGTTGAAGTCCAGGCGGCCGACGGCCAGCCATTTGCCGGCCTTCATGGTCGGCAGGCGGTCGAACACCGACGGGCGGCCATCCGGATCGTCCATGGAGACGATCTCGCCGGCCGGCTTGTGGTAGATCAGCACGCGCGGCGGCTTCTTGCTCACGCGGCGCTGGATCAGCTTGCCGTTGATGCGCACGGCGTCGGTCGGCAGGATGCGCTGGCCGATGTGGGCCGGCTCGCCGTTGACCGACACGCGGCCGGCAACGATCAGTTCTTCCATGTCGCGGCGCGAACCGAGACCGGCTTCGGCCAGCACTTTGTGCAGCTTCGGCGCGTCGTCTTCAGCGGTCAGGTCGCGGCGCACCTTCTGCTGCTGACGGCCCTTGGACGGCTCGTCGCTATCGAAGGCATCCGAGGTCACGTAGGAGAAGGCGGCGTCCGCATCGTTCGGCTTGGCGCCGCCGGCATTCTGGCCGCCGCGCTGCTTGCCGTTCTTTTTCTTGCCGTTGCGCTGGTGTTGTTGGCCATTGTTGCGCTGCTCGTGGCGCGGCTTGCCCTCGCGGGCAACTGGCGCGCCCCCCTCTTCGGCCGGCGCGGCTTCGCCTTCGGCGGCGGCGACAGGCTCGGGACGCGGCATGGCAGCCTGGCGCGCGGCGCGCAGTTCGCGCATCTGGCGCGGACCGCGTGGACGCTGCTGGCGCTCGGCGCGCTCGCCGGTCGCGGCCGCCTCGCTTGCGGCCGGCGTCTCGGCAGCGGCCGGAGCTGGCGCAACCGGCGCGACTGCGGCAGAGGCCGCCACTGCGTCATCAGCCGGCGCAGCTTTTTTGGCGCGCGGCTTGGCGGCTGGCTTGGCGGCTGGCGCCTCACCCTCGGCAACAGCGACGGCAGCGTCGGCCTTCTTGGCGCGCGGCTTTTTCAGCGAGGCTGGCGTCAGGCTGGCAGAGGCTTCGGCGGCAACGGGCGCGGCTTCATCGGCAGCGGCCGCCTTGGTCTTGCGCGGCGCCCTGGGCTTGGCGGCAGGCGCGCCGGCGGCGGCGATGGCCGCATTGTCGGCTTCGATCTGCGCCTTGGTACGGCGTTTCGGCTTGGCGGCAACCTCAGCGGCGGCTGCGTCGGTAACGGTCTCGGGGGTGTTAGGTTTGTTCATTATTCGTTTCTTGGTTGTGCTCAGCGTCAACCGTTAAATCTGGCGCAGGGCCGGTTTCTTGCTCAATGGCTTGCTCGGCGCTCTCTTGCGCCGCCGCTTTTTCAAAGTTCTCTTGCAGAGCCGCTTCCAGGGTTTCCATGGCGTTCTGACCATCGCTGATTTGCTGCAACGGCGGCAGCTGGGACAGCGAATTCAAGCCCAAATCATCCAAAAACTGCTTGGTGGTGCCCAGCAATGCCGGGCGGCCAACCACATCACGATAACCGACGGCGTCCACCCAGCCACGGTCTTCCAGCATCTTGATCGTCTGCGAATTGACGGCAACGCCGCGTATCTCTTCAATATCGCCCCGCGTGACCGGCTGGCGATAGGCGATGATGGCCAGCGTTTCCAGCGTCGCCCGCGAGTATCTGGGCGGCTTTTCCGGGTTGAGGCGGTCCAGATACAACTTCATCTCGGGCCGGCTCTGGAAACGCCAGCCGCTCGACAGGCTGATCACTTCCACGCCCTTGCCAGCCCAATCGAGCCGCAATTCTTCCAGCAATTCCTTGATCGTGTCGGCGCCGATGCCGGGGCCACGCGGCCGGTCCTGGTCGTCCAGTTCGACAAACAGCTTTTTCAGACTGTGGATCGATAGGGGCTCACGAGCGCATAGCAAGGCAGTTTCGAGGACTTTTTTAGCCTCAACATTATCCATAAGCAAAATCGAAAGAAATCAATCACATTCAGTGAGGCTGGTGGGAGTTACTCGCTGAAGCTGCTTTTCCGACGCCAAGGCCTATGCGCACCTGGCGGGAGAGAGGGACATGCCGGCAACGGCCGAAACCGTTGCTTTCTACGTGAAACGTGGGCAGGAAGCCAGACGTTTCATCCAACACCGCGAATTGTACCTGATAAAAGCATAAAACGCGCATTTCGACGTCATCGAAATGTAACTGAGCTTACGCGCAGGCAAGCCTTTCGGACAAGATTGCCGAAACACCAACGAATGCCGGGTATTCCGCAGTGATCACCCAGGTCGGCACGGCCGACAGGTATTTGTGGAAACGGCCCTTGGCTTCGAAGCGGGCGCGGAAGCCTGAACGGTCGAAGCGCTCGCCCAGTTTCGGCACGATGCCGCCGCCGATGTAGATGCCACCCTGCGCGCCCAACGTGATGGCGATGTTGCCGGCAATGGTGCCCAGCATGCAGCAGAAGGCTTCGATGGCTTCATCGCACAGCGCGCAATCGCCGGCCAGCGCGCGGCGCGAGATGTCGGCGGCGCTCAGCTTGTCAGCCTGCAGGCCCTTGTGGTCGGCCAGGGCGCGGTAGATCAGCTCGATACCGGCGCCGGACATCAGGCGTTCGGCCGACACATGCTCGAATTCTTTCCAGGCGAATTGCAGGATCGCCACTTCCAGCGGGTTGGCCGGCGAGAAGGTCACGTGGCCGCCCTCGCTCAGCAACGCGGTCCAGCCATCCTTGCCCGGAATCAGTCCGGACACGCCGAGGCCGGTGCCGGCGCCGATCAGGCCCAGCGGCGTGCCCGGCACGCCGACGCCGCCGCCGACCTGGTGTTTTTGCGTTGCCGACAGTTGCGGCAGCGAGCTGGCCAGCGCGGTGAAGTCATTCACCACCACCAGGGTGTCGAAGTTGACTTCGCGGCGCAGCGCCTCGATCGAGAATTCCCAGTGGTGATTGGTCATGCGCACCATGTCGCCGGTGACCGGATTGGCAATCGCAATCGCGCCATTCCGGATGCCGGTGACGCCGGCCTGGGCAACGGTTGGCGAGGCCAGATACGCGACCAGGGCGGCGGCCAGGGTCGGGTAAGCGGCACATGCCAGCACTTCGATCGCGTCAATCTTGCCCGGCGCGGTTTCCAGCGCAAAGCGCGCGTTGGTGCCGCCGATGTCCGCCAGCAGACGCGGGCCACCAGGGAAAACAGTGGACAGGGAGGGAGGCGTTTGTACGGACTGAGCTGTCATGATGGATCGAAATTAGTTGAGGCCTAAGCTTAAGGTATTTTGCTATCCGCAGGCAAGTGATGTTTGTAGTTTTAGTACAGATTGCTACACAAGTTTGGAAAGCATGGCATTTGGACCGTAGTATGACTACCAGTCGGCATCACGGAATCGATTCCAATTTCCCCGTAAAAGAAGCCCCGCCAATGCCGGCGCAGGCCGGATTGACGGGGCCATGGCTCAGGCCGATGCGGGACTGTCTTCGCTCAGCGTATCGCTCGGGGCGCGGAAGGCCGCGTTCCAGGCCTCCAGCCCGCCATGCAGCGGCCGCGCGCGGTGATAGCCGTGGCCGACCAGTGCCTTGGCCACATGGGCGGCAGTGACATCGTTGGGGCAGCTGCAATACACAATGATGTGGCTGCCCTTGTCCAGGCCGCTGATTTCCGAGGTGGGATCGCCGCCGTTGAACAGCAAGGCGCCCGGCACCGCCGGATCCAGCATCTGCGCCGTCACGCTGCGGGCGTCGATCAGCACCGGTTCCTTGCCTTGCTCCAGCAGTTTCTTGAAGTCGTCGATGGTGATGCGCTCGATTTCCACCGACTGGCGGAAGCGTTTGCGCTCCACATATTTAAACGCCACAAACAAGCCCAGCAACACCCCCAGCACCAGCAACGCGGTGGTGCCCATGGTGCTGAGGATATCCAGCAGCTGGTCGACGCTGGTGTGGAAGAAGGCGCCGATGGCAATCCCGGTGCCGGCCCACAGGAAACTCCCCATCACCGCAAAGCCCAGGAAAGTGCCGCGCGGCGTGCCCATGGCGCCGGCCAGCGGCGGCGCGATGACGTTAAAACCGGGAATGAACTTGGCGACAATCAGCGCTTTCGGTCCCCAGCGGTTGAAGTTGTCCTCGGTCTGGCTGACGCAGTAATCGGGCGACAGCGAAATCTTGCACAGCAGTTTGAGGATGCGCTTGCCGTAGAAACGCCCGGCGCGGAACCAGAAGCTGTCGCTGATCAGGCAAGCCAGCATGGCGACCGCCAGCACGGCCGACCAATGGGTGTCGCCGTCGACCGACATGGCGCCGGACACGATCAAAAGCGGAAACGCAGGAATAGGCATGCCGATCTGCTCGACCAGCACGATCCCGAACACGATCAGGACACCATATTCTTGCAGCAGGAGGATTAAATTCGCCATGCGGATATCTTAACTTAAAAATCGCTTAACCGTTGCCGGGAATGGCGGACAGCAGGGAGCGCGTATAGGGATGCTGCGGGTCGCTGTACAAGGCGTCCGCATCGGCCAGCTCGACCACAACGCCCTGCCGCATCACCATGACCTGGTCGGCCAGATACCTCACCACCGCCAGGTCGTGCGAAATGAAGATGTATGACAGGCCCAGCTCGTCCTGTAAATCCTTCAGAAGATTGAGCACCTGCCTCTGCACCGACACGTCCAGCGCGGAGACCGATTCGTCGCACACCAGGATTTCCGGCTGCAGGGTCAGGCAGCGGGCAATCGCGATGCGTTGGCGCTGGCCGCCGGAGAATTCGTGCGGGTAGCGCTCGTAGGCGGTGGCCGGCAAGCCGACCTTGTCCAGCAGCGCAAGCGCGGCCGCGCGGCGCGCGCGCTCGTCGGCGCCGATGCGGTGGAGGCGCATCGGTTCCAGCAGAATGTCGCCAACGGTGAAGCGCGGGTTGAGCGAGGCGTACGGATTCTGGAAGACGATCTGGATGCGCCGCTTGTAAGCCTGGAATGCGCGCGCCGGCATGCTGAGCAAGTCGCGGCCGTCGAACCAGACGCTGCCGCCGCTGGCCTGGTGCAGGCGCAGCAGGGTCAGGCCGACCGTGGTTTTGCCGGAGCCCGATTCGCCCACCACGCCCAGCGTGCGGCCGCGCGCGAGGGTGAAGGAAACATCTTTCACGGCGTGGAACTGGCGTTTGCCGAACCAGCCTTCACGCTGCGTGAAATGCTTGCTCAAGTTCCGCACTTCCAGCAAAGCCCCGTCATTCCGGCGCAGGCCGGAATCCAAGTTGAGCGTCCCGCCCTGCGGCCCATGGATTCCGGCCTGCGCCGGAATGGCGGGCCGGCGCGGCGTCTGCAGCGTCAACCGGCAATCCAGCAGCGCGCGCGTGTAGGCATCGGCCGGCGCGCTCAGCACCTGCCGCGCCGGCCCCGCCTCGCGCACCTCGCCGTCGCGCATCACCACCACCTGATCGGCCATCTCCGCTACCAGCCCCAGGTCGTGTGTAATAAACAGCA
>Ga0209758_1004342_pt1 | contig 11877 bp, 10 predicted proteins | sample AraplaMF_Col_mMF_FD_184258 | JGI IMG/M metagenome (GOLD analysis project Ga0209758, IMG submission 184258) | Arabidopsis root microbial communities from the University of North Carolina, USA - plate scrape MF_Col_mMF (SPAdes) (version 2) | ecosystem: Host-associated > Plants > Roots > Endosphere... | reverse complement strand
CCCCTCACCCGCGCCTGCGGCGCGACCTCTCCCCGCGCGCGGGGAGAGGTGACACGCGTCGCTTCTCTTCCGTCCAACAACGTCGAAAGCCGCTCCCATGACCGCATCCTTCGTCATTCCCGCCCCGCCGCAGGCCGCCATTGCCGTCCGGGGCGACAGCAAGACGTTTCCGGTTCGCCGCATCTGGTGCGTGGGACGCAATTACCTCGAGCACATTCGCGAACTCGGCAACGACGAGCGGCAGCCGCCGTTCTTCTTCGCCAAGCATGCCGACATGGCGGTGCCGGACGGCTCGGTGATCCCCTACCCGACGCTGACCAAGGACATGCAGCATGAAGTCGAAATGGTGGTGGCGCTGAAAAGTGGCGGGCTCAACATTCCGGCCGACAAGGCGCTCGACACCGTCTGGGGCTACGGCGTCGGCGTCGACCTCACCCGGCGCGACCTGCAGACCATCTCGCGCAAGAAGGAACAGCCCTGGGAAATCGGCAAATCGTTCGACGGCTCGGCGCCGTGCGGCGCGCTGGTCCCGGCTTCGAAAATCGGCCATCCGGCGAAAGGCCGGATCTGGCTTTCGGTCAACGGCACCGTGCGGCAGAACGGCGATCTCGGCGAGATGATCTGGAACGTGCCGGAAATCATCGCCAAGCTGTCGCTGCAGGTGTCGCTGGCCGCCGGCGACATCATCATGACCGGCACGCCGGCCGGCGTCGCCGCGCTGACAGCGGGTGACAAGGTCGAATGCGGCGTCGATGGCGTGGGGACGCTGAAGTTTTCGATCGGACAGCCGAGGTCGAGCGCCGTCTGACCGGGCTGCCGGTGCAGGACATTTTCGAATTTGGTCGATGTATCACCGCGTCATGGCGCGGCGGTGCGTCGAGGAGGCCCGGCAACGGTGAACCTATCTACGTGATCGTGGCGAGGTAGAGCGACGTCTCGAAATACTCGCTGGCCGATTTCGCCGCGGTCGTGCCGGCATCAGCCATGAAGAAATCGCTGACCTGCTGCAGCCACTTCACCACGGTGCCGTCGGCGTAGAGCCGCTTCCACTCACGGGACGAAAACATTTTCTGCGCCTTGAGCGCCTCGGTGATGTCCGTGATTCCGGCTTGCGGGTAGTGCAGCTGCTGCAGCGTGCCGGCAGCGGTGACCGGGTTACGGAGCATGTAGTCGTTGGCTTCGGCCCAGCCGCGGATGATCCGCGCCAGCACGTCTCTATTGGCCGCGTGATAGTCGTGGCGCGCGACCCAGCCGCCGAGCACGGCGGATTGCGGATAGAAAGCGGAGGCATCGACCAGCTTGATGGCATCGGGCAGCCGGTCACGGACGCGCAGGTTGAACGGCACCCACAGCGCGACGGCGGGCACCTCGCCGGCGATGAAGGCACCGACGGCCGCCGTCATGCTGCTGCTGACAACCTCGACATCGCCGGAGCCGAGGCCGTTGGCGCGCAAAGCGCGGTCGAGAAAGATGTGCGCGGTGGTCCGCCGCGTCGTCGCGATGCGCTTGCCGCGCAGGTCGGCAAAGGATGTCACGCCGCGATCCGGCCGCACCCAGAGCTGCGCGGTGGCGACCTCGATGTCGTTGATCAGGAAGGCGCGGCCGGCGCCGAGCGCCAGGTAGTTGGAGATCACCCCGCCGGCGGACAGCACGTCAACCTCGCCGCGCGCCATCGCCTCGAACACTTCGGGCCCGGTGTCGCGCTCGACCAGTTCGAAATCGATGCCCTGCCGGTCGAAGGCGCCGCGATCGAGGCCGGTGAAGAGGTGGCCGTCGACGGCGACGACATGCAGATAGCCGAGCCGGACCCGGGCCCGCGCCTGTGCGATCGCGGGCGCGGCAAGGGCGGCGCCAACCGCAAACCCACCGGCCAGCACCTGGCGCCTGTCGAGCGGGCAAACGACGTAGCTCATTTCATCGCTCCCGCCTGCGCGGCGGGACGCGGCGACGACGGCCCCCCGCCAAGCCGCTGCGCATGATACCGCGCGACCGCGTCATCGCCGTGGTCACGCAGAAAGTCCGACAGGCCGGGTGGCACGGTCCCGGTTTCGCCCGAGCCGATCAGGGTATAGAGCTCGTCCCAGCACCGGCACAGCGCGATCTCCGCTTCGTCAGCACTTGCGAGCTCGCCGCGCAGTTCGCTGACCTCGATCGCCTCGGCAAATCCCTTCGGCCGGATGCGGTCGACACTGCGGAACAGGAAGTCGTCGCCGGCACTGGCGCGAACCGCGGCAGACACCAGGATCCGGGTGCCGTAGTTCTTGTTCAATCCCTCGAGGCGCGACGCCAGGTTGATGGTGGCGCCGAGCGCAGTGTAGTTCATGCGGTCAGAGGAGCCGATGTTGCCGACCACGGCGTCACCGACATGCAGCCCGAAGCGGGTGTCGTAGGCCGGCCAGCCCTCGGCAACGAAATCGCGATTGACGGCGTCGTTGGCGGCGACACAGGCCAGCACCGCGCGGCAGGCATTGACGACGTGGTCGGCATCCTCGGCCGGCGCGTTCCAGAACGCCATCACCGCGTCGCCGATGAATTTGTCGACGGTGCCCTTGCGGCTCATGATCGCTTCCGAGAGTGCCGCGAAGTAGCGCGAGGTGTGGATCATCACCTGCGCGGGGTCGGCTTTTTCGGTCTTGGCGGTGAAACCGGCGACGTCGGTGAACAGCACCGTCACCTCGCGCCTGATGCCGCCAAGCTGCAGCGAGGTCTCGGTCTCGATCAATTGTCGCACCATCTGCTTCGGCACGAAGCTGGCGAAACTCCGGACCACGCTGCGGGTGGTGTGCAGCGAGCGTCCGAGGTCGTCGATTTCCTGGATGGCGGAGTGAATCCGCGGACGCTCCGTCATCTCGAAGCGCTGGATCTCTTCGGTCTCTTTGGCGAGCCGGCGCAGCGGGCGCGCGATCAGCGAGCCCAGCCAGAACGCGAACGGCAGCGTGGCCGCGACGAAGCCCAGCGCCAGCACAAACAGCGCGCCGCGCTCGGCCAGGATCTGCGAGAAGAACTCGTCGAGCGGCGCCACCACCGCGAGCCTGATGTTGGCGGCGCCGCTGGTGGCGATGTCGTGGAATGCCGCGACATAGCCGCGGCCGGCGTGGTCGTCGAACAACTGCTGTGACTGGCCGTCCCGCCGCCAGGCCAGGATCGCCGACGACACCCCGGGCAGCCCGATGGCGTCGAGGCCGGGCAAGTCGCGGCCCCGCCTCGATACCTCCGCCATCAGCCGGCTCATCTGCGGATGGCCGACGATGCGGCCGGAGTCGTCGAACAGGAAGGTGAGCCCGGAGCGTCCGAGCTTCTGCGCCGCCAGCATGTCCTCGAAGCGGCCGAGCAGGATGTCGCCGGCGATGACGCCGCGGCGGCCTTCCTTCAGCGGAATCCGCAAGGTGTAGCCGGGCTCGTGCGGCGCATAGAAGACATAGGGGCCGGTCAGCAGCGTCTTGTCGTTGCCGAACGCTTCCTTGTACCAGGGACGTTGCCGCGGATCGTAGCCCGGTGGCCCCGGCGCCTCGGCCACCTGGATCAGATTCTCGGAGAGATACAGGGTGCTCGACGCCACCGTGCCGGTGCGCGCGATCACCACCAGACGGAAGGCAGCGTCCTCGTCGACATCAAGGCTCTTGCGGAACGCTGGCCCGCCGCGATCGATTACGTCCATCTCGAGAAAGGAGCCGTCTTCATAGCCGACGTAGAGATTGAACAGTTCGGCATTGTTGCGCAGCATCGCCGCCATCAGGCCGTGCAGCCGCGCGTCGTCGATTGCGGCGGTCTGGACAGACGGCAGGTCGCTCAGGATTTCCAGCCCGTCGCGGACGCTGCGAAACCGGCCATCGACATGGTCGGCGGCGAGCTGGGCGACCTTTTCCGAAAAGCCGCTGGCGGCGGTCTGGGTGATCCGCGTCACCCGCGCGAACGACAGATAGACCAGCGACAGGCCGACGACCAGCACGACGGCGACGAACACCGTGATGATCGACGTCTGGAAGCCGATCCGGATGGGGCGTCTGTCGGATGGGTCGCGGGTCATTGGATTTTGCGTCTCGCCTCCGTTACGGCTTGATCAAAGACCCCTACCCCGTCATCGCGAGGAGCTGTTGCGACGAAGCAATCCAGTTTTTCTTTGTGGCTCCTGGATTGCTTCCGCCTTCGCTCTTCGAGCTTCGGCGGATATGTAGCTTCGCTCGCAATGACGGGGCTGGCGGCGGTGATTGCGATCCTTCCCTAATACTTCCGCACCATCGGCTTCGCCGGCGACGGTTCGGGTGCTTTCGGCGACAGAACGAAGCTCACCCAGGTCGACCATCCCTTCGCCCGGTTCTCGGTTTCGAGATCGGCGTAGCCCTTGACGTTGAGATAGCCCTGGAGGTCGCCGACCGGAAACAGGAAGCCGACCTGCGGGCCGAGGCCGACCGCCCTGCCCTTGAAGTCGCCTAATACGGCGCCGGGACCATGGTCGCCGGTGAGCTGCTGGAAATAGTAGCCGGCAAGGCCGACATGGATGCTCCTGCTGATGAACTGCGACATCGCCCAGTCGAGATGGGCGTCGATGCCGTTCTGATATTGCAGGGCGGAATTGGCGCCGCTGTAGGTGACACCGCCGACGATGGAGAATTCATGCCCGGTCTTGGGATCGAGGTAAGTGTAGCCGGCCCCGACGTCGACGGCGGTGAAACCAAAGCTGAGATTGGCGAGCCGGGTGGAATCGTAGGTGCCGCTCGGAATGTTGCCTGAGACATAGACGATCTCGTTGTGAACGCCCTGATTCCATTTCAGCGTGCCCTGGTAGAACACGTCGGAGACCGTGACGCGGTTGTCGAACCTGCCGCCTGAGATGGTGTTGCCGAGCGGTCCGGTCAGCGACGCGTTGATGGCGACACCGATGTTGCCCGGGGCGGCCAGCAGGCTGACGCCGGCCTGGGCGCCGAGGATCGGCGTCGCCCAGGTGTAGGTGATGCCCTCGACCAGGGCGTCGGCGCGCGCACCGAGGCCGGCCACCACCGAGCCGGGAAGGCCGTTGCTGGTGACGAAACTGGTGCCGCGGCCTGCCGTCTGGTCGAGGTGAAGATAGATCTGTGCCCACGACCATCCCGGCGTGACCGGCGCCGCCGCCAGACTGCCGAAGGTGCCGGGAAGCCAGAAGCTGAGGCCGCCGGCATCGGCGAAGGCCGGGTCGGAGGCGGCGGTTGAGAGCAGCGTGCAGAGCACAGCGCCTGCTGCGATTTTCAGGTTGTTCTGTCTTTTCATCGCGTGTCCCTCCTCGATTACCTTGCCGTAGAGCTTGATGATTTCTGATTCAAAACGGATTGATGTAGTCGAGGATCGCCACCTGCCGCAGCAGCACGCGGCGGATGACGTGGCTGACCTTGACGCGGTCGGTAAAGATCGCGGCGGTGCCGGCGGCGCCGGCCGGCAGCCGCTTCGCGAATTCAACATCGTCGAGCGCGACGCGGACGACGAAGGGCACGGCTTCGATGCCCTTCGGCGCGACCGCCGTTCCCGAGGTCTGGGTCTGCCCGGTCGCGATCGCCTGCAGCACGCTCTCGACCTTGCCGGTGAAGACTTTCCCCGGGGCGAACTTGAAGGCGATCTCGACCTCCTGCCCGGGAGCGACGTAGCGCGCGTCGATCTGGTCGATCTCGACGCCAATGATGGTACTGGAAGTGTCGATGAAGGCCATCGCCGGCGCCAGCGGCAGGTTGGCGACCCGGGCGCCCTTGCGCAGCGCGAGGTTGGTGACGTAGCCCTCGGCGGGCGCGCGCACCGCGGTCTTGTCGAGATTCCATTGCGCGGCCTCGAGCTGGCCCGAGAGTTGGTCGACTTCGGACTGCCGCTGCTGCACATCGAAGCCGCGGCCGGAGTCGCGCTCGAACAGTTGCGTCATCTGCGCCAGGCGCGTCTTCGACAGACCGAGCTGGGCTTCGATGGTCCTGACCTGCGCGCCGTAGGGGGTGGGATCGATCCTGAACAGGACGTCGCCGGCCTTCAGCGGCGTGTTGGCAGCGACGGGCACCTCGATCACCTCGCCGGCGACATCGGGCACGATGGCGACCGCGTTGCGCACCACGATCGCCTTGCCCTGCGGCGCGCCCCACCCCATCGGGATGAACAAAAGGATGTTGAGCAGCAGCAGCACGATCAGCGGCGACGCCTTCCAGAACGCGGTGAAGCGAATCAGGCCGACCCACACCAGCGTGAACAGCAGCGCCATGTAGAGCGCCATCAGCGCGATCATCATGGCCGGGGCTCCACGCTCGGCCGCGCCGGCACGTCGACATAGGCCCAGACCAGCGCCAGCGGCCACAACGCGAAGCCGAAGATCAGCGTGATCCAGCCGGCCACGCCGACGGCCTCGGCCCAGGGATGGCCGCGCCGCCTGGCGACGTGTCCGGGCAGCGAGCCCATCAGCCAGACCACCAGCACGATCACCGCGAGCAGGATGATCAGCACGATCCAGGCGAGGATGTCGGTACCGGTCATGACAGGCTCCCTCACCCGGCCGGCTGCGGTTGCGGGAATTTCCACTTGCCGTTCAGGATTTCGGGCCGCGGCCTGTAGAGCCGCACGGTGTAGTTCCAGCCCGGCATGATCGGCAGGCAATTCGCCACCTTGCCGTCGCAGCCGCCGAACTGGACCGTGATCGAGCGATCGGCATTCTTCTTCGCGGTGATGTTGTTCAGCGAATAGGCGTTGGCGTCGTTCTTCTGGAAGTAACCTTCCCGATCGTAAAGGCTGATCGACCAGAAGCCGTCGACCGGCACGTCCTTGACGTCGAGCCGGTAGACGGTCTTGCCGTCATTCTTGTCCGGCGTGATGTTCAGATAGGTGGCTTCCTTGTCCGGATTGCCGCCCCAGCCGAGCGCGCTGCCGATCAGGTGCCGGACCGGATCAACCTGGCCTTTGGCGCCGAACGCCCCCTTGAAATCGGGGATGGTCGAGCCGAGCGCCAGCAGCGCGTCGCGCACCTTCTTCTGGCTGGCCTGATCCCAGTTCGGCATCTCCCATTTGCCGGGGCCTTTTTGGCTGATCCTGACCGCATCCTGCAGCGCGTGGACCTCGGCGACATCCTTGGGATCGGCGGGATCGACCAGCGTCCGCAAGCCGACGATGACGTAGCGCGTGCCGGCTTTTGTCCTGTCGACCGTGTAGCTGCCGGACCGATATTCCACCGCACCCACGACGTAGTGGTCCTCGTTGATGACCTGCAGCGAACGGAACCGCTTGCCGGCGTCGGGCAGCGTGATCGTCACCGGGCCGGCATCGAGATCGAACACGCCCGACGAATAAAGCGTGTCGCGATTGGCGCGGATCACGGTCTGCTTGTCGATCAGCATCGGGTCCCGACGATGATACATCTTGCCGATACCACCGGCGTCTTCCACCGAATGGCTGAAATAAAGGTCGGACTCGGCGCGCTGGAAATTGTCGGCGGTCACCGGCACGCCGCTCTGCGCGGCCACCGATGTCGTCACGAAAGCAAGTGCGATGGCTGTGATAGCTTGCAATCTCATCTCAAACCTCCCTGACTCTCATTGCGCCTCACCGCCTGACCAGCGGTGGCGGAAAGTAAGTGCCGTTGGCGACGCCTTCGGTCGGCCGGTAGAACCGGAACGTCAGGCGGTACTTCGAGCCCTTCGGTGTCGGCAGCCAGTTGCCGTCGGGCGCGTCGGCCGGCTTCTGGTCGGCGAAGTACAGCGTCAGCGAGCCATCGGCGCCGTATTGCAGCTTCGACTGGTTGTTGAGCAGGAAGCGGTTGAGCGGATTGGGCAGCACGCGATAACGCGCGCCGTCGACGGCGATCACCGACCAGAAATGCGTCGCGTACTGCGCGGGCAGTCCATCCTTCGGGAATGTCAGGGTGTAGACGTTGTCGCCGCTGAGTTCGGCACCGGCCTGATCAACGCTGCCCCGATAGTAAAGTACTTCCGGCTTGATGTTGGCCCAGATGCCGCCATTGTCGACCAGGGTCCGCGCCACGTAATCGAGGCCGTATTCGCCGACGACGCCGGGCCGCGCCCAGCCGTTCAGCACGGTGCCGTGGCCGATGACGGCGCCGGCCTTGCCGAGATCGGCGAACGCCCTGGTGCGGATCACCTGGTCGACGCGGCCGCGCTCGGCGGGGTCCTTGACCGCCTTGGCGATGGCGCGGGCTTTGTCCTGCAGCGCTTCCAGCCCGACGCTGAGATCCGGCTCGCCGTCGAGCGCGACAGCGGCGGCCTCGAAGGCTTCGACGCCCGGCAACGCCTCCAGCTCGAAGATCGGCGTCTTCGGGATCTCCGGAAGCTTCGGCGTGCCTGTCGCCCGGAACGCGAACTGGTGCTGGAGGGCGATGGCGGTGTCCGGATCGGCGCCGAGCTCGACCCGCGCCAGCACGCGGGAATATTTCACCGGCAGATCGATGCGGGTGGCGCCGGCGGGGATCGCGACATTGGCGCCGCGCAGGCACATCGCGAACTCGCCGAACGGGCGTTTGGGAAACAGCCGCTCGTTGATGTTGGCGATGGTCTCGCCCCAGCCGTTGAGGAAGTGGACGGTGTAGTAGCGGCCCTCGACCTTCGGCACGCTGACCATGGTGCAACTGCTCTCGTCGACGGCGACCCAGGCCTCGGAATAGGCGACGTCGAGGTTGGGATTGGGCCAGTCCACCGCGCCGGGCTTGCGGTGGATGATCTCGTTCCACTTGAAGCCGTCCTGGAAATCGAGCTGCTGCTGGCGTGTCACCAGCAGCCGGCCGAGCAGGTAGATGTAGGCGTCGCTGATCTCCTGGTCGGTGACGCGGGCCGGTTGCGCCTGCGCGCCCGCCGTCAAGGCGGCGACCGTCGAAATGACTGCGGAAAAACCTGCGAGACCCTTGACGATACCCATCGCGAAGCTCCTGTTCAATGCATGCCGCCAAGGCGGCTCACGGGTCGAATGCGAACACTTTTTTCCAGTCCTGCTTCATGTCGACGACGGTCCAGCCCTTTGCTTTCGCCTCGTCCCACGCCTTGTCGAGCCGGCCGATCTTCGACGGCCGGTCGTAGGCGTATTCGCGCACGTCGTCGGTATGGTGGACGATGCCGGCGAAGCGCGCGCCGCTGCCGGCCACCGTCCATTGCAGCATCTGGTGGTCGCCGTCCGAATTGCCGAAGGCGAGGATCGGGCGGCGGCCGATCATCATGTTGATGCCGGCCGGCTTGCCCGGCCCGTCGTCGACGAACTGCACTTTTGGCGTCTTGAGCAGCGCCGGCTTGCCGTCGACACCAAGCCGGAACTGGGTGACACCGGAGGAGCCGACCACCTGCTCGGGCGGAATGCCGTAGGCCTGCTCAGCCCACACCCGGATGAACTCGACGCCGCCGCCGGAGACGATGAAAGTCTTGAAGCCGCTGGCGCGCAGGTACGCCAGCAGTTCGACCATCGGCTGGTAGACGAGGTCGTCGTAGGACCGGTTGAAGCGCGGATGTTTTGCGGTGGCGAGCCAGCCGGCGACGGAACTGGCGAAGTCGTCGGTGGTCATGCCGCTGTGCGCGGCCGCCACCAGCGTCAGCAGGCCCTTCTCGCCCTGCTCCGCCAGGGCCTGCCTGTCACCGGCGAGGAAGGCCTTGAACGGCTGCTGCTGTTTCCACTCGGGATGCTGCGGCGCCATCGCCCTGACGCGATCGAGGGCGAAAGCGGCCTGGACGTAGACCGGCTGCTCGCACCACAGGGTGCCGTCATTGTCGAACACGGCGATGCGCTCGGCCGGCGGGACGAAGTCGGCGCCGCCCTGCGCGGTGACGCGGGCGACGAAATCGGTGATGGACTTTTTGGCGGCGCCGTCGTTCCAGGACGAAAGCGGATCGGTTTGCGCCTGCGCATCGCCAACGAACACACCAAGGGCGAACAACACCGCCGATATCATTCGAACAAGAATGCGCATATGCCCGATGCCGGCGCCCGACCGGCTGCCGCGGTGGACCGTCTCGCGTGGAGCGCCGGATTGCTTCATTCGATCACCTCGTCGGCGCGCGCGAGCAGAGATGTCGGCACCGTGATGCCCATGGCACCGGCCGTCTTCATGTTGATGATCAGGGTCGTTCTGGTCGAGAGCTGAACCGGAAGATCCGCGGGCTTCTCGCCTTTCAGAATACGACCTGCATAGCGGCCCACGAGCTGATGGGGTTCGTCCTGATCGGCCGCGTAGCTGATCAGTCCGCCCGCCTTCACCGGCACATCATCGACATAGATGGTCGGCAGCCGGTGACGCGCCGCGGCGGCCATCAATGCCACGGCATTGCCGCCGGCAAACAGGGCGTCGGCTCCGATGATCATGCCCCCCGCGCCCTCGCGGGCGGCCGCCTCGAATGCGGCGTCGAACTCGTCCGGATTGCGCGCATAGACATGCGCCATTCCCAGGCCGAGCAAATTCGCTGCGGCCTGGACATCCTGGGTCTGAAGCTTGCCGAACGTCGTATTGCCGGGATCGGCGAGGAAGGCGAACTTTTTCACGGAGGGAACCAGCTCGTGGAGCACCTCGAGCCGCTTGCCCGACAGCAGGACGCCGAGACTGTAGATGCCGGTCATGGTGCCGCCGGGTTTGTTCAGACTTGCGACAAAGCCGTTTGCGACCGGGTCGGATCCGATGGAAAAAACCACGGGAATGGTCTGCGTTGCCGCCTTGGCGCTCTGAAGCCCCAGGGTCGAGACCGTGATGATCAACGCGACTTTCTGTTCCACCAGTTGCCGGTACAGGACCGGCATGCGGTCACTCTGAAAATTGGTCTCCTGAATGTCGAACCTGTAATCCTGGCCCTCGATCAATCCATGCTCCGCAAGTCCCTTGCGAACATTGTCCAGAAACCTCTCGGAATGCTTCAACGTCGTCGAAACGAAGCCAATGGCCGGCACGGCGTGCTGCTGCGCCAGCGCGGCCGGCGGCGACAAGGATGCCGCGCCGGCGATCACCGGGAAGGCTGCCACGACCATCGACAGGAGGCGGCGTCGCGAGAACGCGTCGCAACGACGCAGCAAGCGGTGTCGAATCCACATCGGACTGATCAGGCTCCCATTGAGGAAGCGCCGGCGGGCGCCAAGCCAGCCGGCACTCTCCGTTCTCACCTACTTCTCGATGCCGCGTTCCCTGAAGGACTTGTCGATGGCCTTGTTGACCTCCCTGCGGACGCCCTCGACGTTGAAGCTGGCGGGGCGCTGGCTCGGCGGATACTCGGCGAAGGTCTGCAGGAAGGCCGCGGCCTTCAGCTGTCCCTTCACCATGATGTAGTCGTTCCTGGCCAGGAAGTCGTAATACTGGTCGGAGACGACGTCCGCCCGCTCATACGGGTCCATCCGCAGATTGAAGATCTTCGGCACGCGCAGCGTGGTGAAGGGATTGGCCCACACCGACAGTCCTCCCGGGCTGCGCTGCTCGGCAAAGACGATCTTCCAGTCGTCGAAGCGCATCGCGACGAGGTCGCCATCGTCGTTGAAGTAATAGAAATCCGAGCGCGCGCTGACCGGCGATTTGCCGGTCAGGAAGTCGAGCTGGTTGAAGCCATCGAGGTGGTTTTTGAAGGTGGTCGGATTGCCGGCCGGCTGCCAACCCTTGAGCAGCCGATCCTTGACGTCGGCATCGCCGGCGGCGGCGAGCAGCGTCGGGAACCAGTCGAGACCGGAGACGATCTGGTTCGACACTTCGCCGGGCTTGATCCGGCCCGGCCAGCGGATCATCGCCGGCACGCGGAACGCGCCTTCCCAGTTGGTATCCTTCTCGCTGCGGAACGGCGTGGTGGCGGCATCCGGCCAGGACCACTGGTTCGGCCCGTTGTCGGTGGTGTAGATCACGATGGTGTCGTCGGCGATGCCGAGGTCGTCGAGCGCCTTGAGCAGCTTGCCGACGTCGCCGTCATGTTCCAGCATGCC
>Ga0209758_1004333_pt1 | contig 11911 bp, 9 predicted proteins | sample AraplaMF_Col_mMF_FD_184258 | JGI IMG/M metagenome (GOLD analysis project Ga0209758, IMG submission 184258) | Arabidopsis root microbial communities from the University of North Carolina, USA - plate scrape MF_Col_mMF (SPAdes) (version 2) | ecosystem: Host-associated > Plants > Roots > Endosphere ... | reverse complement strand
TTTTACCACGCTGCGCGTCATGGTGGTAGTGCGCCAGCGTATAATAATGCTGGTGCTGGTAGCTACCTGTAAATAAGGGCCTCTTAATAATACCGGCACTACCGTTGGATTGCGCTGCTCCTGTGCATTTGCGGGTGTAAAACCTGCCATGATCATGCACATGCAGGCGAATAAAAAAAGTGTTTGCTTCATTGTTTATATGCTAATGTTGATGGTTAATTGGTGATGGGGTCTTCCAACGCATGCAGGAAGCTCACAATATCATTCACCTCTGTGCTGCTTAGCTGTAAAGGCGAGGCAGCCAGTGTTTGCTGCGGCACCTGTAAGCCCAATCCCCGGCCGCCGCCTTTGTTGTAAAACTCCACTACGCTTTGCAGGGTGCTGAAAGCGCCGTTGTGCATGTATGGCCCGGTGGCCGATACATTGCGTACCGTAGGCGTTTTAAATGCCTGCTGGTAATATTCAATGGGGAAAATATTAAAGCGCCCCTGGTCGGTATCTGCTACCGGTTTGTTAAGATCATCTGTGCGGGTAGTGCCCAATACTTCCAGCTCTGTAAAGTTGTACAGCGGCGGCACCAGCCCGTTGAACACCGGTGCAAAGTGGCAGGTACCGCATTGGGCTTTGCCCATAAATAAGTTGAACCCGCGTTGCTGGGCGCTGCTCATGGCAGCGGTATCGCCCGCCAGGTACTGGTCAAAAGGCGCGTTAAACGGACTTAGCGTACGTACGTAAGCAGTTAGGGCGGTAGCTATTCCGGGAGTAGTGATAGCGCTGTCGTTAAATGCCTGCTTAAAAAGCTGCCGGTATGTTTTGCTTGTTTGCAATTGCTGCAGGGTATTAGCTGCATTGCCGTTCATTTCCAGCGGGTTGCTAACTACTGCGCTTACCTGCTCCTCCAGGCTTTTAGCCCTACCGTCCCAGAACTGCGCGTACTGGTAAGCTGCGTATAATAAAGTGGGGGCATTCCTGCTTACATGTGAATGACCATCAAATGCAACGCTGGCGGGTAATGCATCTGTAAAATGCAGCTCCGGGCGGTGACAGGTAGCGCAGCTTATTTTATTGTTACCGGAAAGCGCCCTTTCTGTGAACAGTGTTTTGCCCAGGGTAATTAAGGCTGTGTTCAGGGTGCTGCTGTCGGCAGGAAATGCATTTTTGTTGATGGCATCTTTGCTGAACAAATGTGCGGCATCATAATTAAGCACGCCCTGTGTGGTGTTCTGCTGCAGCTGCAGCTCATTGATCAGCAATCCCAGGTTACGCTGTAACGGTAAGGCATATACTGTTAAGAACTGCAAACGGTTAAACGTATCAAAGTTTTGATTAGCCTGTAACAGCTGCAGGCAGCCGGCCAGGTAATATTTAACACTATCAGCATGCGGTGCATGCGTTTGTAAAAAAGGAGTGAGTATGTTTTGAAGGCCCTGCAAAACAGCGTGTGATTCCGTGATGCCGGTTTTTAACAACGGTGCATCATAACCGGTAATGCCAAGGGTGTATACGCGGATCAGCTGCAGGCGCACGCTTTCCAGCAGCTGGTTATCGGTGGCAGTAAAACCAAATAACAAAGCAGCCATATCCTGTGCAGAGGAATTGATGGCGGCTGCCTGTTGTAGTAATTCTTTTTGATGTGCAGCTACATCTTTTTCAAACAGCAGGCTTTCTATTACCTGTAAGCCTATAGGCGTCATGTATTCCATATAGGGCTCTTCTATTTCGTACTTGGGCGGACCGTTATAGATCATGGCGGCGCTACGGAAAAAGTATTCCAGGAAAAACTCTATCCGTTTATATTGCAGGCGGCATTGGGCTAATGCCTGGCGCGCCTGCAAAATGGTTTGCGGATGCTTTTCATCTATGGCCTGCAGGGCGGTTTGCAGCTGTGCAGCGGTGACGGCAAAATCCTGCGCGCCTGCTTTAAACCAGGCAACCGCGGGTGTTACCCCTATATTGGTATGAGCGGGATAGCCTGTGCTGAACAACGCCGGCAGGCAGCTGCCCAGCGCCATGCATAATATAATGATCTGTTTTTTGAAGCCCCTTTTTTCCGGCATAACTGTTAGATGATCACCAACCCCGTTTATTTTCAATTCATTAACGAAATAACAAAGAAAATACGTTTTATGTTATGCCAGTATTAAGTATGATGAGCGCGCAGCAGCGGCAATATTCATTATAAAAATCTATTATATTGCGAGCATTATGTCGTTCCTCAGTAACCTGTTCCGAAAAACCAGTCCTGCGGCAGCTGACCCTCAGGATCAAACCATTCCACTTATTCCGGCGGCAAACAATACCTGGCGCATTCCACTGCTTGACCTGCGCGCGGTTACCCTTCGTATGACCGCTACCTCTTCCGACCCGCAAATGGCCATGAATGCGGTTTCGTATAACCAGGAAGACGGGAGCTCATTTGCCGGTATTTCGCCTGCGGAAAGTACTACTATTGAAGGCGGTATTACTGTAGCTACCGATGGTAAGCTGGCGCCCGGGGTATTATTTATTCCGCAAACCATGGAGCATAAGTGGGCCATTTATTTTATGGATAACACGCTGGTATTTGTACGCAGCTGGCTAAGGCAGGTGCTGGTAACCGCCGCCGTTGTACAGCAGCACAACCAGCTAACGGTTAAAAGCATTACCGGTAAGTTCCTGGAAGATGAAGCACCTGCTTTTACCAGGGCCATTGTGCGCTTTCTGCTAATGAATTATGCCATTGGCGAAGTGGTACCTGCACCGCTGCCGGCCCCTTTAAAGGACAAGCCGCGCGAAGCAGCGTTATGGGCTTTTTCCGTTTTCGGCAAGCTGGCGCAGATAGGCACCTTTAATGAAAATTTTGTACCTGTTGTAAGCAAACCTTTACGGTCCCATTCCCTGTTACATATTGCCGTGGCCCGGAGTAATATGCCGGAAATTGAAAAATATGTGCTGGAAGGCATTCCGGTGAACAGCCTGGCCAGGGATGGTTTGGCGCCCCTGCACTGGAGCCTGGCCTGCGAAACAACAGCGCCTATGGAAAAGCTGCTGGAGCTGGGCGCTGATCCCAATGTACGATCGGCCGAAGGCGCTACGCCTGTTATGAATGCCGTACAATCCAATGCCGCCAGGCATTTTAACCTGCTGGTGCAAGCCGGGGCCGATGTAAATGCGGCAGATGCACGCGGGTTCACTGCCTTACACCGTGCGGCCGAAATGGGCCATGTACATATGGTAAGGCTGCTGTTGGAAAACAGGGCCAACCGGCATGCAGTGGCTATGGATCATACGGCATTGTCATTAGCGGAGGCTATGAAACGCACGGATATCATTGAGCTGCTACGCGATTAATATAACCTCTATTTTACCGGCACTACGCCCTCTGAGGTCATCTGCACCCGTTTCAGGGTACCATCCGGATTATATAACAGGTAATCGATGCATACAGAGCGGCGGTAACTATCGCCATGCGGAGGCAAACCGCCATTGTGGTAAATAAAATACGTGAGGCCCTTATATTCCAGCAGGGCCGGTGAGTTAGTTTGGCAGTTGCCTGCTATTTCATTTACAATACCTTTAAACTCCCAGGGGCCGTGAATGCTGCGGCTCATGGCATAGGCCACCTTTTCCGGGAACTGGTAACCATATAACAGGTAATACCAGCCACCCTGTTTATGGATCCAGGCGCCTTCTGAAAAATCAGGCAGCTCTACTTTTTTTATCTCTCCGTCCAGCTCTATCATATTCTCTTTCAGCTTTGCATAATAACACATGCCATTACCCCAGAACAGGTACGCCTGCCCATCGTCATCAATGATCACGGTGGGGTCTATATCATCTTTATCACTATCAATAAAGGTGGTCATATCATTACTTACCAGCGCTGATCCGCGGGCATCTTTATACGGCCCTTCCGGCCGGTCGGCTACTGCTACGCCTATAGCGCGGCCGGGAATGGTATTATGTTCCACTGCTACATACCAGAAGAATTTGCCGTGGCGCTCAATGACCTGTGATGCCCAGGCCCCGCCCTTTACCCATTTGAAATCCGCGGCTTTTAAGGGAATGGGATGTTCGGTCCAGTTAACCATGTCTGTTGAAGAAAAACATAACCACTCATTCATGACATATTTATACTCGCCGGGCGGCGCTTCATCATGACCGGTATACATATATACCTTATCGTTAAAAACAATGGCCGCTGGGTCTGCGGTGAACTTATGCCTGATCACCGGGTTGCCGGCAGGCGTTTGATGCTTGTTGTTCATTGTCCGGTTATTTAAAAGTACAGAATAACCGGTAGTCAACAATTATTGTACCTGCGAAACCGGCGCTGGCCTTAACTTATCAAGCAGAAGTATACATAAAATGCCCAGCGTGTAGGCCAGCATATCCGTCCACTCAAAATGGTTGCCTATTACAATATTGGCCAGGCGTGAGTGCTGCAGGCCCAAATGTTTTACCAGGTTAAAGTACTGCAGCGTTTCAATTAAATAAGCAAACAGCAACACACCCATGGCTAAAGGCTTCACCGGCGCCTGCAAAAAGGCGCTTACAAAACAGTACAGCAGTATCACTACCAGGAAATCGCCAAAATAAGGACGTATAAAACTATCATGCACATATACGGCAATCAGCACTTCTGTAATAAATAACAAAACGGTGAGCACAAAAAATTTCAAGCTGAAACGAAACTGCATAGGTAAAGGATTGCCGCAAAGATAGTATTTCATAAAAACAAAATGCAGCGCCAGTACGGTGCTGCATTTGCTTTTTTCCCTGTGACTTGCATTAAATTTCCGCTAAAACTGTTGTAGTGGCAACACTACAATAAATTCTGAACCTATTCCCTCAATACTATGTGCGGTAATTAAGCCGCCGTGTTTATCTACTATCTTTTTTGCGATGGCCAACCCAATGCCGGTACCTTCATACATACCCCGCGGGTTTAAGCGGCCAAAGAGCGAAAAAATGTTGCTCATATATTTCTCATCAAAACCAATGCCGTTATCTTTTATAGAGATGCGGCAAAAAGGCCCGTCATGCTGTTCCGGCGCTTCAAAGCTGCGGGAGTGAATGCGGCGGCCGCTGATAAAAACGCTGGGCGCTACATTTTGCCGGGAGAACTTGATGGCATTGCTGATCATGTTCTGGAACAGCTGCCTGATCTGTCCCCTGTTAGCTTCTATAGCCGGCAGATCTTCTATAACAACGCTGGCGCCTTTTTCCTGGATGATGAGCTCATAATCTTCCAGCAGGTCGTTCATCAGCTGCTGCAGCTCAATATGCTCATGTTTGATCTGGTTGGAGGATAACATTGAGTAGTTCAATATATCATCCATCAGCTGCTTCATTCTTTCTGATGAGCTGATGATCTTCCCCAGGTACATATGTGCATCTTCAGAAAGGCCGTTGATCTTTTTCTTCAGCAGGCTGGAAAACATCTGGATCTTGCGCAATGGCTCCTGCAGGTCGTGCGAGGCTACAGATGCAAACTGCTGCAGATCGTGATTGCTGAGCTCCAGCGCATGATTGATCTGTTCCAGCTTATCGTTCTGCTGCTTTAGCTGCCGTTGTGTTTCTTTTTCTGCAGTAAGATCTGTGATGATGATACTGATGGCAAAACCGCCATCCAGTTCCAGCTTGGTGAGGGATAACTGTACGGTTAAACCTTCCTGCGCATTTTTCAGCACTACTTCTCCAATACTATCTTCCATCCATCCTTTTTCCTGCAGCTGTTCAAAGTGGCCCTGGTATTCGGGCTTCACAAACTGGCTGAAAGAAAGGCCTATTACGCCGGAGAGCGGAGTATCTATCATATTGGCAAAGCGGGAGTTACTATAAAGTATAGTCCCCTCTTTGCTGATAGTAACAGCGCCTTGTGCCATTTTCTCTATAAAGCGGCGATAGGTAAGATCTGTACTGGTTAAGGTGTACATCTCATTGCCCAGCTCCCCCTCTACTATCAAAGCATCTACTTCCCCGGAACGGATGGCGGCTATTGTATCTCTTGCTTCTTCCAACGCAACACGCAATTGCTGCACCTCTTGCTGCAGCGTTTCATATGACGGTTTGCCTTTTTCCATACTTATGTTGTAAATCTCATGTTGTAAGTCTCAATCCCTGTAATATCTTCTGGCAGTTGGACATAGTACCAACCAGCGTTTTGGCGGATAAAGGTGTTTTTATGATGAGTGAAGGCACGGCTGTGATGTGTTCTTTGTGCGCCAGCTCATGATCCTGGAAAATATCAATCACCTCTAAAGCATACCTGCCTTTAATATAGGTATCGCACACACTGATCAGGTTTAACACAGCTTTGGCGGAGTTAGCAGATGCTCCGCTAATGAACAGGCGCAATGTATACTCTGCGCCTCCGCTATCATCGTTTGTCACTCCTACCGTATTAACTTCTTCATGTACTCCTTTCATGTCAATTTTTTTAAGGGGCTTATCACTAACAGGAACTTACCCGGTGGACGTAATAAAAGATATGGTTTAACAAGAAAAGGCAAATGCCGTGCCAGCACATGCTTTTTACCAGCCTTATGTATGGGGAAATTGCTACACAAATTGAAGAAATAAGCTATGGATGCCGGGGCGTTATAACAGCCACCAGCTCTCTTATGAGGGGCAGTGTCCGCTTGTTTGCCAAAAGGCAAATGCCGCCGGCAGTGTAAGAACCGCCGGCGGCATTTCATGTTGCACAAATTGTGTATCTGTGCGTTATATTTTTTACTGGTTCACCCGGAATTTTTCCGTGGCGCCGGCAGTGGTCCGGGTACAGGTCATGGGCTGGGTACCGTTTTCCCCGGAAATAAATGCCCCATTGTTGCCTTTCAGGGAAATGGTGCCATCGGCATTGGCTATCCAGTCAAACTGCTCCCAGCCGCCAATGGCAGTACGGTTGCAGGTTATGGCCTGGGTACCGTTCTCGGAAGATACGTATTTACCCAGGTTCTGCAGGGCTACTTTGCCATTGCCCGCATTTACCACAGTGAACTGCTCCCAGGGGCCAACGGCCGTACGGTTACAGTTCATGGCCTGGGTGGCATTTTCACTGCATACGTACAGGTTATTGGCGGCCTTCAGGGTAATAGTTTGCCCAAAGGGTATGTTGCCATTGTTGTTGCCCACTATTGGCTGGGTGGGGCGTGTAGCCGTAAGGCCCAGCTGCCCTTTGAGCATACGGGCGCCATCGCCGGTAAGCCGCAGGTAATAGTCTGCAGAACAGGCTACCCCATCCTCATCCAATGCCCAAAAGCCGGAGCCGGCGGGCACAAAGGATGCATTTTCCGCTGTTTTAGCGATCTGGTTGCCTTCATTATATTCATCGAACATAGAGATGTAGATACCCTGGGCGCCTACACGTACCATGTTATAGAACTGGCGCCACATAAAATCGCCATGCGCGCGCTGGCGTTCCTGCAGGTCGCCGGGCAGTACGCAGGGCTGGTAGTCGATACCGTTCTGGTTACAGAAAGCCTGGTCACCAATGTTCACGTTGTTGTAAAAATTGTCGGATTCACCGGCGCTGCCAATGCGGCCTACCATCCAGGGAGAGAGCATGTTGAATGCCTTGTACACATCCAGGAAGCCGGTACGGGAATCGGAATTGGCCGGTGCAGTACGCCACCAGGTGGGCACACCGCCAATTACATAACAGCCCTGGCCCTTGAACCAGTTAATTACATCCAGGCAGGCTGCGGCTGAAAAGTTGTGGTTGTTGTCGTTAAAGCCAAAGCCCCAGATACATACCACCGGCTTGCCATTTTGCACGGCGTACGCGCTGGATGAGGTGTAGGCTTTCATTTTGTTGGTCCAGTCGGTTTTTATTTCCGACTGCATGTTGGTCCAGCCGCTTACATCATACATAATGTAAAATTTGCGGCCATAGGTTTCTGCAGCTGTTTTCACTTTGGCGGTAATGGCGTCGCGCACCGGCCCCTCGCCCCCGGTGGGGTTGAAGCGTTGCAGTGCTGCGCAGTCAATACCGTACTGCTGCATCCATTGAAATTGTACGTTCACCGTCTGGTCGGTAAACGATGAGAATAAACGTGCCTGCTGCCCGTTGCCCAGGTTCGGGAAGCTGGTAGCAAAGGTGGTGGTGTAATCCCTAACATCCGGCCATGATTTCATGCCTTTGTTGGTGGGTGAGGGTGATTGGCTCCAATCCTGGGTCCAGTGCCACCAGGCGTTAATGGGCGATCCGTCGCCGGTACAGGCAAACCAGCCCTGGTAACCAACGGTCACCTTTCCCACTACGTCGCCCACCGGGGAGGCTAAAGGGGTGGCAGCCATTTTGTTCAGACCCGCGCCTTCTTTTAATTGTTTTTCGAGGTCCTGCTTGGAGCAGGCAGCCAGCAGTCCAATAGCAAAGAATAAGAGTACATTTCTCCAGTTAATGGATAACGTGGAATACCGCCGTATGCTGCCGGCGAACGCATTTTTGGTGCTCGTTTTCATTTTACAGGGTTTTGAGTTAATTACGAATTATTCAATTACGAATTACGAATTGGGTGCTGCGTGATTGAAGCATACCGTGGTTCAATACGAATTGATAGTCCGTAACGGAGATAGGGTTTCTGAAAAGGTTTTTAATATGGTTTATGGATTTAAGGCTTGTTATTTTAAAAATATGGTTTGTGCTTTTATTTTAGGTTACTTGTCGTTATGCTTTATCCTTTGCTTTATGCTTTTAGCGTACTGGCATTACCGTAGTTAACGGTTTTTCTTTCCGCAGCATTTTTGCGGCTTCCCCGGTGAGCCATAAGTACAGATCTGATGGCTGCCCATCCATATTAATGAACGATACATTCCTGGCCACCGGCGGATTATCAGATACTTTAAAAATGGCGGTGCCTTCATTCACTTCATCAAACATAGCTACGTAGATCATGCCTGCCCCGGCCAGCATGGCAGTTGACAGCTGCTGCCAGTAAAAACGGCCGCCCTGGCGGGGTATGGAGCCTACGGGTTTTACATCATCCGGAAACTCATACTTGCTCAGGTTATGCCAGCTGAACCCGGGACAAACGCATGGTACATACTCAATATTGTTACGGCGGCACCATTCCATATCATCCACGATCATATCGCGGTAACGGTCCATATCATTATGCAATAAGGGCGAAAAGCGCTGCACCATCCAGGGCAGAATTATATCCGCCTTTTTAATGATGGTATGTAAATAGGGATCGTGGATACAATCTGCATTCAGCTCACGCCAGGCAGTGGGCACGCCTAACATTACCGTGCAGTTGCCGTATACAGGATCGTTCTTCAAAAAATCAATTAACCTTTCCAGGCCAATGTTGCGGATATCATAGGGCCGGTCCGGAAAACCAATGCCCCAGATGCAAACCACGGGCTTACCATTCTCATGCAGGTAAGTATTGGCGCCGCTCTGGCGGGTTACTTTCAGGCTGTCCACTAAATATTTCCAGTCCTCGATAATAGATGAACAATCTTCTCCCTTACCTTTTAAACCGGACAGGTCGTACATTACGGCAATGGCTCTTTTGTATTTAGAAGCTGCTTCCAGCGCATTGCCAAGAATAGTGTTGGATTCTTTTCTGCCGCTGCCTTCGCGTGTTACGTTAAAGAAGCGCTGCATAAACACACCATCTACACCGTATTGCTGCATCCATTTAAAATGCAGGTCTACTGTACTTTTATCCAGTGAGCTAAAGAAACGGGCTTTACTGCCATCTTTTAAAACAAAGGGTGTTTCATAAGTTTTTTCATACTCGCTTACATCCGGCCATGCATCTATGCCGCTGCGTTCCTCGCTTCCGTAAGCATAGCGCCGGGCAGCGGAGCCGTCTCCTGCCGCCCGGAACCAACCCTGGTACCCAGCCATAATCAAACCCTTGTAGCTGGGGTAGAGCGTTTTTTCACTATGCTTCTGTTGAGCAATTGATGATGTGGAATGATAGCATAAAAAAAGGCTAACAAAAAAAATTACTATTCTCTGCATGGTTTCACATAAAACGGTTAAAAGTAAGTGGTTAGCGGCGGAGGCTGTCCACCGCTAACCACGTTTATTGGTTCAATACCCCGGGTTTTGCTGCCACTGCGGATTGCGCAGCATTTCGTTTGTGGGTATGGGTGTTAAATATTTTTGCGCCAGCGCTGCCGGGTTACCCGCCACTGCGGGATTGACCGGGTTTTCCAGGTTGCTGCGTTTGGCCAGGATCTGCGGCAGCAGCTGCAGACGTACAATATCGAACCAGCGTATGCCAAATTCGCCTGCAAACTCATAAGCTCTTTCCTGCACTACGGAATCGCGGAAAGCGTTCAGCGCCAGGCCGGGTGTAAGATCGGCCAGGCCGGCGCGCCTTCTTACCTGGTTAATGGCTGCATAACTTTCTGCAGTGGGCGCATTGGCCGCCATGGCAGATGCTTCGGCATAGTTCAGCAGCACCATTGGGTAGCGGATAATATCCAGTGTTTTGTTGGTGCTGGGGTTGGCAGAGATAATGGAGTTATCAGTTTCCACAATACCATCGCCAACGCCTGAACGGAATTTCTTGTAATACGGATGCCCGGCATGTGTTTCTGTAGAGCTCCAGGGCACCAGCTTAAAGGTTTTGTTAGGCTGCAGCAGCTTAATGGTGGTATAAAAAGTAGCATCAGTACGGGCGCATTTGGGTGCAGCCTGGTAAAAGTTGATCTCCGGGTAAAAATCGTCCCAGCCACTGTTACCATTTAATGCTACTTCATCCAGCGGCATGCAGGACGAGCCAAAGGTGCGCTGCGGCAAACCGCCTGCTACATTGAACTGCAGGGAGAAGATGGACTCTGAGTTATTATTGGTGGTGAATACTTTTGCATAGTCGGGCACCAGGGTATACTGGCCTGATTTAATTACCGCATCTGACTGCTCTGCTGCCAGCGCATAGTTGGCAGTTTGTTTCAGCGGCCATCCTGCCATGGTTAAATACACCTCTGCCAGCAAAGCTTTGGCGGCCTGCTGATTGGCTTTACCCGGTGCGCCGGGGAAAGAGGTGGGTAAAAAACCAATAGCGGTTTTAAGATCGCTTACGATCAGGTTGTACACATTGCTTACAGAATCCCTGGCAGGACGTGCATCTACATCCAGCGGCTTATCAATTACCGGTACAGGACCAAAAGTGCGTACCAGCATGTAGTAGCTAAAGGCTCTTAAATAAAAGGCCTGTCCCGCGTAAGCATGTTTTACATCATCAGCAGCATCTACCTTTTCATAATTGGCTATAACGTTATTAGCCTGGTAAATGGCTGTCCAGGGGCCCTGCCATACGTTGTTCAAGCGGCCATCGGCATCAGAGTTACCATTTAACTGGTCAAATAAACGGAAGCCCAGCTTATTCAATCCCGGATCGGTGGTAAGATCATCGGAGCCAAAACAGGGTGTGCTGTTGCTGATGTTGGCATAAGCTGCATCCACTGCCAGCTGCAGGTAAATAGAGGCTACTGCGGCATCCAGGTCAGAGGCTGTTTTAAAATAAGTGCCTGGGGTAAGGTTACCCTTCGGATCTTCCGTTAGCTTCTGACAGCCTGCACCGGCAAAGGTGAGGGCTAACAGAAAGGTGATGTATCTCAATTTCATTATAATTAATAATTAAGGATCAATAATTTTTAGCTTTTAGCTTTGGGCTTTTAGCTGTTGGCGTTCGGCATTAAGCTTTCTGCTTTACACTCCTAAAATCCTGCGCGCAGGCCAAACGTATACGTGCGCGGATTGGGGATCACACCCATTTCCAGGCCCTGTGTAATGGCGTTGGTGGCATTGGTGATCTCCGGATCGTAACCCGGGTAGCTGGTAACGGTGAAAAGGTTTTGACCGCTCACATATACTTCCAGGTTGCGCAGCTTCACTTTGCTTAACAGGGATTCCGGTATGTGATAAGAGATCGACAAATTCTTCAGCTTCATGTAGCTGGCATTG
>Ga0209758_1004331_pt1 | contig 11914 bp, 10 predicted proteins | sample AraplaMF_Col_mMF_FD_184258 | JGI IMG/M metagenome (GOLD analysis project Ga0209758, IMG submission 184258) | Arabidopsis root microbial communities from the University of North Carolina, USA - plate scrape MF_Col_mMF (SPAdes) (version 2) | ecosystem: Host-associated > Plants > Roots > Endosphere... | reverse complement strand
CAGCCAAGGAGTTGATGCCCAGTGCGGTACCGCGCTGCTCGACCGGGAAGGCGTCGGTGAGGATGGCCGTGGAGTTGGCGAAGAGCAGCGCCCCTCCGATCCCCTGGACGATGCGCCAGCCGATCAGCCACAGAGCCCCGGCACTGCCGTGCAGCCAGGTAACGGAGAGCAGGATCGAGCACAGGGTGAAGACGGCGAAGCCCATGTTGTACATGCGCACCCGGCCGAACATGTCGCCCAGCCGGCCGAAGGTCACCACCAGCACCGCTGTGACCACCATGAAGCCCATGAGCATCCACAGCAGATAGCTGGTGTTGGAGGGGTCCAGCGGGTTGAGGTGGATGCCCCGGAAGATGTCCGGAAGGGCGATCAGCACGATGGACTGGTTGATCATCACCATCAGCACGCCGAGCGTGGTGTTCGACAGCGCGATCCACTTGTAGTGACTGCCCCGCTCGAGCGCCGGGGAGGCAGCTACAGGTGCCTGGTCAGGTAGGGACACGGCTTGTCCGTTCCTCCGAATCGTCCGCCGCTCGCGTACGGGGCGGTAACGAAGCGAATTAGGTAGTATACCTAAGCAACCATATCTTGTGTAGGTTACACCCATGTGTCCATGATCTGTCGGCGCGCAGCTGTGCGAGCTGCCTCTGATGCATCAACGGACCGCACGCAAGGGCCGGAGCAGCGATCCCCGCCGGCACCGAAGTCACCCTCACGCGGCACTGGCTCAACATCGAAACCGAAACGCTACGCCGGACCACCCACGTCAACATCCCGTGCACAGCGATCGGGTGACGCGCCGACATCACCAACCAACTCACAGCATTGGGCAAGACCCTGCCCGACGGGTCGTGGCCTGCGGACGCTGCGAACGAGTCGCGGTGATGAGCGTGCCACGAAAGGCGCAGTCCCGTTCTCGGCTTTGCCGTCTCTACGCCTTGTTCAGCTCTGCGGGCTCAATCCCGCCACGGCGAGCCGGAACAACCGGTCCGCCCGGCCGGCGGGGTCGGGGTAGGACTCCGTGGCCAGGACAATGCCGACGATCAACGTGATCAGGTCTGCCACAGTGACGCCTTTCGCCACCGCGCCATCCTCCACGGCGCGCCGCAGCAGAGGGTCTCCCGCTTCTTCCAGCGCCGCCGAGCAGACGTTCTCGTGCGCCGGGTCCGCCCTGTTGCCGTCATAGGACAGCGCGGCCGCCAGTCCCCGGGCGGAGACGCAGTAGGCGACGACGTCACTCAGCCATTCCAGCATCGCGTCGCGGCTGTCGCCGCTGCCGGCCAGGTCGCGGGCGCGATTACACAGGGCTTCGATCCGCTTCCGGGAGACCGCCTCCAGCAGTGCCTGGCGGGTGGGGAAGTGCCGGCGCACGGTCGCTGAGCCGACTCCCGCGGTGCGGGCGATCTGTTCCAGTGAGGCGCCGGCTCCATGGGCGGCGACCTCCTCCTCGGCCACGGCGAGGATGCGCGCGTAGTTGCGCCGGGCGTCAGCGCGCAACCCCTCGGGCATGGCGGTACCTCCAGGGATTGATAAGCGGCGGGGCCCGCCATATTCTAGCCGACACGAAAACGGCGGGCCCCGCCGTTTTCGTGTCGAGTATCCGAGGAGCACCATGTCCGCAGATTCCGCGCCTGTCCTGGTCACCGGCGCCACCGGCCGACAGGGTGGGGCCACCACCCGCGCGCTGCGGGCAGCGGGCGTTCCCGTCCGCGCCCTGGTCCGCGACCCCGGCACCAACCAGGCCAAGACCGGCTCCGCGCGGCCGGCTTCCCCCACTGGACGCTCCTCAAGCCGGGCTTCTTCATGGAGAACTTCCTCCCGTCCATGGCGTTCCTCTTCCCGCGCGGCATCAAGGGCGGCCTCGTCAGCGTCCTGAACCCCGGGACCCACCTGTCCCTGATCGCGGTGGATGACATCGGCAAGGCAGCGGCCGCCGCCATCGCCGCGCCGGAGCGATTCGACGGAATCGAGCTGGAACTGGCCGGCGACTACCTGTCGATGACGGACATCGCCGAGACGCTCTCTCGCGCCCTGGACATGCCACTGACCGCACCGAACATGACTGAGGAGGAGGCTCTCACCGTCGGAATGCCAGCCATGGGCGCTACCCACGAGTGGCTCAACGTGGCCGCCCAGCCGGGCCGCCCGCAGTACGCCAGGGACCTCGGAATCCCCCTCACCAGCTTCGAGGTATGGGCACAGAAGCACATGCGAGCCAAGGCCTGACCCACCATCTGCGGTTCCGGTGCCGACGTGGCCCTCAGCACCATCGGCGCGTATGACGGCCCTCAGTTGGTCGAGCACCCATGCAGGGGACTACCAACACTGCCTGATCGTCACCAGTGAGGACAACGATCTCCCTCTCGCGTCGGACGACGAGCCGGAGCCGCTGAACCTCATTGCGGACATCCTCGCACTCGAGGTCACCTGGGCGATCCGCCCTTCGAACGGCTAGGGTCAGCCCTCGAAGCCGCCCCCAGAAACCCTTGAGTGCGGGACGGTTCCCGGCGTGTTGATCGCACGCGCTGCCAGTGATTGACTCGGCCGATGAAGTTTCTGCTGACGGCGAGCGGTCTGCGCAACGAGACGCAGCGCATCGCGCTCCGGGACATGCTGGGAAAGCCGTTCACGTCGGCGAAGCTTGTCTGCATCCCCACCGCGTCCGTCGCCGAGCCAGGCGATCACGGATGGTTCGTGGAAGATCTCAGCCGCTTGCACAGCCTTGGCTGGCGGGAACTCGACCTCCTTGAACTCAACGGTCTGCCCCGGGGAATGGTCGTGGACCGGCTCTCGCGCGCAGACGTCATTTACGTCCATGGTGGCAACCCCTACCACCTCGCACGCAGCATCACCGGCAACGGCCTGGCCGACGCGTTCCTCGATGTGTTGCAGGACCGGGTCTACGTCGGCGTGAGCGCCGGATCGATGATCTTCAGCCAGCATCTCAGCGAACACTCGGCCGATGTCATCGGCGACACCGCAGACCTGCACGCGCTCGGCGCAACGACGGTGCGGCCGCCGTTCGGACTCTTCGACTGGTATCTCAAACCCCACCTGTACTCACCGCACTTCCCGGAGCGGAACGACGCCTGGGCCGATCGGATCGTCGAGCGGGCCGACTTCCCGGTCTACTTCATCGACGACGAGACGGCCGTCCGCGTCCACGACGACGAGGTCGATGTCGTAACCGAGGGCCGGTGGCGTTTCCATCGAGACTAAAAGACCTCGCGGGATGGTGGTCCGGCCCGCGATTCGACTGGCCCTGATGCCTGTGCACCGCGGTGCTGGTTTCTGGCCCGATATGTGGCCACGGCCAAGGCGGCTGGGATGCGGCACTGTGGTTCGGGGCACGGTCGTGGGTGGCGTTCGCCGCCTACCTGAAGGGTATCGACGTCGAGTACGTCGGCTGACGTGGCGAGGCCCCGTCCGTGGTGTGCAGGGGCGTCGACAGCCGAACGGCGCTTCCGCCCAGGGCTGACGGAGGCGCCGATGAGTCAATCCTGCTTGACTGGACTTAGCGGTAGTGCTCAGTCTGTCGGTGCCGGGAGGGATCGGTGACGTCGACGCTGTCGGCCTTGGCTGCGTCGGCGACGGCCTCGGCCGCGGCTTCAGCGGCCTGCGCTGCGTCGTTGGCGGCTTTCGAAGCCATGTCGTCCGAAGACTTCTCGCGGGTGGCCGGTGACAGGGGAAGCACCTCGCTGAAGGCGCGGGATACGCCCTGGAGTGCGGAGGTGACCTCGCTGGGGATCATCCAGAAGGTGCTGCCCGAGCCTTGCGCCAGTTGCGGCAGCATCTGAAGGTACTGGTAGGCGAGCAGCTTCGGATCGGGGTCGTTACGGTGCACGGCCTGGAACACCTCGTCGATGGCCCGGGACTGACCCTCGGCCTGGAGGATCGCAGCGCTACGATTGCCCTCCGCGCGAAGGACAGCAGCCTGTTTGTCGCCTTCAGCGGTGAGAATCTGCGACTGGCGTTGACCTTCGGCCCCGAGAATCGCGGCCCGCTTGTCCCGCTCGGCCCGCATCTGCTTCTGCATCGCGTCCTTGATGGACTGCGGGGGGTCGATGGCCTTGATCTCGACCCGGTTGACCCTGAGTCCCCACTTACCCGTGGCCTCGTCCAGCACGCCCCGGAGTTGGCTGTTGATGGCGTCGCGGGAAGTGAGGGTCTTTTCCAGGTCCATGGACCCCACGACGTTCCGCAAGGTGGTGACGGTCAACTGCTCGACTGCCTGGAGGAAATTGGCGATCTCGTAGAAGGCCGCTCGTGGGTCGGTGACCTGGAAATAAAGGACGGTGTCGATCTCGACGACCAGATTGTCCTCGGTGATGACCGGTTGCGGCTTGAAGGAGACGACTTGTTCCCGTAGGTCGATCACCGGATGAACGCGGTCAATGTAGGGGATGACGAGGTTGAGACCGGGTTTCAATGTCCGTTGGTAGCGGCCGAGTCGCTCGACGTTACGAGCGCGTGCCTGGGGCACGATACGGACTGCCCGCATCACGGTGAACACCGCGATGAGCGCGACGATCACGCCGGCGATGAGGAGCGCATCCATCGTTTCACTCCCGGGGGTAGACGAGTGCGGTGGTGCCGCTGATCTCGATGACGTCGACGGTCGTTCCGGGAGGAATCACCAGCGTCTCGTCGTAGGTGCGGGCTGTCCATTCCTCGCCGTCGATGCGGACCCTGCCGCCCAGGCCCGTCACCTCCGAAACGGCATAGGCAGTCCTGCCGACCAATGCGTCTATGCCGAACCGCTCCACTTGGGGGTGGAGCAGGTGTCGCAACGCAATGGGACGCAGGATCACCACACCGGCTACGGCGACGACGGTGAACACCAAGAATTGGAGAGGCAACGGCAGTCCGACCGCGGCGAATCCCGCGGTAACCAACGCGGCCGCACCCAGCATTCCGAGTGCAGCAGTGAGCGTGAAGATCTCCGCCATTGCCAGCGCAGCTGCAGTGATCAACCAGATCAGCCATGGATCCATTGCGTGCCTCTTTTGGCTGGTGCGGGTGCGCGAATAGGCGGACGGTCACCCGTTGGCCGCCGATGCGGGGCCACGGCCCGCCAGACGGGTGCGTGCCCGTACTCTCCCCGCCGGCGTGTGTGCCCAAGATCCAGGGTCTGGGTGAGTCGTGGGTTCCCCTGCTCAGGCTGCTCTTCGAAATCCTTCAGCTGCCTGTCATCGATATACGCCACAGTTCCTCCTCTCAATGATCAGCGAGCCGGAACGGCATCCTTGCTTCCACGATCTCCCGTGTTTCGCAGCGACCGCAATCGGGACCGGCACCCATTCTGGGATCCCATACGTAGGGACGTTTGAGCGAGACAGGCGCTGGCGGTGGGGTGAGCTCAGCTCGAGGTGCCGGTGCGCGCGACGATGCACGGCGGGGGCGGTGGACCCACCTGGCGGTATGAGACGGCGGGCTGGCCGTTCACGTCGAGCGACTGGCCCGCCGGTGTCCGTCAGACCAGTTCGACGGGCAGGTCGCCGCCCTCCGCATGCTGGATGCGGTTGATGGCGAGGCGCAAGACCCGCCCTCCTTCGGCGTAGTGTTCGCCGCCTCTTCATGGTCTCGATGGTGGCCACGGTCGCCTCGGCGTCCACCTCATCGCTCTCGGCGACCGCGAGGGTCACCACCCCCGCGAATGGCGCCGCCACGTGCCCCGGGTCGGACGGGTCGCCTTCTCGGTGACAGGGACGTCTGAGGCGGCGGCCCGCGGACCTGAATGGTCCGCAGTTGGCCGTTGAACGAGGAGATCAGCGTACGGATGCCGCGCTCTTCGTCGGCGTGTGCCACTGGTGCTGGCGGGCGGGCCCCTGCGCGGTCACAGAGTGGGGTCCCCTGGTCCACCCGTTCGGCAGCACGCCGTGCCTGCGGGCCGGGGCACCCCTAGCATGCTGACTGTGCGACCCATTCTCCCGAAGATCGAGGGCGGCCGGGTACAGGGCCTCCTGCAGCTCATCGAGGACGGCATCCACCTCGTCGTCGCGGCGTTCCTCGTACTGCTCGCGGGGCTCCTGAGCGTCGGGGTCGTCCGCGACGTCATCAGGTCGATCCAGGGGCCGTACCGCGAGGAGACAGTCGTTCTCTCCGCCCTGGACAACGGCCTTGTGCTGTTCATCGTGGCCGAACTGCTCCACACCGTCCGCCTCACCATCAGGAACCAGACCCTCGACGCGGAGCCGTTCCTCGTCGTCGGCTTGATTGCCGGCATCCGCAAGGTGCTCATCGTGACGGCCGAGGCGGAGAAGTCCTTCCGGTGGAACGTCGAAGGGATCGAACTGCTCATTCTGGCGGGACTGATCCTCGTGATGGCGACGGCGGTGTACGTGTGGCGGCGCTCCACGCGGCCGGGAGACTACTTCCCGCTCAAGGACGCGGGGCGCTCCCCGTCGCCGACTTCGTCGCCTTCCCCGGTGCGTGGGTCTTGATCCTTCAGACCTTCCGCCGCCACGGCCGCCCGCACCCGTTGCTCCTCGCGAGCAGAGCCGACGTCCTGTTCCAGGGGTGTGCGGCTCACGGCCGTCGCGAGGTCCTCCAAGGCCTGCTTCTGCAGTTCCGCCTCGCGCCGCACCACCGGGCTCCGGTCCTCGGCGGCAGCGCCCTCCCACGCGTGGAGTGCCTCCTCCACGCGCCCCCAGTCGGGATTCCTGTGCTCGCGTACGTCGGCTGCCGCCTGCGCGGTGTCCGCCTCCAGGGCCTCGGCAAAGCGCTCCGCCTTGGGGGCGAAATGGCTGTCGGCTCGCGGGACATGGCTCTCCATGAGCATCGCCGCCCGGCCGAACCGCTTGAGCGCCTCCTGCGCCTCCTCCGCCTCGCGCGACGTCAGGCCCCTGGGGCGGATCGGTTCCTGCCTTGCGCGGTCGAAGGCTTCCTGCCAGGCGGCACGTGCCTCCCTGCTCGCCAGCAGGGCCTTGCGTATGTCGGCACGATGCTCGCGGGACGGCTCGGCATAGCTGCGGAGCACCGCGGCCGCGTAGCGGCCGTTGGCGGCGAGCCAGTCCGCAAGTCGGCTCGGCAGCCGCGGCGTCTCCCATGCGGGAAACACCACGTACGCCAGCATCGCCAAGGCCCCGCCGAGAAGGGTGAGAATCATCCGCTCTGGGACCGTCTGCTCCCACGCCTGGCCGCCCATGCCGAGCAGGAAGACGACGTACGCGGCGGTGAAGCACTGGGAGTAGGCGTAGCCGGTACGGACCAGCGTGTACGACAGGCCCGCCGAGACCACCGCTAGCGCCCCGAACACATGGGCGTCCGGGCCCAGGGCCCGCACGATCCCGGTGGCGAGGGCGACCCCCGCCAGGGTCCCGGCGAAACGGGCCACCGCACGCGCGTAGGTCCGGTGGAAGTCCGGTCGCATCACCATCACCGAGGCGATGGGCGCCCAGTAGCCGTGGCCCAGGGGTAGCCGGGCGGCGATCACATAGCCGAGCGTGGCCACCGCCGCGAGGCGGACGGCGTGCCGGAACACGGGTGAGTCCCGGCGGAGCTCACGTCGCACCGCCCGGACGACGACTGGGAGTAGACGGAACATTGTCGGGCGCATAAGGAACTGGGCGGTCGCGGGACCGGGCGGCGGGGGCGTCTTCCGGGAGGCACCGCCGCTCCTGGCGACCTCCATCGCCTCGCAGAGCAGTTCCACGAGCCGCTCGGCGGCCTGCCGGGCGGGCCCCTCCAGTACCTCGTGTTCCTCGTCCACGCGCAGAACGTCCGCGCTTTCGGGCGGCACGCTGGCGGGGGTGCCGCGGCGAATCGAACGGGCGGCCGCGTCCAGGACGTCGGCGGCCGCTTTGAGCAGCTCCCGCGCGCGGTCCCGTCCGGGTCCCTCCGCCGGGGCGCCGACGTCCGGGTCGGCGAGCGCGGCGACGACCGGCCGAATGCGCTCGGCGAGGCCCCGGGGGCCGTGGAGGACGGGGGGACGGGTGCGGGCTTGTGACGGCGTCACGGCGGCCGCGTCCCGGGCTGTCATCAACGGCTCCGGGTCGAACGGGGCGGTAGGGTCGTGCCGCAGCCGGCGGGCGTAATCCGCCACAGCGGCCAGGGCGTCAGCGAGCGCGTCACGATGTGCCCCCCAACGGCGGATCGGGAACAGCAAGATCAGCAGGGCCTGCGCCACGCCTCCGAGCGCGATGACCCCGGCATGCTCCAGGGCTCCGCCGCCGCTCGTGGGCAGGGTGATGGTCACAAGCATGCTGCCGACCGTCGTCGCTGCGACGATCCCGGCGGTCGATCCCACGGCCCACGCCATGCCCGCGAGGAAGGCCCATACGGCCAGCAGAGGGAGGAACGTCACGAGTCGCCCTGCCGCGAGGTAGCCCACGAGGGTGCTGAGCGCCAGTCCCGCCCCCGCGCCGAGCGCGATCACCTTGCGTGGACGCCAGGTGCGTTGGAAGGTGGCCCCACCAGCGGAGTAGGCACCGAGGGCAGCGGACGCGGCGTATGCAGGGGAGACCAGCCACAGCGCCGGCCCGATGACGATCGCCACTCCGGCGGCCGTGCGCAGCGCGAGCAAGGGCTCCAGCCGCGTCTCCTCGATCGTGAGCCCGGATCGCGCGACCTCCGCGAAGGCCCGCAGCCACGTCACGGGTGTGAGCCTAGCCGGGACCCCCTGCCGGGTCGCGTTGGCCGCGCCGCCTCCTTGGCTGCGCTGTGCCCGGCGTGCGTGTGGCCCAGGGCCGACGTGCACTCACAAACCGGCATCCGCGCGTACAGGGTGACCACACCCCTAGCTTCGCCTGTTCAGTCCCGGCGTCGGAGCTGCCCTGCCCGGACAATACCCGTCCCGTCAGCGCCATGATCACGCGCCGGAGCACATCGCGCTGCCGCTGCCCTTGCTCAGCCTGAGGCGCGTCTTCCACCGACCGATACGGGGGTGCACCTGCCCGAGAAATCCGGCAACTTGCAAGGCTCTACTACGGGCGTTTGGCCCGGGCCTGCGCCAACGAGGGCCTCAACTTGGCCGTCTCCGTTGACTCCACGATCGTGTGCGCTGGTTGAGGTCCAACCGGGAGGCAAGCGATCGCCGCCCGTCTGTCCCGGCCGGACCGGTCCGGAGGGGGAGCAGGCGGACGGCGGCCCTCGGGTCCCTTACCGTTTCTGGCCGTTGCCGTGTCCGTTGGGATGCAGGACCACCTTGGTCCAGCCCTCGTCACGGGCGTCGAAGTGCTCGTAGGCGATGGGGGCCTCGTCCAGGCTCAGTTCGTGGGAGACGATGAAGCTCGGCTTTGCCTTCCCGCCGGCGATCAGATCCCGCAGCGCGCGGTTGTACTTCTTCACCGGCGCCTGCCCGGTGCCCATGTGCTGGCCCTTGAACCACATCAAGCCGAAGTCGATCGGGACCTTGCCCTGCGCCTCCAGCTCCCCCTGGGCCTCGGCGCCGCCGGGGTCCTCGGGCAGGAACACGCCCACCACGCCGATGTCGCCCGTGAACCTGACCGAGTCGATCAGTCCGTTGAGCGTGAGGCTGGCGTCCTCGTGTCCCTCGGGGTCGTGTGCCTGGTAGCCGACGCACTCACAGCCATTGTCGGCGCCCAGACCGATGGTGGCCTCCTTGACGACCTCCGCCGGGTTCTGCTCGGCGGTGTTGATCGGGATGGCCCCGATCTCCTCCGCCTTGCGCAGCCGGTCGGGCTGGTGGTCGGCCACCCAGACCCGGCCGGCGCCCTTGAGGAGGGCGGAGTAGGTCGCCATCAGCCCAACGGGACCGGCCCCGAAGACGATCGTCTGGTCACCCGGTTTGACGTGGGCCATCTCGGTGGCGTGATAGCCGGTGGGGAAGATGTCGGCGAGCATCACATAGTCGGTCTGCCGCTCGGCGGCGTCCTCACCCAGTCGCAGCGCGTTGAAGTCGCCGTAGGGCACGCGCAGCAGTTCCGCCTGGCCGCCCTGGTACGGGCCCATGTCGGCGAATCCGTAGGCGGCTCCAGCGAGGGCCGGTTCCGGCTGCATGGTCAGGCAGTAGTTGGTCAGACCCCGCTCACACTGCTTGCAGAAGCCGCAGGCGATGTTGAAGGGCAGGACCACATACTGGCCGACCTGGACCTTGCGGACGGCCGAGCCGACCTCGACGACCTGGCCCATGTTCTCGTGTCCCAGGGTGCGGCCAGACTCGAACGAGGTGCGGCCCTCGTACATGTGCAGGTCCGAACCGCAGATGTTGGTGGTGGTGATCTTGACAATGATGTCGCAGGGGTGTTCGATCTTCGCGTCCGGTACGTCCTTCACCGTGACCGTTCGCGGGCCTTCGTATACCGCTGCTTTCATGATGGCTTCCTTCGTTGCCGCGGCATGAGCGCAGCACGGCGGTGATGGAGACGGCGTAAAGAGCCAGACTCCCGAAAGTTGGTGCGACGGGGTCCATGGCTCCGCCATGCCTCTGTGGGCCGTTCACCCGGTTCAGGTGGAACGGTGGTGCCGCCGCCGGCCTGCCAGGCGAGGCTTCGGCGCTGCGGCGGCGTGCCTTCCGGGTCCCCCTCGACTCCCGACGCGAAACGGCCACGCACCGACCGACCCGGAATCTTCGGACCCGGACGACCACCGCCCAACCTGCCCAGGTCACAGCTAGTCACCCTGACCGTTCTGGAGCATGTGGCGCCGTTCCTGTTCGCGTTTGGAGTAGGCAGCTGCCCGGATCGCCTCATCGCTCTCCAAACCGGATCCCAGCGCGCCGCCCACGGTGGCGACCGAAGCGACGAACCATGACAACGTCAAGTATTCCGTGGCGTGCAGCGGGGTTCGTGTCACAGAAGCGAACACTCGGCCGTTGATGATGAACAGAGCCCACACCAAGTTGATAACGATCAAACCGCCGTAGCAGACAACCACCCCGAGGCCCACGGTCAGTACGGTCGAGGCGTTGTATAGCCCCGCCCTCTTCCTCGCCTCCCGCGAGATTTCTGTTGGTCGATGCCATAGCTGCGCGTCTACGATCAGCCAGCCGATCATGAGCCCGATAGAGCCGACCGTGGCGATCACGAGGCGTGGCATGCTCAGGGTCTCGGCCAGGCTCCAGATGGTGGAGTTCACGGTGGCGACCGCTCCCGTGGCGAGTGCGGCTGCCAGGGCTTTCGACAAGCCCGGTACCAATCGCCACGGCCGGTTGGCGCGGACCATACCGAAGAGCACCCTCAGGTAACCGCGCGGCCCGCTGACGACGTACCGAAAATCAGCGGTCTCCTCCTCACCGACCGGGCCCGGGTGAATAGGCGCGAGACGACTGGCGAAGGGCCTCAGAAGCGGCTGACTCTGCGGAGGTGCTTCAGCCCCAGTGGCCCGCGGGCCCGCCAAGCCAAGCACGGCTTCCTCCACCGCCCGCCGGGCCCTCGACTGCAGACGCAAGCCCCCCAGCGGAGGAAGAGACAGCAGCGCCAAGCCGTGTTCGTGACTCAGATCCACAACGAGCTTGCGCCCGTGTGAGTGCAGCGGAAGATCGGTGAGGGCCACGACGATGTCCCAGTTCTCCGCTCTTCCGCGGTCCATGATCCGGCGCATCAAGGTGGGCGGGTCCTCGGTTCCTGCGGTGAATGGCTCACTGATCACCTCGACGTCGAACCGTCGCCCCTGGCCTGACTTGTCAGCGAGCCGAGTAGGAAGTGTCTGGGCCATGCGCTGCGCGATCTCCGTCGGCGCGTCCGGATCCGCCAGGAGAGCCACGACCGTAACGCCCTGAGACGACACCCGCATGACTCCTTCTCGTCGGCTGCCCCCGCGATCGCAAGTGCCCACAGGATGCCCGCGAGGTAAGGACGACGCCGCGTGACACGCTGGCCCCCGCCAGCAGGCACAGGCGGTACGGCCAGATCTCCTCGTCCTCTTCGTACAGGACGCCTGCTCCCACCACCGGGCCACGGTCCCGTGCGCCGCCGCGAACACTCGCTCCGCGCCACCCCGGCCCGCACCGCAC
>Ga0209758_1004329_pt1 | contig 11922 bp, 14 predicted proteins | sample AraplaMF_Col_mMF_FD_184258 | JGI IMG/M metagenome (GOLD analysis project Ga0209758, IMG submission 184258) | Arabidopsis root microbial communities from the University of North Carolina, USA - plate scrape MF_Col_mMF (SPAdes) (version 2) | ecosystem: Host-associated > Plants > Roots > Endosphere... | reverse complement strand
CGAAGTTACTTCTTCTTCTTCGCGACCTTGCGGGTCTTCTTCGCAGTCTTCTTCACTGCGCTCTTCGCCTTCTTCGCCTTCTTCGCTTTCTTGGCCATGTTGCCCTCCGATGTGTGAGATGGCTTTAATCGCTGCGCGCATTCGGGGATCGAATGCACTCACCCCAAATACACCAACACGACGAAAAAAACATCTTCTGACTTAAGGAAGTGTTGACGACGCAGCGCGCGTGCGCCAGCCGCGATTGATTTGCGGACGCGCGGAGAGATGCGACTGCGATTGCAAATGCGTCTCGCGACATCGATGTCGGCAAGCGCCGCGATTGCAAGAAAACACTATGCAGCAAGTATTATTCTTTCCGCGCACATCGCGCGTGATCAGCGCGACGACGCACGCTGCAAAGCGCGCGATGGTCTCACCAGACCGAGTCGCGGACTCTGAGTCGCGAACTTTGGCAACGAAATTATTTTCATGCTTAACGGCGGGAGCGCGCATCTGCGCATGTGCAAGACGCCATTTTGCGCGAATCGCGCGGGCCGCGATTCGGTCGTCGCATCGCGCTTGGAGGGGATGATGTTTGCCGTCGATGACGCGTGCGATCGTTCGCATCGCGAGTGAAGCGACGTGACGAGAGGCGTCGTCACCTCGTCCGAACGCGCGAGGCTAGACGCCGAGCTTGGACTTGAGCAGCTCGTTGACCGCCTGCGGGTTCGCCTTGCCGCCGGAAGACTTCATCACCTGGCCGACGAACCAGCCGAGCGACTGCGGCTTGTCCTTCACCTGCGCAGCCTTGTCGGGATTGGCCGCGATGATGTCGTCGACAACCTTTTCGATCGCCGAAAGATCCGTGACCTGCTTCATGCCGCGGCTTTCGACCAGCGCACGCGGGTCGCCGCCCTCCTGCCAGACGATCTCGAACAGATCCTTGGCGATCTTGCCGGAGATCGTGCCCTCGCCGATCAGGTCGACGATCCCCGAGAGTTGCTCGGGCGTGACAGGAGAGCCCGTAATATCCCGGCCTTCCTTGTTGAGACGGCCGAACAGCTCGTTGATCACCCAGTTCGCCGCCATCTTGCCGTCGCGAGCGCGGTTGGCGAGCCTGTCGAGCACCGTCTCATAGAACACCGCGCTCTCGCGCTCGGCGACCAGCACGCTCGCATCGTAAGCCGACAGGCCGAAGTCGGCGACGAAGCGCGCCTTCTTCTGGTCCGGCAGTTCAGGCAGCTTCGCCTTGAGCTCGTCGACGAAGCTCTGCGAGAGCTCCAGCGGCAACAGATCCGGATCGGGGAAGTAGCGGTAGTCATGCGCCTCTTCCTTGGAGCGCAACGACCGCGTCTCGCCCTTGTTGGGGTCGTAGAGCCGCGTCTCCTGGTCGATCCGGCCGCCGTCCTCGATGATTTCGATCTGGCGCCGCGCCTCATACTCGATCGCCTGGCCGATGAAGGTGATCGAGTTCAGGTTCTTGATCTCGCAGCGGGTGCCGAGCGGCCCGCCCGGCTTGCGCACCGAGACGTTGACGTCGGCGCGCAGGGATCCCTTCTCCATGTCGCCGTCGCAGGTGCCGAGATAACGCAGGATCGAACGCAGCTTGGTCACATAGGCCTTGGCCTGCTCGGCATCGCGGATATCGGGCTTGGAGACGATCTCCATCAGCGCCACGCCGCAGCGGTTGAGATCGATCAGCGACTGCGACGGCAGTTTGTCGTGCAGCATCTTTGCCGGATCCTGCTCCAGATGCAGCCGCTCGATGCCGATCGTAGCGGTTCTGCCGCCCTCGAGCTCGACGATCACCTCGCCTTCGCCGACGATCGGCGACTTGTATTGGCTGATCTGGTAGCCCTGCGGCAGGTCCGGATAGAAATAGTTCTTGCGATCGAACACCGAACGCAGATTGATCTTCGCGTTGAGACCAAGCCCGGTCCGGACAGCCTGCCTGACACATTCCTCGTTGATGACGGGCAGCATGCCCGGCATCGCCGCGTCGACGAGAGATACTTGCGTGTTCGGCTCGCCGCCGAACGCCGTCGAGGCGCCCGAGAACAGCTTTGAGTTCGACGTCACCTGGGCATGGATCTCCATGCCGATGACCACCTCCCAATCGCCGGTGGCTCCTTTGAGAAGTTTGTGCGTGGCCGTGCTCATGTCGTGCTCCCGAGCAGCGTGGCAGCGATCCGCTCCCACTCCGCTTCCAATGAATCCTTTGCCGCGGGCTGGCCGGCCTGGCGGTACCAGTAGCCGGCATTGCCGAGATCGCCTTCGACGCGGTGCAGATAAGCGTGCACCCAGGCGGCGTCGCGGCCATTGTCGTCTTGCACAATCTTGTGCGCCCGGTCCCAACAGCCTTTCGCAGCCCACCAAAGACCGGCGAGCGGCGCGTTCAGACCCGGCGCCGGCGCCGCGCCGTCGAGGCTCGCGATGAAGTCGGCGACATTCACCACCACCTCGCTGGCGTGAAGCGACCGGCGGCCTGTTCGATCACCTCGCCGAGCGAGAACAGCGTCTCCTCCTCAAACGGACGGCCGATCAATTGCAGACCGAGCGGCAGGCCTTGTGCGTCCTTGCCCGATGGCACGGCGATGCCCGGCAGCCCCGCCATGTTCACGGTGACCGTGAAGATGTCGTTGAGATACATCTCGACCGGGTCGGCGCCGCCCTTCTCGCCGATGCCGAAGGCCGCCGACGGCGTCGCCGGCGTCAGGATCGCGTCGACGCCCCTCGCGAAGCAATCTTCAAAGTCCTTCTTGATCAACGTGCGCACCTTCTGGGCGCGCAGATAGTAGGCGTCGTAATAGCCGGCCGAGAGCACGTAAGTGCCGATCATGACGCGGCGGCGCACCTCGGCGCCAAAGCCTTCGGCGCGGGTGTTCTCGTAGAGCTCGATGATGTTCTTTCCCTGCTCGCGCAGGCCATAGCGGACGCCGTCATAGCGCGCGAGGTTGGACGACGCTTCCGCCGGCGCCACGATGTAATAGGCCGGCAGCGCGTATTTGGTGTGCGGCAGCGATATCTCGACCAGCTCCGCGCCAGCCGCCTTCAGCCACTCTGCCCCTTGGCTCCAGAGCTTCTCGATTTCGGCCGGCATGCCGTCGAGGCGATACTCCCGGGGGATGCCGATCTTCATGCCCTTCACGGACTTGCCGATCGCGGCCTCATAGTCAGGCACGGCAATATCGACCGAGGTCGTGTCCTTAGGATCGTGCCCGGCCATCGAGCGCAGCAGCATGGCGCTATCGCGCACGCTGCGCGCGATCGGCCCCGCCTGATCGAGCGATGACGCAAAGGCGACGATGCCCCAGCGCGAACAGCGTCCATAGGTCGGCTTGATGCCGACGGTCGCGGTGAACGCCGCGGGCTGGCGGATTGAGCCGCCGGTATCGGTCGCGGTCGCGCCCATGCATAGCAGCGCCGCTACCGCCGAGGCAGAACCGCCGGACGAGCCGCCCGGCACCAGCGTCGTGTTGCTTCCCTCGCGCCGCCAGGGATTGCCGACCGGACCGAAGCACGAGGTCTCGTTGGCCGAGCCCATCGCAAACTCGTCATTGTTGAGCTTGCCGAGCATCACGGCGCCGTCGCGCCAGAGCTGCGAGGTGATGGTCGACTCATAAGTCGGCACGAAATTGCCGAGGATCTTCGAGCACGCCGTGGTGCGCACGCCCTTGGTCGCGAACAGATCCTTGATGCCGAGCGGGATGCCGGCGAGCGGCCCGGCGTCGCCCTTGGCGATCTTGGCGTCCGCCTCGCGCGCCATGGCGCGCGCCTGGTCGGGCGTCTCCATCACGAAGGCATTGAGCACGCGCGCGGCTTCGATCGCGGACAGATGCGCGTCGGTCAGCTCGAGGGACGTGAAAGTCTTGTCGGCGAGACCCTTGCGGGCCTCGGCGAGCGTCAACGATGTCAAATCGGTCATTTATTGATCGGGCTGCAGAAGAAAGGAGACAGGGTCTTGTCGTTGGCCGGGTCGTCTTTTTTGGCGGCGGCATTCGCGGCGGCCTGAAGCTCGTCGAGCACTTCATTGACCGCGACATTGGGATCGGCAGCCTTGCCCTGCCGCTCCATCTTGTCGAGGTAATTCATGTAGGCCTGATAGGCCTTCTCATCGTCGCAAAGCAGACACATCGGACGGAGTCCTAAAGTTATTCGACGACTTTGGGCACCAGGAAGAAGTGCCCCTCGGTCGCAGGCGCGTTGGCAACGATATCGTCGGCGATGTCGCCGTCATTGACCACGTCTTGCCGCTTCTTCATCTGCATCGGAGTGACCGAGGTCATCGGCTCCACACCCTCGACATTGACCTCCGAGAGCTGCTCGACGAAGGCGAGCATGGCGTTGAGCTCGCCCTGCAGGTGCGGAACCTCGTCCTCGGAAACCGCAATGCGCGCCAGATGCGCGATGCGGCGGACGGTAGCGGCGTCGACGGACATTATATAAGGCCTCTCACGGCAAAACCTAAGTGCCGTATAGCAGAGGCCGGTTTTGCGCCGCAACCGGCGCTAGCGCATGGTCCGGAAAAGTGTAAAGCGGTTTTCCGAAAAGACCATGCGCAAACAATAACCTGGCCTACCCGGCCAGCGCTTTCATGCGGGCCAGCGCCGATTTGGCAAGATCCCGGGTCAATTCGGCCGCGGGGACCTCGCGGCCGAGCGCGACGGCCTGGCCGGCCCACAGATTGGTGAAATCCACCCTGCCCTGCTTTTCGGCAGCCGCCTTCAGCGGCCCGAGTGCCGTCGCAGCATGGGGAAATGGCGGCGCATCGGGCGAGATCGGGCCGGCCTCGCGCATCAGCCGGTTCTGGACACCACGCGCCGGCCGTCCGGTCATCACGTTGGTGATGACGGTGGAATCGTCGCCCGCCTCGGCGAGCGCCTTGCGACCGCCCGTACTGACTTTGGATTCCGGACAGCGCAGATAGGCGCTGCCGATCTGCACGCCGGAGGCGCCGAGCGCAAACGCCGCGGCAATACCGCGCCCATCGGCGATGCCGCCGCAGGCGATCACTGGCACCCTCACAGCATCGACCACCTGCGGCACCAGGGCGAAGGTGCCGGGCTGCTCGGAAATCTTGTCGGTCAGGAACATGCCGCGATGGCCGCCGGCCTCAGCGCCTTGCGCAATCACCGCATCGACGCCGCGCTGCTCCAGCCAGACGGCTTCCTTGACGGTCGTGGCCGACGAGATGACGAGACATCCGGCCGCCTTGACGCGCTTGAGCAGCGCGGGCTCCGGCAGGCCGAAATGGAAGCTGACCACCTCCGGCTTCAGTTCCTCGACCACCTCGCAGAACGCAGCGTCGAACGGCGCGCGGTTTGCGGCGTTGATCGGCGCCGCCGGATCGAGACCATGCTCGGCATAATAGCCCGTGAGCCGTTGCTTCCAGCGTGCTTCCGCCTCAGGCGTGAGATCGACGGGCGTGTGGCAGAAGAAGTTCATGTTCACCGGCGCTTTCACGCGCTGGCGAATGAGATTGACCTGCTCGCGCGCCTTCTCCGCCGACAACATCGCGCAAGGCAGCGAACCGAGCGCGCCGCCTTGCGCGGCTGCGATCACCAGCTCTGCATCCATTACGCCAGCCATCGGCGCCAGCACGATCGGGAATTCAGTCTTGAAGAGATCGATCAGTCGACGGTCAGGCCACATGGTTCTTACCTCGTATTCGCTCTTCCCCTCTCCCCTTGTGAGAGAGGGTGGATCGCCCCGTAAGCGGCGAGACGGGTGAGGGGTATCTCTCGTCAAACGCAATACTAATTTTGCGGCGAGATACCCCTCATCCGGCGCTGCGCGCCACCTTCTCCCACAAGGGGAGAACTGAAAGCACCGGCCACCGAATTGCGTTTTCCAGCAAGCAGCTGCTCGGCCTCGGACACAATCCGTTCGACGATCTCGGCCGCCCGCGGAATATCATGGATCAGGCCGACCGCTTCTCCGGCAAAGACGGCCGCGATTTCGAAATCGCCCGCCATTTTCGCCGCGGCATACTCCCTGGCGATCTCGTCTGCGCGCTGCATCAGCTCGATCTCGCGGCCGGTCCAGCTCTTGATGTGAGTGTTGAGGAGCGTGCGCGCGGTGAACGGCGCCGGCCAGAACAGTTTTCGCGACCAATCCGGAACGACGCCGCGCACGGTGCCATTGGCGTCGGCGGCGCGAATGCGCTGCTTGGCCTCCTCTGCTCCATTGGCCTCAACGCTCGCATAGAAGCGCGTGCCGATCAGCACGCCGGATGCGCCCAGCATCATCATTGCCGCGAGGCCCCGGCCATCGGCGATGCCGCCGGCCGCGACCACAGGCACGCGCCCAGCCGCAAGATCGACGATCGCGGGCACGATGTCGATCGTGGTGCGCGAGGCGCCATGGCCGCCCGCCTCTGTCCCTTGCGCGACCAAAATCTCCGCGCCGGCGTCGAGCGCCTGCTTCGCCATGTCCTCGCTCTGCACCTGACAGATCAATCGCGCGCCGCTCGCCTTGATGCGCGGCGCGAATGGCGCGGGATCGCCGAACGACAGCATGACCGCCTGCGGGCGCGCATCGAGAGCAATGTCGAGAAGCTCGGGCTGTTTCGCCAGGCTCCAGGTGATGAAGCCGATCCCGAATGGCGCAAAGTCCTTCAGCTCCGCGGCTTCGCCCTGAAGTCGCGCGCGATCGCCATAGCCACCGCCCAAAATGCCGAAACCACCGGCCTCGCTGACGGCGCGCGTCAGCCGGCTGCCCGCGATGGTGTCCATGGGCGCCAACAGGATCGGATGCCTGATTCCAAGAAGCTCCGTCAAAGGCGTGGTGATCGGCATGAGGTCTCCCGCTCTGGACAGGAACATTAGGCGCAACTAGCATTCTCGAAAAATGAATTGATGCGAACGCTGCCATCACAAAAGCGAAACGACGCCATGGAACTGAGCGACCTCAAGACCTTTGCCGCGGTTGCCCGCACCGGCGGCATCACCCGCGCCGCCGAAGAGCTCAACACGGTGCAATCCAACGTCACCCAGCGCATCAAGGCGCTGGAGGCCGAGATCGGCACGCCGCTGTTCGAGCGCCACAGCCGCGGCATGGCGCTAACCGGCGCCGGCAAGCGCCTTTTGCCTTACGCGCATCGAATGACGGCATTGTCGCACGAGGCTGTGCTCGCCGCGCGTGACGATGGCGAACCGAAGGGACCGCTGTCGATCGGCTCGATGGAGACGACGGCCGCCGTGCGGCTGCCACCGCTGCTCGCAAATTTCCACCGCCGCTTTCCGGCCGTGCGCCTCAGCCTGCGCACGTCACCGACGGCCGATCTCGTCGCCGGCGTGCTCGAAGGCACGCTCGACGGCGCGTTCGTCGCGGGGCCCATCGCGCATGCCGACCTCGCCGCAACAAGCGCGTTTCGCGAAGAGCTGGTGCTGGTCAGCGCGCGGCGCTGGGCCTCGCTCGCCGAGTTGCGCGCCGGCACGCCTGAATCGGGCCCCACCGCGCTGGTGTTCCGCACCGGCTGCACCTACCGCCAGCGCCTCGAGCAAATTTTCGTCGAGTTCGGCTGGCCTTCGGCGGCGCGCTTCGAGCTCGGTACGCTCGACGGCATGATCGGCTGCGTCGCCGCCGACATGGGCGTGACGCTGCTGCCGCGCGCCGTGGTCGAGCGCAGCGCGATGAATGGTGCCGTGACGATGCATGGCTTGAGCCCGTCGCATGCCCGCGTCGAGACGCTGTTCATCCAGCGCCGCGCCGGACATCAATACAGCGCGCTGAGCGGCTTCCTGTCCTGCCTGACCGGGGATGACGACATCATCGCGGCCTGATATGCGCTAGTCCATGCCGGCTCTTATCCTGCCTCTCGTCGAAGCTGCAACCCACTGGCCCGAACGCGGCGGGCTGATCGGCCTTGATTTGGGTACCAAGACGATCGGCGTTGCCGTGTCCAATCCGGACCGCCGGTTAGCGACCGGTGTCGAGACTATCCAGCGCAAGCAGTTCAAGCAGGACGCCGCTCGTCTTCTCGCGATCGCCACTGAGCGCAAGGTCGTCGGCTTCGTGCTCGGCCTGCCCATCAACATGGACGGCAGCGAGGGGCCGCGCGCGCAGTCGACCCGGGCGTTTGCCCGCAATCTCGCCAATTTGACGACGCTGCCCATCGGCCTCTGGGACGAGCGCCTCTCGACCGCGGCGGTCGAGCGCGAGTTGATCGGCATGGATGTCAGCCGCGCCAAGCGCGCCGAGGTGATCGACGAGCACGCCGCGATCTTCATCTTGCAGGGCGCGCTCGACCGGCTGGCAAATCTCCGCACGGCCCCGGGGAATGGCTGATCCATGGCCGTCGTGATCGCGGCGCTGCTGCCGGTCTTCATCCTCATCGTGCTCGGCGTGGTGCTCCGGCACAGCCTGATGCGGCTCGATACCCAGTGGCACGGGCTGGAGCGGCTGACCTATTTCGTGCTGTTTCCGATGCTCTTGATCCAGACGCTGGTGAAGGCAGACCTTTCAAAAGTGCCGGTCGCCGGCGTCGGCGGCGCCTTGCTGCTGTCGGCGCTGGCGATGTCCCTGCTCTGCCTCGCGCTGCGCCCTGCCCTGGCGCGGCTCGGCATCGACGGCCCCGCCTTCACCTCGATTTTCCAGGGCGCAACGCGCTGGCAGACCTATGTGGCGCTGTCCGTCTCCGCCAACCTGTTCGGCGAGGTCGGACTTGCGCTCGCTTCGGTCGCTATGGTCGCGATCATCCCTCTGGTGAACGTGTTCAGCGTTGCCGTGCTCGCGCATTGCGCTTCGCCCGAGAAGCAATCCGCCCGCGCCATCGTCATGACGGTGATCCGCAATCCGCTGATCTGGGCTTGCGCGATCGGTCTTGCGATCAACGTCCTCCATCTGCCGCTGCCAAAAATCTGGCACGAGGTCGCGGACGCGCTCGGCCGCTCCTCGCTCGCCATCGGCCTGCTCGTCACCGGCGCCGGCCTGCAGCTCAAGGGCTTGCTTCGTCTGAGCCTGGGCGCAACTCTCGGCGTGGCGTTCAAGCTGGTCTTGATGCCGGTGCTCGCGCTGGCGCTTGCCGTCTGGTTCGGGCTGTCGGGCACCAACCTCGCGATCGTCGCGATCTGCGGGGCGGTACCGACCTCGCCCAGCGCCTATGTGCTCGCCCGCCAGATGGGCGGCGACGCGCCGCTGTTGGCGCAGATCATCACGCTGCAAACGATCCTGGCGGCGATCACCATGCCGATCGCGATCGCGCTGGTGGCGTGAGCGCTAGATGTAGCGTCCTAGCGTGAAAAGGATGAAGGTGTTGCAGGCAGAATGGGCGACCACCGTCGTCCATGTGGACTTACTGGTCCATCGCAGATGGCCAAGAACAAGCCCAAAAGCGAAAATGATTGCGCGTCCGAACCAATCGTACTGGGTATGATTCAGCGCCCATACAGCCGATGTCAGGAAGATGGCACCGATCGGACCGAGAGAAGACTCCGACCAACCGCGAAACAGGAAACCACGAACGATAAACTCCTCCGTGACGGGGCCAGCGATGCAGCCACCGATGAGCCACACGAGCAATCCACCGACGCCTCCTACGATGAGCGTGGGATCGGATCGATATCCGCCCGCGCCCATCTGCGACAACACGAATCTCTCTATCGACATAAAGATTGTCGTGATGGCGAGAGCTCGGACGATTTCGCCCCGGGTGGCCAATTCAGGGCGAGCTATTCTCCGAAATCTCTCCCGGCCATGCGGATCGCTATCCAGAGCACTGCAATGGCCGGCGGCGTTCCCGAAACGAGGAAAACTCCATACCAGCGCCCTTGCGACGCCAACGCCTGGAGTTCTCCCGGAGCGTACACCTTCGATCCAGCGCCGACGGAGAGTGCGATACTGACCACAATGACGCCGACCAGAACGAATGCACCGTCCGCAAGCAAGGCGACCAGCGTTGTCTCCCAAAAATCCCAAGTGCGCGGCGCCGACCGAGAGGCCAAGCCGCGATCGCTCATGTTTTTGAGATCCGTCACAAGGATTGTTTTCAGCAACTATTTGGCGATTTAAACCTTACTATCTACTCAGAGTAGCGAGACCGGCGGCCTATCGTCAATAAGGAATGGCACCGGTGTCGGCCGGACAACGACCGCATCGACCAGAAGTTGGAGCGGCGGATGCTTGCCGTCAGCTCCCCAGCCACATCGTCAGCACCACCGCCGTCATGTTGTTCAGCGCATGCAGCAGGATGGTGAGCCAGAGCGAGCCCGCGCGGTAGCGCATGTAGCCGAACCACAGGCCGATGGAGAAAACCTCGGCGAGGAAGTACAGATCGTATTGCAGATGCACCGCCGTCCACAGCAGCGACGACAGGATGATCGCGCCGGGCACGCGCAGGAAGCTCGCCGACCAGCCACGGAACAGGAAGCCGCGCGCCAGCACCTCTTCCGACATCGGCGCGGCCACGCTGAAGGCGAACAGCATCAATAGCGCCGCGCCGTTGTCGCGGCCGGATTTCAACAGATCGGTCATGAAGCCCGGCGTCGCCTCGCGGCCGAGCGATCGCGAAACCACTTCCCAGGCCAGCACGGTCAGCAGCAGCCCGGCGGCGCCGAGCAGGAATTGCCGCCAGGTCGGCCAGTACAGTGCGAGGTAGTCGACGAAGGATGCCTTCTTGATGCGGATGGCGAGCCACACCGCCGCAAGCGTCGCCGGCAGGCCCATGATGACCGAGAGCGCCAGCGCCTGCGGCTCGCGGCCGACGACCTGCAGCGAGGCAAGATCCATCGGCAGGCCGCGCAGTGCCACCAGCAGGACGACGGCGCCGATCTGGCCGACGAACATGGCGAAAAAGATGAGAAGGCCCCACAGCGCCGTGCCCCAGAATTTCCAGACGCGCGGCGCCGGCGTCTCGATGAGCGGCGGATGGTCGGGATTGAGGGAGTCCATCAGGAGGCTTTCGTTAGGTGGACATCGTCATTCCGGGGCGGTCCGAAGGACCGAACCCGGAATGACGGACAACGACTCATGGCAGCGACCGCTCGAGCAGCGCACGCACGTCGCCGCTGTCGAGCTCGACCGCGCCGTACATGCTGGCATGGCTACTGGAAAGCCGCGTGGTGGCGAAAAGTTCGGCGTGATGTGGTGTAACACCGTTCAGTGCGGCAGCCGCGGCCAGCAGCGCCAGCTTCTCGACCGCAAGGCGCGCGACGCGCTCACCATCGGCGCGGCGGAAGCTCTTGCCGATGAATGCGACGGCCTCGCTCGCCCCGGACAAGCCTTTCGTCTCGGCCGCCAGCGATTGCAGCACCGCCATCGCCGCCTCCGGCTCGCGCGATAGCGCGCGCAGCACGTCGAGGCACATGACGTTGCCGGAGCCTTCCCAGATCGCGTTGACCGGTGACTCCCGGTAGTGGCGCGCTAAAATGCCGTCCTCGACATAGCCGTTGCCGCCGAGGCACTCCATGGCTTCGTAGAGGAATGGCGGCGCGCTCTTGCAGGTCCAGTATTTAATCGCCGGCGTCAGCAATCGCATATAGGCCGCTTCGGCCGCGTCATGCGGCGTTCGGTCGAAGGCGCGGCAGAGCCGCATCACCAGCGCCGTGCTCGCCTCTACATGCAGCGCCATGTCGGACAGCACCGCCTGCATCAAGGGCTGATCGGCGAGATGCTTCTGGAACACGCTACGGTGACGGGCGTGATGCAGCGCATGCGCGAGGCCCGAACGCATCAGGCCGACTGAGGCAATCGCACAATCTTGCCGCGTCAGCTGCACCATCTGGATGATGGTGCGGATGCCCTTGCCCTCCTCGCCGACGCGCTCGGCATAGGCGCCGACGAACTCCACTTCCGAGGATGCATTGGAACGGTTGCCGAGCTTGTCCTTCAGCCGCTGGAACTGAATCGCGTTGACCGATCCGTCAGGCGCAAAGCGCGGCATGAAGAAACAGGTCAATCCTGCGTCCGCCTGCGCCAGCACCAGGAATGCATCACACATCA
>Ga0209758_1004328_pt1 | contig 11924 bp, 12 predicted proteins | sample AraplaMF_Col_mMF_FD_184258 | JGI IMG/M metagenome (GOLD analysis project Ga0209758, IMG submission 184258) | Arabidopsis root microbial communities from the University of North Carolina, USA - plate scrape MF_Col_mMF (SPAdes) (version 2) | ecosystem: Host-associated > Plants > Roots > Endosphere... | reverse complement strand
GTCTAGGAATCATCATGCACGGCGTCACCGGGCGCATGGGCATGAACCAGCACCTGATCCGCTCGATCTGCGCCATCCGCGCCCAGGGCGGCGTCACGCTGTCGAACGGCGACAAGGTCATGCCCGACCCCATCCTCATCGGCCGCAATGCCGAGAAGATGGAAGCGCTGGCCAAGGCCCACAACATTCCGCGCTGGGGCACCGACCTCGACAAGGCGCTGGAGAACAAGGACGACACCATCTTCTTCGACGCCGGCACCACGCAGATGCGCCCTGCCCTGCTGGCCAAGGCCATCCGCGCCGGCAAGCACGTCTACTGCGAAAAGCCCATTGCCACCAACCTCAACGAGGCCGTCGAGATCGCCCGCCTGGCCGAAGAAGCTTCGAAGACCAAGGGCCTGAAGCACGGCGCCGTGCAGGACAAGCTCTTCCTGCCCGGCCTGCGCAAGCTCGACATGCTGCGCCGCGCCGGCTTCTTCGGCCGCATGCTCAGCGTGCGCCTGGAGTTCGGCTACTGGGTGTTCGAGGGCGACCTGCAGCCCATCCAGCGCCCGAGCTGGAACTACCGCAAGGAAGACGGCGGCGGGATGATCCTGGACATGATGTGCCACTGGCGCTACGTGCTGGACAACCTGTTCGGCGAGGTGAAGTCGGTGAGCTGCCTGGGCACCACCCACATCCCCAAGCGCTGGGACGAAGCCGGCAAGCCCTACGAGGCCACCGCCGACGACGCGGCCTACGCCACCTGCGAGCTCACCGGCCACAACGGCGAGCCCGTCATCGCGCAGATCAACATGAGCTGGGTCACGCGCGTGCGCCGCGACGACCTCGTGACCTTCCACGTCGACGGCACCGACGGCTCGGCCGTGGCCGGCCTGTCGAGCTGCCGCGCCCAGTCGCGCGTGGCCACGCCGCGCCCGGTGTGGAACCCCGACGAGAAGCAGACCATGAACTTCTTCGACCAGTGGCAGGAGATTCCGGACTCGCAGTTCTACGACAACGGCTTCAAGATCCAGTGGGAACACTTCATCCGCCACGTGGTGGAAGACGCGCCCTACAAGTGGACGCTGCCCGAAGGCGCCAAGGGTGTGCAGCTGGTCGAGGCCGCTCTCGAGTCGTGGAAAGACCGCCGCTGGGTCGACGTGCCCACGCTGAAGGTCTGACATGGCACTCTCGCTGAACCTCCCCACCGCCGGCGGCACGCTCGCGCCCTACGCGCTGCGCGGCACCGCACCGGTGAAGCCCGATGCGGGCGTCAAGTTCAACCGCATCGCCTACTCGGCCGCCCACGTGGTGGCCGACCCGATGGCCGCCATCGACCCGTGGCTGCAGTGCGCGGTCGACTGGGACACCACCATCGCCTACCGTCGCCACCTGTTCTCGCTGGGCCTGGGCGTGGCCGAGGCCATGGACACCGCGCAGCGCGGCATGGGCCTGGACTGGCCCACCTCGCTGGAGCTGATCCGCCGTTCGCTCGATGCCGCGAAGGACGTTCCCGGCGCGCTGGTCGCCTCGGGCTGCGGCACCGACCACCTGGACATCGACAGCGTGAAGAGTGTCGACGACGTGATCCGCGGCTACGAGGAACAGATGGCCGCCATCGAGGCGCTGGGCGGCAAGCTGATCGTCATGGCCAGCCGCGCGCTGGCCCGCGTGGCGAAGAGCCCGGCCGACTACGAGCGGGTGTACGACCGCATCCTGAGCCAGGCGAAGCAGCCGGTGGTGCTGCACTGGCTGGGCGACATGTTCGACCCTGCGCTGGCGGGCTACTGGGGAACGAAGGACGTCGATGCGGCCATGAGCACGGCGCTGGGCATCATCGCCGCCCACCCCGACAAGGTGGACGGCATCAAGATCTCCCTGCTCGACAAGGACAAGGAAATCGCGATGCGCCGCCGCCTGCCGCCGGGCGTGCGCATGTACACCGGCGACGACTTCAACTACGCCGAGCTGATCGCAGGCGACGGCTTCGGCAGCGAGCCCACGCACGGCAAGAGCGACGCGCTGCTGGGCATCTTCGACGCCATCGCGCCCGCCGCGAGCGCGGCCCTCGGTGCGCTGGCACAGGGCGACGAGAAGAAGTTCCACGACATCCTCGGCCCCACGGTGCCGCTGTCGCGCCACATCTTCGCGGCCCCCACGCGCTTCTACAAGACCGGCGTGGTGTTCATGGCCTGGCTCAACGGCCACCAGAAGCACTTCACGATGGTCGGAGGCCAGCAGAGCACGCGCTCGCTGCAGCACTTCGCCGAGCTGTTCAGACTGGCCGACGCGGCCAACCTGCTGGAGCAGCCCGAGCTGGCGGTGCGGCGCATGAAGACGCTGCTGGCATTGCACGGCGTGGAAGGCTGAAGACGAACATGCGCGATTTCTCGCAGAACCACGACTGGCTGTCGATCAACACCGCCACAGTGCGCAAGCAGTCGGGCGCCGAGGTGCCGCTGGACCGCATCATCGACCAGTGCGCCGAACGCGGCATCCGCGCCATCAGCCCGTGGCGCGACCAGGTGGCAGCCGTCGGGCTCGACAAGGTGGCGAAGCAGCTGAAGGCGCACGGCATCGGCCTCTCGGGCTACTGCCGCGGCGGCTTCTTTCCAGCGGCCGATACGGCCGGCCTGAAGGCCGCGCTGGACGACAACCGCCGCGCCATCGACGAAGCCAAGACGCTGGATGCGCCCTGCCTCGTGCTGGTCGTCGGCGCACTGCCCGGCGCGCTCGAAGGCAAGGCCGCCTACAAGGACATCGGCCGCGCGCGCGCCGAGGTGCGCGATGGCATCGCCGCCTCGCTCGAATACGCCCGCGAGGTCGGCATGCCGCTGGCCATCGAGCCCCTGCACCCGATGCAGGCGGCCGACCGTGCGTGCATCAACACGCTTGAACACGCGCTCGACCTGTGCGACGAGCTCGATGCGGGCAAAAGCGGCATGCTGGGCGTGGCCCTGGACATCTACCACGTGTGGTGGGACCCGAAGCTACAGCAGCAGATCGCCCGAGCCGGCTGCGAGCGGCTGCTGGCTTATCACGTCTGCGACTGGCTTACGCCTACGCGCGATCTGCTCTCCGATCGCGGGATGATGGGTGATGGTGTAGTCGAGTTGAAGAAGATCCGCGGGTGGGTGGAAGACGCGGGCTTTGCGGGGTTCAGCGAGGTGGAGATTTTTTCGAATCTCGACTGGTGGCAGCGGCCTGGGGCTGAGACGCTGGACGTCTGTATCGAGCGGCACAAGCAGGCGGTCTAGAGCTGCTTTGTATGCGCGTTGTTCGGGGGGCGTGCACAGGCCATCGGGCACTCCCCTCCGCGAATGTCCCCCGGGGCTGCGGCCCTCCTCCTTAATTTCGCTGCGGGGAGCACCCGATGCCCTGTGCACGATGAGCGCGGCTGTGGCGCTGGCGGTTTGACCTCTGCTTCGGATCGCAGATGGGCATGCGGGGCGCAACCCGGCGAGCTTTTGTGTGAGATGAGCAGCGGACAAGCAGAAGGTCGAAGGGCCTATGCTGGCGCGGTCGCCATTGGAGTAGCGCGTTCAATGGGCAAGCCGAGTGCTGCTGACCTGCGATGACGCTGATTGGGGGGGGGCTAATATCTGCCGGTTTCGGACTTTTGCATACAACCGCGGACGAAGCCCTATGAAGCCCGAGTACTGTCACCTTTGCCACAAGGATTGCCGCTGCGAGTCATGGCACCTCCAAGCCGGAGGCGGATATGTAAGGTTCGCCGATTACTTGCCTCTCAGTGAAGGTGCATCTGGGCATCCTCGATCCATGGAGTGGTTCTGCTCTGTCCACCTGCCAGCAGCAAGAGCCTTGGCATACAAGCCGCTGAGTGACGCCATGACTTGCTTGGGACAGGAATACGGCACCTTCGAACCTCGCCTCTCCTATGGCCCTTGCCCAGATCCGGAACTATGGCTGACATCGATTGGCCAGAATCGAGCAAAGGTGTTCAGCATCATCCGTCGAGTGACAGGCCGCAATCCGAGCGAAGTCAAAGCATCGCTGGAAACCGGCAATTTCCGGATCAAAGCGGGGTGGCCGATAGACGCGGAACTCAGGCCTATCGCCGAGGCCCTCGAGGCTATTGGTGCATCAGTCGTTCTGCGTTGCCCCTAGCCGGCGGCGCACGGTGATCGCGGTTTGGAGAGCGTCTGCTTTCAAGCGAATAGTAAGACCGCCCAGGGTCCGTGGCTGCCGCTGATACGATGGCCGCCATCGGCCAATCTCGGACATTCAACGGCGGCGCCTAGTTTCGAGCTTTGAGGACGCGGCCAAGGCCAAAGGAGTCAGAATGCTGACGCCAACAGCTCGGAGGACGGCACTTGCAACAGGACATCACTCTGAATATCCCATACGACCTGTCCGAGCAAGAGTGGTTGAAGGTCTCGGCTGTATATGAGTCGTTGGATGGTTGGCTAGGCGATAGGGATGGGCCAGCTTGGTACGGCCAGGAGGGCGATGCACGATACATCTGGGCCTCAGTCGAACCCAGCGGCATCCAGTTCTGCGGCGAAGTCGAGACGCCAATCTGGATAGCTTGGCTCACGGTACTGTGCGCCAGGATGAGCCTGGCTCTCGGGCGTGAAGTTCGCGACGCCAGTGCTTGATCGAGGCATGACTCGTAGCGCAGCCTCCGGCCACAACCCGACATTCGTGGCAGCCTCTCAAATCCCCTGCGAAGATGCGACCATGAGCCTTCCAGAACTCCCACCCGATGCACAAGCGGAGCCGACCAGTACCCCAGCAACGCGCCCTCGACCGGAAAGGGCTGACCGCCTCGCTCGGATAGCTAGGCCAAAGCTCATTGCCAGAGCCAATGAGTTCTTTGAGACCTGCGACGGTGCGGACGCGTCGTTCAACGCGTTCACAGAGACGCACGGTCGCTTCGTCCTTGCCATCCGCCCAAGAAGCGGCCAGAGGGAAGAATTTGGCATCTCCTTTGTCGCTTGTCTCTACCTCGCAGGCCCGACTTTCTGGAGCAACGCGCAGCTTCGGTGCAACTCCCTTGAGGATTCGGACGGTGGACTCTTGTATGAGGTAGCCGATGAGGCGGCAGGCTTCGTGGTTCGCTGTGACACGATTGTTGTTCCGACCCACGACCTGATGTTTGCATATGAGTGGTCCCGTCAGCTCGCAGGCTGAGGACGGCCAGAAGCGGACGTTGACTCGGAAGATAGGTAGGTGAATTGATGGCGTTGCTATTGCTGGGAAAGACGAAATGCCCAATCTGCGAGGAGGTCATCAATGAGACCCAAGAGCGCGTTAGTTCAATGCACTTTATTGAATCCCCAGTGCATGCGTTGTGGCGATTTTCAGACGCCACCATGCATCGCGAGTGCTTTCGTAACTGGCCGCGTCGAGCAGACTTCGTAGCCGAATTCAATCGAACGATTGGCGGTATTCGTTGGGGCAATGGGACACGGCATCTCATGCTCGACGACGGAACCATTGAGGTGACGCATCCGCCGGTATGACCATGCAACGACACACCCTGTATGCGTACGTAGACGGCTCTGACCTAGAAGACGTCGCCGCGCCCATCGAGGAAAGGCTTGTCGAGCTTGCCGCAGCGCCAGGCTGGGTCACTTCAAGGCCGACCGTGGTGAACCAGAAGACCGATGTGTCCGGCAGCCCCCCTGACGACTTGCCCGACTGGGACCTTGGCCTCAACTTGGCACTGCCAGACACAGGTGACGAGCCTGATGGGTGGTTCGGAGACGTTGAGCGCATTGCCGGGTACTTGGCGAAGCTGCACTCGACATTCACCCGCGAATTCGTCATTGGCATTGCCGACAACGTCACGGGCGTGACCGAGGACCTCTTCTTCGTCGAGTCCAATGCGCCGGACCTTGGCCGGCTCCGGAGCGCCATCGGTGTTCGCGGCGGCTAGCATCAGCGCCTTGCGGCCAGAAGCGATCACTGAGATAAGGTGAGCGGATGGATAGATACCAAAACAATCCGCTGCTGCGTCTTCTCGACTGCTATCTGATGGACTTGATAGGCGAGTTGGGTCAGGATCAGCTACTAACTCTTGTCAGGCTGGAGCCGATGTTGCAGAGGGCCTGGAAGTCAGAAGGAACATGGAGGCAGATGGTTGAAGAGCAAATGGGCTTTCAGCCAACTGTTCCTGCCAAGGTCCGAGCGTTTTGGCTCGGCTACATCAAAGCCGCCGAAGCACAGGGGGTGCCGGCCTCGCCTTTCGATTTCGTCGTGTCCTTCGTTGGACAGAATTTCCCGCATTTGGTGGCGGGCGGAGAGGTCCATTAATGCCCCTTCAAGGCCTGGCCGGTGTCGTTCACTGCGCAGAATCCCGACAGGACCAGACTATCGCGTTGTCTCGCTAGGAGCGAACATTGAGTCCACATGATACGAAAGAGACCATTCGTCGTCGGCTCTTCATAGCCGCTGTCCGCAACGGAAATCTGACGCCGCAGTTTGGCTTTCAAGTCTGCCCCGACTGCAGCGGCCGGGGCACCATTTGTGTGGAGCGAGAAGTGAATGGGCGCTGGACTGCGACGTTCGAGGAATGCTCAGCATGTCGAGGGGAAACCATAGTCCCTGCGTAGCAACTTACGCGATAGCGCCGATCCGGATGTTTCGTGAGTGACCGCTCTTGAGCGGAAGCTACTTCCGCTTGGGGCCCTAAGCCGTCCTTCGGTTCACCCCGTCAGCGGACCAGCAAGCAGTCGTTCGCTAACGTCTGAATTGGCCGGCACGCATCGCCAAGGCGCCGCCAGAAGAATTCTCCCGGTCCCGGCTCGCCGCGACTTGCCGGTGCGTGTCCGCGTCGGACGACCTGCTAGGCCGTGCTCACCCCTCGGCTCTGGCATCTCCGTCGCTACTCGTCCTCATCGCGGATTTCTTCCAACCAGTCGTCAGGCAAGTCCTCCAAGTTTCGAACGATCAGGCGCGCGTCGTTTTGAACCGCAGTCTTGATAGCGCTCACGAATTCCGATCTCTTGTGTGTCGCGCGCGCGATCGCGGGAATCTTCGATAGAAAGAAGGCGCCTACGTAGTTTTGGGTGAACCAATTCTGATTCAGCAGGGAAATGAGGTTATCGGCGAGTGCATCCGGTCGCGAAAACCGCCGCCACAGGCTTGATGCGTAGGTTCCAAGCACGCCTCCGGAAACATTCTTCGAGCTATGAATATCCTTGTTGCCAGCGAGAACGTCTCGAACAATCGCACCTTCAACCTTCAGCCGAATCCTGAGCGATAGTCTGTCCCAGCCATCTTTCCCGAGCAGCTTCAGAAAACGAATGTTCGGCGCCCATTTCCCCCTAGGAACTGTCGCGTCGAGGGCATTGCCAAGCTCGCGGGCAACATCATTCTTCTGCTCTTCCTCCAGCCGGTCCCACAGCAACTTGACATAGTCTTGCCGCGACACGTCATAGTCGCCGTTCGCGATTTGCAGCTTAAGTATCGGCACTATGACCGCGTCAGGCGTCTCTTCCGATAATGCACGAGCGTAATCTTCGCCATCAATGAAGTCTTCTTCAGTCAACCGAGCGTAAGCGTGCTCCACTTGTCGGAGATCGTCTTCACGCGTCATTGGGGCGAAGACTTGCAGGAATGCTGCTTCAATGTCGCCAATCGACGCATCTGATTCGAGCAGGTTGTTGAACTCAGTGGCCTCGGCGGAGTCGAGTTCCGAATGGAGGATGATCTGCTGCAGGATGATGCGAAGACTAAGAAGATCACGTTGCAAGCGTCGAGATCGATTTTCAGTGCTCAGCGTCGCCAAAGAGTTGAGGTAGAGGATGTCGATGACCTTCGCTACATCCCCGGCGACCATCACGTTCTCTTCATGAAGGTCCCCATGTGCCATACCTTGTGCATGAATGTGGCCGATCCCATGGATGATCCCCACGCCAATTCGCTGTGCTCGTTCTAAGTTGAGTGCGGGCCCTGCGGTGATCTTTGCGAGCGTTTCTCCCCGGATCAGCTCCATGACGACGCAGTCGACTTTATCGCCGCTGTCGGGGTCTTCGATTCGTTCCAGCGTGATTACTGACACAACGTTCGAGTGGCTCGCTCGTGCAAGCGCTCTCGCATGCGCCAAGGCATCTGCTACTCCGACATTTGCAGGCCGAATGATTTTGACCGCAACGGTGCGACCGAGCTCGTCGATCGCCTTCCATACATCGGCGAATGCCCCGTCGCCGAGTTTCTCGTCAAGCTGTAGCTTCATATCCTGTGACTTCGTTTAAGGAAATGCCAAGTTTGGCAGGTGACTCGATATAAGAGGTAGAACATCGGAGTTCACCTGGGTGCGAAGGCATGCCGTAGCACATCGGGTGCAACATCGGGTTAAACCGCCGCGCCTCATGTGGAGGTGTTCCAGGTGCTTCAAGCGTTGGGTGACTGATCGAGGTACGTCTGCATTTCCTTGATCTTCAGTTCGGCACAGGATCTATCGAACTCCAATCTGCCGATGGCCTCGGAGATTGCGTAGTGGGCCGCGAGCTCTGATGTGCCCGTGCGCTCGCGTTCGAGGAATTCGATGTCGTTGCGAATGCGCTCTAGCCGTTTGGAGAATACGTCAATCACGACGCGGCACGCGTTCTCGTTGTATGCGAAGGACATGAAGGCTTCCTTGTGCTGAGGGTCTAGTGAACCGATAGATGGGCGGTCTAGAGTCAACTAGGCCGAACGGAAGAGACCGCGCAAGCTGGTCTCATGGAACTGGGGCGACGAAGGAGTGTGCATCGCGCTCTCCTCTGAAGACAACCTCTGCAGTTGGCTAGTGGCGGAAAACTTTCGGGCGCGAGGCTGTCCACCAAAGAAGCGCGGACCGTTCCCCTTCACACAAATGGCTATTCAGCGCCGCCGCAGCGCTTAGATTGAATTTGATGCCCAAGAGCGGTCGATCGCGCACTACCGCTTTTGGCCGAATTTGGGCGTCCGGCGTATCGCGATGGATTTGCTGACCTGCTAAGAGTGTCCGGGACTGAAGTCGCCCTTTGTCGCCGATGTCGGCGCATCGAGTTCGTTTTGCAGCGACTCAAGGATAGAAGCGATAGTGTCTGGCGCCGCCTGCCCATAGCTCTCCTGAAGCGCATTGGCGATGTGGCGGATTGTGTCAGCCAGCAATATGCCCCACGCGGGAGCCTCACTACGACCGTTCTCCTGCCACATGCCGATTTTGAGGGAGCAATGCAGTCCCTTCTCGGCTACCCATGCGCTGAGCATCTGAATCGATTTTTCGTCGCGCTGTGCTGCCGGAGGGACGATCAAGGGTTGCATGTGCTTCAAATGCGTTTGGAAGGATCGGATTGCGGTCTAGGTCTAAGGCTGCGCCGAAGGTCTGCTCATGGCCGGCCGGAGCCAGCGGCATGCTACCTTTCGCGCCGATACGCTCGTTCGAATCATAGATGGACGCACCCCCTCCTCGCCGCCCGCATCGACCGGGTTGGCTGCCAGTTGTCGACGTCGCGCGCTGCACGGGCTGCGGTTGGTGCGTCGCCGCGTGCGACCTCCACCTTCTCAGCCTCGAAGTCAAGCAATGGAGGAAGTCGTCGACCCTCCAAGACGCGAATCGGTGCACAGGGTGCAGCGATTGCGCAGTGATTTGCCCTTTTCACGCGATCACCATGCGAAAAGGCTGAACGCCCTCGGCGTAGGCCTCGCCGCTCAGGCAATCCTTAGACCTGGGCACGTGAGCCGTACGGTCGTGAGTGTCAGGTCCGGGTCGGTAGAACCATCCACCTCGCCACAACCATCGCCGGCATCGCTGCAAAGCGGGGGCGCGCATTGCCAGCCAGTGGTCAACCTGGAACACATAGTCGCCATGTAGCCCTGTGTCGCAAACCTCAATCGAACCGAATTCCCTTCACCACCGGGCCATCAGGCAGGCCGCGAAACTCGCGGCCCGCAGACCGACAACTAACCGCCGGTCTCAGGCGCCCCACGCCGCGCCTTCTCGCTCATCTGAAACAGCTCCCCAGCCTTGCGAGCCATTTCAGCCGCAAGCCAGAGCAGGTTGTTCAATTGCCGAGGTCCATCCCCGCTGCACCAGTCGATCTCTTCCCCATGGCATACCCATAGAAGAGCTTCAAGCTGAGTGAGGGTGTTTTCAAGAAGATCCGCCGGGTCTTGTTGGGCGGTTTCTGCGGAAGCTACCGGCGTGCGAGGCCGGGCTATAGTCTTGGTAGCCATTTTTGTGCGTTCCTTCCAAGGTGTGTGCACGAACTTGGTTAGACGGCTGGGGTGCTGATAACACTCCGGCCGTCGCCTTTTGATACCTCGCATCTGCATCGCTGCCTTCGCACCGACGACCTGCCGCGAGGCAAGCAGCCTTCGAACATCTGGGTGGCTTGAGTGGGTGGCGCCTTTCTGGTCCCCTTGGTGGGGTATCGAGTGACAGGGGCATTCACTCTAGAGAAGAACCCGGCGAAGTAGCCGCTGCCACAGCACGAAGTCGCGCAGACTGCCAACAAATGCAGCTTCCGCAATGCGCCATGCGTAGGCCATGAGCCAATGCCGCAGCGGCGCTAAACGCTCACGCCGATGGGGTGCCTTGCGCAGCGAAATAAAGGGGGAGCCCGAAGGGCGGAGGACATTCGCGGAGCAAGGTACCCCGTCGGCGTGAGCGCGCCCTGAACAACAGCAGCGCTCAACAAACAAACCCAGCAAAGCGAAACCGCCCCGCCTGTGCTGCAATCCGCCGATGCCTGCCCCGACCCTCGACGACCTGCGCCGCTACGCAGTGGCGCGCACCCTCTTCAAGCCAACGACCCTGCCCGCCGCAATCCGCCGCCTCGGCTTCGTGCAGGCCGACCCGATCCGAGCCCCGGCACGCGCGCAAGACCTCACGCTGCGCCATCGCGTGAAGGACTACCGCGCAGGCGATCTCGAAAACCGCTACACGCGCCTCGCTGTCGAGGAAGACTGCCTCGTCAACTACGGCTTCCTGCCGCGCGAGCATCTGGCGCTGATGCATCCGCGCGAGGCCAGGCAGGCTTGGGACGCCGATACGCGGCGCAAGGCGGCCGACGTGCTCGCCTACGTGCAGGAGCATGGCCCGGTGCATCCGCGCCAGGTCGAGCAGCACTTCGCGCACGGCCGCGTCAAGAACTACTGGGGCGGCTCCAGCAACGCGACCACGCACCTGCTCGACGGCATGCACTACCGCGGCATGCTGCGCGTGGTGCGGCGCGACAGCGGCACGCGCGTCTACGAGGCGGTGACGCACGAGCCCGCGGACGACAGCCCTGCCGGCCGCGCCTGGCGTGCGGCGGCGCTCATCGAACTGGTGGTGCGCAAGTACGCGCCGCTGCCTGCATCGAGCCTCACGTACCTCGTGCGGCTGCTCGGCTACGGTGCGCCGCATCTTTCGGCGCAGACGCAGGCGGCGCTGCGCATCGCGCGCGAAGAACTCGCCAGCTGCAGCATCGATGGCACCACCTGGTTCTGGCCCGCCGACGAGAACCCGGCCTCGCGCCGCCACGCGCCCGACGACGCGGTGCGCCTGCTCGCGCCCTTCGACCCTGTCGTGTGGGACCGCCGCCGCTTCGAGCTGCTCTGGGGCTGGACCTACAAGTTCGAGGCCTATACGCCCGCGCCGAAGCGCCAGTTCGGCTACTACGCGCTGCCGATGCTGTGGCACGACCGCGTGATCGGCTGGGCCAACTTCCGCAGCTCGCCCGAGGGCCGGCTGAAGCCAGTGTTCGGCTATGCCGACAAGAGGCCGCGCGACGCGGGGTTCCGCGCGGCGCTCGACGACGAACTGCAGCGCATGACGCTGTTTCTCGCCGGGCGCTGACGTCTTTCTTCCTATAATCGCCGGCCTCAGCCAGCCGCCCGCAACGGGCGCCAGCCGTCTTCGAAGGAACGAAGACCGCAGCCGAAAAAGCTGCCCGCGACGACGCAACAAGAACCCACAAAACACACCGGCCGCCAGCCCGAAGCGAGCCGCCGGTTGCGCTCGT
>Ga0209758_1004326_pt1 | contig 11929 bp, 8 predicted proteins | sample AraplaMF_Col_mMF_FD_184258 | JGI IMG/M metagenome (GOLD analysis project Ga0209758, IMG submission 184258) | Arabidopsis root microbial communities from the University of North Carolina, USA - plate scrape MF_Col_mMF (SPAdes) (version 2) | ecosystem: Host-associated > Plants > Roots > Endosphere ... | reverse complement strand
AGCGCCAGCAGCCTGCCATCCGGATAGAACCCCGCCGACTCGAGCGCATCGAGAATGCACTCGGGCGTCAGTCCCGCATAGGGGACGTCGTTCGACGCGGGTTCATCCGTGGGGGTCATGGCGATGGGCGCTCCGTGGCGTGGTTACTGCGCCGGCTTGCGATTACCGCCCAGAAGGGCAGCCTGCGGCGCCGGACGGCGATTGCGCACGGGCGCCGCCGCGGTGGGTTCCTGCGCCGGACGCGCCTGCTGGGCCGGACGCGGCTGCTGCGGGCGCGGACTCGCGGCCTTGGCGTAACCGTCCTCGCGCCGACCGTCGCGTCCATCACGTCCACCACGTTCATCACGTCCCTTGCGGCCGTCGCCCTGGGCGCCGGCCTGTGCCCCGCTCTGGCCCCGGCCATTGCGCGCCGCGTTACCTGCGCCGTTGCTTGTGCCATTGCCTGCGCCGTTGCGGCCTTCACCGCGTGCCGGCGGCGCGGCGTTCTGGCGCTGGCCCTGCGGCGCGCGCGGCTGACGGCGTTCGCCGCCATTGGCCGGCGCATTGCCGCCACCGCCATTGCCGCGCGGCTGGGCGCCGCGGCTCTGGCCGCCGCCCGCATTGCGCTGCTGACGTCCCTTCTGGATCGGCTCGGGGGCAATATTGGGATCGACTTCAAACCCGGGCAGCACCACCTGGTCGATCTGACGCTTGATCAAGCGCTCGATATCGCGCAGCAGGCCATGTTCGTCAACGCATACCAGCGAGATCGCCTCGCCTTCGGCGCCCGCGCGACCCGTGCGGCCGATCCGGTGCACGTAGTCCTCGGGCACGTTGGGCAGGTCGAAGTTGACCACGTGCGGCAACTGGTCGATGTCGATGCCGCGCGCGGCAATGTCGGTGGCCACCAGCACTTGCAGCTTGTTGTCCTTGAATTCGGACAGCGCCTTGGTGCGCGCCGACTGGCTCTTGTTGCCGTGAATCGCCATGGCGCCGATGCCATCCTTCTCCAGCTGTTCCACCAGCTTGTTGGCGCCGTGCTTGGTGCGGGTGAAGACCAGCACCTGATGCCAGTTGTTGGACTTGATCAGGTGCGCCAGCATCGGGTGTTTCTTGTCGCGGTCCACCGGGTGGATTTTTTGCGCGATGATTTCCACCGTCGAGTTGCGGCGCGCCACTTCGATGGTGGCCGGCTTGTCCAGCAGGCCGTCGGCCAGCGCCTTGATCTCGTCCGAGAAGGTGGCCGAGAACAGCAGGTTCTGGCGCTTGGCCGGCAGGCCGGCCAGCACTTTGCGGATGTCGCGGATGAAGCCCATGTCGAGCATGCGGTCGGCTTCGTCCAGCACCAGGATTTCAATCTTCGACAGGTCGACCGTGCCCTGGTCCATATGGTCCAGCAGGCGGCCCGGGGTCGCCACCAGGATGTCGACGCCGTGCTTGAGCTGCTTGATCTGCGGGTTGATGCCGACGCCGCCAAAGATCACGGCCGAGTTCAGGTGGGTGTACTTGCCGTACACGCGCACGCTTTCCTCGACCTGGGCCGCCAGTTCGCGGGTCGGCGTCAGGATCAGCGCGCGGATGGCGCGCGCCGTCTTGTTGCCGGTCTGTTTGACGCCCACGGCGTCGGTCGATAAACGGTGCAGCAGCGGCAGGGTGAAGCCTGCCGTCTTGCCGGTGCCGGTTTGCGCGCCTGCCAGCAGGTCGCCGCCGTTCAGCACGGCAGGGATGGCCTGCTGCTGGATCGGCGTAGGCGAGGTATAGCCTGTTTCGCTCACTGCGCGGACGAGGGCGTCGGACAAACCGAGGGTAGAGAATGACATAGTAATTCGATATTTCAGTCGAGTATTCTTGGTTTGCAGCATCGGACTGAGCGGTGCCGCAACTTTCAGTATAGCATCTTGTTTCAAGTGGGAAATAAAAAAGGGAGCAAACGCTCCCTTTTATTTGTAACAAGCGGAAAACTTATCTCATGCGTAAGGCGTCAGCAGACCGACCATCTGGCCGAACACTTTCGGGCTGCCGGCAATCACGTCGCCCTTGTACAGGTAGTCGGATTCGCCGTTGAACTCGCCCACAATGCCGCCGGCCTCGGTCACCAGCAGCGCGCCGCCGGCGATATCCCACGGTTTCAGGCCTTTTTCATAGAAGCCGTCCAGGCGGCCGCAGGCCACGTAGGCCAGGTCCAGCGCGGCGCTGCCGGCGCGGCGCACGCCCTGGCAGCGCTCGGCCATGATGCCGTACATTTCCAGGTATTGTTTCAGCGCGGCCGGGTTGCCGGTCTGGTAGCCGGTGCCCAGCAGGGCGTTGGCGATGCGGTCCAGCTTGCCGACGCGGATGCGCTTTTCATTCAGGTAGGCGCCGGCGCCCTTGGTGGCGGTGAACAGGTCGTTGCGCACCGGGTCGTACACCACGGACTGGGTGATCACGCCGCGCTGCGACAGCGCGATCGAGATGCAGTACTGCGGGAAGCCGTGCATGAAGTTGGTGGTGCCATCGATCGGGTCGATGATCCAGGTGTATTCTGCCTCGTCGTGCGCGTTGGCCGATGCGCCGGATTCTTCGCCCAGGAAGGCGTGGTCGGGGTAGGCCTTGGACAGCACTTCGATGATGGCTTGCTCGGCAGCCTGGTCGACGTCGGTGACGAAGTCCTTGTGGTTCTTCTCGGTGACGATCAGGCGATCGAGGTCAAACGAGGCGCGGTTGATGACGGCGGCGGCGCGGCGTGCGGCTTTCACAGCCGTGTTGATCATTGGGTGCATGGCTTTTCCGTATAAAAATGCTAACGCCCACCGGGGGGATTCCAGCCCGGCGGCACGACAGGGAGACAAAATGACAAAGAGCGAGGCGGCATCGGCAGGGTAGAATTCGGCTTGAATTCCCGTATCGACATCGCGCGAATGCGCTATTTTAAATGAACCTGCCCGAAATCAATACGAATCTTTTCAAACATCTGCGATTTATTCTGGTCGAGACTAGTCGTGCGGGCAATATTGGCGCCGTGGCACGGGCCATGAAAACCATGGGCTACAGCGATCTGGTGCTGGTGACGCCGCGGTTTGAAAACGCGCTGCAAGACCCGGAAGCGGTGGCTTTTGCCAGCGGCGCCCAGGATATCCTGGGCGGCGCGCGGGTGGTGGGCAGCATGGCCGAGGCGCTGGAGGGCATCACCTTTGCCGCCGCCGTGTCGGCCCGCCTGCGCGAATTTTCGCCGCCGGTGCTGTCGCCGCGCCAGCTGGCCGGGCAGCTGGTGGCGCAGCCGGAGATGCGGGCCGCCCTGATCTTCGGCAATGAGCGCTTCGGCCTGCCGAACCAGCTGGTGGAAAAATGCAATGTGTTGATCAATATTCCGGCCAATCCCGCGTACTCCTCGCTCAATCTGTCGCAGGCGGCGCAGGTGCTGGCCTATGAATGCCGCATGGCCGTGCTGGAAGGCGCCGGCGTGGCGCTGACGCCGCGCCAGCCGGCCGGCGACGCCAACGAGGTCGGCTTCCAGGGCGAGGCCGCCAGCATCGAGCAGATCGAGGGCATGTTCGCCCATCTGGAGCGGGCCCTGGTCGACATCGGCTTCCTTGACGCCGGCAATCCGCGCAAGCTGATGCCGCGCCTGAAACGCCTGTTTTCGCGCGCCCAGCTGGAGCGGGAAGAGGTCAACATCCTGCGCGGCATCGCCCGCCACATGAGCGGCCGCAACGGCAAGCAAGGCGGCTGAGCCCCGGGCCGGCGGCCTGCCGGCCCGGGCGCAAACGCGCTATCATGCGCTCATGATCAAACGATTGCTGATCCTGCTGCTGGCGCTGCAAGCGGTGCTCGTCGGCCTGCTGGCGACCGCGCTGTATTACTGGTGGCGGCCGGCATGGGAGGCCGCGCTCGGCGCGCCGGCCACGGCGGCGTTCTGTCTCGCGCTCGGCCTGCTGGCGCTGCTGCTGGTGCGCTTGCTGATCTCGGCCAACAACTTCTACCTGAGCTGGCGCGCCGGCAGCGTCACACCGCCCGACTACGCACTCAATCCGCTCAGCGCCGCCCGCCTGTTCTGGCAGGAATTCCAATCCTCGATGCTGACCTCGACCTACTACATGCTGCGCCCGGTCGGGCTGCAGCTGGTGCCCGGCGCGCAGGGCTGGCCGGTGTTGCTGATCCACGGCTACGCCTGCAACAGCGGCTACTGGCTACCGATGAGCAAGCTGCTGAAGCAGGCGCGCATCAGCCACTATGGCGTCGACCTGGAACCGCCGGGCGCGCCGATCGACGACTATGTGCCGCAGGTGCAGGCGGCGGTGGCGCGCCTGCGGCGCGAGACTGGCAGCGCGCAAGTCATCGTCGTGGCGCACAGCATGGGCGGGCTGGTGGCGCGGGCCTATCTGCGCCGCCATCCCGATGCCCGCGTCGCGCGCGTGATCACGCTCGGCACGCCCCATCACGGCACCGCGCTGGCCCATCTCGGCCCCGGCAGCAACGCCGCGCAAATGCGCCGCGACAGCGCGTGGCTGGCGGCGCTGGCGGCATCTGAGGCAAATATGCAACGCACCCCGATCAGCTCCATCTATTCTGTTCACGACAACATCATTGCGCCGCAAGATTCCAGCGTCCTGCCCGGCGCACGCAATCTGGTGTTTGGCGCCATAGGCCACGTGGCCCTGGGCCGCCATCCGGACATCATGCGCTGCACCCTGCACGAAATCGCCGCCGCGCAGTGTGATTTTGTGTGAGGATTTGCGCCCCGCCTTGCTGTATGGTTAGTCTTATGCGCGTAGTAAAAAGGCGAGGCGATGACCAGCGATTTCGGCACCCTGATCCTGAATGAAAGCCCGGATGCCGTGGTGCTGACCACGGCCGACGGCGTGGTCGTCTGCTGGACTCCCGGCGCCCAGGCGGTATTTGGCTACAGCGGCGAGGAAGCCGTGGGCTGCCGCCTGGATGAACTGATCGTGCCGCCGGGGCGGATCGACGATGGCGCCGGCGTCTTGCGGCAAACCCTGGAGCATGGCGTGGCCAGCTATGAATCGATGCGCCGCGCCAAGGATGGCGCGCTGGTCTACATCGACAGTTCCAGCAAGCTGATACGCGGCGCCGACGGCCGGCCCGACTATATTTTGTGGAGCAAAAAAGACGTCACCGCGCTCAAGGTGCTGCGCGACGCCAAGCTGGTGGAGGCGCGCTACAACGGCATCCTGGAGTCCATGCCGGACGCCATCGTGCTGGCCAATGCGGCCGGCCGCATCGTGCTGGCCAACCGCCAGGCCGAGCAACTGTTCGGCTATGCGCGCGGCGCCTTGCGCGGCGCCGTGCTGGAGCAGCTGATGCCGGAACGCTTCCGGGGCGCGCACCTGGCGCACCGCGCCGGCTTTGCCGCCCAGCCGCTGGTGCGGCCCATGGGCAGCGGGCGCGACCTGTATGGCCTGCGCAGCGACGGCGCCGAATTCCCGGTCGAGATTAGCCTCAGCCCGATCGAGACGGAGGAGGGGGCGCTGGTGATGAGCGCGATCCGCGATATCAGCGAGCGCAAGCGGTTTGAATTGACGCTGCAGGAAAAAAATATCGAACTTGCCAAGGCCGTTGCGGCCAAGGACAGCTTCCTGGCGGGCATGTCGCACGAATTACGCACGCCGTTGAACGCGATCATCGGTTTTACGGGTACTATGCTGATGAAATTGCCTGGCCCCATTAATGATGAACAGAACAAGCAGTTGCGCATGGTACAAAGCAGTGCCCGCCATCTGTTGTCGCTGATTAATGACTTGCTGGAGCTGACGCGCATCGAGTCGGGCAAGGTCGAGCTGGAAATGGCGCCCTTGATGTGCGGCGCCCTGATCGAGGAAGTGCTGACCTCGTTCAGGCCGCAGGCGCGCAGCAAGGGGCTGGCGCTGGAATTTGAAGCGGGGCCGGAAGAGGTGACCGTCGCCAGCGACCGGCGCGCGGTGCAGCAGATCCTGATGAATCTGATCCACAACGCGATCAAGTTCACCAACCATGGCACGGTGCTGGTGCGGCTGGCCACAGCGGTGGTGGGCGCGCGCGCCTGCGCCACCATCAGCGTCAGCGATACCGGCATCGGCATCGCGCCCGAGCAGCGGGCCGGCCTGTTCCAGGCGTTTTCGCAGCTGGACGCGACGGCGGTGCGGCAATTCGAGGGAACCGGCCTGGGGCTGCACCTGAGCCGCAAGCTGGCGGCGCTGCTGCACGGCGAGATTTTATTTGATAGCGAGTATGGCGTGGGCAGCGTGTTCACGCTGGCCCTGCCTCTGGAACACCAGGCGCACTAAGGAAAGGGAGGCAACGCGTGTCGGCACGGATCCTGATCATTGAAGACAACGCCACCAACATGGAGTTGATGGTGTACCTGCTGCGCGCGTTCGGCTATACGCCGTTGTCGGCCAGCGATGGCGAGGCCGGCGTGGCGGCCGCCCAGCGCGAGCTGCCGGACCTGATCATCTCCGATGTGCATTTGCCCAAGCTGGATGGCTACGGCGTGGTGGCCGCGCTCAAGGCCGATCCGGCCGTGCGCCACATTCCGGTGCTGGCGGTGACGGCGCTGGCCATGGTGGGCGACCGCGAAAAACTGCTGGAGGCCGGCTTTGACGGCTACATCGGCAAGCCCATCGAGCCCGACACCTTTGTCACGCAAATCGAGTCTTTTTTGCCCGGGGCCGTGTCGTCCCCGCAGAAGAACGACATGGCCACGATTCTGATCGTGGACGATCACGTCCTTAACCGTGAATTCCTGATGACGCTGCTGAGCTACGGCGGCCATCGCCTGCTGGAAGCGTCGAACGGCGCCGAAGGCTTGAAAATGGTGCTGGCGGAAAAACCGGACCTGGTGATTTCCGACATCCTGATGCCGAATATGGACGGCTACGAGTTCGTCACCCGCATGCACGAGCACGAGGAGACGGCCAACGTGCCGGTGATTTTCTATACCGCCACCTACCGCGAGCGCGAGGCCATGGCGGTGGCGCAATCGTGCGGCGTGCGCTGGGTGCTGCCCAAACCGTCCGATCCGGAAGTGATCCTGCAAACCGTGCAGGAAGCGCTGGGCCTGACCGAAAGCGCGCCGCTGGCCGAGCGCCTGCCGGAGTTCGCGCCGGAACCGCCGCAGGAAGGGCGCTTCCACGGCATCGACCACAAGGTGGCCGAGTATCTGGACGAGCTGGAATCGAGCAGTCAGCTGATCAGCAAGCTGGCCGGCGATACGGAGGAGGCGTCGTCGGAAAACCTGTCGCGCATGACGCAGCGGCTGTCGCACTCGCTGTCCAGCCTGCAGGCGGTGAGCTTGCGCCTGACCGCGCTGATCGAGCTCGGCATCGAGCTGGGCGCCGAGCGCGATCCGGCCGCGCTGGTGGAAATCGGCTGCCGCGTGGCGCAGAATATCTGCGTGTCCAAATATGCCTGCATCGGTGTGCTGGAACCGGGCGCCACCGAGCTGAGCTACTTCGCCAGCTGCGGCGCCGGCATGCCGGTGCGGCAGATTGCGCAATCGCCGCGCGCCGGCGTGCTGCGCGGGCTGCTGGACCAGCGCCTGCCGTGCCGCATCAACGATTTGAACGGCGACCCGGCCAGCATCGGCCTGCCGCCGACCCATCCGCCGGTGCATTCCTTCCTGGGCGTGCCGATCACCTCGCCCGAGCGCACCCACGGCTGGCTGTACCTGGTCGACAAGCTGGGGGCGGACGGTTTTTCCGAGGTGGACGAGCGGGTGGCCGGCACGGTGGCGGCGCAAGTGGCGGTGGCGTTTGAAAACCTGCTGCTGTATGAAGAAATCAAGCGCCACCACGCCCAGCTGACGCTGGACATGAATGCCCGCATCCGCCTCGACGAAGACCTGCGCCGCTTCCGCCTGGCGATGGATGCCACCGCCGACGCCATCTTCCTGGTGGACCGCGCCGGCATGTGCTTTGTCGACGTCAACGCCACCGCCTGCCGCATGCTGGGCTTCGAGCGCGACGACTTCCTGCGGGTCGGTCCCAACCGTTCGCTGGAAGGCGATCTGCACAAGCTGGAAGAACTGTACGACAAGTTGCTGGCCGGGGACCAGAGCGGACCCATGACCGAGCTGCTCCTGCAATGCAAAGATGGCTCGGCGCTGGCGGTGGAGGTGCAGCGCCGCACCCTGCGTTCCGGCTCCAGCTGGATCCTGGTGGCGGTGGCGCGCGACATCACCGAACGCAAGGAAGCCGAGCAGCGCCTGCTCAAGCTGGCCCACTTCGACACCCTGACCGGGCTGCCCAACCGCAGCCAGTTCTACGATTCGCTGGTGCATTCGCTGCGCCAGGCGGAGGAGCACAAGTGGTCGCTGGCGGTGCTGTTCCTCGACGTCGACCGTTTCAAGAACGTCAACGATACGCTGGGCCACACCATCGGCGACGAACTGCTGCGCCAGTTCTCCAGCCGGCTGGTCGATTGCCTGCGCGTGCGCGACACCATCGGCCGCTTTGGCGGCGACGAGTTCGCCGCCATCCTGATGCTGCCGGAAGGGGCGCAGAACGCGATTGCGGTGGTTGACAAAATCCGCGACGCGCTGCGCCGGCCGTTCGACCTCAAGGGCCACGAGGTGACGGTCACGGCCAGCATCGGCATTGCCGTGTTCCCGGACGACGGCACCGAGCCGGACGCCCTGATCCAGTATGCCGATACCGCCATGTACCGCGCCAAGGAAGCCGGGCGCGACGCCTTCCGCTTCTTCACCGCCGAGATGAACGCGCAATCGCTGGCGCGGCTGGACCTGGAGAATGCCCTGCGGCGCGCGATTGAAAACGAGGAGTTCGTGCTGCACTTCCAGCCCAAGGTGCACATCGACAGCGGCCGCATCAGCGGCGCCGAGGTGCTGATCCGCTGGCAGCGGCCGGGCCACGGCATGGTGTCGCCGGCGCTGTTCATTCCGCTGCTGGAGGAGACCGGGCTGATCGTGCGGGTCGGCACCTGGGTGATCCACGAGGCCTGCCGCAAGATCGCCCACTGGCACAAGACCCATGCCGGCGATGTGCATCTGTCGGTCAACGTGTCGGGCATCCAGTTCTTTGTCGGCGGGCTGGAGGAGGAGGTGCTCAAGGCCATCCGCGAGCACGCCATCGCGCCGGAGTTGCTGGAGCTGGAACTGACCGAAAGCTCGCTGATGTCGAATGCCGAGGAAACCATCACCGTGCTGCAGAACCTGAAAGCGCTGGGGATCCAGATTTCGATCGACGACTTCGGCACCGGCTACTCCTCGCTGGCCTACCTGAAGCGCTTCCCGATCGACAAGCTGAAAATCGACATCGCCTTCGTGCGCGAAGTGACCAGCAACCCGGACGATGCCGCCATCGTGCTGGCCATCATCAACATGGCGCACAGCCTCAAGCTGAACGTGATCGCCGAGGGTGTGGAAAAGGATGCGCAACTGTCCTATCTGCGGCGCCATGGCTGCGATGAGATGCAGGGCTATTATTTCAGCCGTCCCTTGCCCGAGCAAGACTTCGAAGCCATGCTGCGCGAGGGGCGGCGCATGCAGGCGCCGGCCAGCGAGGACATGGTCGAGCAGCAGACCTTGCTGATCGTCGACGACGACGCCTTCATGCTGGACGTGCTGACCGATTTCCTGTCGCAGGACGGCTACCGCATCCTGACCGCCCAGACCGCCGCCGAGGGCTTCGACATCCTGGCGCGGCACCGGGTGCAGGTGATCCTGTGCGACCAGTGCATGCCTTTGATGAGCGGCACCGAGTTCATGGAGCGGGTCAAGAACCTGTGCCCGGACACCTTCCGCATCATGCTGTCGGCCTATGCCGACCTGACGCCGATCATGGCCGCCATCAACCACGGCGCCATCGACCGTTTCTACACCAAGCCGTGGAAGGGTGCGGTCCTGCGGGAAAACATCCGCGAAGGCTTCCGCCTGCAGGCCCAGCTGCACGGCGGCCCGGCGGCCGCGCGCGAAGGCGCCAGGGTCGCCGGCTGAGGGGCGGGGATATGCGGTGTTTTTTTGCCCCCGTGGTCTAAAACAATCTAATGCAGGCTGTTCGGGGCTAATTCAGGCTAAACCATGGGAAGGCCGGTCGAAATCAGTCTAAAAAAAATAGCGTGAAGTCTAATCTGCTCTCGTTTTCGAAGACAAAAGTCTAAAACAAACCACAGTTTCGTGTCCAACTGTCACTTCTAGACTTATCGGTGCAGCGTCTGATATGGGAGATGGGCCTGGCGGGTATGGCGCCAGCCCCCAACACGAGCAAGGCGCATCCTCGGCACGGACTTGGGCGGGCCTTGGACAACATCTTCGTCGAACGCTTGTGGCGCAACGTGAAGTATGAGGACGTGTATTTGAAGGGCTACGCCAACATGGCGGAATTAACGATGGGCCTGGCGCAGTATGTCGCGTTCTACAACGCAGAGCGCCCGCATGAAGCGCTCGGCCACCAGACGCCCAACTACGTCTACCGGACAGCGAATGGTGGTGGTGCGCTGATCGTCGACAGGTTTAGTGACGATGCCGGGACGCCGCAGAAAAAGCAGTACGGGTCAGCGCCGGGCAGTGAAGCAGTGGACATGGGCGCAGCTTAAATTAACCGGCTAAGTGTCTTGACTGACGGGGCCACTTTATACCCATTTCATTCGCGTGCGCCCTGCAATTCATAGCGCGAATCCAGTGTTCTTCGCCGGGAAAACGCAGCCAGATGAAGCGCCACGCGTTGCGACCTTTTGCATGGCGATTGACAAATAGTGATGGGGTTAGTGACTCGCCATCGTCGGAAAGGATATGGTCGCCGACTACCTTGGCAAACTCAGTCGTGTGCTGGTAGGTGGTTCGTAAGTTCGTTCCCTCTGGCAGAAAGATATTCTTCCACTGGAAGCCGCGCCTTGCCGGACCTTCGCTACGCAGGACTTGTCGTTCCGATTCAATGGCCAGCCAGCGTTGCAGTAATTCTGCCACGAAGGTATCGGCATCGATTCCGGGCTTTGCCATCATCAAATGACATTTCAAGCTGAGAACGTCTTCTAGGGGTAAATATACAGGGCATTTCTGTTGATGCTTCATGGTTCCGCCCTTTCTTACTGGGAGTCTGTATTAGACTTCGGAGACGGAAAAATGGTTCCTTTTGGACTTTTACATTGTATTAGTAGATCGAATTAGACTTTCGGGCCGTTTTTATGGTTCGTTTTAGACCGGCACCGATCATATCCAGACCGGTTTAGACAGAAATAGATGCGTGTAGATCGGTTTAGATAGGAGGCTTGGGGCGCAAGATGAATGCGGTAACGCTCACTGCAAGGCTGGCTGTGACCAGGAGCAGGAGCAGTGTCTGGTTCAGGTCAGGGTCACGCGCCAGCCATGCCAGCGGTATGCCGGCGCCGAACAAGCTGATGGTCCAGATGTTCAGCATGTTGAATCTTAAAAGCAGGAAGTAGAGCGGCACCCCGAATAGCGCCACAGCCAGGTAAAACAGGAACGTGAATCTTGCCGCAGCAACGAGACCGTGGCCGATGATGGAAAATATGTCGCTGTAGGGGCTGTAGCCCAGCAGCGCGGTGATGGGGATGTTCGCCAGCGGGGCGTAAAGTACAGACCTCACTGGCAACACGTATTTTTCTGCCGTTGCCGCGGTGCGGTCAGCATCCTCCGCAAGGCGCGCATCTCGCGCCAGCACCAGACGCACACGCCGAGAATAACCGTGAATAGAAGGAGCTATGCGGCAGTACTGGAAGTGCTCATCTCAGAGAGTGTCTCATGAATCGTCTTGCTCGTAGGTAGCACGAGCATGTAAGCATAAAACTGGTCCCCATGTCGACCCTATTTTTAACACCCGCATGACGGCGTTCGCGCTCCAGGGCCAGAGGGCCGAATGGCAGCGGCAGCTTCGTCAGGCTGCACCGCAAGTGGATGCAGCTGACCTGCTACCCAATTTAGTACGAAACCGGACTAGAGTCTGGTGTTAAAAATCGTTCTGCAAACTGCTTCGGTGTTTGATAGCCCAGCGAGCTGTGT
>Ga0209758_1004316_pt1 | contig 11966 bp, 10 predicted proteins | sample AraplaMF_Col_mMF_FD_184258 | JGI IMG/M metagenome (GOLD analysis project Ga0209758, IMG submission 184258) | Arabidopsis root microbial communities from the University of North Carolina, USA - plate scrape MF_Col_mMF (SPAdes) (version 2) | ecosystem: Host-associated > Plants > Roots > Endosphere... | reverse complement strand
GATGTTGCAACATCTTTTGATAATTGCTGCCAAGTTTACGTAAAATATGTTAACTTAATAGTAACTAGTTCCACTTATGAAACCGCGAGGCTCCGTCCGGCCATGCAGCACTTCCCGGACGAGCCCCTGAGGTTCCATCCGATCTTCACTCTTAAAACAATAACGGATGAAAACGTATGATGAGAAACACATTAAGAACATCGTACTGCTAGGCGCCGCCAAAAGCGGAAAGACTACCCTCAGCGAAACCATGTTATTTGAAGCCGGCATCATAAATAAGCGCGGCTCGGTAGAAGAGGCCAACACAGTATCCGACTATCACGAAATAGAATATGAACGGGGAAGTTCCGTCTATGCCACCTGCCTGCACACCGAATGGAGGGATTATAAGATCAACATTATAGATACCCCCGGGCTGGAAGACTTTATAGGCGAAGTGATCTCGGCTATCCGCGTATGTGATACCGCCCTGCTGCTTTTACACGCCCAGTACGGGGTGGAAGTAGGCACAGAGCTGATCTGGGATTATGTGGATAAATACCGCAAGCCTACCATCCTGGCAGTGAATCACTTAGACAATGAGGAGGCCAACTTCAACAAAGTAGTGGAGGACGCCCGCCGTATACTGGGTCCCGCCGTTACCATTATGCAATACCCTGTTAATCAGGGTATTGGTTTTAATTGCGTGATCGATCTGCTGAAAATGACTATGTACAAGTTCCCCGCCGACGGTGGTAAACCGGAAAAGCTGCCCATCCCCGACAGCGAAAAAGAACGGGCAGATCAGCTGCACAATGAGCTGGTAGAGAAGGCCGCCGAGAACGACGACACCCTCATGGAGCACTACTTCGACAAGGGCAGCCTGGACGAAGACGAAATGCGGGAAGGACTGAAAATAGGCATGCTCAAACACCAGGTGTTCCCGGTATTCTGTTTATCAGCCAAAAGGAACATGGGTAGCGGCCGCCTCATGGGTTTTATAGACAATGTAGCCCCCTCCGCGGTAGAAATGCCCCCGGAAATAACGGATGACGCCCAGCCAATTCCCTGCGATCCCGCTGGCCCGGCTTGCCTGTTCGTATTCAAAACCCTCCTGGAACCGCATATCGGCCGCCTGTCCTTCTTCAAGGTATTGTCCGGAGAGGTGAGGGCCGGGATGGAACTGGTCAACGAAAAAGGCAATACCACCGAACGCCTCAACCAGCTCTTCATAGCCGACGGCAAGAACCGTAACCCGGTAGACAGGCTCCGTTCCGGCGACATTGGCTGCAGTCTTAAACTGAAGAACACCCTCACTAATCATACACTGAACGATAAATCCTTCAGCGGGCAGGTAGATCCTATCCATTTCCCTCCGCCCAAAGTACGCGCCGCCATCGAAGCCCGGAATAAGGCCGACGATGAAAAGCTGGGCGAAGTACTGGCGGAAATTCACATGGAAGATCCTACCCTGGAAATTGAATATAACCGGGAACTGAAGCAGGTCATCCTGCACGGACAGGGAGAACTGCACCTGGCTGTTACCAAATGGCGCCTGGAAAACATCTACAAAATGCAGGTGGATTACCTGCCTGCCAAAATACCCTATCGCGAAACCATCCAGAAACCCGCTCTGGCCTCTTACCGACATAAGAAGCAATCAGGCGGCGCCGGGCAGTTTGGCGAAGTGTATATGAAGATAGAGCCTTACTACGAAGGCATGCCCCAAACGAAGGAATACCCCGTCCGCGATACCGAGGAAATAGCCCTCAACTGGGGCGGCAAGCTCGTGTTCAACAACTGTATTGTGGGTGGCGCTATCGATGCCCGTTTCCTGCCCTCCATCCTCAAAGGTGTGATGGAAAAGATGCATGAGGGTCCCCTCACGGGCTCCTATGTACGGGATGTCAGGGTCAGTGTATACGATGGTAAAATGCACCCGGTGGACAGTAACGATATCTCTTTCAAGATCGCCGGCATGATGGCCTTCCGCGACGCCTTCCACCAGGCCGCTCCCCAGCTGCTGGAACCTGTATACGATATTGAAGCCACCGCTCCCGATTATATGAGCGGCGATATCATGAGCGAATTGCAAAGCCGCCGTAGCATCATCACCGGTATGGATACTGTGAACAATAACCAGGTGATCAAGGCCCGCACCCCGCAGGCCGAACTGGATAAACTATACGCTGCCCTGCGGAACATCACCCAGGGTAAGGCCAAGGTAAAAGCCAGCTTTGCAGAGTATGCGCCTGTGCCAATGGATATGCAGAGAAAGCTGTCTGAAGAGTATAATAAGGTGGCAGTCAGCAGCTAGCCCGCCAATAACCATGATAACACGTTAATTTTATCGATCGCGCTGACAGAGCGATCTGGGACTTCATATCTGCAGTGTTATTTATGTGTTTAAATATTATGTGCTGCCGGGTTTGTGATATTCCGTAAAAAATATTGCTTTTTGTTGTATTGTAGCGCTACCATGAAAATAACAGCCCTGGAAGAATTGGAACATTACGTTGATCATGCAAAAATAACTGCACCAGAATTTGAGATCAATGGAGGGCGGCTTTTGCTGACTCCCCACCCTGTAAATTTCACTATCATTATGGCCTTCCTTATGCTGCCGCTTAGTATAGTGGCGTATAAACACGAAGATGCCGGGGCGCCCTTGATGTCGATCGCATTATTGGGGATGGCGCTTTATTTACTTTGGTTCGAATACGATGCAAGAAATAAGGTGGAGATCGATTTTGATAAGGATCAGATATTAGTAAAATACCGAAGCCCTTTCAGACTGTTGTTATCCTTCATGAAGGAGCAGCGGCAAAGATCATTCCGCATCACCAGCCTGAGTGGGTTTCTATGTAAAAAAACAGCGCAAAGGCCTGCACGATATAGACTATACGCAGAGCGAAAAGATCAACCGGATGTTTTGCTGATCGATTTTTCATCTGAAGAGCATGCCGAAAAAGTGACAGACTATCTCAATAAAGCCATGAGAGAAATAACTAAAAAACAGCGTTGAGGCTCCCGGCACCCTGCAATACGGCAACACCCACTGCAGCCATACAGCATGTCTCTCCAACACTTTACCCCTCATCACAAAAATTTCCTTGTTTTAGTATTAATTTTTATTTTAGGTGTAATTTAAACAAGTAATATTGCGTTAATCTATATCGATCGTATCACTATTCTGTAACTGAAATTAACAAACCCTCTTATAACCCAGGATCACAATGTTTTTCCACAAATTATCGTCTATGAAATTCCTGAGCAACATCGTGCTGCGTAGATCTTTTATTGTGCTGCTTATACTGACCTGTAGCAGTCTTTTTTTCGGAATGAGCTGTAAGAAAGAAAATAACGGCCCCCAGGAGATTACCATGAAAATTGATGCCACATTGGATCAGGGTAGCCCTGCGCCGCCAGCTACCACCGATAACCCCGCTGTGATATACTATATGAGAGCAACTGTGCAGGGCACCAATGAAAAGTTCGGGCTGGCTTTAGGAAGAATTGAAGGGTTCGAGTATGAAGCAGGTAACGAGTACCTGCTGAAGGTATTGAAAACGCCTGTTGAAAACCCTGCAGCGGATGGTCACACCGCTACGTACAAGCTGATCGAGATTATATCAAAAACAAAAGTGGGTAATTAAGTGCTGCGTGTATAACGTACTGTAGTTTATTACACGATCTCATTTTTGCTGGTTGTTAACATCAGGCAATGGTATTGCCTGTTAACCCTCTATTGTCCTATGTATGCATTCTCTTAACCCAAAAATAAACACTTATGAAGAAGCATTTGTTGTATTTGCCCCTTTGTTTAGCCCTTATTATGTTCTCGTGTAAAAAGGAAGCTGATAAACCCAAAAATCCACCGGGCGCCGATGGGAAATCTGAGCTCGTTACCCTCAAATCCGGTGTGGTTGTAGAAAAAAAAGGAAGTAAATATGTATGGGGAGGTGATATGACCTTATCATCCACCCAGCTGAAGGCCCTCGATGAAAAAGGCACTATCTTCCCGGAATCTACTACTAAACCCGGACCGGACCGTAGTATCCATCCCGTTTTCAACATCCCCATGAAAGCAGGGGCTAATGGTACAGCCGTTCCCCGTGCCCTCAGTATCTATCCTACACCTTACAACATGTGGGCCATGGTACGCTTCGTTTACAATGCCAACCTGCCGTGGAGCATGAGAATGGCTATCAGCCAGGCGCTACATGATATGGAGGCGGTGTCAAATGTAAGGTTTTACAATGCCACCGGCCAGCCTACTGTTGACCCGGTATATGGCTTCGAATATCCCTACATCGATTTCGTTTATGTAGGAGCCGCTGATGTAAGCGAATCTTATGTTGGCCGTATCGGCGGACGGCAGGAAATCTCACTGGCCGATTTCGCTATGTGGCAACCCGGTGTGATCACCCACGAAGTTTGTCACGCTATCGGTATGCTGCACGAACAGCAACGTCCTGACAGGGATAACTTCGTTACCGTTAACTGGTCTAACCTGACAAGTGACGGTCAGGCTCAGTTCCAGAAAAGGACCACGAACTATTTCTATATGGGCACATATGACTTTAATTCCGTAATGGGATATTCATCTTTCACAACAAGCACCAGCATCGTGCATGATATCAATCAACCAATGTATACGAGGCTTGACGGCAGCGATATCAACCAGGGCTGGCAGATGTCCAACAACGACAGGGCATGGGTAAACTATCTCTATATACCTTACATAGCCCGCTCAGACGTGTACGCGGAATTAGCTGATGTTGTTTACAAACCGGATAACACTATTATGACGCCCCAGGAAAGGCTCGACTTTCAGGCCTACCTGAATAATGGCGATCCTAATCCTCCTCCCGGTGGCCGTATTCCGAACGATTTCTAAAAAAATTTATGCTGGCTGGTTGTTAGTCGCTCTGCTAACAACCAGCTTGTTTTCATTTCAAAATACACACCGGTGTTCAGACTCCTTTTTTGCCTTACTACGCTGTTGTTGAATGTTGCCCTCGTCCATGCGCAGGAGCATCGCTTTACCATTTCAGCCGGAGGCGCGGCCAACATCAGTGATTTCAACTGGTCTATTGCAGGTAATATGCAGGGCCAGTCGCCCAATGTCTTATCAGAACTGCAATTTAAAAAAGTAAGTTCCCTGGGTATTTATATCGAAGGCAGTTACCGCCTGCTTAAATGGCTGGAGCTGAACGGATCCTGGCAGAAAAACGGAGCGATCGGCGGAGATGGCGTGGATACCGACTATGAGGGCGATAACCGCACGCATCCCACCTATAATGAAACCTTCACCAGCAACAGGGGCTGGTTGGAAACCTTTGCCGCCGGAGCGCAGGCCTGTTTTCTATCCAGGGAAAGATACCGCATGAAGGCTGGCTTATTTTACACTTCCTCCACGCAAAACTATTACCTTCTCAACTCCGGTCTGGAAGATTTAAGAAGTACCTATACAGCAAAATGGTATGGTCCCAAACTCGCAATAGGCGCAGATTATAACTGTAATAAGAAATGGATGCTCAGCGCTGCTTTTGCATATTACCTGGTAAAATATAAAGCAAGCGCCAACTGGAACCTGATAGAAGCGTTAATGCATCCGGTCAGCTTTAGGCAAACGGCCAATGGCAATATGATGGATGGCCAACTGGGATTAAGCTACGCGCTCAACTCCTTTTGTTCACTGACGCTCACTGGGCTCATCGGCAGGGGAGAAACGGATCAGGGCCTTGATGTGACATATATGAGAACTAACCACCAGATCTCCACCCGGTTCAATGGCGCACACTACAATTACTACGGCCTGAGAATAGGAGCAGGTATCCGTTTTTAGAAATGTAGTACCTTTGAATTATATAAGCCCAATTTCAAGGGCATTCAATGGTAAATACGGAAACATGGAAAAAGGAATACCAACGGAAAGCCTTCTGCAGTTTTATGAAAGAACAGGGATGAAGATCCCGCAGGACCTGCTGCAGGGCGCACAAAACAAGGGTCATTTTAACGTTAAGATGTCCCAATGCCCGCTGCCTAAATCGCCCTTTAACCGGAGAGATTATTTCAGGATCTGCCTGAGCAGTACAGGTATCGGCAATACCCGCGGCATTCTTGTGTATAACGACCAGGAAATACCCTTAAACCAGCCTTGCCTGATCGTTACCAACCCCTCCATACCTTCCTCTATTGAAATTACAGCCGGCCCGGTGTTTCGCCACTACTGTTTCTTTAATAAGCCCTTTATAGAAGGGCATATTCCAGCAGACGTACAATATGCCTGTTCCCTGTTTAATCCTTCCGTGCATCCCGTTATCACCTTATCACCGGAAGAAAGGGAGCGCTTAAGTGTGTATTTTAAGGAAATGCAGGTACTGCAGGAATCGGAGTACCCTTTTAAATGGGAAATGATCCGCAATATGCTGCAGCTCCTGATCCATGAAGGGATCCGCCTTCAGCAAATGCAGCTTTCACAACCCGCTGTTATACAGGATCGTTTGGTGAACGCCTTTTTCACTTTGCTGAGCAAGCAGTTCCCCGTTGATTCCCCCCGGAACTCGCTGAAGTTATTGATGCCTTCACACTTTGCAGACCTGCTTCATGTGCATGTGAACCATCTCAACAGCGTAATAAAAAAGCACACCGGCAAAACAACCCGCGCCATCATCCAGGAGCGCATCGTAGCAGAAGCAAAAGCCCTGCTGAGAAATACAGGCTGGAATATCGCAGAGATTGCCTACGCGCTCGGTTTTGAATACCCTTCACACTTCAATAAATTCTTTAAGCACTTTACCGGAACAGCGCCAATGGAGTTCAGGTTGGGCAGCGTAAGCGCCCCTGCCTATCATCTTTGATTTATATAAGGATACCTTTGAACCGTATAATCACCGTGGGCGCCTGGCTGAGTATCTTTGCATCATCACCAACTAAGCGTTTCACAGATGAAAAGAATCAAAGCATCCAGGATAGGTGTAAATACCATCGTTGCATTAGGCTTAATTCCGCTTTCCGGCTTTGCCATGGATATTTTTATTCCATCATTGCCGGATATGGCAGCAAAATTACACGCTTCCCCCTCCGCCATTCAGTTAACACTCTCCCTGTTCATCATCAGCTATGGTGTTTCCCAACTGATCGTAGGAGGTTTGTTAGACACTTACGGGCGATACTGGCCTAATCTCATATCCATGCTGGTATTTAGCGCCGCAAGTTTCGTGATCGCATATTCCTCCAGTTTACAGGTCATTTACGCCATGCGGATCTTGCAGGGTTTTACTATTGCAGTGATCGCAGTAAGCAAGCGCACTTTTTTTCTCGACATGTATACAGGCGAGCTATTAAAAAAATATACCAGCATGTTCTCTGTCATCTGGGCTATAGCACCTATCGTGGCGCCGTTCCTGGGAGGCTTCTTTCAAACAGGCTGGGGCTGGACTTCCAACTTTATTTTCCTCGGTTGTTTTGGCCTGTTCTTTTTTATAATTGAACTGATCGTAGGAGGCGAATCCCTGAAGGCAGTACAGCCATTCAGTCCACGTACCATCCTTACCAGTTATGGCAATATGCTGAAAACAGCGGATTTCACCTCCGGGATGATCATACTCGGGCTGATGTATGCAATGGTATTATTGTATGGAATGTGCAGTCCATTCCTCATTGAAAACCGGCTGCATTTTGCGCCTACAGTAACAGGATACTGTTCACTCTTCTCAGGCGTTTCAGTGATGATCGGCGGCTCGCTTTCAAGAATGCTGATCGGCAAACCTTTTATGAGAAAACTGCTGCTGGCCAGCGGGCTTCAATTGATAACAGTAGCCGTACTGATACCACTGACGCTCTACTACCATAGTTTATGGACCCTGCTGCTCTATGTTTTTCTATTGCACAGTGCAGCCGGATTTATCTTCAATAACCTGATGTCCTATTGCCTGATCCGCTTCCCGCAATATGCAGGAAAAGCCAGCGGACTGGTAGGCGGAGGCTTCTCCATCGTGACGTCGGTTTTCAGTTCACTATTGGTCAACACCGTTAACATCACCAATCAGGCAATGCTGGGTTGTGCTTATACCGTATTAGCCGTGCTGGTACTGCTGATATTGGTAAAAACAAAATGGAAAGGTGCAGAAGAACCTGCCTTTAAACCTGCCATTTCCGGTGGAAAATAACTGATCACGCTCAACTGTCAACTTACTACATCCCCCAGCTTTCGCGGTCCAGGCTTCTGAACTGGATCGCCTCCGCGATATTCTCTTGCTGAATATGCTCACTGTCTTCCAGGTCTGCAATGGTCCGGCTTACTTTTAGTATCCGGTCATAGGCCCTGGCAGACAGTTTCAGCTTACTGATGGCGTTCTTTAGCAATGTGCCGCAGTTGTTGTCCAACCGGCACATCTGCTTTAACAGCTTGCTGTTCATCTGTGCATTACAGTAAATTCCTTCGTATGCCGCAAACCGTTGCGCCTGTATTTCCCGGGCCCGTATCACCCGTTGCCTCACCACATCGCTTGATTCCGTCAGATCCTGCGAATGCAAGGCCGTAAAGGATACCGGCGTTACCTGAACGTGAAGGTCTATACGATCCAGCAAGGGGCCGGATACCCTATTCAGGTATTTCTGCACCAGGCCCGGTGCACAGGTGCAGTCTTTGTCAGGATGGTTGTAGTAACCACAGGGACAGGGATTCATCGCCGCGATCAGCATAAAGCTGGCGGGGAAATCAACAGCGGTTCTCGCCCGCGAGATGGTTACCTTTCGCTCTTCTATCGGCTGCCGCATTACCTCCAGCACTTTCCTTTTGAACTCGGGCAGCTCATCCAGGAACAGTACACCGTTATGCGCCAGTGATATTTCACCCGGTTGTGGAATGGATCCGCCACCTACCAGCGCCGTATCGCTGATGGTATGATGCGGATCACGGAAGGGACGCCTCGCGATCAGCGAAGCATGCTCCGGTAGCTTGCCCGCTACAGAATGGATCTTGGTGGTTTCCAGCGCTTCGTGCAGGCTTAAGGGTGGGAGGATGGTGGCGATCCTTTTGGCCAGCATCGTTTTACCCGCACCGGGAGGCCCGATCATGAGGGCATTATGCCCGCCTGCGGCCGCGATCTCCATGGCGCGTTTCACGGTATACTGCCCTTTTACGTCGCTGAAGTCTACTTCAAAATCCCGTTGTGCAGCCAGGAATTCCTGGCGGGTATCTACGTGAACAGGCTGCAGGGAGCGTGGGTCCTGCAGGAACCCGATCACCTCGCGGATATGCGATACGCCGTATACTTCCAGCTCGTTCACCATAGCAGCCTCACGGGCATTCTGTAAGGGAACGATCAGCCCTTTGAAACCTTCCCGTCTTGCCTGTATGGCAATAGGCAAAGCCCCTTTAATAGGCTGAATGGTGCCGTCAAGCGACAGCTCTCCCATGATGGTATACTGTGATAACATTTCGCCTGGCATCTGCCCGGAAGCGGCAATGATCCCAAGGGTAATGGGCAGGTCATAGGCAGAACCGGCTTTCTTAATGTCTGCCGGGGCCATGTTCACTACCGTACGGAATCGGGGAAAACGATAGCCCAGGCTGATAATGGTAGACTCAATCCGTTTCTCGCTTTCTTTTACAGCGTTATCAGGCAGGCCCACAATAAAGAAACGGGTGCCTTTCGGGAAAACATTCACTTCGATGGTGATGGTAATTGCCGCAACGCCCTGTACCGCGCTGCCAAAGGTTTTAACAATCATGGATGATGATATGGTTGGTTTGTGACGAAAATAAATGAATTATTTGATATGCAGCACGCTGCCTTTATAATGGAAACGCAGCTCCGAAGTTTTCTGCAGATGCTCCAGGAAAACAGACAATGGTTTGCTTTTGTGGATAACGCCGGAGAAGCGTTTGTTAACAATGTCCGGATTATCCAGCACAACGCTCACGCCGTACCAGCGGGGTATCACCCTGGTGATCTCCTGCAGGGGCGTGTCGTGAAAAAGGTATTCTCCGTTCAGCCAGGCAAGCACTTCAGTCTTATCAAATGCCCGTATTTCCATACCCGTTTCCAAATGATAGATGGCCTGGTTGCCCGGCTGTAAGGTCCGGACCTCATTACCGGCTTTTATCTTCACCGCCCCTTCCAGCAGGGAGACTGTTGTCTGCCCCTCACGGTACGTATTTACATTGAAGCTGGTGCCCAGCACTTCTATAACCGATTGCGGCGTATGTACAACAAACGGCTGGCCTGCCTTCCGCCCGATCTTGAAGTAGGCTTCGCCATTTACCCTGATCTCTCTTTTGCTACCCCTGAAAGAGAACGGAAAGCTTAAGGTAGTGGCAGCGTTCAGCCTGATCTCTGTGCCCTCGGATAATACGAGCGTATAATCTTTCCCCGCCGGGATGATCAGCGTATTGATCATTTCATTGCCTGCGGCGGTAAATGTCAGCGTATCGTGAACGCGTCGCAAATAAGCGTCTTCCAGCTGGATGCTTTGAGGACTGTTATTACCCAGGCTGATCACCCGGCCATTACCCAGTTGCAGGCATACTTCCGGGTTGGCGGCAAGTACAGGGCCGGATTGCCGTCGCCGCAGCTCGGGCCAGAGTAAGCAAACACTTAAGAGCAGCAATATAGTTGCCGCATACCCGATGTCGCGGAATAATTGCTGTTTCCTGTGCTGTACCTGGTGCAGTGAGCCCATCACTTTTTCAGCAAATACTTCGTGACGGGCAGGGTCAAGCGCTTCCTGCCCTGCTGGCGTGGAGAAGGTAGCCTGCAGCGAGGTCCACATACTGGCAATAGCAGGATCCTCGCTGATAAGCCTGTCTACAAGCGCTTCGTCAGCAGGACTGATATCACCGGATATTTTTTCAATTAAGAGGATGTGTATGTCTTCACTATTGTATTCCATCTCCCCCAAAACGTTTTCTTAAAATGCTGATCGCACGGGTTAGCTGCGACTTGACGGTATTCACGCTCACGGCCATCTGCGCGGCCACCTCACTTTTCTTTTTATTTTCAATAACGATCATGTGGAACACCCTCGACGCCTGCGGCGGCAGGGCGCTCATATAATAGCTAACATTTTTGCATACAGTGCCCTGCAGGTACTCCGGCAGCGGAGGATGGATATACTCCTCTCCGGATGCCGCATATTCCCTTGTTTTACGGCTGTACACCTCCTGCTTGTCCAGCGCATCGTTACAACGGTTACGCACAGACTGATAGAAGAAGTATTTAACAGACCGGTCAATATTGATCCGGTGCCGTTTTTCCCATAGCGCCAGAAAGAACTCCTGTACCACGTCCTCCGCCAGCTGGAGGTCCTTCAGCCGGAAGTAAGCTTCCGTTCTCAGCGGCATGCTGTACTTCTGGAAAAGCAAACGGAACCCCGCTTCCTGGTTGTTTTTCATTTGCTGGAAAAGAAGTTGGTCATTATCCGCAACCATGATCAGATGATTTTAACCGGTCTCCGGATAATATGTACGCGCTTTTGATCACGGTGGTTTTATATAGACCCCCTACTGATTGAAAAATCCCGTAAATTTCTAACGTTAACAAGTAATTAACTATAATGTGGAGTTTTTAAATAATCTTAGATATCCTTACACCCTTTTTGCGAATTGAACCGTCTCATAAATGTCCTGTGCAGAAAATGTTCTCATATCCCGGTAAACGGGCTAACCTATGGCTGCTGATCTTACTGCTTACCGGCAGCCTGTCCTGTTCCTATGCCTATGGCTTTTACCAGGCCAAAGATAAAGTAACGGTATCGGGTGAGCATATCGCCCTGCGGGAAGTTTTTTCTATCATACAGAAGCAGACAGGCTACCATTTTTTCTATTCCGGAGAACACCTGGACAGCCATGAGCAGATCAGCATCCATGTAAAGGATGCTCCGTTGGAAAGAGTGCTGCAGCTACTGTTCAGGGATAAAGGCCTCGAATGGGCCTACAGCGAAAACGTAATTCTGATAAGAAAAGCAGCAAAGGC
>Ga0209758_1004314_pt1 | contig 11977 bp, 5 predicted proteins | sample AraplaMF_Col_mMF_FD_184258 | JGI IMG/M metagenome (GOLD analysis project Ga0209758, IMG submission 184258) | Arabidopsis root microbial communities from the University of North Carolina, USA - plate scrape MF_Col_mMF (SPAdes) (version 2) | ecosystem: Host-associated > Plants > Roots > Endosphere ... | reverse complement strand
TCCCACGCGTAACCCGGGCCCGACGTGGTGATACCGTCGTTCTTGTCGAGCACCTTCTGGTTGTCGATACCCGCGGTGATCGTGTGATCGCCCGCGCGGTAGCTCAGATCGATACGCAGGTTGGTGTTGGTCGACGTGTGCTTGGGATCGGCGACCTGGGCGGACGGATTCGAGTTGGTGATCTCCGAACCGCCCGTGTACGCCGGGTTCTGGAACGTGGCGTCGAGAATCGCCGGCAGGTCCGTACCCGTACCGGTCGCGGTGTAGTACGTGCCCTTCATCTTGCCGTAGAGAGCCGTCAGCGTCAGATCGTCGGTGATGTAGCTCGTGAACTTGGCGCTGTAGACATCGGCGCCCGACTTGTTCTGCGGAACGCCGGACACGTCCTTACCGGTGAAATCACCGCGCGTACCGGTGTCGTAGTCGTAGTTGTAGATCGATGCGTCGTAGTTCTGCTTGTTCGACGCACCGGTCAACTCGAGGATGTTGCTGTCGTTGATGTTCCAGTCGATCTTCGCGTAGTACTTCGGATTGCGGTAGTTCTGCTTGTACGTGAACGGAGCCGCGACGCTGGTCGTCACATCACCCTGGCGACGCTCCTGCTCGGCGGCGAGGAAAACGTACAGCGTGTCCTTGATCAGCGGACCGCCCGCATAAGCGGAATACGTGGTGCGCCAGAACTTGTCGTCCCGGTTCACGTCGTAGATGTCACCGGCGGTCGGACCGACCTGGCGGTAGTAGTTGTTCGGGCTGGCCTTCGCACCCTTCGGCTCCCACAGCACCTGGCCACCGAAGTGCCATTCGTTCGTGCCGCGCTTACCGACCTGGCTGATGACACCACCCGACGAACGGCCATACGCCGCGCCGTAGCCGCCGGCCAGCACTTCCTGCTGGTCGATCGCGCCGTACGGCAGCGTGATGCCGCCGAAACCGCTGAGCGGATCAGTCGTGTTGAAGCCGTTGATGTAGTACGCGTTCTCGGTGACCGCGCTACCCGCGATCGACACGAGGGCGTTGCCGGTCGGACCGACGAAGAACGAGCTACCGGCCACGGCGCCCGGCGCCAGCAGCGCGATGGCTTCGGCGGTGCGCGCCAGCGGCAGCTTGGCGAGCTGTTCGGACGTGATGACGGTGCGCGAGTCGACGGTCGACACGTCGATCGACGGCAGCGCGTTGGCCGACACGGTCACGCCTTCGAGGTTCGAGGTGTCCGCGGCGGTCGTGGCGCCGGTGAAATTCACGGTGGTACCTGCGCCAACGACGATGCCGACGTTGTCGCGCGAGTCGACCACGGCGCCGCCGCGGCTGACCGAAACCTTGTACTGACCGGTCTGCAGGTTGTCGACGGTGTACTTGCCGGACGGGTCGACCGTGGTGGAACGCGTGACGCCGGTGTTGCTGGTGACGGTGACGGTGTCACCCGACTGCGCCTGACCGGTGATGCGACCGACGGTCGACTGGGCGTACACGGCGCCCGAAACGGTGGCCAGGCCGATGGCGATGGCGAGCGCGGAGCGACGTCCCAACGACGCGGCGCGATAATGACGCGAACTCATGATGCTTCTCCCCAATTTAAAAATGCCGCAACGCAAAATCATGCGATGAAAGGCAAGCCGACCCCGCCCCGGCCTGCGCCAGGTTTCTAAACGGATCGGTACTAAAAAGGTCCCTCAAAACAACGGCATCCGTCAAAGGATCCCGCCCCCGATTGCCACGGGTAACGTGGCCTGGGTCACATATACGAGACCCGTCATATTCCCGCAATACGATTTTTTTACGTCGGTTTTACCTGCGCCAGCAGCTATTTGCGTGACAGCATCGCGGGGCATTCGGGATTTTTTGCAGCAGCACAAACACTTGCATTCGCAACGATAAGAATTCGTTGGCCGGACTACGAAAAAAGACTAGGAAACATTCCTAGAAAAAAAGCCCCCGACCGGGCGGCCGAGGGCGATCTGGGGAGAGCTTTGTTGTCGCCTGCGGAGGCCATCCGCCTCCGCAGGCTCTTCTTGTTTTACGAACTTTCTTATTTCTGAGCCCGATCAGAAGTCGTAGCGGGCCGTGAAGCGGACGGTGCGCGGATCGGTGAAGTTCAGCTCGCGGTCGTACAGCGGGCTGACGGTCGAACGCGACGAGGCATAACGCGGGTTGTACGCCGTCGGGGTCTGCTTGTTGAACACGTTCAGCACGTCGATCTGGAAGGTCAGGTGCTTGTCCAGCCAGCTCGGCGTGTAGGCCGCGTTGAGGTTGACGATGTACGTCCACGGCGTGTTGCCGTGCGAACCGCGCGGCGAACGGGCGTAGCCCGGCGTGCCCGGCAGACCGCACCAGTAGTAGAACGCGCCGTTGTACAGACCGGCATCCGGGGTCGGATAGAAGCTCGTGCAGTTCTTCGGACGGCCCGACGCGATGTTGAGGTTCGCGCCGAAGCGGAGGTCGTCGGTGAACTGGTAGTAGCCGAACGCCTTGATCTGGTGCGTGCGGTTGTTCGGCAGCTTGCCGTTCGCGCCGACCATCAGCTGGGGCAGATCCCAGTCCTGCGTGACCGACACGTCGGTCTGGCCGCCGTTACCGGTGTCGAGATCCGACGCCAGCTGGCCTTCCGTGTTGCCGTAGCTGCGCGACCAGGTGTAGTCGATGCGGCCGTACCACTTGTCGGCGAACGGATGCTCGAGGTACAGGTCCAGGGCGTAGTACTTACGCTTCAGGTCGCCGAGGTTGAGCTCGTCCTTGCTGTAGTGACGCTCGACGAGCACGCCGTCCTCTTCGAGGAGGAAGGTGTTGCCCGTGCCCGGGTTGAACAGGCGGCACATGCCACCCAGCGCCGGGGTGCAGGTGTCGTCGATGGCGCTGCGCAGCTGGCGCCACGTGAGCTTGGCACCCCAGTTCAGGGTCGGCGTGATCGCCTGGTCGAGACCGGCGATGTACTCGTCCTGGTAATGCGACTTCAGGCCCTTCGCCGCGACGGTGCGCGGATCCGGCGCGAGGCCGCACTCGAGGTTGGCCGACACGGCGTTGCTGCCGCCGCAGGTGTAACCCACGCTCTGATCGACCGCCACCGGGGTGAGACCGGTCGGCACGCCGGTGCGCGGATCCACACCCGTGTAGGTGAAGTATTCCGACGTACCGAGCGAACCCGACGCGGCGCGAACGGCCACGTTGTTCGGCATGGCGAGGTGATAACGACCGGCGTTGGCGTAAACCTTCAGCGTGGAGTCGCCGAAGATGTCCCAGGCCACACCGAGGCGCGGCGCGAGCTGGTGGCGCTGCTTGGCATACACCTGGTCGGCACCGTTGTAGTTCTTGAACTGCTCGTTACGCAGGCCGGCGTACACCAGCCAACGATCGGTCACCTGCCAGTGGTCTTCGAGGTACTGCGATTCCTGAACCGTCTTCACCTTGGCGATGGCGGTCTGGAAGTTGCGGTTGACGTAGAAGCCCTGGGTGCCGAGACCGCCCGCCGACGCCGGCGAACCGACGCCGTGACCTTCGTCGATCGGATCGTTCGGATCGTTCTGAACGTTGTAGTTCCAGCTGAAGTCGCCCGGCAGCGCGGTCCCGGTGGCCGACTTGGCTTCCTGGTGATCCGCACCGAAGCGGATGTCGTGATCGCCGAGACGGTACTCGAGATCGACGCGCCAGCCGTTGGTCTTGTCGTTCGAACCCGGCACGCGAACCAGCGTGGACGTGCTCTGGCAGCTGCCATAGGTGATACCCGGCGCGCTGGCGTTGTTGGCGACCGTGATCAGCGGGCAAGCGGGGTTGTAGTTGTACGGCGTCTGGACGTGGTTGATCTTCTGCGTGCCGTACAGGGCCGACACGGTGAGGCTGTCGGTGATGTAGCCCGTGTACTTACCGATGTAGAGGTCGCCGCCGTCCTTCGTGTACACGCCGCCGTTCTGCGTGGTGCCATGCTTGAGCGTGGGGTAGCTGAACGCGTACGTTTCCGACGTGTACTCCGACTTGTCGGAGATGCCGGTCAGTTCGATGTGGTGGTCGTCGGTGATGTTCCAGTCGACCTTGGCCACCCAGCGCGGGATCTTGTAGGTGTACTGGTTCCAGCCGTTGGTGCGGCCAGCCACCGACGTGATGGCGCCGGCGGTCGGATTGGAAGCGATGCCCGCGCCTTCGCGACGGTTCATTTCCGCATCGACGTAGAAGAACAGCTTGTCCTTGATCAGCGGGCCGCTGACGTACGCGCCGACCGTGGAACGCCAGAACTCGTTACCGGCGAAGTAGTGATAGAGCTTGCCGTCGGTCGCCGGGTAGAAGCCCGTGTTGGCGTACTTGCCGTTCTTCGGCTTCGCACGCGTGCCGCTCGGTTCCCAGATGGTGTACACGCCGGCGTGCCACTCGTTGGTACCGCGCTTGGTCACGACGTTGATGACGCCGCCGGTGGAACGACCGTATTCCGCGCCGTAGCCGCCGGTGAGCACCTGCTGCTGGTCGATCGCGTCGAACGGCAGCTGGGTCAGGCCGATGGACGTCAGCGGGTTGGTCACGGCATAGCCGTTGATGTAGTACGCGTTCTCGGACGATGCGGAACCGCCGAAGCTGGGCACCGGGTTGCCTTGCGCGTCCTTGTAGCTGCCGTTGGCGATGACGCCCGGCGCCAGCAGGGCGGCAGCGAGCACGTCGCGGGTGATCGGCAGCTTGTTGAGCTGTTCGGCCGTGAGCACCGTGCGCGTATCGACCGACGACACGTCGATCGAGGGCATCGCCGTCGCGCTGACCGACACGCCTTCGAGGTTGCTGGCTTCGGTGGCGGACGCCGCGGAGGCGAACGACACTTCGGAACCCTGCGAGATGGTGACCGCCACGTCGTCGCGGGAGCTGACGACGGTGCCGCCCTTTTCGAGCGTTACCTTGTAGGTGCCGGGCTGCAGCGAGCTGAAGCGATAGCGGCCGCTCGAATCGACCGGGATCTGGCGCGAGAAACCCGTGCTCGGGTTGGACACGGTGACCGTGTCGCCCTGCTGCGGATTGACCTGGCCGAAGATCGAACCGACGCTCGACTGCGCGAGGGCGCCGCCGGAGACGGCTCCCATGGCAATGGCGAGGGCCAGAGCGGTGCGGCGACCGATGGTCGTCGTCCGGTGGTTACGCGAATTCATCGAATACCTCTCCCCTAAAAAAAAGTCGCGAATCGCAACAATTTGCGATGGCTTTAATGGCAAGCCGATCCCGTCCCGGTCGAACCGGGTTCTGCGTGAACGGTCTTTGCGTTTCCCCTTACAGCAGGCCGTCCCGGCAGGACGGCGAGCCCCTCTCACACCGCGGGTGGACGCGGATGACGTTCACATATACGTAAGGTTTGGCGGTTCGGCAATGGGCGATTTCACTCGAAACTAACGCGGGTCGTCATGTTCTTGCGATGCAACAACGGCATCTGCCGAAAAAACCCGACGAAGAACGTAGGGTTACGCTCAAAACGACCATGACTTCCGGCACATATCCGAATATGACCTAGGAAACATTCTTAGTAAAATCATGCGCTCACTTCGTCAGATCGAATGAATTTCCCGAAGCCGGGGGCGAATTTGCGCCCCGAACTCAGAAACTTCTCAAACGAAAGGCTTTCGAAGGCATGTTCCTGTACACCGGATCCACGGGTCGCGCGTTGAGCGCGAAAAGGCCGGGGGGCGGCTTCAGCTGATTACGAGGTTCCATTCGCATGAACGACAACTCACGTGGCTCCATCCGGGCCGACGCCGCCAGCGGCGGCATGGATGTCCGCGCCATCGATCCGACGGCGCCGCAGCCGTCCTCGTTCGCCACGCGCGTTCGCGCCGTCATCAAGATGTCCGGCAGCGTGAGCGAGATCGCGCGCCGCTGCGGATTCTCCGAGGGCGTCGTGCGCAGCTGGCGTGACGGCAATACGGATCCGTCCCGCGGTCGTTGCGTCACCATGGCCAAGACCCTGGGCCTTTCGCTCGTGTGGCTTGCCGCCGGTGAGGGACCGATGATGCTCGACCCGTCGGGCGAGGACGCCGTGCCGCGCAGCGAGGCGTCCGACACGCGCGACCGTCCGCAGCACGCCGGCACGCTGGACGCGTCGCGCCTGGCGGCCGCCATGAAGCTCCTGCAGTCGGATATCGAGATGACGGGCAGCCGCTTCTCCCCCGTCCGCCATGCGGACCTGGTGGCGGAGATGTATTCGATCCTCGGCCGCTCGGGCGAGCAGGATTACGCCGATCGCGTGGTGGCGTTCCGCCGCACGGTGATCGCGCGGATCAACGACGAGCCGGGCGCCGCGGCGGCCTGAGGCCGTAAGGCGAGCACGCTTCGCGCGCGAGCGCGCTCCCACCCGACGGTAGACAGGTTTCTACCATCGGGTGGGAGCGCGCTCGCGCGCGAAGGGTGCTTGCGCCGGTTTACAGCCGGGAGATGTCTGCGATGGCGCCGAAGCTCGCCTTCAGCTGGGCGAGCAATGCCAGGCGGTTGCCGCGTACGGCGGCGTCCTCGGCGTTGACCAGCACGTCGTCGAAGAAACGATCCACCGGCGCCTGGAGCGCCGCGAGCCGGGCGAGCGTGCCGGTGTAGTCGCCTTCGGCCAGCAGACCCCGGCTATCCGCCCTGGCGGCGTCCAGCGCCGCGTGCAGTTCACGCTCGGCGTCGAGCTCGAAGTACGCCGGATCGACGGTCGTCGGGATCGGCGCGGCCTGCGCGTCTTCCGCCTGCTTGCGCAGGATATTGGCAACGCGCTTGTTCGCGGCGGCGAGGCTGGCTGCCTCGGCGCGCCGGGCGAATTCGCCCACGGCGCGCAGGCGGCGGTCGAAATCGGGCAGCGTGGCCGGCGCCACGGCCAGCACCGACTCGAACTGGTCGGCCGAAAAGCCCTGGTCGGCGTAGTAACCGCGCAGGCGGTCGAGCACGAACCCGTGCACTTCGTCGCCCAGTTCGCGGCGGCGCGCACCGATGTCGATGGCGGGCGCCTTGCCGTCCTTGCCCGGCTTCACGCCAGCGACGAGCGCTACTTCGGGCACGAGGTCGAAGGCCTCGGTGAACGCCGCGCGCAGGTCGATGTCGAGCCCGCCTTCGATCAGCGTGCGTGCGAGGCCGAGTGCCGCGCGACGCAGCGCGAACGGATCCTTGTTGCCGCTGGGCTTGAGACCTACCGCGAAGATGCCGGCGAGCGTGTCGAGGCGCTCGGCGACGGCGAGCACCTGGCCGACCTTGCCGGCCGCGATGGCGTCGCCGCCAAAGCGGGGCTGATAGAAACTGTCGAGCGCGTCGGCCACCTCGGACACGATGCCCTGTCGCGTGGCGTAGTAACGCCCCATCACGCCCTGCAGCTCGGGGAACTCACCGACCATGCGCGTCAGCAGATCGCACTTCGCCAGCGCGGCCGCATGCGTGGCCTGCCCCGCGTCGACACCTACACGGTTGGCGATGACGCGGGCGAGCTCGGCGACACGCACCGTCTTGTCCCACAGGCTGCCCAGCGACTGCTGGTACGTGACGGTCTTCAGGCCTTCCTGCAGATCGGCCAGCGGCGTCTTGAGATCGGCATCCCAGAAGAATTTCGCGTCGGCGAAGCGCGGACGGATCACGCGCTCGTAGCCCTTGCGGATCTCCGCCGGGTCGCGGCTCTCGATGTTGGCGACGCCGATGAAATGCTCCGTGAGGCCGCCCTCGGCGTTGAACACGGGCACGAACTTCTGGTTCGTTTCCATCGTGGTGACCAGCGCCTCGGGCGGCACGTCGAGGAACTCGCGTTCGAACGTGCAGGCGATGCCGACGGGCCACTCGGTAAGGTTCGCGATTTCGTCGAGAAGGCCTTCGGACAGGCGGGGCACGCCGCCCGTGGCGACCCGGGCCACTTCGTCGCGCACGCGCTGGCGGCGCTCCGCCGGATCGGCGATCACGTGCGCGTGGCGCAGCGCATCGAGCCAGCTGTCGGCATCGGCGACGTGCACCGGCTTCGGATGGTGGAAGCGATGGCCGTTGCTGATGCGACCGCTCTTCAGGCCGAGGATCTCGCCCTCGACGATATCCGCGCCGTGCAGCATCAGTAGCGTATGCACGGGGCGCACGAAGCTGTCTTCACGGTTGCCCCAGCGCATCGCCTTCGGAATCGGCAGGGCCTTCAGCGCCTCGGTGACGACCTCGGGCAGCAACGCGGCCGTCGGCTGTCCCGGCTTCACGGCGCGGAAGACGAACCACGCACCCTTGTCGGTCTCGAGTTTTTCGAGCGCGGCGACGTCGACGCCGCAGGACTGCGCGAAACCGACCAGCGCCTTGCTGGGCTCACCGTCGGCGCCGAGGCTGGCGGCGACCGCAGGGCCACGGCGCTCGACCGACTGATCGGGCTGCGATGTGGCGACGCCCGCGATGTGTACGGCGAGGCGGCGCGGCGAGGCGTAGGCCTTCGCAGATGCGAAATCGCCGGATACACCGCGCTTTTCCAGGCCTTCGACGACACCGCGCGCGAATGCGCCGGCGAGGTCGTCGAGCGCCTTGGGCGGCAGTTCTTCGGTGCCCAGCTCGATGACGAGCGGCAGTCGCTTATCGGCCATGCGCGGCCTCCTTGTCTTTCTTGAGGCCGGGGAAGCCGAGCTTTTCGCGCTGGGCCACGTAGGCCTCGGCGACGCTGCGTGCCAGCGTGCGCACGCGCAGGATGAAACGCTGACGCTCGGTGACGCTGATGGCGCGGCGCGCATCCAGCAGGTTGAACGCGTGGCTGGCTTTGCACACCTGCTCGTAGGCGGGCAGCGGCAGGCCCGCGGCGATCAGTTTGCCGGCCTCGCCCTCGCACACGTCGAACCAGTGGAACAGCTCGGGCACATTGGCGTATTCGAAGTTGTACGTGCTCTGCTCCACTTCGTTCTGGTGGAACACGTCGCCGTAGGTGACCACGCCGTGTGGCGCGTTCGTCCAGACGATGTCGTAGATGCTGTCGACATTCTGCAGGTACATCACCAGACGCTCGAGACCATAGGTGATCTCGCCGGTGACGGGGCGGCATTCGAGCCCGCCGGCCTGCTGGAAATAGGTGAACTGCGTCACCTCCATGCCGTTCAGCCAGACCTCCCAGCCGAGGCCCCAGGCGCCCAGCGTCGGCGATTCCCAGTTGTCTTCGACGAACCGCAGGTCGTGCACGAGGGGATCGATGCCCAGCGCCTTCAGCGAGCCGATGTACAGCTCGAGGATGTCGTCGGGATTCGGCTTCAGCACCACCTGGTACTGGTAGTAGTGCTGCAGACGGTTCGGATTCTCGCCGTAGCGGCCATCGGTCGGGCGACGGCAGGGCTGCACGTAGGCGGCGGCCCAGGGTTCCGGTCCGAGCGATCGCAGGAAGGTGGCCGGGTGGAACGTGCCTGCGCCGACCTCGGTATCGAGTGGCTGAACCAGCACGCAGCCCTGCTCCGCCCAGTAGCGGTTAAGGGTCTGGATCACGTCTTGGAAAGTGGGCGCGGACATGGTTTCCGGGTCCTCTGGAAAGCGGGCTAGTATAGCGGCGTGGGATTCACACAGGGTCGTACGGCGATGGCAGTCAATCCGCAACACGGCGCGATTCTCGGGCGCCGCGGCCGGCTCGAACTGGACGAGGTGCTTGCCTCGCTCGTGGTCGACGGTTACCTCACCGGCGAGGATGCCAAGCGGGTCCGGATGGGGTCGCGCAGCGGCAAGTCGGCCATCGAACTGCACCCGCTCGTGCTCATCGCCAACAGCAAGGTGGACAACCGCCGCGACGAGGGCCGCCCGCTCAGCCTCGAGATCCTCGTCGAATGGCTCGCCGGCAAGGCCGACCTGCCCTATCTGAAGATCGACCCGATGAAGGTCAACGTGGCGCAGGTGACGCAGACCGTCAGCAACGCGTACGCGCAACGCCATCGCATCCTGCCCGTGGCGGCGTCGGCATCGGAGGTGACGTTCGCCACCGCCGAGCCGTTCGATACGGCGTGGGCGACCGATCTCGCGCACATGCTTCGCCGCGACGTCCGCCGCGTGGTGTCGAACCCCATCGACATCAACCGCTTCCTGCTCGAGTTCTACGGCGTGCAGCGCTCGATCCAGCTCGCGCAGGACGCCAAGGGCAACGAGCCGTCGAAGATCATCAACTTCGAGCAGCTCGTGGAGCTCGGCAAGACGGGCGAAGTCGGCGCGGACGACCGCCACGTGGTGCACATCGTCGACTGGCTGCTGCAATACGCGTTCGAGCAGCGCGCGTCCGACATCCACCTCGAGCCGCGTCGCGACGCGGGGCAGATGCGCTTCCGCATCGACGGCATGATGCAGAAGGTGTTCGAGCTGCCCCCGCCGGTGATGGCGGCCGTGACGGCACGCGTGAAGATTCTCGCGCGCATGGACGTCGCCGAGAAGCGGCGCCCGCAGGACGGGCGCATCAAGACGCGTTCGGCCGGTGGTCGCGAGGTCGAACTTCGTATCTCCACGATGCCGACGGCGTTCGGCGAAAAAGTGGTGATGCGCATCTTCGATCCGGACCTCGTGATGAAGGACTTCGGGCAGCTCGGCTTTTCCGTCGAGGAAGGCCTGCTCTGGCGCGGCATGGTCGAACGCCCGCATGGCATCGTGCTCGTTACCGGCCCGACCGGCTCGGGCAAGACCACGACGCTGTACTCCACGCTGAAACACCTCGCGCGGCCGGAGCTCAACGTCTGCACGGTGGAAGACCCCATCGAAATGGTGTCGCCGGACCTCAACCAGATGCAGGTCCAGCCGTCCATCGATCTCGATTTCGCGGCTGGCGTGCGCACGCTACTGCGCCAGGATCCGGACATCATCATGATCGGCGAAATCCGCGACCTCGAGACCGCGCAGATGGCGGTGCAGGCGTCGCTCACCGGTCATCTCGTGCTTTCCACGCTGCATACGAACGATTCGCCGAGCGCGGTCACGCGTCTTCTCGACCTCGGCGTACCGCATTACCTGATCCAGTCGACGCTGACCGGCGTGGTCGCTCAGCGCCTCGTTCGCACGCTCTGCCCGCATTGCAAACGCGCTACGACGCAGGATGCCGACGCATGGCACGCGCTCACCCACGGGTGGGACATGCCGATGCCGGAGCGCGTGTTCGAAGCCGTCGGCTGCCTGGAATGTCGCAAGACGGGATTCCTCGGCCGGACGGGCGTGTACGAGATGATGCCGATGTCGGGCCGGCTGCGCGCACTGATCGCCGCGGACCTCGACCTGGGTCGATTCGGCGCCGCCGCCCTGAAGGAAGGCATGAAGCCGCTGCGCATTTCGGCCGCCATGCAGGTAGCCGCCGGCCTTACCACCGTACGTGAAGTGCTCAACGTGCTTCCGCCGTCAGAGATCGAAGAAAGCAGTACCCCATGAAGCCCGTTCTCATCGTTCGCACCGGTCGCGCACCGGACGTCATCGCCGGTCGCCATGGCGACTTTCCCCGTTGGTTTCGCCTCGGCCTGCGCCTGAAGGACGCGCATCTGCGCATCGTCGACGTGCAGCACGGCGATCCGCTGCCCGATCCCGACGAGTGCGCAGGCGCGGTGATCACGGGCTCGGCGTCGATGGTCACGGAGAAGCTCGCATGGAGCGAGCGGACCGCGGGCTGGATCCGCGACGCGATGGATAGCGAGCTGCCGTTGTTCGGCGTCTGCTATGGGCATCAGCTGATGTCGCATGCGCTGGGCGGCCGTGTCGACTACCTGCCCGGCGGCCGCGAGATGGGTACGGTGCGGCTGCGCACCCATGAACACGCGGTATCCGATTCGCTGGGCATCGCATTGCCGGCGGAATTCCACGCACACGCCACGCACGAACAGAGCGTGCTCGAACTGCCGGCGCAGGCGACGTCGCTCGCGAGTTCGGATCGCGACCCGCATCATCTCGTGCGCTATGGCGCCCATGCCATCAGCACGCAGTTCCATCCCGAGTTCTCCGCGGAGGTCATGCGTGCCTATATCCGGCGCAAGCACGACGCCCTGCGCGACGAAGGTCAGTGTCCCGATTCGCTGCTTGCAGGTGTGGCACCGACGCCGGTGGCGATCAT
>Ga0209758_1004313_pt1 | contig 11979 bp, 12 predicted proteins | sample AraplaMF_Col_mMF_FD_184258 | JGI IMG/M metagenome (GOLD analysis project Ga0209758, IMG submission 184258) | Arabidopsis root microbial communities from the University of North Carolina, USA - plate scrape MF_Col_mMF (SPAdes) (version 2) | ecosystem: Host-associated > Plants > Roots > Endosphere... | reverse complement strand
ACGGCCTTCAGCCGCTCCTCGAACTCGCCGCGATATTTGGCGCCGGCAATCAGCGCGCCCATGTCGAGCGCCATCAATTGCTTGTCCTTCAGCGATTCCGGCACGTCGCCATTGACGATGCGCAGCGCCAGGCCTTCGGCGATCGCCGTCTTGCCGACGCCGGGCTCGCCGATCAGCACAGGGTTGTTCTTGGTGCGCCGCGACAGCACCTGGATGGTGCGGCGGATCTCGTCGTCGCGGCCGATGACCGGATCGAGCTTGCCGGCGCGGGCGTCGGCGGTGAGGTCGCGCGCATACTTCTTCAGCGCATCGTAGCTCTGCTCGGCGCTGGCCGAGTCGGCGGTGCGGCCCTTGCGGATGTCGTTGATGGCCTGGTTGAGCGCCTGCGCGGTAACGCCAGCCTTGGACAGGATGTCGGCGGTCTTGGCCGACTTCTCCATGACAAGCGCCTGCAGCAGCCGCTCGACGGTGACGAAGCTGTCGCCGGCCTTCTTGGCAAGGTCCTCAGCGGTCGAAAACACCTTGGCGAGCGGCTGGGCAAGATAGAGCTGGCCATTGCCGCCCTCGACCTTGGGCATGGCCTCGAGCGCCGCCTCGACGCCGAGCTTGACGTCGCGGACATTGCCGCCGGCGCGCTCGATCAGGGATGCGGCGAGGCCCTCGTCGTCGTCGACGAGCACCTTCAGCATATGTTCGGGGGTGAATTGCTGGTGGTTGCGCGAGAGCGCCATGGTCTGCGCGGACTGGATGAAGCCGCGCACGCGCTCCGAGTATTTTTCAAGATTCATTTCTGTCTCCTTCCATCACCGGCCCGCTTTGCGGCACCGGATCAGATTGCGGTGACGGGCCCGCTCATTCGAGCCGGGCCCTATTCAGCGCAGATATGGTGTATGGGATGCGGTCCCTCAAGACGCCTTGATGTCGATCAAAGCAGAATATTCTAAAGCGCGTTGCACTGAAACGGATTCAGGCGACGCGCTTTAAGTCTTTGTTTTGATGCATGTCGTTCTCCCAGAACCGCTGCGCACTTCTGGGCGACATGCATTAGCTGCGCACGAACGAAAACGGCGGAGATTGCTCTCCGCCGTTTGCAATGCCTGGAATGGCGTTTGGATCAGTTGTTCGCGTCGGCGGCAACAGGCTCGCCGGGAGCTTCACCGGCAACTGGGGCCGGCTCGCTGGCGACGGTCTCGCTCGTGCGAGCGGGTTCTTCGGCCTGCCTGGCTTCCACAGGCTTGGCGCTAACCTCTCCACCATTGTCGGTGCTGTCGCGCGTTTCTGCCGGGCTGTCCTGGGTCGAATTCTCAGGCTTGTCGCCCTGCTCGCCACTGGCCTGGTCGGCATAGCTGCCGCGGGGACGGCGCGGACGCCGCGGGCGGCGGCCGCCATTGTCCTGGGCGGCTTCGTTGAGCTCGGCCTGGGCGGCAAGGGCTGCCGGCGAGAAACTGTCGAACTGCGGCGCCTGCTCGGCCTGTGAGACAGCCTCGCCGGCGGCCTCGGGCTGCGCCTGTCCCTCATTGCGGCGGTTCTGGTCGAACTGCTGGCCGCCTTGCTCGCCACGTTGGCCGTTTTCACCGCGCTGACCGTTCTGGCCATAGCCGCCGTTGCGGCGGTCACGATGCCGGTCGCGGCCATTGTTGTCGCGGTTGTCGCGCTGGTTATTGTCGCGCCGGTTGTTGTCGCGACCATTTTCCTGGTTGTAGGCGAGTTCCGCCGGCGTGCCTTCGATCACCGGCTGCGGCCCCGAGCCGTTCGCCGCGGCCGGCGCATCGGCGCCATTGCCGCTATTGTTGCCGACATTGTCGAACTCTTCGCGATCCTCATCGAGATCGTCGTCGAAGTCGTCGCGGTTCTGCGGGGCGTTCTGGATCGGCATCTGCGCCTGTGCGGCGGCAATGATGCGATTGTAGTGCTCGGCGTGCTGGAGATAGTTCTCCGCCATCACCCTGTCGCCGGAACTCTGCGCGTCACGGGCGAGTGTGGCGTATTTCTCGGCGATCTGTTGAGCCGATCCACGGATCTTCACGTCCGGACCGTTGCTCTCGTAATTGCGGGTCAGGGGGTTCGGCCCCTTGCGATTGTTGTTGTTACCGCCGCCGCCGCCATTGTTGTTGCGACCGCGCATGCGCCTGTTCTGCTGTTGTGGCCTCATTAGACTCTCTATTCATAGTGAATTTTCGAAAAACTTTTCACGAACGGAGGCGCTCATGCAGCCAGCCGTTTCGTTTCTTCACCGGCGTTCGCCCGCATCAATTGCGTTGGCGCCACGTGCCATCCTGTTCCGGTTACATCACTTGCCGAATGATTCCCGCACGAAGCTTGGGCGTCGTTTGCGCAAGAAGGCAGCTATTTCCAAGGAAAACCGAATCGCTGGGAGCACTGCCTGCTTCGTCTCATCCGGTTGAGCGGGACCCTAACTGCATTCCCCGGTATTGCCAAGCGGTTTTTTCGCACTGCATCAGGGCTTTCAACATCAGGGCTTTAACGCTCGAACACCAGAACTCTGTCGTTGCCGCCGAGATCGCGACGGGCTTCGGCAAGCCTGTAGCCGGCTGCCGCGAATATCCCGGTGACCTCGTTTTTCTGCGTATGGCCGATCTCGACCGCTACCTTGCCTTGCGCTTCCAGAAATTCCGCCGCTTCAGCGGCAATGATCCTATAGGGATCCAAACCATCCGTACCGCCGTCAAGGGCCCGGTGCGGGTCGAAATCGCGGACCTCGTCCTGCAGATTTCCAATCTCTCGACTGGGTATATAGGGAGGGTTCGAGGCAATTACATGGTAGCGGCCCGAAACTTTTTCGAACCAGTTGGAATGCAGGGCTTCAAAGCGCTCGCCGAGCCCCAGATCCCGGGCGTTTCCGGCCGCGGTCGCCAATGCGTCGAGCGAAATGTCGACGCCTGTCGCGGTGGCCACCGGGACGGCGCCAAGCAGGGCCAGCGCGATGGCGCCGGTGCCCGTGCCGAGATCGAGAATGCGGCATTCGCCAAGCCTTTCGGCCGTTGCCCGGGCGAAGGGCAAGACCGCGTCGACCAGCGTCTCGGTGTCCGGCCGGGGCTCCAGCGTCTCCGGCGAAAGCGACAAGCGCAACCCATGGAATTCGCGGTAGCCGAGGATACGGTGCACCGGCTCGCCTGCGACGCGACGCCTCAGGGCCGCTTCGATGGCCGAAAGTGCCGCGGAACCCACCTTTTGTCCCGGTTCGGCAATGGCCTGGGTGCGGGTCGTGCCGGAAAAATGCTCAACGATCAGCCGCGAATCGAGCGCGGAATCGTCAATGCCTGCGGCGGCCAGACGCTCGCGCGCTGACTTAAGCAGCGGCCCGAGCGCGCCGGGCAGTTGGTCAGCCATCGAGGCTCATATCGGCGAGCAGCTTCGACTGGTGGTCGGCGATCAGCGCGTCGATCACCTCGTCGAGCTCGCCCATCATCACCCGGTCGAGCTTGTAGAGCGTGAGGTTGATGCGATGGTCGGTGACGCGCCCCTGCGGGAAATTATAGGTGCGGATGCGCTCCGACCGGTCGCCGGAGCCGACTTGCGATTTGCGCGACTCCGAGCGTTCCTCGTCAGCCCGGCTGCGCTCCAGGTCGTAAAGCCGCGCCCGCAGGATCTGCATGGCCTTGGCACGGTTCTGATGCTGCGACTTCTCCGCCTGCACCACCATGATGCCGGTCGGCAAATGGGTGATGCGGACCGCCGAATCGGTGGTGTTGACGTGCTGGCCGCCGGAGCCCGAGGCGCGCATCGTGTCGATCCGGATGTCTTCGGACCGGATTTCGATGTCGACCTCTTCCGCTTCCGGCAGCACGGCAACGGTCGCCGCCGAGGTGTGGATACGCCCGCTGGCTTCGGTTGCCGGCACGCGCTGCACGCGATGCACGCCGGACTCGAACTTCAGATGGGCAAAGACACCCTTGCCGGAGATGGTGGCAATGATTTCCTTGTAGCCGCCGGCGTCGCCCTCACTGGCCGACACCGTCTCGAAACGCCAGCCGCGCTCCGCTGCGTAACGCTCGTACATGCGAAACAAATCGCCGGCGAAAAGCGCGGCTTCATCACCGCCGGTGCCGGCACGGATTTCGAGGATGGCGTTCTTGTCGTCGGCGGCATCCCTGGGCAAGAGCAGGATCTGGATGTCCTGCTGCAGCGCCTCGATACGTTCGTCCACGCCCGGCAGGTCCGCCTCGGCCAGCGCCCGCATCTCGGCATCGGTGCTCTTGTCGGCAAGCATCGCCTCGAGATCGGCCTGCTCCTGTTCAGCCGACCGCAAGGCGCGGACCTTGGCGACCATCTCCTGGATCTCGGCATATTCCGACGCCATCCGAACATAGGCCTCCGGCGCCGGCCCGGCCGACATCTGCGCTTCGAGCATCTCGAAACGCTTGACGACTTGATCCATGCGATCGCGGGGAAGGTTGATCATGGCGGGACGCTATAGCGGAATCGCGCGGTCGTCGGCAAACGCCTGAAGCAAGGCTCGCATCGGCACTTTCTGGCTGGGCGCCATTAGATTGTCGTCGAAAAAGGCCTTGAGTTCCTGGAGCGGCAGTTCGGTCAGCATCGCCTTGACCGGACCGATCGATGCCGGCGACATCGAGATCGAGCGGAAGCCGAGACCGATCAGCGCCATGGCCGAGATCGGCTTGCCGGCCAGCTCGCCGCAGAGCGTCACCGGCGTGTGGTTGCGCGCGCCGGCATCGGCGATCGTCTTCAGCACCCGCAGAAACGGCGTCGACAAGTTGTCGAAACGGTCGGCAAGCTGGGTGTTGCCGCGATCGACGGCCATGACGAACTGGAAGAGGTCGTTGGAACCGACCGAAACGAAATCCACCGCCTTCATCAATTCGTCGAGCTGGAACAGCAGCGACGGCACTTCCAGCATCGCGCCGAGTTTGAGGCTGGTGGGCAGGTGATGCGCAAAACGCGACAAATGCCGGACCTCGCGGTCGATGATCTCGCGCGCCTGCGCGATTTCCGACAGCTCGGTGACCATCGGCAGCATCAGCTTCAGCTCGCGGCCACCGCTGGCCTTCAGCAGCGCCCGTATCTGCGTCCTGAGCAGCCCAGGGCGATCGAGCGTCAATCTGATCGCCCGCCAGCCCAGCGCCGGGTTCTCTTCCTGCACCGCGCCCTTGAAATAGGGCAGCACCTTGTCGCCGCCGATGTCGATGGTGCGGAAGGTGACCGGCTTGCCGCGCGCGGCGTCGAGCACGTCGCGGTAAAGCCGCTCCTGCGCCTCGGCGCGCGGGAAGGTCGAGGCGACCATGAACTGCAGCTCGGTGCGGAACAGGCCGATGCCGGCGGCGCCCGACTCGGTCAACTGCGGCAGGTCGACGGCAAGACCCGCATTCATCAAGAGATCGACCGGAACCCCGTCCCTGGTCAGCGACGGCTTCTTGCGCAGCTCGCGGTAGACCTCCTGCCGCCGGGCCCGGAAGCGGACCTTTTCGGCATAAGCGGCCTCCAGGTCGGATTGCGGCCTGAGATGGATGGTGCCTTCCTCGCCGTCGACGATGATGGCGTCGCCGTTTTCCGCCATGGAAACGGCGCCCTTCACTTGTCCGGCGACGGGGATGCCCATGGCCCGGGCGACGATCACGACATGGCTGGTGGCGGCGCCGTCCTCCAGCACCAGGCCGCGCAGCTTGTCGCGCGGATAGTCGAGCAGCTCGGCCGCGCCCATCGAGCGGGCGACGATGATGGCGTCCTTGGGCAGCGAGGCCGCGACATCTTCCGGACCGCGTCCCATCAGCTGGCGCAAGAGCCGGTTGGCGAGGTCGTCGAAATCGCTCATCCGCTCGCGCAGATAGGGGTCGGTCATATGCAGCATGCGCGCGCGCATGTCGCTCTGCACCTTTTCGACGGCGGCTTCCGCCGTCAGGCCGTTGCGGATCGCCTCTTCCAGCCGCCGCACCCAGCCGCGGTCGTTGGCGAACATCCGGTAAGCCTCGAGCACCTCGCGGTGCTCGCCCTCGAAGGCGACGTCGCGGCGCTCCAGCATGTCGTCGATCGACAGCCTCAGCGAGCCGAGCGAGCCGTCGAGGCGGCGCACCTCCTCCTCGCTGTCCTCGTTGAACAGGTTGGTGACGACGATGCGCGGTTCGTGCAGCACGACATGGCCGAGCCCCACACCGTCATTGAAGGAGAGCCCGGTGAAGCTTGCCGGGCGGCGCAGGTCGAGCTCCAGCCCCGGCTTGGTCAGGCGGGCGAGATCGCCGGTGGCGATCATCTCGGCGATCACCATCGCCGTGGTTTCGAGCGCCTCGACCTCGTCGTCGCGATAGTGGCGCATGGTCTTGTTCTGCACCACCAGGACGCCCAGCGTGCGCCCAGCCCTCAGCACCGGCACGCCGAGGAAGGAATTGTAGATCTCTTCGCCGGTCTCCGGCAGGTAGGCGAAGGCCGGATGCTCCTGTGCGTTGGACAGATTGAGCGGCCGCGCGCTGGCGGCAATCGTGCCGACAAGGCCTTGCCCGAGCCGCAACTGCGACAGGTGGACGGCGTTGGGGTTCAGACCCTCGGTGGCGTAGAGTTCGAGTACCGAGTCCGCGCGCAGCACGTAGAGCGAGCAGACTTCGGCGACCATGTTGGAGGCGATGTCGCGCACGATGCGGTCGAGCCGCTCCTGCGGCTCCAGCGGCTCCTGCATGAGCTCGCGGAGCCGTTTGAGCAGAACGCGCGGGCCACTGGCCGTATCACGCATCGCGGCTTGTTCTCCAATGGGCATTTCGCCCGCCGCAGTTTCTCCCGCGGCCGGCGCTCACGCAACAACTGACTCAGTTCTTGCTATTGCTTATCCAGACCGTAGACGGAATGCAAAGTGCGAACCGCGAGTTCCGTATAGGGACCGTCGATCAGTATCGAGATTTTGATCTCGGAGGTGGTGATGGCGCGGATGTTGATCGCCTTGTCGGCCAGCGCCTTGAAAGCGGTGGCCGCGACGCCGGCGTGGCTGCGCATGCCGATGCCGATGACCGAAACCTTCGACATGCCGGCTTCCGACTGGACGACATCGTAGCCGACATCGGGCTTCAGCCTCTCCAGCACGGCAAGCGCCTTGTCGACGTCGCCGGACGGCACGGTGAAGGTCATGTCGGTGAACTTGCCGTCCTCGGAAATGTTCTGGACGATCATGTCGACATTGATATTGGCCTCGGCCAGCGGGCCGAAGATGCCGGCGGCAACGCCTGGACGGTCGCCGACGCGGCGCAGCGAAATCTGCGCTTCGTCCTTGGCGTAGGCAATTCCGGTGACGACCTGCTGTTCCACGATCTCTTCCTCGTCGCAAATGAGCGTTCCGGGCGGATTGAGCAAATCCCCCATTCCGGGCGCGTCGGGATCGTCGAAGGACGACCGCACGAAGGTACGCACCCTGTGTACCATAGCAAGCTCGACCGAGCGCACCTGCAGCACCTTGGCGCCGAGCGAAGCCATTTCGAGCATTTCCTCGAACGAAATCTTGGCCAGCCGACGGGCTTTCGGCTCGATGCGCGGATCGGTCGTGTAGACGCCGTCGACATCGGTATAGATGTCGCAACGGTCGGCCTTGACCGCAGCGGCGATCGCCACGGCGCTGGTGTCGGAGCCGCCGCGGCCGAGCGTCGCGATGCGGTTGTCCGGCCCGATGCCCTGGAAACCGGCGATGACCGCCACTTGGCCCTCGCCGAAGCGCTTGATCAGGAAGGCGCCGTCGATATCGAGGATACGCGCCGCGCCATGGGCATTGTCGGTCTTGATCGGGATCTGCCAGCCCTGCCAGGAGCGGGCATGGATGCCCATGTTCTGCAAGGTGATCGCCAACAGGCCGGCGGTAACCTGCTCGCCCGAGGCAACCACGGCGTCATATTCGCGCGCGTCGTGCATGGGCGAGGCCTCGCGGGTCCAGCCGACCAGCTCGTTGGTCTTGCCGGCCATGGCAGAGACCACAACGGCAACGTCGTGGCCGGCATCGACCTCGCGTTTGACATGGCGCGCCACATTGCGGATGCGGGCGATGTCGGCGACGGAGGTTCCGCCGAATTTCATCACGATACGCGCCATGGAAGCGAAATGCCTTTGACTGAAGCCGGCTCAAGGCCGGAAACGGGAAGAAAGCGCCCGGCTGGCGCCGGCCGCTGAATGCGCGGCCTCCTTAGCTAAAACGGCAAGGCTTCGCAAGCGATGGCGGGCAGGAAGGGGGCCGGACCAGCTTCCCGGTCTCCTGACAGCTTCCCGAGGCCTCCCATGCGATAAACTCCTGGAATTCGTTCCATGGAGGATATTATGAGCGAGACTCTGGAAATCGTAAGCTTCCGGCTGAAGCCCGGAACCGAGGCAGGCTTTCTCGCCGGCAACGATCTGATCAGCGCCTGGCTGGCGGGACAGCCTGGCTTCCTGAGCCGCTGCCTGGCCAGGCGCGACGATGGCGGTTGGATCGATCTGGTGCGGTGGCAGAGCCGCGAGCAGGCCCTTGCCGCCGCCGCGCGGATCATGGCCGATATCGGCGATTGCGAGGCCATGCAGGCCATCGATCCCGCCAGCGTCGACATGGGCCATGCCGCGGTTGTGCTGTCGAAGCCTTAGCCGGACGGCCGATGCCTGTGGCCGCTCAACTCAGCGCTATGGCTTTCCAGACACCCGGATAGTCGACGATGAAGCCGGACGGCAAGACCTCCAGCACCTGATCGTAACCGAATTTCGGCGCGGCATAGGCGTAACGGTTGTTGTCGAGGCGGCAGTAAGTCTGGTCGAGGCGTTCGAGCCTTAGCTCGGGAAAGGCCAGATAGGCCGCGGGAGCAGGGATCGGAACGCCGGGCCGGAGATCGAGGCGTCGGATCGGCAGCAGGTTCGAAGCGGGGGTGAAACCAAGGTCGAGGTCGATAAGGCCCGCCACCTGCGTCTGCTTCTTGCCGTTGAGCACCCAACCGTCGTCATCAAGCCTGTCGAACCGATAGTGCAGCGCGTCGCCGTCAAGAAATCCCGCAACGCGCGCGGCGCGGGTCCGCCATCGAGCATCGCAGTCGATCTCATGGGAAAGCCCGCACGGCGCCCCTTCCTGCAGGAACACAGCCTGCCCTTTCAGGCTCCAGCCGGAGCCCGCCTTTGAAAGCAGACAGCCATCATGACCTTCCTGGTCAAGCCGGCGCCAAAGGATCGAGGCCTGCATGTTTCGCTCCTTTTCGAGCATGATCCCTTCCATTCGCTCGCAAAAGCAGCCCTGTTTCCATTGCAGGCTCTTCAAGCTGCCATGTGGTGACAAACCTGCGAGCGGGCGTCGGCAAAGCGCTTCCGCTGACTTCTCCCTGGCACCAGCCGAAAAACCCTGCCTTGACTTTTGCCGCCGAGCACCCGACTTCCTAGCGTTCGAGGAGACCCGCCTATGCCAGAGCCCCGCCGATCGACCATCGATGCCGGAGAAGTGGAACGCTTCTCCGCCCTTGCCGCCGAATGGTGGAACCCGAACGGCAAGTTCCGTCCGCTGCACAAGTTCAATCCGGTGCGGCTTGCCTATATCCGCGACCAGGTAGCGGCCCGTTTCGGCCGCGATCCGCGCGCGGCGCGGCCTTTCGATGGCCTGCGCTTCCTCGACATCGGCTGCGGCGGCGGTTTGCTGTGCGAGCCGATGGCAAGGCTTGGCGCCGAAGTGGTCGGCGCCGATGCTTCCGCAACCAACATCGAAGTGGCGAAGCTGCATGCGGCGGAGGCCGGCGTCAGCGTCGACTATCGCGCCACCACGGCCGAGGCGCTGGCCGATGCCGGCGAGACCTTCGATGTCATCCTCAACATGGAAGTGGTCGAGCATGTCGCCGATGTCGACCTGTTCGTAGCCAAATGCGGCCAGATGGTCCGTCCCGGCGGCATCATGTTCGTCGCCACCATCAACCGCACGCTGAAGGCGCTCGGCCTTGCCATTATCGGCGCCGAATATGTGCTGCGCTGGCTGCCGCGCGGCACGCATCAGTTCGGCAAGCTGGTCCGCCCGGAGGAGCTTGGGAAGGCGCTGGGCGCCGCCGGGCTCACGGTGATCGACCGCACCGGCGTCATCTATCATCCGCTGGCCGATCGCTGGCAGCGGTCGAGGGATATGGACGTCAATTACATGGTGCTGGCCGAAAAAGCCTCGGTCTGACCTCGACAGATCCTCAGGTTTCCAAGGCCCGATAACCTCAACGCCAGTAGATCAGCGCCTGGCCGGCATCCTCAGTCCTGACCGCCTCGACCGAGCCGATGACGATCGAGTGCGTGCCGCGGTCGATCATCTCGTCCAGGCTGCAGTCGAAAGCGGCGACCGCATCGGTCGAGGACGTGGCGCGTACCCTGGAGCTGATGGCGGGCATCTACGAGCAGGCGGCCCGCGCCGCCGCCACCCACCGCCGACGCCACCCGCAGCCGGAACCAGCCGGCAAGGAGGATTAGCTCCGGGACGACGCCGGCTCGATCCGAACCGGCGCCGACGCGCCGGTCTGGCTTTGCGCCTTCGTCGTGATGAAGACGCCGGCGGTGATGATGGCGGCGCCCAGCCAAGTCAGAAGCTGGTAGTGCTCGCCGAGGAAGAGCGTGCCGGCGAACAGGCCGACGGCCGCCGCCACATAGCCGATCTGGCTGAGATAGACCGGGCCGCCGACCGCCTGCAGGCGGAAGAAGAAGGCGAACATCGCCGAGGCCGATGCAACCTGGCCGACGACAACGAGCGGCACGCCGCCGAGCGGCACGAACGCATGCGTGCCCAGAAGGCTGAGGATACCGACGAGAAGCAGCGTGGCCGAGGCCAGATGGCTGCCGACCGCCAGCTCGATAGGCCCGGTGCCTTCCGGCCAGTCGACGGTGCGGTAGATGTTGCCGGCGGCTAGGCTGACCGGGATGAGCAGTCCTATGGCAACCCAGAAATAATCGGCCGGCTGGCCGGCCTCGCCGCGCGTCAGCGCCACCATCGCCGCGCCGACGAAGCCGACGGCGATGCCGATGACGCCGAGCAGGTTGGGGCGTCTGACACCGAGCACTATCGAGAACACCAGTGTGATCACCGGCGACAGCGTGAACATGATGCCGGTGTAGCCGGCGCCGAGATGCGGGATGGCGGAAAACATCAAAAGATTGGGAATGGCATAGGAAATCGCCGCGGTGACGAAGAAATAGCGCAGCTTGTGCGGCGTCAGCCGCATGCGTTCGCCGCGCAAAAGAAGCGCCAGCAGCAGCACACCGCCGGCGCCCAGCGAAATGACGAAGGCCCAGACCATGGCCGGTACGCCGGCGGCAGTGGCGAGCTTGCCGAACGGCAATGTCATGCCGAGCAGCCCACCCGTCACCACCAGAAGGCCGATCGCCGAATCCCAGAGAAATCTCATCGGGCCTGTCCTCGTCTCTGCCAGACCACTTGGCGGCCGGTTCTTGTTGCGATAAGATAGCGTAAAGATTCTTTATGTCAAGATACTTTACGGTGAACCATATGGATCGAGCAGGCAGAGCCATGGAGCAGTGGCGACATGAGCGGCCGGACCTCGATGTGTCGCCGATGGGCGTCATCGGGCGGCTCAACGAGGCCTCGGCGCTGATCGCGCGCGACCGGCTGGCGCCGGTCTTCGCGCGCTTCGGGCTGCAATCCGGCGAATTCGACGTTCTGGCAACGCTGCGCCGCTCGGGCGCACCTTACGCGCTGACGCCGACCGAGCTTTATGAGGCGACGATGGTGACGTCGGGCGCCATGACCGCCCGCCTCGACCGGCTGGAGAAGGCGGGACTCACCCAGCGCGCGCCGCACCCCAGCGACCGGCGTGGCGTTGTCGTGCAACTCACCGCGAAAGGCCGCGAGCTCATCGACACCGCGCTCGCCGCCCACGTCGCCAACGAGCATGAAATCCTCGCCGGTCTGACGCGCGAGGATCGGGAAGTGCTGGCGAAATTGCTGGAAAAACTGATCGGAAGCTTTCGCTAGTTCCCGCTCAGTTGCGGTCGTCCGGAAAGCTCGGGATCGGCATGAACTCGACGCCGTCCTCGGCGAGG
>Ga0209758_1004310_pt1 | contig 11992 bp, 13 predicted proteins | sample AraplaMF_Col_mMF_FD_184258 | JGI IMG/M metagenome (GOLD analysis project Ga0209758, IMG submission 184258) | Arabidopsis root microbial communities from the University of North Carolina, USA - plate scrape MF_Col_mMF (SPAdes) (version 2) | ecosystem: Host-associated > Plants > Roots > Endosphere... | reverse complement strand
CGCCTCCGCCCGCCTGATCCAGGCGACGAAGGACATGTTCGATGTCCTCACCAATATCGTTTGAGGTTAAGCCATGACCCGCGTCTCCACCTCCGGCAACTTCGGCGTGATGACCAGCAACCTGATGCGCGCGCAGGTGCTGCAGAACATCGCCGGCGAACAGGTCTCCAGCCAGAAGAACGCCAACGACCTGAAGGGCTACGCCAAGAACGCCGAGGTCCTGACGGCCATGAAGACCGCCCAGGCCAAGGTCGCCGGCTTCCTGGACCAGACCTCGCTGGTGGCCAACCGCCTGGACGTCCAGGACATCGGCATCGGCCAGATCGCCGACGCCACCCAGGACGCCCGCGACGCCATCGCCAACGCCATCGCGGCCGGTAGCGCCGAGACCCTGATGCAGCAGCTGAACGGCGCGTTCGGCGACGTGGTCCAGGGCCTCAACAGCAAGTTCAACGGCCGCTACGTGTTCGCCGGCGCCAAGTCCGACACCATGCCGACCACGGCCACCAGCATGGCCGACCTGACCGCCGGTCCGCCGATCGCCACCCTGTTCACGAACGACCAGTACATCACCAGCAACCGCATCGACGACACCACCTCGGTCGACACCGGCCAGCTGGCCGACAAGCTGGGCACGGGCGTCTACGGCGCCTTCGCCCAGGTCCAGGCCTATGTCGACGCCAACGGCCCGTTCACGGGCAAGCTGACCGAGGCCCAGAGCCAGTTCCTGCAAGGCCTGCTGGCCCCCTTCGACACCGTCAAGAAGGACCTGACCATCGCCCAGGCCCAGAACGGCCTGAACCAGAAGCGCTTCGAGACCGCCCAGACCGACCTCTCGGCCCAGGCCGACACCCTGACCACCATGGTCGGCGGCATCACCGACGTCGACATGGCCGAGGCGGTCACCCGCCTGGAATCGGCCAAGCTGGCCGTCCAGGCCTCGGCCCAGGTGTTCGCGTCCCTGCAGAACTCGTCGCTGCTGAACGTGCTGCGATAGGGATCGACGGCGAGGGTGCGGATTGCGCCCTTCCCGGAGGTTCGTTACGGCATAGCTCCAGACGATCGCTACCGGGGGGACGAGATGCGAACGAGCTTCAGCAAGACGCGCATGGGACTGCTGGCGCTCTGCGCGTTGGCCTTGTCCGCCCCGTCGGCCGGAGCCCAGACCGACGCGAAGGCGCAGACGCCTCCCCCGCCCGTCCTCCTGTCGCCCGTCATGAAGATCCCCGCTGCTCAGTACGAGGGCTTCCGGAAGGTCGGCCCCTGCATGTACGCGGCCCTGGGTCCCGCTCGGCAAAAGGCCCTGCTGGACGCTTATCGCCTGGGCGGACACCGGGCGTACGCCGGCCAGATGGACGCCTACGGCGCCGACCTCTACCCGATCGCCCAGAGATGCAATCCTCGGCTTTCCAGCCAGGGCAAGGCCACGGCGATGCTGCTGAACGTCTATACGGAGCAAACCGTCGCCCTGGCGCTCCTCAACGAGTTCGGCGTGACCCAGGACAAGCTCGACGCGGTCAAAGACCCGGTCACCGCCCCGCTCATGGCCGACTTCCACGCCAGCGCCGTCGTCTCCTACACGGGTAATGAAAGCGACCGCACCGCGCCGACCTTGGACTCGCCGGAGGTGTTCGAGGCCCTGCTCCGGACGGTCGGCCTTCCGGCCGAACACAAGGCGATCGGCGGCCAGGCGATCATCGCCTACTATATCGGGCGCGAAAGCGTTTCCGTGCTCTACGACAACGTAAAGCCCTGATCCGCGACGGGGCGCGGCGCCGCGCCTCAGGTCCGATCCTCGCAAAACCGGCTCCGAACCGCTATATGGCCGCGATGGACGCCGACATCGCTCTTCTGGACACCGCCACGACCACCGCCTCCGCCCTGGACCGCGCGGTCGAGCAGGCGCGCGCGGCCGTGGGCCTGCCGGTCGGGACGCGGATCGTGGCGGCGATGTCCGGCGGGGTGGACTCCACCGTCACCGCCGCCCTGCTGGCCAAGGCCGGCTACGACGTGGTGGGCGTGACCCTGCAGCTCTACGACCACGGCGCGGCGATCTCGCGCAAGGGCGCCTGCTGCGCCGGCCAGGACATCATGGACGCCCGCATGGCGGCCGAGCGGATCGGCATCCCGCACTACGTCCTGGACTACGAAAGCCGCTTCAAGGAGCAGGTGATCGAGGACTTCGCCGACGCCTATCTGCGCGGCGAGACGCCGATCCCGTGCGTGCGCTGCAATCAAACCGTGAAGTTCCGCGACCTGCTGGACGTGGCCCGCGACCTGGGCGCCGAGGCCATGGCCACCGGCCACTACGTGCAGCGCGCCATGCCGGCTTCCGGCGGCAATCGCCCGCAGCTGCGCCGCGCCGCCGACCCGGCCAAGGACCAGAGCTATTTCCTGTTCGCCACCACGCCCGAGCAGCTGGACTTCCTGCGCTTCCCGCTGGGCGGCATGGACAAGCCGACCGTGCGCCTGGTGGCCGCCGAGCTGGGCCTGGCGATCGCCGACAAGCCCGACAGCCAGGACATCTGCTTCGTGCCCGAGGGCAAGTACACCACGGTGATCGACAAGATCCGCCCGCAAGGCGCCCTGCCCGGCGACATGGTGCACATGGACGGCCGCGTGCTGGGCAGACACGAGGGCGTCACCCGCTACACCATCGGCCAGCGCCGGGGCCTGAACATCGCCGTCGGCGACCCGCTGTTCGTCGTCAAGATCGACGCCGACAAGCGCCAGGTCATCGTCGGCCCGCGCGAGGCCCTGCTGACCCAGGCGCTGTCGCTGAAGGAAGGCAACTGGCTCGGCGCCGAGGACAGCCTGGAAGCGGCCGCCGCCAACGGCGCGCCGGTGCTGGCCCGCGTGCGCTCGACCCGCGAGCCCGTCCCGGGCCGCCTGGCCCTGGTCGACAATGAACCTCGCCTGGTGTTCGACGTGCTGGAAGAAGGCGTGGCCCCCGGCCAGGCCTGCGTGCTGTACGACCCCGCCGACCCCGAGCGGGTCCTGGGCGGCGGCTTCATCGTGGCCACCGAGCGGGCGGCGATCTAAGCTCGGCCTTAGCGCCGCGGCCGGGCGATCATCGACACGATGTCCTGCGATCCCCTGGATTCGGCGCCCGCGAGCTGAGCCGGGCGGACGCCTCAAAAAGCAGCAGATCCCGCCGTTTTCAGGCCCATTATTGACGGCGATGCCAAAACGGCGTCGCCCGACCAATAGTCACGCTAAAATAATTGCCCTCTGCACCGAAAATTCACGTCGGGGGCGAGTGACATACGAAACTTTTATGGCATCTAGAGCGTATCTACTGTGCGCTGCCGTCAAGCTTTTTGACGCAGCTGTAGAATTCGGAGTTGTAGGCCCATGGCTACCGCCGCCTATACTGACAAGCGTCACCAGGACCGGCACGTTTCCTTGACCCGCCTGACGGTGATCGTGGCCAACCTGGCGCTCTGGGCCAGCCTGATCGCCGGCGTCGTGCTGGTCGCGGGCTGACCTAGTCGACGCCCTGTTCCTCGCGGAACAGGCCCTGGACCGCGTACAGCCCCGCCACCTTCAGGTCCTCCAACACCGACCACCGGGCCACATAGTCCAGCTCGGCGCTCCACGACGGCTCGCCCTCGCCGGCGCGCGGCCAGATCATCCCCGGCCGCGCCTCCAGACGCCGTGAGTAGTCGGGCAGCCCCCGGCTCAGGCTGACATATTGCGAAGGCGACTGCGGCCTGGGCCCGATCAGCGACATGTCGCCTTCGATGACGTTGACCGCCGAGGGCAGGTCGGCCAGTCCGGCCTGCCAGAGCGCCCGGTCGAACACGGTCTCGCCGTCGACCGGCCGGTGAAGGCGCCAGCGGCCGAAGATCGCGCCGCCCAGGCCGACAGTCTGCTCGCACGTGAAGACGGGCCCGCTCCGACTGCAACGGATCGCGGCGATCATCAACACGCCGACCGGTAGGAAGAACACCAGGACGAGGACCGCGCCCAGCACGTCCAGCACCCGCTTGCATACGCTTCCGGCGGGACCCACCACGCCGACACGTTCCCTCGCTTCACTCAACGCGAACCCCACTGCACACCGGGCGCCCCCGCCCGAGCGTCCCACGCGAGGGCTTGGACGCTCGAGGGCTTGGAACGCGTTCGAAGCGTCGAGGTTCCGACCGAACGTCGGGATCCGAGGCTCGCCCTCTCCCGCGCCCGACATTGCGGCCCGCGCGGAGCGCCCCTACTCTGGGGACCGGGACTTGGGGGCTTCATGCGTATCGTTAGCTTGCTGGTCGCCGCGCTCGCGGCGGCTTCGACCGGCGCCCTTGCGGCCGACCTGACGTCGACCGTGCCGGGCTACACCTATTTCCACCGCGCGGGCGCGACCTTGGCCGACCACGACGCCGCGCTGCGCGGCTGTATCGAGCGGACCGCCCGGACCCTCTCGCCCCCGCCGCCCGGCGTCGTGTCGTTCCGCGGCCCTCCTAAAGGCCCGGCCGCCGTCAAGGTCGTGGCCGACATCGGCAAGGGCGCGTTCAACGATCTCGACGGCATGGTCTTCGAGAACATCCATGCGGCCAACATCGAGAACTGCATGGTGGTGCTCGGATGGGATGTGCGCCAGGTGGACGTGGCGGAGGGCGCCCGCCTGGCCGCCCTGCCGCGCGCCGGCAAGGCCGAGTGGCTTTCGTCCCAGGTCGGCGCGCCTCGACCGGCGAGCCCCGCCGCCCGCGCCTTCGCCAACGACGCCCACTGGGGCTCGACCCGGATGTTCGCCCCCAGCGCCCGCCCCGTGAAGCCTTCGCTGAGCCTGGCGACCCAGCCCGCGACGACCGTCAGCTTCACCTGGCCGCCCGCCGGCGACGCGCCGCCGGTCAAGGCCCTGAAGACCGAACAGGTCGCCGCCGCGCCGACGGACGCCGCCCTGGTGCTCGTCCGCCTGTCCGGCAAGACGCTCCAGGCCGGCCAGCAGCTGGTCTTCAGGCGGACCCACGCCGGTCCCGCCGATACCGCGCCCGACACCTTCGTCGCCGCCTTGCCGTCCAGATGGCTTCCGGCCGACGGCGAGACCTACGACACCGTCCAGGCCTTCGCCGTCCCGCCGGGCGAATGGCGCCTGTCGGCCATGCGGCGGGACGGGATCACCGTCGACTTCTGCCTGGGCCAGCCGGTCTTCCCGGTCGCCGCCGGCGGAACCGTCTTCGCGGGCTGGTACACGCTGGGCGACCTGCAATGGGGCCCCAGGCTCGATCCCTCGGCCGCCAGGAGCGCGCTCCCCGCCGATCGCGCCGGCCGCCTGAAGGCCGCGGCCTACGCCAACGGCGCGACCGGCGAGTGCGGAGGCACGTACATCTATGCGCTGGAGATCCCCGGCGCGCCGTTCGTCGAGGGCTATCGGGACGGCACGGCGGCCACGCCGGCTCCAGGCCCGGGCGCGGTCGAGCCGAGCCCCCCGCCCGCCAAGCCGCGCGCACCCGGCGACCCGCCGGTCTCGACGCTCGAGCCCGAGCCGCTGACGCCGATCAAGCCGTCCTTCGGAAAACGACAGGACTAGGCTCCAGGCCCGTCGCGGGGATCAGGCGATCTCGTCGAACCGCAGGCCGATCTTGAACAGGCAGTAGCCGGTCTCGTCGACCAGCCGCGCCACGTCGGCGGCGGTGTCGGCGCGTTGGCGCGCGAGGGTGAAGCGCCAGTCCTCGGGATCGGCCCCGTCCGGGAACCCCGCCCCGTCCGCCGTCACCAGCCGGTAGGCCGGCTTGGTCCGGTGGACGTGGAAGCGGTAGCTCACTCGGCGGCGATCCCGATCGAAGCCTCCAGGGCCTCGCCGACCGTCAGGGCCTGTTCCTCGTGGATCACCCGGGACAGGTCGCGGCCGTCGACGATCTCGCCGCAGGCCTCGCAGGCCAGCTTGGGATGGAAGTCGCAGCCGCACTTTTTGTGGACGAAGTGCACCGGCCCCTTGCCCACGCCGTAGACATGCTGGTCGCCCCACTCGGCCATGGTCAGCAGCACCGGCGACAGGGCCCGCCCCTTGGGGGTGAGCACGTATTCCTGGCGCGGCGGGCGCTCCGAATAGCGGCGAGGCTCCAGCACCCCGTGGGTCACCAGGCTCTTGAGGCGGGCGGCCAGGACGTTGCGGGCCACGCCCAGCCGTTCCTGCCATTGCTCGAACCGCTTCACGCCCTGGAAGGCGTCGCGGAGGATCAGCAGGGTCCACGGATCGCCGACGACCTCGAGGGTGGCGGCGATGGCGCAGCGTTCGTTGGTGTAGTCGGCGGTACGGCCCATCACGCGAAGGTGAAGCCTTCCGCCGGGGAATGCAAGGGTTGCTTTTGCAGACCCACGCGAGTAGGTTTTTTATAGCAATTGACTCTCTCGGTTGCGCACTGCGCGGCGACGGCGGGATATCCGCATCCTCCGTCGCCCGCTTTTTGCGCGAAACCCTTGCGCTCGACGCGCCAAAGAGGGTTTATTCCGCCGCAAAATCCCCAAGGGTGGAGCCTAACCATGTCCGAGACCTACAAGCCTTCTGGCGATCCGGTCGTCATCGTCTCGTTCGCTCGCACGCCGATGGGTGGGTTCCAGGGGGCGTTGGCCGGGGCCAAGGCCACCGAGCTGGGCGCGACGGCGGTGAAGGCGGCGATCGAGCGGGCCGGGGTCGCGGGCGACCAGGTCGAGCAGATCTTCATGGGCTGCGTCCTGCCCGCGGGCCTGGGCCAGGCGCCCGCCCGCCAGGCCGCGGTCGGGGCGGGCTTGCCGCTCTCGGTCGAGGCCACCACGGTCAACAAGATGTGCGGCAGCGGCATGCAGGCCGCGATCATGGCCCACGACGCCCTGGCGGCCGGCAGCGCCGAGATCATCGTGGCCGGCGGCATGGAGAGCATGACCAACGCCCCCTACCTGCTGACCAAGCACCGCTCGGGCGCGCGCATCGGCCACGACCAGATGTGGGACAGCATGTACCTGGACGGGCTGGAGGACGCCTACACCCCCGGCAAGCTGATGGGCGCCTTCGCCGAGGACAGCGCCGCCACCTACCAGTTCGGCCGCGAGGCCATGGACGACTACGCGGTCAAGGGCCTGGCCAAGGCCCAGAAGGCCGTGACCTCGGGCGCCTTCGACGCCGAGATCACGCCGGTGACCATCACCACCCGCAAGGGCGTCGAGACCGTCAGCCAGGACGAGCAGCCGCTGAAGGCCGACGCCGCCAAGATCCCCACCCTGCGCCCGGCCTTCAGCCGCGACGGTGGGATCACCGCCGCCAACTCTTCCTCGATCAGCGATGGCGCGGCCGCCCTGGTCATGACGCGCGAGAGCGTGGCCAAGCGCCTGGGCCTGCCGATCGTCGCCCGGGTGGCCGCCCACGCCGCCCACGCCCACGAGCCGGGCCTGTTCACCACCGCCCCGGTGCCGGCCATGAAGAAGGCGCTGAAGAAGGCCGGCTGGGACGTCGCCGACGTCGACCTGTTCGAGGTCAACGAGGCCTTCGCCGTGGTCGCCATGATCGCCCAGCAGGAGCTGGGCATCCCCGACGACAAGCTGAACGTCAACGGCGGGGCCTGCGCCCTGGGCCACCCGATCGGCGCCTCGGGCGCGCGCATCCTGTGCACCCTGATCTCGGCCCTCCAGGCGCGCGGCGGCAAGAAGGGCCTGGCCTCCCTGTGCATCGGCGGCGGCGAGGCCACCGCCATGGCGGTGGAGCTGGTCTAGGGCGACCTACCCAAACGCACCCAATCGTTGTCATCCCGGAAGCCTCGTAGAGGCTGTCCGGGACCCAGGAGACTGGGCTGATGCGGTGCGCGGCCGCCCTGGGTCCCGGACAAGCGCTGCGCGCTTTCCGGGATGACAACCTTTGGGGATGCAGGAAGGGCGAACTGCGCGCGCCCGCCCCTAGCCGCCCGAGACCGCCTTGGTCAGCAGGTTGATCCGCCGGCCGCCGGGCATCTCGACGTCGCCGCCGGTCCAGCCGGCGGGACAGGCCCCCGACCACTCGGCGGTCATGCCCATCTTGTGCTCGCCGTTCATCGCCGGGGAGGACGCGCCCGAGGTGACGCTGGTGACGTCCATCACGTAGCGGGTGTTGAAGTCGCCGACGACGTGGATGGTGCTCTCGGTCTTGCCGCCCGGGCCCATGTCGCAGGTCGAGACCACCGTCCAGCCGCCGTCCGCGCCGCGGGTCATCGACTTGCGCTGGCAGCGCTTGTCCTCGGCCTGGGTGTCCAGCCCCATCTTCTCGTCGCTGGTCTCGTCGACGCAAAAGCGGAAGCTGCGGGTGAAGCCCTGGGCCTTGAGGGTCATGGTCTGGGTCCACAGGCCCGGCTTGCGCTTGGGCCATTGGGTCGGGGCCGGGGCCGGGGCGGTCGCCGCCGGAGCCGGCGCGGCGGCTCCTGGCGCGGCCGGCGCGGCGGTCGTCGCCGCTCCCGCCTTGGGCGCCTCCGCCGTCTTGGTCCCGGATTTCTGACCGCAGGCGGCCAGGGCCGCCAAGGTTCCGCACGCCACGAACACCGCTAGAGACCGCATCGCCCACCTCTTTCGCGCGTTAGCCCCCAGACCCATAACAACCTTGGCGCCCCGCGCCGTCCAGCCCATATGCGAGTCATGACCGAGGCCTTCAGCCACAACCCCGCCAAGAGCCGCTACGAACTGGAGGTCGACGGCCTGCTGGCCTTCGCCGACTACCAGCGCAGCGGGCACCGCCTGGTGATCCCCCATGTCGAGGCCGATCCCGCCCTGCGCGGCACCGGCGCCGCCGGCCGCCTGATGCAGCAGGTCGCCCAGACCGCGCGCGGCGAAGGGATGAAGATCGTGCCGCTGTGCAGCTACGCCGCGGCGTGGCTCAAGCGGAACGATCCGGAGATGATCGCCTAGCCCCGCGCGGGGACATGCGCTTGTGCGTGTCCCCCAAATCTCGCACCGCGTCTGTTGGGGACACGCCGCAAGGGCATGTCCCCGATCCTAGGCGGCCTGCTCCGTCAGCCAATCCCGGAACGCCGCCAGGGCCGGCGTCACCGCCCGCGACTTCAGCCAGGTCAGCCAGTACATCCCCGCCCCCACCTCCAGGGCGAACGGCCGCACCAGCCGGCCTTGCTCCAGGTCGCGGGCGAACATCATCGGCGGCGCCAGGGCCACGCCCGCGCCCTGCATGGCCGCCTCGACCATCACCCACGAGCTGTCGAACACCGGGCCGCGGATCGGCGGTGGGGCCAGGCCGGCGGCGGCGAACCAGTCGGGCCAGTCGTCGGCGCGGCAGCTGCGCAGCAGCATCTCCGACTTCAGCGCCTCGGGCGTCCTCAGCCGCTCGGCCACGACCGGGGCGCACAGCGGCGTCATGGGGGCGGCGAACAGCGGCGTGGCCTGGGTGCCGTGCCAGGCCCCGTCGCCGAACCGCACGGCGCAGTCCAGCCCCTCGCCGGCGATGTCGATGCGGTTGTTGTTGGTGAACAGGCGCAGGTCGACGAACGGATGCGCCTCCCGGAACGCCGGCAGGCGCGGCAAAAGCCAGCCCACCGCGAAGGTGCCCACCACCCCGACGCTGAGCACCTCCATCACCCGGCCGGCCGAGAACCGCTCCAGCACGTCGCCCATGCGGTCGAAGCTGTCGCGCACCACCGGCAGCAGGGCCAGGCCCTCGTCGGTCAGGGCCAGGCCGCGCGGCAGACGGCGGAAGAGGCTCGCCCCCAGCCTCTGCTCCAGCCCCTTGACCTGGTGGCTGACGGCGGCCTGGGTCACGCACAGCTCTATGGCGGCGCGGGTGAAGCTCAGATGGCGGGCCGAGGCCTCGAAGGCCCGCAGGGCGTTGAGGGGAAGTTGCGCGCGGCTCATCCAAACCCCTCCATCCCTTTGACCCAAAATTTTCTAGGGTTTCGCGCGAAGTATCATCGTTTGATCGCGGAGTCACCCATCGACCATCTTGCGCGCCATGGAGGACCCGATGATCGACCGACGCCAAGTGTTAACGGCCCTTTCCGCCCTGCCCGCCCTCTCCTTCGCCGCGCCCGCCGCCTCGGCCGCGACGGCGCGCCTGACCAGCGGCATTAGCCGAGGTATCGCTGCCCTGGAGGCCCGCAGCCACGGCCGGCTGGGCGTCTCGGTGCTGGACAGCGCCTCCGGCAAGACCTTCGCCTATCGGGGCGACGAGCGTTTCGCCATGTGCAGCACCTTCAAGGCGCTGGTCGCGGGCCTGATCCTCAAGCGGGTGGACCAGGGCCAGGAGCGGCTGGACCGCCGCATCCCCTACGGCCGCGAAGTGCTGCTGGCCCACTCCCCGGCCACCGAGAAGCATGTCGGCCAGGGCATGACCGTCGGCGCCCTGTGCGAGGCGACGGTCACGCTCAGCGACAACGCCGCCGCCAATCTGCTGCTGATGTCCTTCGGCGGCCCGCCCGCCCTGACGACCTTCGTGCGGGGCCTGGGCGACAAGGTCACCCGGCTGGACGAATACGAGCCCACGCTGAATGTCGTCAGACCCGGCGAAATCCACGACACCACCTCGCCCAACGCCATGCTGGCCACCCTGCGCGCCCTGACCCTGGGTCCCGTCCTGTCGCCGGCCTCGCGCCGGCAGCTGGTCGACTGGCTGGTCGCCAACCAGACCGGCGACGCGCGCCTGCGGGCCGGCCTGCCCGCTGATTGGAAGAAGAAGGGCTGGAAGGTGGGCGACAAGACCGGCAGCTGGGGCGACGACAAGTTCGGGACCACCAACGACATCGCGGTGGTCTGGCCGCCCGGGAAACCGCCGCTGCTGATCACCGCCTATCTCAGCCGCTCCACCCTGGACAACGACGGCCGCAACGCTGTGATCGCCGAAGTCGCGCGCCTGGTCACGGCCGAGGGTTTCGGGTCGTAAAAGGTCGAATACAACCTCAGGGGCGCGGCGATGAGCCGCGCCGCAAGCCACTGTTCTTTAAGGCCTTCGATCTATTCATGCCCTGCCGATCGTCTTAGCTTGAGCTATTGCTGGACGACCCGCGAAAGCAGGGTGATGACAGAGACCTCTTCGACCGCCGCAAGACCAGATTTCGATTGGCCGAAGTCCAGGTGGACCGGGGGTGACATCCTGAAGACCGCGGCCCTGGCCGTGATCGCGGCCGTCGGCTACGCCCTGCTGGCCTATCTTTGCGTCGAATTCCCCCGCAACTACGGCCAGGTGGCGCCGATCTGGTTGTCCAACGGTTTCGGCGTGGCCTGCCTGCTGTCCTGCCGCAGCCGCCACTGGCCGGCGATCCTGCTGGGATGCCTCGTGGGCGGCCTGGCCGCCGGCGCCCACGTCCAGGACCTGCTGCCGATCAACATCACCCTAGTCAGCTGCAACATCGTCCAGATCTTCCTCTGCGCCTGGGGTATGCGCCGGATCTGCGGCCAGGAGGTCGACCTGGGCCGGGCGCGCGACATGATCGCCTTCGCCCTGATCTGCGGCCTGGCCGTGCCGATCGCCACGGGCATGGTCGCCGCCACGATCCACACGGCCATGCGCGGCGGCGTGCTGGCGGCCAATATCGGCGTCTGGTCGCTGGGCGACATCCTGGGCCTGATGACCATCACGCCCTGCCTGCTGGCCCTGGTGCGCGTGCGCCACTACCTGCGCGAACGTCCCCTCTCGATCTCCGGCGTCGTCTGCCTGCTGCTGCTGCTGGTGGTGACCGTCGGCGTCTTCACCCAGCCCCGCCCCGTGCTGTTCATCGTGCCGCCCATGATGCTGCTGGTCGCCTGGCGCCTGGAGGTGCTGGGCGCGGCGCTGAGCGCCACCCTGGTGGCCGTCGTCGCGGTGATCTTCACCATGGCCGGCCACGGCCCGATCACGCTGCTGGCCAGCGGCTCGCCTGACCAGGCGATCGTGCTACAGCTGTTCCTGGCCGTGGCGATCTTCATCAGCCTGCCCGTGGCCTCGATCCAGCGCCATCGCCGCCAGATCCTGCAGGACATGACCGAGGCCAACGCCGCGGCGGCCCGCAGCGAGGCCCGCTTCCGCCAGCTGGCCGAGAACGCCCAGGACATGATCGTCCACAGCAACCTGCGCGGCGTG
>Ga0209758_1004309_pt1 | contig 11993 bp, 14 predicted proteins | sample AraplaMF_Col_mMF_FD_184258 | JGI IMG/M metagenome (GOLD analysis project Ga0209758, IMG submission 184258) | Arabidopsis root microbial communities from the University of North Carolina, USA - plate scrape MF_Col_mMF (SPAdes) (version 2) | ecosystem: Host-associated > Plants > Roots > Endosphere... | reverse complement strand
CACAGCCACGTGCTGTCGGATTTCGCCAAGAGCGACCGCCTCTGGGTGGAAGCGCTGTGCCAGGCGGTGGCCGACAATGCCGGGCTGCTGGCGACCGGCAAGGATTCGACGTTCCAGAACAAGGTGCATCTGGCGCTGCAGTCCAAGGGAATTTTAGACAAGGGCGATGGTGACGCCAAGGGCGACAGCTGACATCGCGAACCGACTTCAGGACGTATCATGGGATTCAAATGCGGTATCGTCGGCCTGCCCAATGTCGGCAAGTCGACGCTGTTCAACGCGCTGACCGAGACGGCAGCGGCGCAGGCGGCGAATTATCCGTTCTGCACCATCGAGCCGAATGTCGGCGAGGTCGCCGTGCCCGATCCCCGGCTCGATAAACTGTCTGCCATCGCAAAATCCGCGCAGATCATCCCGACGCGGCTGACCTTCGTGGATATCGCCGGCCTGGTCCGCGGCGCCTCGAAGGGTGAAGGCCTCGGCAACCAGTTCCTCGCCACCATCCGCGAAGTCGATGCGGTGGCGCATGTGGTGCGCTGTTTTGAAGACTCCGACATCACCCATGTCGACGGCAAGATCGCGCCGCTGGCCGACATCGAGACCATCGAGACCGAACTGATGCTGGCCGACCTCGACAGTCTGGAAAAGCGCGTCGACAATCTCGCCAAGAAGGCCAAGGGTAACGACAAGGACGCCAAGGAGGCGCTCGACCTCGTCAACCGCGCGCTGGTGCTGCTGCGCGATGGCAAGCCGGCGCGGGCGCTGGAGCGCAAGCCCGAGGAGGAACGCGCCTTCGGCATGCTCGGCCTTTTGACCTCGAAGCCGGTGCTTTACGTCTGCAACGTCGAGGAGGGCTCGGCCAAGGACGGCAACAGCTTCTCAAAACAGGTGTTCGAGCACGCCAAGAAGGAAGGCGCCGTCGCGGTGGTGATCTCGGCCAAGATCGAGTCCGAGATCGCGACCCTGTCGCGCGAGGAGCGCACCGAGTTTCTGGATACGCTGGGGCTGGAAGAGGCCGGCCTCGACCGCCTGATTCGCGCCGGCTACCAGCTGCTCGACCTCATCACCTATTTCACCGTCGGTCCGAAGGAGGCCCGCGCCTGGACCATCCACCGCGGCACCAAGGCGCCCGCGGCGGCTGGCGTGATTCATACCGATTTCGAGAAGGGCTTCATCCGGGCCGAGACCATCGCCTATGCCGATTATGTCGCGCTGAACGGCGAAGCCGGCGCCCGCGACGCCGGCAAGCTCCGCCTGGAAGGCAAGGAATACGTCGTCGCCGACGGCGACGTGATGCATTTCCGGTTCAATAATTGAGATATTGGGTGCCGCAAATGCGGACCCTGTAGGGCGGGCAAAGGCGCATCGCGCCGTGCCCGCCATCTATCACCCGACGTGCTGCCTGGCGGTGGGCACGCTGCGCTTTGCCCACCCTACGATTCCGGTGATTACCGCATCCCGCCCTGGTCGCGGATCGCGCCGAGATGTTCGTTGATGCGGAAGACGATCAGGATGAATTCCGCAGCGATGCGCGAGAACACCACGCCGACGATGACGCCGGCGATCGAGGACAGCAACAGGATGAATCCGCCGAACGGGCTGATCGCCATGGTGGCGAGCGCGGAAAAGATTCCGGACAGGCCGAACAGCACGATCAAGCCGATGACAAGCCAGTAGAAGGTCTTGATGATCGTGGGCGTGATGAAGCGATCCCACTGAAACAGATCCTGAAAATCGAACATCGATGGTTTCTCCGGCGAGTCAAAAACCTTGGTTCCAGACCGCACAGGGCTATCCCCGAAAACTGCTTCGGGCAAGTGAGAGGCGAGCGTCGGAGACGGCGCTCGTCCGCAGCGAACGAGCCATGCGGGTGGACGGGTTGAGATTGCCGCAAATAACGGCCACATTCGGGCTTTCCCGCCGCATTCCTCCAACCAAATTTTTGGATCAATGACGCAACTGACCTTCGAAGACTTTCCTCCCGGCCACTTCGGCACGTTCGGACCGCGCCACGTCACACGCGAGGAGATTCTCGCCTTTGCCGCCGAATACGACCCGCAGCCGATGCATCTGGACGAGGCCGCCGCCAACGCGTCGATGCTGAAGGGGCTGTCCGGCTCGGGCTGGCATCTCGGCTCGCTGATGATGCGGATGCTGTTCGACGGCTTTATCGGCCGTACCGCCTCGCTCGGCTCGCCCGGGGTCAACGAGATGCGCTGGCTGTCGCCGCTGCGGCCGGGCGACGACCTGACGCTGGATGTCGACGTCGCGGAGGCCCGCATTTCGAAGAGCCGTCCCGAAACCGGCATCGTCACCTTCAAGGGCAGGATCCGCAACGCTGCCGGCGTGGTGCTGTGCGAAATGGAATCGCCGATCATCGTGCGCCGGCGCACCGGGACGGGAGCAGCTTAGCGATGCGTTATTTCGAGGACGCCGAGATCGGCGCGCAGCGCGAGTTTGGTTCGTTCACCTTTACCGCCGAGGACATCAAGCGGTTCGCCGCCCAGTTCGATCCGCAACGCTTTCACCTTGATGAGGAGGAAGGGCGCAACTCCCTGTTCGGGGGACTGGCCGCCTCAGGCTGGCATGTCGCGGCCGTCTGCATGAAGCTTCTGGTCGCCGATGGCCAGCGGCTGGCCCGAGAGGCTATCGCCCGAGGCGAGAAGGTTGCGGTCGGCGGACCTTCGCCGGGCTTTCGCGAATTGCGCTGGATCAAGCCGGTGTTGGCGGGCGACACCATCCGCTATTCCAGCCGGGTCGAGACCAAGCGGACCTCGGAGAAGCGTCCCGAATGGGGCATCCTGCAGATCCGCAATACCGGCACTAACCAGCGCGGCGAGGTGGTGTATTCGTTTCTCGCCACGGCCTTCGTGCAGCGGCGGAACGCGGGTTGAGCGTAACCCGCTGACCGTAGCCCGGATGAGCGCAGCGATATCCGGGGGCCGTGCCCGTGTGAGTCCCGGATGTCGCTGTGCTCATCCGGGCTACGAGTCCGCCGCAAGCCCCGCAAATGGTTAACAAAGTATTGCGTTGGTTCCGCGTTATCCGTGACTTCGCGGAACGGAATTTTTGCTAACGGATTTTGAACTTTTGGCCGGCCATAAGCGTCATCTGGGGAAATACCGAGGGGATGACCATGGCAGATCGCGGCAGCCTGAAATTCGTCGGCTTTATCTTCGCAACCGTCACCCTGGCGGTGATGCTGACCGCCGGCATGGTGGTCAAGACCTACGCTGACGGCGTCTACACGATCGAAGACACCGCGTTCATCCGCGACTAGCTGCGGCGCACGCGCCGAAGAAGTTCGGCGCGACCCCGGATAACCGACTCCAGAATCAACGCCTCCAGAATCAACGGCTCCAGAGCAGGGTCATCGCCACGACGGCGAGCGTCAGCAATCCGACGAAGCGGATCACGAGGGTACCCATGCTGCGCGACGAATGCCGCAGCGGCATCGAGTCCAAATTGTCTGGCTGAACGTTTTGCATGACCGGTCATGTCCCCAAAAGGTATCTGCCGTCGTCACGGCATCCGTCGCTGGACGGCGTGTTTATAAAGTTCGGATTGAATCGTGCCAAACGAAACCGCCGCGCTCCAATACGGAACGCGGCGGAGTGTCTGATTTTTGCAACGATGGTGTTTAGCTGTTGCGCAGTCCGTCGGCGGCGCGCTTCCACTGCGTGACGTTGTCGGCGATCATGCGCGTCGACTTCATCGCGGCCTGGCTGAGCTGCGCATAGCCCGAGATCTCGCGCTGGACGCGCTGGCCTTCGGCGTGCAGCAGGTCGCGCAGGCTTTCGAGTTCCGAGATCAGCTTCTCGATCTCCGCCAGCGAGGTGCCGGCGACGCGCTGGATCAGCGAGTTGACGTTGTTGACGGTGGCTTCCGCGTTGGTGTCGAGCGCCGGAGTCTCTGAAGGGACCGCAGGCCGACGCAGATAGGCGATGTCGTTGCGAACGAATTCGCGGATACCGGCTTCAACTTCGGACACGGCGGCGAGATCGCCATCGGCTTCCGAGTTTTCATCAGCCTGTTCCGGACGAATGGTGGCGTTCATCGGCAATTCCTCTGTTTCGCATTCAGGCGAGCGCGGAAGTCCCCCCGCACGACGAAGTAGATCGGGCGCCATCTGCACTGCCGATTTTGGCCGCATCTGGGCCAATCTACGGCAATCGTGGATCATTCTCGGGTGGCGGCGCTTTCAGCCCGGAAAGTTGCGTCAAATTGGGACGGCTCGAACCGTCACCAACTGCGTTTGAAGCCAGCGCTGAGGCTCTTGCTGGTGGCACCCGACGGCGTTTCGCCGATCGAGCCCGAGATCGTGACGCCGTCGAACAGCTTCTGCTCGGCGCCGACCTTGCGCAGCCATTTGTCGTCTGACGCCGTGGTGGTCTGACCGGCGGTCAGGCTGGTGCCGGTGTCGGCGATGCTGAGCCGCGCCGACTGGTCGGTCTCCGCGCTGCGCGCCGGATGGCTGATGATACCGGGCACCGGCACCAGGCCCTGCTGGATCAGATTGTAGTCGTTCTTCAGCGTCAGCGAATATTGCTCGCTGATCGGCAGCGACTTGCTCAACGAGGTGCCGATCCGGCTCTGCTCGGATGTGGGATCGACGCGGGCTTCGACCGAGGTGTTGTCCCAGATCGAGGCCACGCCGGGGGCGGTGATCGCCGCCCAGGCGGTGCCGGACGATTGCGGCAGGCTGCCGCCATTGGCGAGTTTTTCCGAGAGCTGCTCGGAGGTGGTCGTCGCGCCCTGGCGCGCCACCGTCATGTCGGCGCCGATCCGTGTATCCCAAAACGGCGAGATCGACTGCTTGACCGACACCGCCGAAGCGCCGTTCGTCTTTTCATTGGCGGACCACGCGGTGTCGATGCCGCCGATGAGGCTCGACCCGCCGCCGCCCTTCGGCGCGGGCGCGGGTAGCGTCGACGCATCGACGTTGAGCTGGCTCCAGTCGAGCTTGCTGACGTCGATGTCCTTCATGATGTCGACCTCGCCGGCCTCGGGCGCCGCCTCGGTCTCTTCCGCCGCCTGCATGTCCGCGTCGTTTTCCGCCGGCCCCGTTTGCGCCGCCGCCGACAGCATCGAAGCCACACTCACGCCGGCCACCAGCATCGGCAGCCGCGCCCAACCCCATCGCATTTTGGAAATCATTGCCCGCCCGCACTTCACTCGCGCCCAGAATGCGTTCACTCTGTTGCAAAATTATGGCGTGAACGCGTTAAAAGCGTTTTCGAGCGAAGTGGAAACCGGTTCGCGTCAAGAAAACGCGTCAAAAAAAGAATCCGGAGTCCCGTTCCGATTTAATCGGAACGGAAACGGCTCCGGTGTGTCCGATGACGAACGTCATGGCCGGGCACAGCGCGTGGTCGCGCCAGGTCGCCCGGCCATCCACGTCTCCTTGGGGCTGGCAAAGGAAGACGTGGATGTCCGCACGCAAATGCTGTTCGAGCGCGCGGACATGACGATTGGAATCGATTTGGAGCGAGAACTATCCCGCCATTCGCGGCAGGTTGATCGGATAGCCCACGGTCTGCTCGACCAGGTCGAAGGTATCGACCAGCACGCGGAAATTGGTCAGGCGGCCGGCCCTGAACTGGGCGAAATGCGCGATCCGCAACGAAATCGGCTTGTTCGAATCGAGCGCCGTCAGCGAATAGCGCATCATCGAGGCAGCTGAGTCGACGCCCAACATGATCGATTCACGGTCGAAGCGGTGGACGCGAAAGTTGTCGGCGATCTGTTTGATGACATCGATCACGGCCGCCTTGCCGCGGCGCGCACCGAAGAACGGATACATGTCGATCGGTCCATAAATTGCCCAATCGACATCCTCGTCGAGCAGGGCTTCGAGATCGGCGGGCTGGCGTTCATTGATCGCACGATGAAACGCGCGCGAAAAACGCCAGAGGCTATGCTCTGTCATTTTAAGTTGGTCCTTGAAAACTGGATTTTCGAAACAGCAATCACGCCCTAATGGGCGTCTGCGTCGACGCCGTGCGTTGATGTGCCGTTCACTGTTGCAGCTCTAAATAGAGCACAACGACTGAAATACAATCATCGTTTTTGCATTGCACAAATGCGGCGATTCCAGCCGGATTCCGATCACTTGGCGGTCATGGTGACGTGAGAGCCCGATCGTGAAGGCGCTTCGCTGTCAGGAATTCTGATGATCCGAAGTCATGTGGTGCAGCCCGATATCACCGTTTTTGGCCGCTCGGGCGAGCGCTGCTATTGCGCTATGGTCTTCAAAATACGCGGCTTTGCCGAGTTCCACCGGCATGGATCAGAGTCGATGCGCCGGCGCCCGGTCGGACAGAGCTGACCATTATGCTTCTAGTCCTGACTACCGTGTCGGGGAAACAGCCTGGTGATGGGTCACGGCAAGGGCGACGAGGTTCAACGGTGCGCGCAAAATGAGCGGCGTATCCGGCGTGCACCGATGATGTGCAAATCGCGCCGGCGCGGCGAACGACGACGGTGAAAGACCTTGTTAAGGATTCTGCCGTCGGCCGGTCAGGATCGCGCTGACGTCGCGTTCGACCAGTTGCTGCACCAGATCGAACGTATCGATGATTTCCCGGATCTGGCAGACCTTGCCGTCGCGCAGCGTGTAGAAACCCGCGATGTCGAACTGCATCATGCGCTGGTTGAGGCTCTTGCGGAAGAACACACGCATATACGCAGCTACCTTGTCGCCCTCGGCGATCAGCGTCGGGACCTCGCAGCGCAGCTCTGAATAGCGGGCAAGCACCGCATTCCACATCTCGCGCATCTCGGCCTTGCCGCGGCGGTGACCGAGATGCGGCAGCAGGTCGACCGGGGCGTTGGCGATGAATTCGATGTCGTCGGTGCAGCGCGCCAGCGTGGTCTCGACGTCGCCAGCATACAGGGTGTTGAGAAAGTCCAGCACGAACTGACGATTCGATTCCTCGGACATTCGCCACCCTGATGTGTTCGAATCCGCGTTTGCGGCTGCACCCATTTTGAACGGAACCGGAGCACGATCAATTGGCAAATGGATTTAAAGTTTCCGAAACGATTATGGCGTGCCTGCCGGCGGCACGAACCGGATACCGTTGGCGATGATCGCGCCTCCCATCAACTGCCCCGCAGGAGCTACCGTTTGCCGAATTCCGCTTCCGGCGCGGCCTTGCTGGTTGTGAGGTCGATCACGAACCTCGCCGTCTTCTCATGGCCGGGCGGGACATAGGCCTGGCCGGGGCGAAGCTCGCCAAAAATTTCCTTCGGCCGCGGAAAACCTTTGGTGCAGGCGGTCAGGATGGTGTCCTTGTCGGCGTGGGCGATGTCGACCGCGACGGTATCGGGCCGCGGCCCGGGGGCGAGTTTGGCGAGGCCGAAATAGACCGAGGTTTCCTTGCAGTCGACGACGTTGGAGCCATAGGCGCCGGTGGAATCCTCCGCCCGCACGAAAAAGTTCGGTGATACGGCGATGGTTTTGGAGAAATCCTGCGTGAACGAGATTTCGGCGACGCCGGATTCGAGATGGCCCTGGCCGAGAAAACCGGTGAGGCAGATCAGGCGATCCTGCTTCTCGTTCCGCGCGAGCACGATGCAATCATTGGCCTGCGAGCCGGGCTGATACCCCCTGAAGCTGATAGTCTCGTCCTTCCGTTCGAAGATGACGGCGCCGCCGAAATTGGTGGCGTGGGGTTCGCAGCCGCTCTCGTAATTGACCACAAGTAATGTCGTCCCGTCGGCAAGGAATTTGCCGCTGTAGCGGTCCGGCTGCAGCTTGACGTCGCACCGCTTGCCGCTGCGATATCGCTTCGCGTTGGTGCAGGCCGATCCCTGGATGTTGCCGGCATCGCAGAACGTCGCGAGCAGGGGGCGGTCGGCGGCGGACGTCTTGTCCTTTGACGCCTTGCCTCCGGCTTGCGCAAAAGCCGGGCCGGCGAGCGCCAGCAGGATGATCGCGCCGATGGCTTTCAAGGGAATCTCCGTTGTCGTCGCCACGCACTAAATCGCCTTTTGCGGCAGGCGACAATGCACCGCTATCGTGCCCGGGGAACGATTCGGTTGCGGCGCCCGTTGTCCTGCTCGGTTGATGACGGAGACCAGCATGACCAAAACCACACCGCCCATCCCGGAAGACAACCAGAGCCACAAGGGCCCCGGCAGCGCGCCCAGCGTTCCCCTCGACACCACCAAGGGCCATCGCGACGACGAGAAGCACAACATCCGCGAACAGGGCAACCACGGCAATATGACGCAGAACACCAGCAACCGCCGCTCGGGGTGAGGGCGGCCTCATCGTCGCAGTCGTTCCTGCGAACGCAGGAACCCATACCGCGTGATCCATCGATAGCGCGCTGCTGGCGGTAGCGGTGGTGTGAGTGAAGTGATTCTTCTGCTTGTGCGCGGATGCGGGATTCTACGCCCGCATTCTGAATACGACGCCGGCCTCGGCGATCACCGAGAAACCAAGGCGTTCGTAGAACCTTCTAGCGGGATTGTTCTTGAGAACTCTGAGCACGATCTTTTTCCCCGTTGGCTTCCAGATCGCGAGCAATCGGTCCAGTACATCCGACCCGATGCCGGATCGCTGATATTCGGGTAAAATAAAAAACTTCTGCAATCGTATCTCTGCCGGCAACTCGGCGACCTGAAGCCAGCCGACATCATTGCCGTCGACGGAAATAATGCGGACCTCTTCGAGTTTCCATTGCGCCGCGAGGCTCGACCGCTGCTCTTGCTCGTCCCACAGTTCGAGTTCCTGCATATAGGGTCGCATCGTCAGCAAGAAGAGATGCAAGCAGAAATCGTAATGCTCTGCCTTGGCTGGATGAATGTCGATCTGCCTCGCCATGCGTGCAGGATAGCACCAAACGGTGACTTGGACCCATCACATCAAATCCCCAACGTACTTTGATACGCGAACAACGCCGGTGCGCCGCCGGTGTGCAGGAAGATGACGTCCTCGTCGTTGCGCCAGCGGCCCTGGCGGATCAATGCGATCAGGCCGGCGAGGCCTTTTCCGGAATAGACGGGATCGAGCGGCAGCGCTTCGAGGCGGCCGGCGAGGCGGATCGCTTCGATTGTGGCTTCGTGCGGGACGCCGTAGGCGGGGCCGGCATGGCCGGCGACGACTTCGACGGATGCTTCGTCGAAGGGGGCGTCGAGCAGGTTGGAGGCTTCGCGTGCGAAGGTGATGACGTCGGCACGGACGCGCGCGGGTTCGGCGTCGATATCGATGCCGACGATGCGCGTGGATGGCATCGCAACGGCGGCGCCGGCGATGAGGCCGGCTTGCGTGCCGGCGCTGCCGGTGCAGTGCACGATCGCGGCTGGCGCGACGTTCAACTGCGCGGTCTGCACCTCGATCTCGGCAATGATGGTAGCGTAGCCGACGGCGCCGAGCGCGTTCGAGACGCCATAGGGCACGAAATACGGCTTGTGGCCCTTCGCCTTGAGATCGTTGACGAGCGCACGAATGGCGGCGTTGCGGTCGCCGGTCCAGGGCACGTCATGAAGCTGCGCGCCGAACAGGCGGTTGAGAAACGCGTTGCCGGAGGTCTTGTATTCCGGTGTCGGCGGAGCGAGGCGGCCGTGATAGACGGCAAGATGGCAGGCGAGGCCGAGCTTTGCGGCGGCTGCCGCGACCTGGCGCTGGCTGTTCGACTGCACGACGCCGCCGGAGACGATGCTGTCGGCGCCGCCAGCGATGGCTTCATGCAGGACGTAGTCGAGCTTGCGGAGCTTGTTGCCGCCAAAGCCGAGGCCGGTGGCGTCCTCACGCTTGACCCATAACCGCGGCCCGCCGAGATGCGCGGTCAGCCGCTGCATAGGTTCGAGCGGGGTTGGCAGCGTGGCGAGGCCGAGACGGGGGAAGGCGGCGAGGCGGTCGGACAGTGGGGTGCGGTTGGTTGGCATGGTGATGTCTGCGCGAGTGTCGGTTCGAAGTGCGGACCTTAGCCGCTATTTTTAGCGCGTCACCAGTTCCTCGTGGTGAGGAGCGCGCAGCCCGTCTCGAACCATGAGGCCCCGTCCGTGGCCCTCATCCTTCGAGACGCTTGCTGCGCAAGCTCCTCAGCGTGAGGGTTTGGAATTGCAGCGTCGTAGAAACAACCGCAACTACCGCTTCTTCCATCCGCCGCGATGGCCGGGCGCGCCGCCGCTGGAGCGTGGGGCGGGGCCGAATTCGGGGCCGGACTGGCGCGAGTCGGTCGGCTGGAAGATCTTTGTGCCGCCGGGGAGGTCGGGTTTGCGCGGCTTGGCGCCGTCGGGGCGGTAGGGCAGGGATTCCGGGCCGTGCATTTCGTCGAGGTGGGGTTTGTGGACTTTGGAGGTGGAGCCGCTGGCACCACCGCTGCGGCTCACCCCACCCCGGCCGCCTGCGGTGGCCGACCCTCCCCCTCCAGGGGAGGGTGAAGAGGTGCTGCGGCTGGCCTTCAAGGCTGACTGCACGCTCTTCTTCTTCATCGCGCTGACCGGCAAATTCGCCGCATCGCCGTACTTCTTCGTGCCGGCATAGGCGCCGGCCTGTTTCTGCACATTGCGCTGTTTGGCGGTGGGGTCGTCGACGACGGCCATTTCCGTCGCACGAAGTCGTTTGACTTCGTCGCGCAACCTTGCGGCTTCCTCGAAGTTCAGATCGGCGGCGGCTTCGCGCATTCTCGTTTCGAGGTCGGAGAGAACCGCCTCGAAATTGTGGCCGATGCTGATGACGTCGTCCGCCATGCCGCCGTCGCCGATCTCGACCAGCACGTGGTCGCGCTCGTACACGGAGTTGAGGATGTCGCCGATCGATTTCTTCACGCTCTCCGGTGTGATGCCGTGGGCCTCGTTGTATTCGACCTGCTTTTCGCGGCGGCGGTTGGTTTCGGCGATGGCGCGCTCCATCGAGCCGGTCATCTGGTCGGCGTATAGGATCACCTTGCCGTCGACGTTGCGCGCGGCGCGGCCGATGGTCTGGATCAGTGACGTTTCGCTGCGCAAAAAGCCTTCCTTGTCGGCGTCGAGGATCGCGACCAGCGCGCATTCGGGAATGTCGAGGCCTTCGCGCAACAGGTTGATGCCGACCAGCGCGTCGAACGCGCCCAATCGAAGATCGCGGATGATCTCGATGCGCTCGATGGTGTCGATATCAGAGTGCATGTAGCGCACGCGAATGCCCTGCTCGTGCAGATATTCCGTGAGGTCTTCCGCCATCCGCTTGGTCAGCACGGTGATCAGCGAGCGATAGCCCTTTTGCGCGGTGGCGCGGACTTCGCCGACGAGGTCGTCGACCTGCGTGCGCGCGGGCCTGATATCCACGGGAGGATCAATGAGCCCGGTCGGGCGGATGACCTGCTCGACGAACACGCCGCCGCTTTCGTTCAGCTCCCAGCCGCTCGGCGTCGCCGACACCGCGACGCTCTGCGGTCGCATCATGTCCCACTCCTCGAAGCGCAGCGGGCGGTTGTCCATGCACGAGGGAAGACGAAAACCGTATTCGGCGAGCGTCGCCTTGCGGCGGAAGTCGCCTTTGAACATGCCGCCGATCTGCGGCACGGTGACGTGGCTTTCGTCGGCGAACACGAGCGCGTTGTCGGGCACGTATTCGAACAGCGTCGGCGGCGGTTCGCCGGGGCGGCGGCCGGTGAGATAGCGCGAATAGTTTTCGATGCCGGCGCAGCTTCCGGTCGCCTCCATCATTTCGAGATCGAAGGTGGTGCGCTGCTCCAACCGCTGCGCTTCCAAGAGGCGGCCCTGGTTGTTGAGTTCGTCGAGCCGCAGCTTCAACTCGCTCTTGATCGACTTGATCGCCTGGACCAGCGTCGGGCGCGGCGTCACATAGTGCGAGTTGGCGTAGATCTTGATGAATTCGAGCTCGTCCTGCTTGTGGCCGGTGAGCGGATCGAACTCCTCGATGTTTTCGACGGTGTCGCCGAACAAATTCACGCGCCAGGCGCGGTCCTCATAGTGCGCCGGGAATATGTCGATGACGTCGCCGCGCACGCGAAAGGTGCCGCGGGTGAAGTCGGCCT
>Ga0209758_1004305_pt1 | contig 11999 bp, 10 predicted proteins | sample AraplaMF_Col_mMF_FD_184258 | JGI IMG/M metagenome (GOLD analysis project Ga0209758, IMG submission 184258) | Arabidopsis root microbial communities from the University of North Carolina, USA - plate scrape MF_Col_mMF (SPAdes) (version 2) | ecosystem: Host-associated > Plants > Roots > Endosphere... | reverse complement strand
CATTTCAGAGATCATGGCTACGGATGCAACGGCGTCTTTATCGCGCACGTTATCACCGATCATATAACCGTAAGATTCTTCACCGCCGCAGATGAACTTTTCCTTCCCTTCTTTCAGGCGGATCATGTCAGCGATCCATTTGAAGCCGGTCAGCACATTATAGCAGTTCACCCCGTTCCTGGCGGCAAATACGTCGATCAGGTCGGAGGTTACGATGGTTTTACCTACATAATCGGTAGGACCTGCCAGTCCCTTTTTCTTTCGGCCTTCTATAATATAATTGAACAGCAGCACGGCGGTCTGGTTACCATTCAGCAGGGTCCATTCTCCTTTGATGTCTTTCACCGCAATGCCTACACGATCCGCATCAGGGTCGGTGCCCAGCAGGAGGGCGGCATCCAGCTCTTTGGCTTTTTTAAGGCCGATGCTCATAGCTTCAGACTCTTCGGGGTTGGGATACACTACGGTAGGGAAGTTACCATCAGGGGTAGCCTGTTCTTCCACCACATGCACATTGGTAAAGCCGAAGCGTTTCAGTATCTCGGGCACCAGGGTAATACCGGTACCGTGGATGGGGGTGTAAACGATCTTCATATCGTGCTGGGCAGCGATCACGTCGGGGTTGATAGACATCCCTTTCAGGATCTGCAGGTACGCTTCATCCTCGTTCTTCCCGATCAGGGTGATGTTAGTCTCGCCACCGCTCCATTTCACTTCATCTATCGTAGAGATCTTCTCTACTTCCCGGATCACATTTTTATCGTGCGGGGGCACCAGCTGTCCGCCGTCGTCCCAGTAAGCCTTATATCCATTATATTCCTTCGGGTTGTGGGAGGCCGTCAGCACGATACCGCCCTGGCATTTCAGGTGGCGGATGGTGAAAGACAGCTCCGGGGTGGGGCGGAGGCTCTCAAAAAGGAACACTTTAATACCATTGGCGGCCATTACATTGGCTGTCACTTCAGCAAAGAACCGGCTGTTGTTACGGCTGTCATGGGCGATGGCGATCTTTATTTCTCCGGAGAAAGCCTGTTTCAGGTAATTGGCAAAGCCCTGGGTGGCCATCCCTACGGTGTATTTGTTCATACGGTTGGTTCCTACCCCCATAATGCCGCGCAGACCACCGGTACCGAATTCCAGGTTACGGTAAAAGGCGTCGGCCAGCTCATCGGGATTGCCCTTCGTCAGTTTCTCTACGGCTGCCACTGTCTCCGCATCAAACCCGCCATTCAGCCACTGCTTTACTTTGTTTTCAATAATAGTATCCATGGTCCTAAATTATTTGTGGTCAAATATAAAGAGTAAAAAACGTATTTCCTGTGGTCCCCTGCTCCTAATGTTAGTAAAAACAAGTATTCCACATATCATTGAAAATTGGGGGTATTGGTTAATTTTGCGGCTATGAGGCGGTACGAAGATTCCTATAAACAAAAAGGATTACGCAAACAATTGGTAGATAGCATCCGGCAGAAAGGTATAACAGACGAAAATGTATTAGCGGCCATCAACAACATCCCAAGGCATTATTTCCTGGATACAGCTTTTGAGAGCATTGCTTATGACGACAGGGCTTTCCCGATAGGGGAGGATCAGACAATATCCCAGCCCTATACGGTAGCCTATCAGACCCAATTGCTCGAGGTAAAGCCTTTCGAAAAGATACTGGAAATAGGCACCGGCAGTGCCTACCAGGCTTGCGTACTGGGGGAGCTGAAAGCCAATGTTTTCACCATAGAACGGCAGAAAAAGCTGTTTGACCTGGTAAAGCAGTTCCCTTTTAAATCCCGTTACCCTACCATCCGTTTCTTCTACGGCGATGGTTACGAGGGCCTGCCCACCTTTGCCCCCTTCGATAAGGTGCTGGTCACCGCCGCCGCCCCTCAGATCCCTGAAAAATTGCTAAAACAAATGAAAATAGGGGGGATGATGGTCATCCCGGTCGGCGCCCAGGAGGTACAGCGCATGCTGCGTATCACTAAAAAGGGGGAAGATGAATACGAACAGGAAACTTTTGATAACTTCTCTTTTGTGCCGATGCTGGCGGGGAAGAGGTCTTAAATAGTTGGCAGTTGACAGTTGTCAGTTAACAGTGATTGAACTACTGACAACTGACAACTGTTAACTGATAACTTACAGCTGCTGCTGCCTATCCCCCTCCCTTATCGGCGCCCCTTCTTCCTCCTGCTCTCCCGTATGCCTTTTCTTCTTGAACATATTCGGGTCCATTTTACCAAAGCGGTAACGGAGGTTCAGCCGGATGAACCGTGTAGTGCGTTTCCGGTCATAATCCTGTATAAAGGCTTCCGTTTCGTAATGCTGGCTGAACTGCTGTGTATTGAGAATGTCTGAGATATTCAGGGAAATAGCCAGGGCATTGTTCTTCAGCATTTCCTTGCGGATGCCCAGGTCCATGCCGTTCATGGCCTTGAAAGTTCCCTGGGGCAATACCCTGGGAGACTGGTAATGGCCCTGCAGCTGTACATTGAACCTGGCAGGTAAGCGGAGGTTGCTGTTCACATTGAGACCATAGGTCAGGTACTCGTTGGAAAGGCTGGGCACATTGTCCGGACCGGTCAGCCGGCTGTATTCCACGTTCAGGTTGCTGGTTACATCCCACCAGCGGAAGATATGCAGCTGGTAGGTGAAGTTACCGCCCCAGTCCTGGTCAGTAGCCAGGTTCATGGGTTTGGTGGTAGTAACGCCCGTAGTGGTATCCAGGGTGCTGATCCGGTCTATATCGTCGTTTGCCTGGGAATAGTACACACCCGTGTTCAGGAAGTCCCTGGAATCCGGGAAATACCGCGAATAGTTCATCTCGAACTTATGGGTAATAGATGGCTGCAGATCCGGGTTGCCCATCCGCAGGTTCTGCGGGTCTGAGTTATTGGTATAGGGCAGCAACTCGTCAAAACCGGGTCGGTCTACCCTTGTGGCATAGTTAAATATTAAGCTCTGGTTCTGGTTATTGGGCAGGTTATACTTCAGGAACACGCTCGGGAAAACGTTGAAGAATTTGTTGTCCACAGAAGTATCGCGACTGAAAGAATACCCCTTCAGATGCGCCTGTTCCGCCCTTACGCCCACCTGGTAGCCCAGGTTACCAAAAGCCCCGGCCAGGTTAACGTAGCCCGCGTAAACGTTCTGCTGATACTCATAAGTGTTGGAAAGCTGTTGGCTCTGCTCATACTGTTGTGTGACCCAGTTATACAGCATAGCAATATAATCGTTCTCATTCTTTTGTGAAGTGCCTTTAAAGCCCGCTTCAAATTTCCCCTTCTCTCCTAAAGGTGTGGTATAATCTGTTTGCACGTTCCAGAACTGGTTCTGGCTGCGCCCTGTGTTCTGTTGCTGATCAGGATTCTCTGCACTGCTGCCCGGTTTTGCATACAGCGTATAGTACTGGCTGTTATTATTGCCTTTGTTGTTGCTATAGCTGATGTAAGCCGTCAGTTCTTCATTCTGTTTATTGGTAGTATGACGGAAGTTAAGGTTGGTATTATTATTCGGATTAAAATAATTACTGCTGTTATTACGGTTACCGGAGCGGAGAGAATGCCGGTCTGCATCAAGATAGTTCAGCAGGATATGATTTTCATTATCGCCGTTATTAAAGTTGATACCTTCGGAGAGGGTGATGGTATTATGATCATCGAGATAATAATCCAGGCCCAGCCTTCCGCCGTGAGATCCGTCGCTGTTATGGCTCTGGTTCACCTGTGTAAAGTAAGAAGTATTGGAACTGTCAGGCACCAGGTTCTGGCGGTTACTGAAACCGCTGCCTGCCTGTGTACCATAGCGCCCGTAGTAGTTGGCGAAGAAGTTGAACCTGCGCAGACGAAGACTGGTGTTTGCGCCGCCGTTCACCTGGCCGCGGGTAGCTACGCCGCCGTTCAGCATCACGTTATAACCGATGGCTTTATCTTTTTTCAGTACAATGTTGATGATGCCGCCGCCGCCCTGCGCTTCAAACTTGGCGGAAGGGTTGTTGATCACTTCCACGCGGTCGATGGTTTCTGCGGGGATCATCTGCAGGGCTGTTTTAGCATCGCCAAAAGGAGAGGGTTTGCCGTCTACATAAATGGTCACACTTTTGCCGCGCAGTGATATATTATCATCGATATCTACTTCTACGCTGGGAATGTTTTTCAGTATATCCGTTCCCGTTCCTCCGTCTGCTGTTACCAGGCTGCCGGCGTCAAATACCTGCCGGTCTATCTGCATAGAGAAGGAAGGCTTCTCTGCTTTTACTTCAATAGTAGATAATACTTTACCTCCGGCGTGCATACGAAGCGCGCCTATTGCCAGGGAAGGTTTGCCCGCAGTTACGCTCAGGTCTTTTTCCATTTTATCGTAGCCCATGAAAGTAATACGGAGCACATAATTGCCAGGCTTTACGGCATCAAAATTGAAGTTGCCGTTGGCGGCGGTATACATGCCATATGCTACGCTGGAATCGGGTTTGTGAAGCAAAACAACGGATGCAAATTCCACCGGCTTGTTGGTAGCAGCATCTACTGCCTTGCCGGAAATCCTGGTTGAGTTGGTATTGCCGCTCTGCGCCATACCGTAATAACAACAGCATAGCAATGAGCAAACAAACAATAAGCGCCTGTTCATGGTTAGTGGAATAATAGCATTGATCTGAGCGTAAAATTATTGAACAGGCGCTTAAACAAAATCGATTTATGATAAGCGGCAAAATGAAACGCCGGCCCAAAGAAGAGCCGGCGTGTAAGGATATCAGTTGATGAGTGAAAAGCGTTAATTCATTCCGGGATCACTCTGCAGGTTCTGCATATTCTCCCTTTCAGACTTCATATTCTTGCGCTTAAATATCTGCGCATCGAATTTACCGAAACGGTAAGTGAAGGTGAGGCGCAGTATGCGGGACTCACGCTTACGGATGTAGTCCTGCACAAAAGCAGGCGCTGCCTGGTTCAGCTCATACTGACGTGTGTTGAACACATCAGAAACAGCCAGTGTAAGCGAAGCCATTTTGTTCTTCAGGAAATCTTTTTTCAGACCGGCATCCACGCTGCTCATGCCTTTGATAGTGCCTTGTGCAGAAACGGGTACCATCCCGAAACCGCCTCCGCCACCACCACCGCGGCCACCGCCTCCACCACCGCCGCCGGACGGCAGTGCGATCGTAGGCGCCTGGTAGTTACCGCTGATCTGCAGGGTGAAATTAGCCGGCAGTTTCAGTTCTGAATTGATCTTAGCCATCCAGCTGAAATTGCTGTTCTTATAATCTTTCTTGTCCTGTGTATAGCTCAGCTCTGCCTGGTATAGATTCACATTGGTGGTAAGGTCCCAGATCTTGAAGAAAGTATTCTTCAGTGTGAGCTCGGCGCCGTAGTTGTTGTTTTTATTTGCATTTGTAAAGCTGGTGAGCAGGGTATCGGTACCGATCGGTGTGCTGATCGCAGAGATCAGGTTATTGGTATTGCGATAGTACACAGTTCCCAGGAAGTTCGCGGTCTTCCAGTTCTTTACATAAGACAGCTCTACGCTGTTGGTGTATTCCGGCCGCAGGTTCGGGTTACCTTCACGCTGATTGAGCGGATCGCTATAGTCGCGGAAGGGTATCAGCTGGAAGAAGTTAGGCCGGGTTACGCGGCGGGAGTAATTCAGCTGCAGTTCCTGGTCATTCTTCATTTTCTGCGACAGGTACACGCTGGGGAAGAAGCCGGGCGTTGCCCTGGTAGGCTTGAAATGCATGCCTTCGCTGGGGATCTCTCCGGAGTATACATATTGTTCTACGCGCAATCCTGCCTGGTAGCCGAAGTTGCCCTTTGTGCCTGCGTAGTTCACATATCCCGCATAGATCTGTTCCTTGTATTTATAATCGTTGGAAAGCAGGTTGTTGAAATGGAAATCGCCGGTAGTAGTGTCCTGGTCGTATACATTATACACGCTGGTATAATTACGCAGGGTGGTCTTCAGGCCCGCTTCCAGTTTACCGTTCTTACCGATAGGGTCGGTATAGTCGGTCTGGATGGTAATGAAGGTCGTGTGGCCCTCAGAGTTGTTGGTCTGGTACATAGACTGCGCCAGCGGCATATTATTGATATCCACGGGCTGGCTCAGGAAGCTGCCGTTACGGTCGTTATTGCTGCGGTTATAGTTAAAGTCAGCGGTCCACTCGCGGTTAGGCTCCGCAAAGGTATGCTTGAAGCCCAGCTGGCTGGTGTAGTTCCGGAACCCGAACTGGTTGTTGTTAATACGGGAGCTCATAGAATCACCTTTGTTAAAGGTGCTGAGCAGGTCTTCGTAGTTCCTGAATTTACCGTCTACGATGTTCTGCGAAACAGAGATGGTGTTACGGTTATCCAGGTAATAATCCAGGCCGATGCGCCCAAACTGGAAGCGGGGAGAGGTACGGCTGTCGCTTTCCTGGTGAAGGCTGCTGGTGCCGCCGCTGATGAAATTGGTACGGTCGGTGGTGCCATCGCCCCAGAAACGCTGGGAGTTCATCATATAATTGGCGAAGAAGTTCACCTTCCCCTGGCGGATGTTGATGTTGCCGCCGCCGTTGTATTTATCGCCTGTGCCAACGCCCGCCATCAACATACCGTTGATACCGGCTCTCTTATTCTTTTTAAGCACGATGTTGATAATGCCCGACATACCTTCCGCATCATATTTAGCCGAAGGGTTGGTAATGAGCTCTACGCTCTCGATCGCGTCTGCAGGTATCTGGTCCAGGGTGAGGGTAGAGGGTTTCCCGTCTACAAAGATGTTCGGCGAAGCGTTCCGAACGGTTACGTTACCGTCGATGTCTACGTTTACGGCAGGTACGTTCTTCAGTACGTCCTGTGCGGTACCGCCCACGCTGGTGAGGTTACGGTCTACATTGAACACCTTTTTATCGATGCCCATCTGGAAGGCGCTTTTCTCTCCGGTCACTTCTACGGTGGCCAGCATTTTCGCGTCGGGTTTGAAGCGGATGTTGCCGAGGTCCTGGTCAAAGGTCTGCGGACTGATAGCGACCTTTTTGTAGATGGTTTCGTATCCCATAAAGGAGATACGCATATTGAAAGTACCCAGTGGAAGGCTTTCCATGCTGAACTCACCGTTCTCTTTCGTCAGCATGCCGGTGACTACGCTGGAATCGCGCAGTTTCAGCAGGGCAACCGAAGCGTAGGGTACAGGCTTTTTAGTGTTGGCATCCACCAGTTTGCCGTAGAGGTGTCCTATCTGCGGCATGTTTTGGCGTTGTCCGTTAGGGGCGCCGCCCCGTCCGCCGGCGCCACCGGCAGGTATAGCAGGTATCTGGGCATGCAGGGAGGCTATTCCAATGAGAACAGCGACCATGGTTAAGTACCATTTTTTCATCATCTATCGTATGCTTTTATTCGTTGGTCTTTGTAAAAGGGGATTTGTTACACTGCACACGGCGTCATTACCCGAAATCCGGAGGCAAAATTACGGGCATTCCATATGAGTGGTGATGTAATATGACGAATGGGCCTTTTAGCCCGGGGAAGTCGTAAAAAATGGCGGTAAAAGGTCTTAACAGTAATTAACAGATTAGAAAGGATGTGTCATCAGCAGCTGGATGATACCGATGATAAAGCCCAGTACGCCGCCGATGATCTCTACAAAGCGGAATTCCCTGGACATGATCCCGTTCAGGATCTGCTCCAGCTTATCAGAAGAGAAAGCGCTTACTTTTTCGGTCACGATGCGTTCCAGGTCCAGGTCTTCCTTGGTGTTCTGGAGGTATTTGTCGATCATGATGGGGAACAGGTTATCCAGTTCTACTACCAGTACATCTTTGATCTGTTTGATGGTGCTGTCGCCGATGAACATGGATAATACCGGCATGGCATCGGGCAGTTTTACGCGGAGGAACTCCTCCAGGTGATCTTCCACCAGGGGAATGATGCTTTTAACCTTTTGCGGGTCGGTCAGCTTCTGGCGGATATCGTCGAAGGACAGCAGTTCGTCTGCTACCAGCTTACCCAGTTTTTCAGCAAATTGCCGTTGCCTTTTGGGGAAGATACCCTGCAGCGTCATAAAGCCGAGGTTCTTCGGTTCCCGTGGGTGAAACAGCATCTTAATGGCAATCCAGTTAGTGAACCATCCTATAAAAGCTGAAATAAAGGGTATCAGGTATATCGACATCTTGGCCAGGCTTGTTTTTTGAGAGGGCAAAGAAAGCAAAAAAAAACGGGATAACTTTTTTTCTGTTATCATTTGGAAATTGCATTTGAATTATCTTATCTTTGCAATCCCGAAAAAGGGAGTACTGATAAAAAAGTGCTGAAAATGGTGGCCATAGCTCAGTTGGTTAGAGCACCAGATTGTGGTTCTGGGGGTCGTGGGTTCGAACCCCATTGGCCACCCACCAAATGAAATTTCCGAAAGGGCTTCTTGCAAAAGGAGCCCTTTTTTATTGGTTTACAGTTAGTTATAGAATTACGGAACGCGGCTAGAAATTGTTTTGAAGCTTTTGGTTTATTTCTTGTTTATGTAAAAGCGCAAAATCAATTGCAGTTTTAATAAAATCGTTTAAAGATATATTATTGAAGGCTGCAAAAAGAGCTGCATCTTTATGCAAATTCACAGGGATTCGAACATTAAAAGTGCCTTTATAAGTCTTGTTAGGCTCTTTGCCGATTTCCGCACATGTTTGTAAATAATCTTCAACTGCTTCCCCGAAGGCTTTCTTTAATTCCTTAACAGAAGATCCCTCAAAGGTGATCAGGTCATTAATGGCCAGCACCTTTCCATGAAAAACTTCATCTTCAGAGCTGAAGTGGACGGAAGCATAGTAATCTTTGTATTGGAGGATGTCATTCATCTTTTATGTGTCCTTTTTCTTTTAAGTGTACAATTACATCTCTTATGACATATTCCTTGACAGTGTTGGAAGGGTGAGGTTTGTGAAGAGCAATGATGTTTTTTGCCTTATCCACAAATTTTCTTCTCGATCCTCCCGTTTTGCCTTTTTTTATTTCTGAATAACCATACTGAGATAGAAGAGCCACCAATTCGTCCCAAGTGAAATCCTTTGGGTATGATAGTAATTGGTTAAGTAGTTTTTCGCGTTTGCTCATTAATCAATGCCATTAAATTTTTTTTATGTTCTTTCATGGGCGCAAAGATTGTAAGCACATCATTAGTTGCCTGCTTTATAATCATAAGTGCAACTATATTTTAGTTGCAAATTAATACTTGTCCACATAAAAAACAAAACTTTTAAAAATACCAGCTCAGTATCGGAGTCTTTTTGGGTATAATTGGATATTTTCCTGGGCTTTTCCCCCCGATAATTGGGTATAATTGGGTATCTTTACGGGTACTATGCTCAGTATATCACAAATTGTTATTACATCTGAGATCCTGAACCTCGTTGCCGAAATAGACGAATTCAAAGGCGCCTGGCAGGCTTTAGGTCAGCTTGCCCCAGATCGCCTCTATAGCCTAAAACGGGTAGCAACCATTGAAAGCATTGGATCATCTACCCGTATTGAAGGCGCCAAACTAAGCGACAAAGAAGTTGAAATATTACTAAGCAATCTCTCCATACAGCAATTAGATTCCCGTGATGAAGAGGAAGTGGCGGGTTATGCCGCTGTCATGAACATGATCTTTGAAAGCTACCCCGATATTACCCCAACCGAAAACCATATTAAACAATTACACCGAGACCTGCTGAAATTCAGTAGTAAGGATGACTGGCATCGTGGTCATTATAAGAAATCTGCAAATCATATAGAAGCATTCGATCAGCAGGGACAAAGCTTAGGGATCGTATTTGAAACGGCTACCCCTTTCGATACGCCTTTGCAGATGGAAGAATTAGTTAATTGGATGATCAGGGCTTTTGAAGGAAAAGAACTCCATCCCTTACTGATCATTTCTATTTTCACCGTTGTATTTCTTGCTATCCACCCGTTCCAGGACGGTAACGGCCGTTTGAGCCGCGTACTCACAACATTGCTGCTGCTTAGGGCCGGTTATGCCTATGTGCCCTATAGCTCTTTAGAAGCGGTCATTGAGCAAAGCAAAGACGCATATTATCTTGCCTTAAGGAAGACACAAAACGCATTAAAAACAGATACGCCGGACTGGCGGCCATGGCTGTTATTTTTCCTTCGCGCTTTACAGCAACAAAAGAATCGTTTGAAAATAAAAATTGAGCGGGAAAGGATATTACTCGCACAATTACCCGAACTATCACTGAAAATATTAGAACTGGCAAAATCACGCGGGAGAGTATCAATCAGCGAAATCGTTATTCTGACAGACGCTAAACGTAATACCATAAAACGGCATCTGGAAAATCTTGTCGATGCTAAGCATTTACAGCGGTATGGAGCCGGAAGAGGCTCATGGTATTCCATTTAGACGCTGCATTGTTATATACTGTTAAGGCCCAATTGTAATTCCCCCAATTCCTCTTATTTTTACCTTAACCCAATTCCAATACCCATGAAACGTTGGCTCCTCCTCTTACTGTTAATCATCCCCGCCTCCACCTATGCACAAGAGTATATTCCATGGCTCTACTCTTTGGGCGAAAATGAAAATAACGACAGTCATAAGGGCTTTAGCCTTGGCGTTCACAGTGCAGGCGTCGCCGAAATCGACGCCAGTGCCCGTTGGCAGGAACACCGCTTGCACCTCGGCCTGACCGTAGGCTGGTCCAGCCCCTATGAGGACAGGGTCTCTGAATTGATCACCAACGACAGTCGTGTGCGACTCGACAAAACCGGCTACTTCCTCCGAACTGGCGATATCGGCTACAGCCGTTTTCTCACAGAACGTATCAACATAAAGATGGACTTGTCTATCGGCAGCAAAACCCATTTCACCAACTATTCCGAAGAAGGAGAGGATGGAAGGGTATATTACAGCTACATCCACAGTAACCGTTTTGTAATAGGAGGTGGTATCTACTTCGGCTACTGTATCACCAGGCTCATTGAGGTATACGCGGGCTATTCCTCCTTACGCGAAGCCGGCGGAGGAATAAGATTCAATCTTTAACAAATTTCCCCTGATTTGTTGATTTAGATCAACTGCTATAATCCGGAGTTCCCATAACTTTATAGAAAAGTATGGTTATGGCGCTTCAAACTGGTGTCCTCAAATTCACCGGCAGAATGGACAACGTCATCGGCTACCGCAGAAATGGCAAATATTTCCTCCGTAGCATGCCGGACAAAGTACGACAGACAGCCCCCACCCGCCGCGCTGCCCGTCACTTCGGTATTGCCAGCCGGAAAGGAAAGCTCGTGCGCAAAGCCGTCCGCCCTTACCTGGATATGCGCTACGACGGTACCCTGGTAAACCGCCTTAACAAACTATTCATCCAGGCCGGCCGTGATAACTTCCCGAATCTCCGGGGCTTTCACTTCAACAAACACACCGGCATTGAAAAGCTCTTTGTTAACCAGCCCATATTCACAACAAACGGTACCTTACACATCCCTGCCCAGGAGCTGCTTCCACAAGGCAACAATACCCACATAGAGCTCCGCCTCATTGCCACCCGCATCAGCTTTGCTGAAAACCGTGTCATCAGCACCGACGTCTCCACTGCCATCATTGAACTGAACGAGCACGAGCCCTTCAACGGCATGGCCATGAACATCCCTGTTGATGGTGAAGGCACGCTCATGGTCGTACTCCAATACCGCTCCTGCAAAGCATCTAAGGGCGAGCTCTATCCCTCCGGCGACCGCCGCTATATGGCCGCCGATGTGATCAGCATCACCGTTCCTGCGGAGGAACTTACAACAGCTGCATTCCTGAAAGCGACACGTAAACGTTTTGCCTTCCGTAAGTCGTCTTCTCAGTCATCGCAAAGAACAGGGCAAATGGGTCTTCCTCCTCCGTCATTGCGAAGCCTGTCCCGACGAAGTCGGGAGGCCGACAGTCCCACGTAGAGCCGGCCCGAAGCAATCTCCTCCGGGTCTTCAATCGCACTAAAAACACTGCCCCCACACCTTGAGCTTTCAGCTCCCGGAAAACCTATACCCCCA
>Ga0209758_1004298_pt1 | contig 12011 bp, 7 predicted proteins | sample AraplaMF_Col_mMF_FD_184258 | JGI IMG/M metagenome (GOLD analysis project Ga0209758, IMG submission 184258) | Arabidopsis root microbial communities from the University of North Carolina, USA - plate scrape MF_Col_mMF (SPAdes) (version 2) | ecosystem: Host-associated > Plants > Roots > Endosphere ... | reverse complement strand
GTCGCCCGTCTCCAGCCACTCCTCGTACATGCGGCTGACCAGGAACACCTGGTAGTCCATGGAGAGCCCGAAGAGCACCGAGACCATGATCACGGGGAGGAAGGGCTCGATCGGCCCGGCCCGGCCGAGTCCGAGCAGTTCGCTCCCCCAGCCCCACTGGAAGATCGCGACGACCACGCCGAACGCGGCGGCGACGGCGGCCACGTTCATCACGGCGGCCTTCAGCGGGATGGCGAGGGACCGGAAGGCGAGCAGGAGCAGCACACAGCCGAGGCCGATCACCACACCCACGAAGAGCGGCAGCTTTCCGACGATCACATTCGCGAAGTCGTCGTAGACGGCCGTGATGCCGCCGACGTGCACGTCGAGGTCCGTGCCCTGCTCGGCACGCGGCAGCACCTCGGAGCGCAGCCGTTTCACCAGCTCACTGGTCTGCTGCGACTGCGGGGCGGAGTCCGGTACGACGGTGAGGTAGGCCGTGTCGCCGCCGCTGTTGTACGTCGCCGGGGTCACCGAGGCGACACCCGGGGTGGCCTCGAGGGCGCTGTCCAGATTGTCGAGCGCGAGCTTGTCCTCGGCGCCTCGCACCTGCGTGACCAGGGTGAGCGGGCCGTTGACGCCGGGCCCGAAGCCCTCCGCCATGAGGTCGTAGGCCTGCCGGGTGGTCGAAGCCTTGGGGTCGTTGCCCTGGTCGGAGGTGCCGAGGTGGAGGGAGAGCGTGGGCAGCGCGAGCAGGGCCATCACGGCCAGGGCGACGACGCCGAGCTTCTTCGGGTGGCGTTCGACGAACGCGGACCAGCGGGCGGAGAGCCCGGTCGCCACCTCGGGCCCCGGCCCGTGCTCCTGCAGCCTGCGCCGCTCACGCCTGCTGAGGGCGCGCGGGCCGATGAAGGACAGCAGCGCGGGCAGCAGGGTCACCGAGGCGGCGACGGTGAGCAGGACGGTCAGGCTGGCGGCGATCGCGACGCCGTTGAGGAACCCGAGGCGCAGGATCAGCATGCCGAGGAGCGCGATGCACACGGTCGCACCCGCGAAGACCACGGCCCGCCCTGTGGTGGCGACGGCGCCCTCCGCGGCCTCGTCCGCCGGGACACCGCGCTTCAGGCTGCGCCGGTGCCTGGTCACGATGAACAGCGCGTAGTCGATGCCGACGCCGAGCCCGATCAGCATGCCGAGCATGGGCGCGAAGTCGGCGACGGTCATCGCGTGCCCGAGCAGTCCGATGCCCGCGTACGCGGTGCCGACCCCGGTCAGCGCGGTGGCGATGGGCAACAGGGAGGCGGCCGGTGATCCGAAGGCGAGGAAGAGCACCAGGGCGGCGACGGCAACACCGACGATCTCGGCGAGATGCCCGCCCTTGGCCTCGGTCGCCCCGACGGCGCTGCCGCCCAGCTCGACCTTGAGGCCGTCGGTCTCGGCGGACTCGGCCGCGTCGACCACGGCCTTGGCCTCGCCCTTGCCGATGTCCTCGGCCGACCGCTCGAAGGTGATGGTGGCGTACGCCATGCGGCCGTCCCGGCTGATCTGGTCGCTGTGGCCGTCCTTGTAGGGACTGGTGACGGCGGCGACGCCGGGGAGGTCCGCGATGTGGTCCAGGGTGCGGGTCATCGTCTGCTCGACGTCGGCGGCACGCACACCCTCGGCACCGGTCTGCCAGACGACGGTGTCGCTGTCGCCACCGAGACCGGGAAAGCCCCGCTCGAGCAGCCCGGCGGCGCGATGGGACTCGGTGCCGGGGATTCCGTAGTCACTCGAGTACGCGGTGCCCGCGACGGTGGACGCCGTGGTGACACCGGCGAGGGCGACCAGCCAGAGCACAACGGTGACGAGACGGTGGCGTACACACCAGCGTGCGAGGTCTGCCAACGGACGTGCTCCCTGGGAGTGATTCGTGGATCTTTGTCCGGGAAAAGTCGTCGATGAACCGAACAGCCCGGAAAGAACGAATGAGCAATCTCCATCACTCTGGCAGCAGCAGGAGATCGTTTGTCGCTTTCGTGGGCTTCGTCACAAGGCGGCAAACGATTCAAGGGAACAATCTGCGCGGTTTCCTTGCTATATAAGGTTTCGGTAAGCGACACAGGGGCGGTCCATCTCTCAGATGGACCGCCCCTGTGAGCGCTTCTGCGGCTGGTATCAGCCCTCGCCGACGCCAAGCTTCGCCAGGATCAGCTCCTTGACGCGCGCGGCGTCGGCCTGCCCGCGGGTGGCCTTCATGACGGCGCCGACCAGGGCACCGGCCGCCGCGACCTTGCCACCGCGGATCTTGTCAGCGATCGCCGGATTGCCCGCGATGGCCTCCTCGACCGCGGAGGTCAGGGCGCCCTCGTCGGAGACGACCTTCAGACCGCGCTTGTCGACGACCTCGTCCGGCGTGCCCTCGCCCGCGAGCACACCCTCGATGACCTGGCGGGCGAGCTTGTCGTTCAGATCGCCGGAGGCCACCAGCTCGGAGACTCGGGCGACCTGCTCCGGCGAGATCGACAGCTCCTCCAACGTCGTGCCGGCCTCGTTCGCATGCCGGGCGAGCTCGCCCATCCACCACTTGCGGGCGGAAGCCGCGTCGGCGCCCGCCCCGATGGTGGCGACGATCGAGTCGAGCGCACCGGCGTTGAGGATCGCCTGCATCTCCGTGGCGGAGATGCCCCACTCCTCGAGCAGCCGGGTGCGGCGCACGAGAGGCAACTCCGGCAGCGTCCCGCGCAACTCCTGCACCCACTCGCGCGGGGGCGCGACGGGCACCAGGTCCGGCTCGGGGAAGTACCGGTAGTCCTCGGCCTCCTCCTTGGTACGGCCCGAGGTCGTCGTGCCGGTGTCCTCGTGGAAGTGGCGGGTTTCCTGGATCACCTTGCCGCCGCCGTCGAGCACCGCGGCATGCCGCTGGACCTCGAAACGGGCGGCGCGCTCGACGGAACGCAGCGAGTTGACGTTCTTCGTCTCGGAGCGGGTGCCGAACTTCTCGGAGCCCTTCGGCATCAGCGACAGGTTCACGTCGCAGCGCATCTGGCCCATCTCCATCCGGGCCTCGGAGACGCCGAGGGCCCGGATGAGCTCGCGCAGCTCGCGGACGTACGCCTTCGCCACCTCGGGCGCACGCTCGCCCGCTCCGACGATCGGCTTGGTGACGATCTCGATCAGCGGGATGCCGGCGCGGTTGTAGTCCAGCAGGGAGTGGTCGGCGCCGTGGATGCGGCCCGTGGCACCGCCGACGTGCGTCGACTTGCCGGTGTCCTCCTCCATGTGGGCGCGCTCGATCTCCACGCGGAAGGTCTCGCCGTCCTCCAGCTGCACGTCGAGGTAGCCGTTAAAGGCGATCGGCTCGTCGTACTGGGAGGTCTGGAAGTTCTTCGGCATGTCCGGATAGAAGTAGTTCTTCCGGGCGAAGCGGCACCACTCGGCGATCTCGCAGTTCAGCGCGAGACCGATCCGGATCGCGGACTCCACGCCGATCGTGTTCACGACGGGGAGCGCGCCGGGCATGCCGAGACAGGTGGGGCAGGTCTGCGAGTTCGGCTCGGCGCCGAGCGCCGTGGAGCAGCCGCAGAACATCTTGGTCTTGGTGCCGAGTTCGACATGGACCTCGAGGCCCATGACGGGGTCGTACGAGGCCAGTGCGTCCTCGTACGACACCAGGTCGGTCATGGTGGTCACGGTGAAACTTCCCTCTCAGCCCAGCAGGACGTCGTCGTCGCCCAGCCGCTTCAGCTCGCGGTAGAGGATCGCGAGGCCGGTGACGATGGCGGCGGCGGACACGGCCGCGTCGATCAGGCGCAGCGTGTCGTGCTCGAGGCGGGCCTTCTTGGCCTGCTTCGCGACACCGAACGCGCCGAACGCGGTGGTGGCCATGGACAGGTACATACCGGACTTGGACTTCTTGAAGCCCTTGGCCTTGGACAGTGCCGTACTCACAGCGACGGAGCCTCCTCGAGAAGCGGGTGCCCCCACTTTTCCACGAAGGCGGCCTCGACGGCGGCGCCGACCTTGTAGAGGCGTTCGTCCTTCGTCGCCGGGGCGATGATCTGCAGGCCCACCGGGAGGTTGTCCTCCGGCGCGAGACCGCAGGGCAGCGACATGGCGGCGTTGCCCGCCAGGTTGACCGGGATGGTGCACAGGTCGGCCAGGTACATCGCCATCGGGTCGTCGGCGCGCTCGCCGATCGCGAAGGCGGTCGTCGGGGTCGTCGGCGACACGATCACGTCGACCTGTTCGAAGGCCTTCTCGAAGTCCCGGGTGATGAGCGTACGGACCTTCTGCGCGGACCCGTAGTACGCGTCGTAGTAGCCGGAGCTCAGGGCGTAGGTGCCGAGCATGACCCGGCGCTTGACCTCGGGGCCGAAGCCCTCCGCACGCGTGATGGAGGTGACCTCCTCCGCGGAACGCGTGCCGTCGTCGCCGACGCGCAGCCCGTAGCGCAGACCGTCGAAGCGCGCCAGGTTGCTGGAGCACTCACTCGGTGCGATCAGGTAGTACGCGGCCAGCGCCAGGTCGAAGGACGGGCAGTCCAGCTCGACGATCTCGGCGCCCAGCTCCTTGAGCAGGGCGACGGACTCGTCGAAGCGCTGGATGACACCGGCCTGGTAGCCCTCACCGCGGAACTGCTTGACGACACCGACGCGCATGCCCCGGACGGTGCCGTTGCGCGCGGCCTCGACGACCGGCGGCACCGGGGCGTCGATGGAGGTGGAGTCGAGCGGGTCGTGCCCGCCGATGACCTCGTGCAGAAGGGCGGCGTCCAGGACCGTACGGGCGCAGGGTCCGCCCTGGTCGAGGCTGCTGCTGAAGGCGACCATCCCGTACCGGGAGACCCCGCCGTACGTCGGCTTGACGCCGACCGTGCCGGTGACGGAGGCGGGCTGGCGGATGGAACCGCCGGTGTCCGTGCCGATGGCCAGGGGGGCCTGGAAGGAGGCGAGCGCGGCGCTGGAGCCGCCGCCGGAGCCGCCGGGGATGCGGGTGAGGTCCCAGGGGTTGCCGGTCGGGCCGTAGGCGCTGTTCTCCGTCGACGACCCCATGGCGAACTCGTCCATGTTGGTCTTGCCGAGAATGACGACGTCGGCGTCCTTCAGCTTCCTGGTGACGGTCGCGTCGTACGGCGGGATCCAGCCCTCGAGGATCTTGGACCCGACGGTCGTGGGCACGCCCTTGGTGGTGAAGATGTCCTTGAGCGCGAGCGGCACACCCGCGAGCGGGCCGAGCTTCTCGCCCCGCGCCCGCTTCTCGTCGACGGCGCGGGCCTGCGCCAGCGCGCCCTCGCGGTCCACGTGCAGGAAGGCGTGCACCTTCTCGTCGACGGCCTCGATCCGGGCGAGGTGGGCCTCGGTGACCTCGACGGCGGTCAGCTCGCCGGAGGCGACCTTCTCGGCGGTCTCGGCGGCGGTGAGCCGGATGATGCTGTTCTTGTCCGTCATGACGGTCTACTCCTCCCCCAGGATCTGCGGCACCTTGAAACGCTGCTGCTCCTGGGCCGGGGCGCCGGACAGCGCCTGCTCGGGGGTGAGCGACGGACGGACCTCGTCCGGGCGCATGACGTTCGTCAGCGGCAACGGGTGAGAGGTCGGCGGTACGTCTTGGTCGGCGACCTCGCTGACGCGGGCGACCGCGCCGATGATGTCGTCGAGCTGGCCTGCGAAGTGGTCGAGCTCTTCGGGCTTCAGCTCCAGACGCGCCAGCCGGGCGAGGTGGGCGACCTCCTCGCGCGTGATGCCAGGCATGCAGCGATCCTCTGGGGTGAGAGTGTGTGGTTTGGGCCCAATCCTATGGCGCCGGTCCCAGTGCCCGCGCCTGGGTTTGCCCGTGGCCCGCCGTGCCGAGGGTCCGGTTCCGCCCGGGGCGGGACCGGCTACTCGTCACCCGTCGCCGCGGGAAGGGCCGCTCGGGGCCGCCGCCAGCCCCGCGCGCCGCGCGCCAGCAGCCATGCCGTGGTCTCCTCGGCCGGCATCGCGGCGGCGACCAGCCAGCCCTGGACAGCGTCGCACCCCAGGTCACGCAGCCGCTCCCACGTCTCGTCGTCCTCGACGCCCTCGGCGATGACGAGCAGACCCAGCGAGTGGGCGAGGTCGACCGTGCAGCGCACGATCTCGGCGTCCTCGGCGTCCACCGCCAGCCGTGCCACGAACGAGCGGTCGATCTTCAGCTCGCTGACGGGCAGCCGCCGCAGATGCACCAGCGACGAGTAGCCGGTGCCGAAGTCGTCCAGCGACATCTTCACCCCGTGCCCGGCCAGCGCGGCCAGGGTGTCCGCGGCCCGCTGCGGGTCCTCGAGGAGCACGTGTTCCGTTATCTCCAGCTGCAGGGCCCCCGCGGGCACCCCGTGCCGCGCCAGCCGGGCGGCGACCGCGCCGGCGAAACCGGGGGTGTGGACGTCCCGCGGCGAGACGTTGACGGCGACCGGGACCTGGAGCCCCTGCGCACGCCACCGCGCCACCTGCCCGAGAGCCGTCTCCAGCACGTACTCCGTCAGATGGGGCATCAGCCCCGACGACTCCGCTATCGCGATGAACTCGTCCGGAGGCACCCTGCCTCGCTCGGGATGCACCCACCGCACCAGCGCCTCGAGCCCGGCGACATGCCCGTCGAAGCGCACCTTCGGCTGGTAGTGCAGCTGCACCTCGTGCGCGTCCAGCGCACGCCGCAGATCTCCGAGCAGCCCGAGCCGGTCCGGGGTGTTCGAGTCCCGCTTGGACTCGTAGACCTCCACACCGGTGCGGTCCCGCTTCGCCTGGTACATCGCCACGTCGGCACGGCGCAGCAGGCCCTCCGCGTCGAGCGCGTGATCGGGGAAGACGGCGACCCCGGCGCTGGCCTCCAGGACGAGCGTGAGCCCGTCGAGATCGAGCGGCGAGCTGAGCGCCGCGACCAGATTGCGGGCCGCCCGCGATGCCGACGTGGTGGAGTCCGCGACGGGCAGTAACACGGCGAACTCGTCTCCGCCGAGCCGCGCGGCCTCCGCCCCGCGCGGCAGTGCCAGCCGCAGCCGCTCCGCTATCTGCAGAAGCAGCCGGTCGCCGGCGAGATGCCCCAGTGTGTCGTTCACCGACCGGAAGCGGTCGAGGTCTATGAGCATCAGCGCGGCGCGGGCCCCGAGCCGCTCGGCGTCGTCGAGCGCGGTCCAGGTGCGCGCCAGCAGCCACTGCCGGTTCGGCAGCCCGGTCAGAGGATCGCGCAACTGCTCCTCCGCGCGGGCGCGGGCTATCCACAGGGTGGAGTCCAGCGCCACGAGCGGTATGGCGAACAGCGGCAGCAGCATCGGGAGCGCCACGGCCACCACGCAGATGAGCGGCGCGATGCCGAGCAGCGCGACGGCCACGAGGCCCTGGCGGACCAGCGCCGGGCGGGCGAAGGCGGGCAGTTCGTCGATGTGCGGCGCCTGCAGGTACCGGAGCAGCAGCCGGGTCACCGCCAGGTACGCGGTGGCGACGAGGAGGACCTCGGGCAGGGCGTAGGCCGTCCAGTTCTGCGGGTCCCAGGGCGTCTCGACGGTCGGCACGCTGCCGAAGAGGGCCAGAACGAGTGCTCCGGCGCCCAGGCCGAGGATGTCGACAGCGCCCTGCAGGATGCCCTGACGCCAGCGGCCGGGCCGGGCGATGCCGACCAGCACGACCACCGTGAGGCTCACCAGCCCGGCGGGCACCCAGCCGTACAGCAGCAGGACGGCCAGTGTCAGGGCGGCGCCGGAGCCCGTGCCTCCCCACCAGCGGGCGCGTCCGAGCGCCACCAGGTGGCCCACGATGAGGCCGGTGAGCACGGCGAGCGACCAGCCGACCGTGCCGTCCGGGAAGAGCGCGTGGTGTCCGTCGAACGCGTGATAGAAGCCGGCCCCGAGGACGAGGCCGGCGGCGGCGATGATCACGACGGGCAGCGCGGGCCGGGACCCGTGCTGCTCGCCGTCCTGGTCGTGCAGTCCGTGCAGTCCCACCACGTGCGCAGCGATCGGCGGTACCGCTCCCGCGGAGGCACCCGGCCCCAGTCCCGCGCCGGGGAGGAGCCCCGGCACGGCGCTCGACGGGTGCGTCCCCGCGCGCCCCGACGGCCTCGCTGTCCGGCGGCCGGCCCGCCAGGTGCCGGCTATCCGGCACAGGGGCAGCCGTGAGTCCGGAGCGGCGCTCTCGGTCGGTTCCATTCCCGTCCCTCTCACAGCCGGCGGTGCCCACGCCACGCGGTCCGAGGCCCGACGAACCGTCAGGACCACCGCGTCCGAAAACCCACCACGCCTCCGGGCACGGCAGGCGCGCCCCTCAACAGTAGGCCGCAGAAGGCTTCCACGGGCAGCGGTCGTCGACGGTTGCCCGAATGCGACCCGCCCACCCGTATGCATCTGGTATGCGCCGAACGGGTGACCTTGGGCCGCTACTCCTCGGTCGGAAGCGCGACTTCTGCCGCCGCTTCCGGTCCTTGCTCCAACAGGACGCCGAAACCGGCCTCGTCGAGCACGGGGACCTTCACCTGCACGGCCTTGTCGTACTTCGATCCGGGATTCTCGCCCACGACGACGAACGACGTCTTCTTGGAGACGGAACCGGTCACCTTCGCCCCGCGGCTCTGCAGGGCGTCCTTGGCCCCGTCGCGGGTGAAGTGCTCCAGAGTGCCGGTGACGACGACCGTGAGCCCTTCCAGGGGGCGCGGACCCTCGTCCTCCGCGGAGCCCTCCTCCTCCGTGCGGACGCCGGCGGCCTTCCACTTGCGGAGGATTTCGCGGTGCCAGTCCTCGGTGAACCACTGCTTGAGGGAGGCGGCGATGATGGGCCCGACCCCGTCGGTACCGGCCAGCTCCTCCTCGCTCGCCTGCTCGATGCGCTCGATCGAACGGAATTCGCGGGCCAGCGCCTCGGCGGCCACCGGGCCGACATGACGGATCGACAGTCCGGTGAGGACCCGGGCGAGCGGGCGTTCCTTGGCCGCCGCGATGTTCTCCAGCATGGCGACGGCGTTCTTCCTGGGCTCGCCCTGCTGGTTGGCGAAGACCGTGGCGACCTTCTCCTCGCCTGTCTTCGGGTCCCGCTTGGGCAGACCGCTGTCCTGGTCGAGGACGTAGGCCTTGATGGGCAGCAGCTGCTCGACGGTGAGGTCGAAGAGGTCGCCCTCGTCCTTTAGCGGCGGCTCGGACGGCTCGAGCGGCTTGGTGAGGGCCGCGGCGGCCACGTACCCGAAGTGCTCGATGTCCAGCGCCTTGCGCCCCGCGAGGTAGAACAGGCGCTCGCGCAGCTGGGCCGGGCACGCACGTGCGTTCGGGCAGCGGAGGTCGACGTCGCCCTCCTTCATCGGCCGCAGCGGTGTGCCGCACTCGGGGCACTCGGACGGCATCACGAACTCCCGCTCCGTGCCGTCGCGCAGATCGACGACCGGACCGAGGATCTCCGGGATGACGTCACCGGCCTTGCGCAGCACCACCGTGTCCCCGATGAGCACCCCCTTGGCCTTGACGACGTCCTGGTTGTGCAGGGTGGCGAACTCGACCTCGGAGCCCGCGACGGTCACCGGCTCGACCTGCGCGTACGGCGTGACCCTGCCCGTACGGCCCACACCCACGCGGATGTTGATGAGCCTGGTGTTGACCTCCTCGGGCGCGTACTTGTACGCGATCGCCCAGCGGGGGGCGCGGGAGGTGGAGCCGAGCCGGCCCTGGAGCGGGATCTCGTCGAGTTTGACGACGACTCCGTCGATCTCGTGCTCCACCGAGTGGCGGTTCTCGCCGAAGTAGGCGATGAACTCCCGTACGCCGTCGAGGTCGTCGACCACCTTGTTGTACTTGGCGGTGGGCAGGCCCCAGGAGTGCAGCAGGTCGTACGCCTCGGAGAGACGGCCGAGGCCGTCCTGGAAGCCCTCCAGCGCACCGATGCCGTGCACCACCATGTGCAGCGGGCGGGTGGCCGTGATGCGCGGGTCCTTCTGGCGCAGCGAACCGGCCGCCGCGTTGCGCGGGTTGGCGAAGGGCTTGTCACCGCCCTCCACCAGGCGGGCGTTCAGCTCCTCGAACTTCTCCATCGGGAAGTAGACCTCGCCCCGGATCTCCACGAGGTCGGGGACGCGGTCGCCGTCCAGGCGGTCCGGAATCTCCGCGATCGTACGGACATTGGGGGTGATGTCCTCGCCGGTGCGGCCGTCGCCCCGGGTCGCCGCCCGGACCAGACGGCCGTGCTCATAGGTGAGGTTGACCGCGAGGCCGTCGACCTTCAGCTCGCACAGGAAGTGGTACGCGGAGGTGCCGACCTCCTTGGCGACGCGATCCGCCCAGGCGGCCAGCTCCGCATCGTCGAACGCGTTGTCGAGGGAGAGCATGCGCTCCCGGTGCTGGACCGCCGTGAACTCGGTCGCGTACGCGCCGGCGACCTTCTGGGTCGGCGAGTCGGGCGTGCGCAGATCGGGATACTCCTCCTCCAGCGCCTCCAGGGAGCGCAGGAGCCGGTCGAACTCCGCGTCGCTGACGACGGGGGCGTCCTTCACGTAGTACCGGAAGCGGTGTTCCTCGACCTGCTCAGCGATCTGCGCGTGCTGCTCCCGCGCCTCGGCGGGCGCCGTGGTCTCCGCTTGCTTGTCGCCGGCCACCGTGTTGTCCTCCCGTTACTCTGGGTTGTCCGCGAGGGATCTCGCCGCCCGGACGCAGTGGGCGAGCGCCTTGCGGGCGAAGTCCGGGGACGCGCCCGCCAGGCCGCACGTCGGCGTGAGCGTGACCGCCTCCGCGAGAAGCCCCGGATTCAGCCCCAGCCTGCGCCACAACGTCCTGACACCCATGACGCTACCGGCAGGGTCCGACAACGGGGCGTCCGTGCTGGCCACCACCCCGGCGAAGAGCCTGGTGCCCCCTTCCACCGCCTCTCCGATCGCGTCGTCGTCACGCTCGGTGAGCAGCGAGAAGTCGAAGGAGACGGCCGCCGCGCCCGCCCTGCGCAGCAGCGCGAACGGAACGTCCGGCGCGCACGAGTGGACCACGACCGGCCCGTCCGCGTGAACCCCGACGACGTCCCGCAGCGCGGCCTCGACGACCTGCCGGTCGACGGCCCGATGGGTCCGGTAGCCGCTGGCCGTCCTGACCTGCCCGCGCAGGACGGAGGTGAGCGAGGGCTCGTCCAGTTGCAGCACGATCCGTGCGCCGGGGATGCGCCGGCGCACCTCGTCGAGGTGCAGCCGCAGCCCCTCGCCGAGCGACCCGGCGAGATCACGGCACGCCCCGGCGTCGGAGAGCGCGACCTCGCCGTTCCTCAGCTCCAGCGCGGCGGCGAGCGTCCAGGGGCCCACCGCCTGCACCTTCAGCGGCCCCTCGTAGTCCTGGGTGAACTCCTCCAGCGCGTCGAGGTCCTCACCGAGCCAGGAGCGGGCCCGCCTGCTGTCCCGCCCCGGCCGGTCGGAGATTCGCCAGCCGCTCGGTTCCACGCGCGCGTACAGGTCGACGAGCATCCCCGCGGTCCGTCCGATCATGTCGGCGCCGGGCCCGCGGGCCGGAAGCTCGGGAAGGAACGGGAAGTCCTCGAAGCTCCCGGTGACGGTCTTGGCCGCCTCCCGCGCGTCCTCTCCGGGCATGGACCCGACACCGGTGGCGGCACCGAACCTGAACTCGCTGTTTTCACTCACCCCGGAAGACTACGGAACCCGTCGGCGCGGTCAGCGCCCCGGCCGTACCGTCAGGTCGTTGACCTCCGCGTCCCTCGGCAGATCCAGGCACATCAGGATCGTCGTCGCCACCGACTCGGGGTCGATCCACTGCGACGGGTCGTACTCCTTGCCCTCCTGCTGGTGGACCTTGGCCTGCATCGGGCCCGCCGTACGGCCGGGATAAACCGAGGTGACCCGGACGCCATGGGCGTGTTCCTCCTCGCGCAGCGCGTCCGCGAGTGCCTTCAGGCCGTGCTTGGAGGCGGCGTACGCGGACCACTGCGCATGGGCGCTCAGACCGGCCCCGGAGTTCACGAACACCACATGGCCGCGCGCGGCGCGCAGCTGCGGCAGGAAGTGGCGGGTCAGCTCGGCGGGTGCGACCAGGTTGACGTCGAGCTGGTGGTGCCAGGACTTCGGGGTCA
>Ga0209758_1004297_pt1 | contig 12013 bp, 11 predicted proteins | sample AraplaMF_Col_mMF_FD_184258 | JGI IMG/M metagenome (GOLD analysis project Ga0209758, IMG submission 184258) | Arabidopsis root microbial communities from the University of North Carolina, USA - plate scrape MF_Col_mMF (SPAdes) (version 2) | ecosystem: Host-associated > Plants > Roots > Endosphere... | reverse complement strand
CGATCGAAGTCAGCGTCGAACTGGTCGGCGAGGTGCGCGACGGCGCCGAACCTGGCGCAAAGCCGGTCTTCGACCGCGGCATCACCACTTATCCGCATATCGGCGCCATCGCCCACAGCATCCGCAGCCGCGACCTGCAGGCGGTCTACGATCTGGCCGGGCGCCATTCGGTGACCATCGGCACCCTGTCGCAGGATGAATCGATCGATGCCAACATCGCCATCGACGACACGCTGGCGCGCCATTTCGCCATCGTCGGCACCACCGGCGTCGGCAAGTCGACAGCTGTCTCACTGCTGTTGCGCAAGACGATCGAGGCGCGTCCGGACCTGCGCGTGCTCATCCTCGACCCGCACAACGAGTTCGCCGCCTCGCTGCCGGAATATTGCGTCAAGGTCGATTCCGCGACGCTCGATCTGCCATTCTGGATGTTCAGGCTGGAAGAATTCGCCGAGGTGCTGTTTCGCGGCCGCGAGACGGTGCCGGAAGAGGTCGACGCCCTGCGCGACCTGATCCCGGCCGCAAAGAACCTCTACCGCAACCCGAATTCCGGAACTTACATCAGGCGCGGCAGCGACGCGCTGACCGCCGACACGCCGGTGCCCTACCGCATCGCCGATCTCATCAAACAGATCGACGAGCGCATGGGCATGCTCGAAAGCAAGAACGACCGACCGACGCTGAAGTCGCTGAAGACGCGTATCGAATCGGCGGCCGCCGATCCGCGCTACCGCTTCATGTTCAATTCGCGCCTGATCGAGGACACGATCCACGAAACGATCGGCAACATTTTCCGCGTCCCCAGCCATGGCCGCCCGGTCACCTGCTTCGAGATGGCGGGCATGCCTTCGGAAGTCGTCAACTCGGTCTGCTCGGTGCTGGCGCGCCTGGCCTTCGACCTGGCGCTGTGGAGCGAGGGCCGGCTGAAGCTGCTGCTGCTTTGCGAAGAAGCTCACCGCTACATGCCGGCCGATCCACGTCTCGGCTTCGCGCCGACCAGGCACGCGCTGTCGCGCATCGCCAAGGAAGGCCGCAAATATGGCTGCTATCTCGGCGTCGTCACCCAGCGCCCGGGCGAGCTCGATCCGACCATCCTGTCGCAGTGCTCGACCTTCTTCGCCATGCGCCTTGCCAACGAGCAGGACCAGGCAATCATCCGCTCGGCGATCGCCGACTCCTCGGCCTCGACCCTGGCGTTCCTGTCCTCGATGGGGCAGCGCGAAGCCATAGCCTTCGGCGAAGGCGTGGCAACCACCATGCGGCTGAAGTTCCAGAAGCTGGCGCAGGAGTTCATCCCCGGCACCGCGAAGGGCGAGCAGATCGAGGCCTCCGTGGACGGCAATGACGTCGATCTCGCCATGATCGTCGAGCGGCTTCGCAACGTGCCGAAGCCGCAGCAGGCCATGGCTTTCGCCGAGGCCGTGGACTCGACCCGCCAGGCGGGCGACCCAGACTACAAGAAGCCGGCCAACGCCCCGCGCGTGCAGCCGGACGACGACTTCGACACACGCTACGGCCTGAAACCCTCGACCTTCGGCATGCGCCAGTTGAACGATTGAGTTCCGTTCTGGCCCGAAGGCCAGTTCGAATGGGTAAATCCCGTCAGGAAATTCGTCAGGCTGAGTCGAATGGAGGCGCTGTCGAGAACCGGAGCGGAGCGGACAAAAAGTCCGTGAGCACCGGCCTACGCCGGCCGTAGCCTTAACTGCCACGACCACCATGAGTGCTTCGGCCGGCGAAGGCCGGAAGCGCAGACAGCGGCTCCAGGCGGCCAGCCTCACGAATTTGATGATGGGATTTTACGCGCAGACGCGGTTGCGGCCCTGCTTCTTCGCCTCATAGAGCTGGCGGTCGGCACGACGGTAGAAATCCTCCGCGCTCTCCTTGTGGTCCCAGACGGCAAGGCCGACGCTGGTGGTGACCTTCAGCCGCACATTGCCGGACATGATCGACATGTTGGCGATCGCCTTGCGGATGCGCTCGGCGAACCTGGCGAGCAATTCGACATCCATGTTGGGGGTGACGACGGCAAACTCCTCGCCGCCCAGCCGCGCCACCACGTCGTGGTAGCGCGTCATGCCCCGCAGGCAGGTGGCGACGGCCCTCAGCACCTCGTCGCCGACGTCATGGCCATGCGTGTCGTTGACCTGCTTGAAATGGTCGAGATCGAGGATCATCAGCCCGACCGGCCTGTCGATGCGGCGAAACTCTTGGAGATATTCGCGCAGCGCATCGTCGAAATAGCGGCGGTTCTGCATTCCGGTGAGACCGTCGGTGAGCGCCGCCTGCTCGAGCGTCTGCGAACGGGCGCTGAGCGAAACCGTCATGGCCCTGAGCTTGCCCTCTTCCCGCACCTGGCCGCGGATCAGCGGGTAGATGAAGAAGGTGCCGAAGAACAGCGCGGTCGCCAGCAGCGCCCCGGTAACGAACAGCAATTTGTTGAGATAGACGATTTTATCGACGCGCGATGCGGTATCGAGATCGGCGGCGATATCCTGCAATTGGCCATAGGCGTGGAAGGTCACCAGGCCCGCGGCCAGGATCACGAAAATAAAGACGAAAAATGCGGATTCCGCCTTATGGAAACGCATCTACTCCCCGCGGCACTGTAGCCCCTGAGGTTATGGCATGGCGGACCTTACGGACCGTTAACCCGGACAACCTTGGCGGGAATTAGAGCCGGGGATTTTAAGGCATTGATTGAAAAGCTTTTCGTCAGTCCAGGACCGCCGGTTTATCGCCCGGTCGCAGCCTGCGCCACTCCATGCCCAGCTGGTGCCTGAACCAGGTCGACTGGCGCTTGGCATATTGCCGGGTCGCGATCTTGGCGCGTTCGATCGCTTCGGGAAAACCCGACTGCCCGGCCATTGCCGCCTGCAGCTCGCGCACGCCGATCGCTTTCATCGCCGGCAGATCGGGGTCGAGATCGAGCGCGGTAAGCTGACGCACTTCGTCGAGCGCGCCCTTGTCGAGCATCTGGTCGAAACGTGTCTCGATGCGCCGCACCAGTTGCTCCCGGTCCGGCTCGATGACCAGGAAGCGCGCGCTGTCGCGATCGATCAGCGGTTGGCCGCGCGCCGCCTGCCACTCCAGGATCGATCGCCCCGAAGCGTCAAGCACTTCGAGCGCCCGCACGATACGCTGGCCGTCGGTCGGCCTGAGCTGCATGGCGACAGTCGAATCCTCATGCATCAGCAGGCGATGCAGCCTTTCGGCACCCTGTTCCTTGAGCTCGTAGCGCCAGCGCTCGCGGACGGATGCTGGAATGTCGGGCATATCCGAGATGCCTTCGGCCAGCGCCCGGAAATAGAGCCCGGTGCCGCCGACGAAAACGACCGGTCGGCCCGACAGCACGCCGTCTTCTATCAGCTTCGTCACGTCGCGCAGCCAGGCGCCGGTGGAATAGGCCGTCGAGGGATGGACATGGCCGTAAAGGAAATGCGGAACGCGCGCCATTTCGGAGACACTCGGCCGCGCCGTCAGGACATCGAGCACCGAATAGCCTTGCATGGAATCGGTGTTGACGATGACCCCGCCACCGCGTTCGGCGAGATCGAGCGCAAGCGCCGACTTGCCGCTGGCTGTCGGCCCGGCTATCAGGATCGCGTTCTTGACGCGGCCCTCGCCCGCCTGCCTGCCGGAATTCTCGATGCCGCTGATCGCCACGCTAGTGTCCCGTCCAGAAGCCCGCGCCATGCCGGCCTCGCTTGCGAATATGGCCTTGCGGGCCGCCGGCGCAAGCGCCGTTCATTGGCTGGCCGAGGACGTTGCCTGCGATCTCATTTTGCTGGAGACGCCCGATATCGGCGAAATGACCGCCAATCTGCGCGCCGCACTGGCTTCCGAGCCGGTCGACATCATCGTCCAGCCCGCCGAAGGCAGGCGCAAGAAGATCCTGCTTGCCGATATGGATTCGACCATGATCGACCAGGAATGCATCGACGAGCTTGCCGACGAGATCGGCGTCAAGGAGCATGTGGCGGCGATCACCGCGCGCTCGATGAACGGCGAGATCGCCTTCGAGCCCGCCTTGCGCGAACGCGTCGCCTTGCTGAAAGGCCTCGATACCGCGGTGGTCGACCGCATCATTGCCAACCGGCTGACGCTCGCCGCCGGCGGCCGCGCGCTGGTGCGCACAATGCGCGCCAACGGCGCCTGGACGGCGCTGGTCTCGGGCGGTTTCGACGTCTTCACCAGCCGCATCGCCGCCATGCTGGGGTTCCAGGAAAACCAGGCCAACCGTCTGATCGAGGAAGACGGCACATTCACCGGCATGGTGGCCGAGCCGATCCTCGGCCGCGCCGCCAAGGCCGAAGCGCTGCTCGACATCGCGAAGAAGCTAGGGCTGACGACCGAGGACGCCATCGCGGTCGGCGACGGCGCCAACGATCTCGATATGATCCGTCTTGCCGGCACCGGGGTCGCGCTTCACGCCAAGCCGGCGGTGGCGGAGCAGGCGCGGATCCGTATCGATCACGGCGACCTGACCGCACTGCTCTATCTCCAGGGCTACCGCCGGGAGGAGTTCGTCGAATGAAGCCGATCCGCACCGAGCGCCTGATCCTGCGCAATTGGGAGGAGCGTGACCGCGAATTGTTCCACCGCATCAACGCGGACGAGCGCGTGATGGAATTCTTCCCGTTCCGCCGCGACCGTGCCGCGGCGGATGCCAAGATGGACGAGCTGCGCGCCTGGATCGATGAGGATGGCCACGGCTTCGCCGCGGCCGAGATTGCCGCAACCGGCGAATGCATCGGCTTCGTCGGGTTGCTCGAAACGGAGGACATCGACACCCTCCCGGCCGGAACGATCGAGATCGGCTGGCGGCTGGCGCCGGAATTCTGGGGCAAGGGCTATGTCACGGAGGCGGCCGAAGCCTGGCTCGCCTATGGCTTCGAAACGCTAGGCGTCGGCGAAATCGTGTCGTTCGCGGTCGCCGGCAACCATCGCTCCATCGCCGTCATGAAGCGCCTCGGCATGCGTGCCGACACAGGCGCCGATTTCGATCATCCTGCTGTCCCCGACAGCCATCCGCATCTCAAGCGGCATGTTTTGTACCGGCTGTCACGAGAGGATTGGCAGGCGCGAAAAAGGGCGGCTCGCTAGCCGCCCTCTTCATTGAACATCAATCAGTTGCCGGACTTTCCGGTCTCAATCCATCCGGATCGTGACGAAGCGCAACTCGCCGGTCTTCGAGGCCAGCATCAGGAGCGCGTTCTTGCGGCCCTGCTCCTTCAGCGCGCCGATCCGGTCCATCACGTCCTTCGGCGTGCCGACCGATTCCTGCGCGATCTCGGTGATCACCTCGCCGGGCTGGATGCCGCGCTCGGCGGCCGCCGAATCCTTGGCTACATCGGTGATGACCACGCCCGACACATCCGCCGCGATGCCGAACTTCTGCCGCGTCTGGTCGTTGAGCTCGCCGACCGTCATGCCGAGCACCGAAGCCGTCGATACCGGAGGGGCTGCCTTGTCGCCATTGTTGTCCTGGTCGGTGTTGCCGTTCTCGCCGCCGCTGGCCAGCTTCTCGCCGTCCTCGAGCCGGCCGAGCGTCACCTTGACGGTCTGCTCGACGCCCTTGCGCACGATGACGACGTCGACCGCCTTGCCGACCGGGCTTTCGGCCACGACACGCGGCAGGTCGCGCATTTCGTGGATGTCCTTGCCGTCGAACTTGATGATGACGTCGCCGGCCTGCACCGAACCGTTGTCGACCGGCCCGCCCTTGATGACGCCGGCCACCAGCGCGCCCTTGGCGGTCGCCATGCCGAGGCTTTCGGCGATGTCGTCCGTCACCGGCTGGATGCGCACGCCAAGCCAGCCGCGCCGCGTCTCGCCATACTGGCGAAGCTGGTCGACGACGCCGGCGGCAAGCTGCGAGGGGATGGAGAATCCGATGCCGATCGAACCGCCCGACGGCGAGATGATCGCCGTGTTCATGCCGATGACTTCGCCCTCGGCGTTGAACAGCGGGCCTCCGGAATTGCCGCGGTTGATGGCAGCGTCGGTCTGGATGAAGTCGTCATAGGGGCCGGAATTGATGTCGCGGTTGCGCGCCGAGACGATGCCGACCGTCACCGTGCCGCCCAGGCCGAAAGGATTGCCGATCGCCATCACCCAGTCGCCAACGCGCATCTTGGTGGAATCGCCGAACTTCACCGCCGTCAGCTTGTGGCCCTTGGGGTCGACCTTCAGCACCGCGACATCGGTCTTGGTGTCGGTGCCGACCAGCGTCGCCTTCAGCGTGATGCCGTCGGAGAAATTGACCTCGATATCGTCGGCATCGGCGATGACGTGGTTGTTGGTCACCACGATGCCCTGCTCGGCGTCGATGACGAAGCCGGAGCCGAGCGACTGCACCTTCTGCGCAGCACCGCCCTTGTCGCCGCCACGGTTCTTGAAGAAATCGTCGAAGAAATCCTGGAATGGCGAGCCTTCGGGCAGCTGCGGCATCGGCACCGCGCCCGGCCCTTCCGTGCCTTTCACCGTCTGCGAGGTCGAGATGTTGACCACCGCGCCAAGCAGGCGCTCGGCAAGGTCGGCAACCGAGGGCGGCCCGTCGGAGGCGATCGTCGGCGTGACGAAGGACGGGACGGCAATGCCGACCACGAATGCCGTGGCGCCGACGAAGAACATGCGCCGCGCCGCGCGCAACAGGGTGTCGGATATCATCGTGGCCTCCGGTGTTTTTCAGAAAAGGAAAGGCGCGCTTCCGCAAAAACGCCTGTCCGGTTCATGTTGGCAAGAAATACGGCACGTTTGCGGCTATAGCCATCGGCGAAGGATAAATCGTCAACCGCCGCGGCACTAGGGCATGATGCCGAAAAGTCTGAAGCGGTTTCCGGACGGCATCATGTCCTATTTCTATGATTTGGAGCGGATTCAGATTTCAGGTCGATTCGACCTGAAATCATCCGGCTCTAGGGGATTTTCATCAGCCGCGGACCAGCCACACAATGGCGACGCCAACCGCGATTGCGGCCAGCCCTCCGATCCGCAGCGCATTCTCGGGCATCGACAGCATTTCCGTCGCCAGTTTCCGGGCAAGGCCCGGAAACCCGCCATAGACCAGGCCCTCTATCACCAGGACCAGCCCAATCGCCGCGATAAAATCCTGCACCGCCGCTATTGGGCGGTGCTGGGTTGCGCGGCAGGTGCCGTCGCAGGCGCGGCAGGTGCCGTCGCAGGCGCGGCAGGCGCCGTCGCAGGCGCGCCCGGCTGCCCGGGCTGAGGCTTGCCGTCCGGATTGCGGAAGTAGCGGAAGAACTCGGATTCGGGCGAGAGCACCATCGTCGTTCCGGTGTTGTCCAGCGCCGTGCCGTAGGCGTTCATCGAGCGATAGAAATCGAAGAAGGCAGGATCGCGCTTGTAGGCGTCGGCGAAGGTCGCACTGCGTTGCGCCTCGCCCTCACCACGCAGGATCTCCGATTCCTTCTGCGCTTCGGCGACGATCTCGACGACCTCGCGGTCGGCCCGCGCCCTGATGCGCTGCGCCGCCTCGTTGCCGCGCGCCCTCAGACGCTCGGCTTCCGCCAGGCGCTCGGCCTTCATGCGGTCATAGGTTTGCTGCGAGACCTCCGCCGTCAGGTCGGTCCGGCGGATGCGCACATCCTCGATGTCGAGGCCGAGCGAGGTCGCATCGGGGCGAAGCTGATCGCGCACTTCGCGCATCATGACGCCGCGTTCCTCGGAAAGCGCGGCCTCGAAGTCGCGCAGGCCGTAGACACGGCGCAGCGCCGCATCGAGACGCGTCCGCAGGCGGGCTTCGGCCAGTTCCACCTGACCGGACACCGCCGCGCGGAAGGTGCGCGGATCCGAGATGCGGTAGGCGATGAAGGCATCGACCTCGTAGAACTTGCCGCCCGAGACCTGGACGCGGATGTTGTCGAGGTCGAAGCGCATCACCCGCTTTTCGACCATTTGCACGCTGTCGGCATCGAAGAAGGCGAACGGCGCCTTGAAGTAGATGCCGGGCTCATTCTTGACGTCGATGATCTCGCCGAACCTGAGCACGATCGCCTGCTGGCCGGCATTGACCACGAACACCGAGGAATAGAGCAAAAACAGAAGGACAGCCGCGATGACGGCGATGATGGGAAGACGGTTGGTCATCACTGGTTGCCTCCCGTCGTGACGCCGCCCATGGGCGCCGGCTGTGCTTTAGGCTGCAATGCCGGCAGCGGCAGGTAAGGCAGCACGCCCTGACCGTTGCCCTGCTCGACGACGACCTTGTTGGAGTCCTTCAGGATTCTCTCCATGGTTTCGAGATAAAGGCGCTTGCGCGTGACGTCGGGCGCCTTGGCGTATTCGTTGTAGACGGAGATGAAGCGCTGCGCCTCGCCTTCCGCCTCCTGAACGACGCGGTTCTTGTAGGCCGCGGCATCTTCGCGGACCTGGGCCGCCTGGCCGCGTGCCTGCCCGAGCTTCTGGTTCGAATACTGGTTGGCCTGCTCGACGAACTTGTCCTCGTCCTGCTCGGCGCGCTGAACCTCGTCGAACGCGTCGGCCACCTCACGCGGCGGTGCTGCGTCCTCGATCGAGACCGCGTTGACCTGGAGACCGGTCTTGTAGCCGTCGAGCGTGCCCTGGATAATCTCGCGCACCCCGGTTGCGATGCCCTGGCGGTCGTCGCGGAAGATGTCCTGCGCCGGGCGCCGGCCGACGACTTCGCGCATGGCGCTCTCGGCGACCTGGGTCAGCATGCCGTCGGGATCGGAAACGTCGAACAGATACGCCTTGGGATCGGAGACCTGGTAGGCGACCGAGAACTGCACGTTGACGATGTTCTGGTCGCCGGAGAGCATCAGCCCGGAGCCGCTGCTCGAGCCGCCGCCGATGCTGACGAGTTGCTCGGAGATCTTGGCGGTTTCGACCGTTTCGATCGGCCACCAGTGGAAATGCAGGCCTGGCTGCGAAAGCTCGGTCTTCGGTTGGCCGAATCGCAGTTCGACCGCAACCTCGTCGGGCTGCACGGTATAGATCGCCTTGAAGGCCCACAGAACAATGAGGGCCAACGCAATCAGCCCAAGGACGGCCGGGCTCGAGCCGCCGCCTCCCGGAAGCGCGCGCCGCAGCCTGTCCTGGCCGCGGCGGATAATATCCTCAAGATCGGGGGGCGAACCCGGCGGACCGCTTGGCCCTTTCGGTCCCTGCCCCCAGGGCCCCTGATTGCCGCCGCCGCCCCATGGGCCGCCGCCGCCGCTCTTGTCGTTCCAGGGCATGAATGTCCTTTCGCTTCGGTTCCCTCAGGCCTTGCGGCGCAATCCTAGCGCATGACCTTGAAAACCCATATCGGTTTTCGAAAAGGAATCATGCGCCAAAATCAAAGTATTACGGCGGCCTCTTGCGCGTCCGGTTGGACGCGCGCCGCTGCAACACCGTTCTTCTATAGGGACGCCTTGACCCGCTTTCAACGCGATGTGCCATCGACCCGGTGCGATTTGGATCGGTAGCGACCCTTTGTCGTCGTCAACGATCGTCGCGCCGGCGCTCGTAAACCGTATAGCGCGTGGCGTGGCTGTCCTTCTCGCCGGCAGGAAAATCCTCGGCGCTGACGACTTGCCAGGTGCTTGGGTCGATCGGCGGAAAATGCGCATCGCCATCGACGCTGGCCAGCACATGCGTGACATGCAGCCGGTCGGCAAGCGGCAAAGCCTGGGCATAGATCTCGCCGCCGCCGACCACGCAGATCTCCTGCGCTCCCGCCATGCAGCGGCCGCGCACCTTGGCCAGCGCGATCGCGTCATCCAGCGAGTGGGCCACCTCGATGCCATCGGCGAGCCAGGCTTTGTCGCGTGTCACCACGATGTTGAGCCGGCCGGGCAGCGGCCGGCCGATGCCTTCATAGGTCTTGCGGCCCATGATGATCGGCTTGCCCATCGTGTCGGCCTTGAAGCGCTTGAGATCGGTGGAAAGCCGCCACGGCAGGCCGCCTTCGCGGCCGATCACGCCGTTCTCGGCAATGGCGACATAGATCGCGATGTCCATCAGCCGCCATTCCCGCCATGATCCGACGGCACCAGCAGCAGGATGTCGATGTCGCGCTCGGGATAGAAATCCTTGGCGGTGATCTCGAACGTCGTCGGGCCGACCTTTTTGACATTGTCGCCGCAGAAGGAGACGAGGCTTTTGGGATTGCCCTTGTCGATGGTCAGCTTGAAATTGCCGATATTGCCGGAGGCCCAATTTCCCCCCGTGGTCAGGATGTAGGCGATCCGGCTCTCGTAATATTTCGGGGAGCCGTCGGGATTTTCCTTCGCCGCCTTGCGAACCGCATTCTCGAACGCGCCGTCCATGCAGTAGCGGGTCTTGTAGGCCGCGTACTGGCCCTGGAACTGCCCGTCATAGAAGAAACTGACCGAGGAGGTGCCGCCGACGCTGGGCTTGTAGCGGTGCGAGACATGGACCTCCTTGTTGGCCGGGAAGGTCGAACGCCACCAATAGGTCGAGCGCAATTGCCGGAACGGCGCATAGGCGGTTTTCATGCCCGAGCCGTCATCGGCGGTATCCTCAATGACGATGCCGCGGCTTTCCCAATCCTCGGCGACATCCTTGGGCAGCTTCGCCAGCGCCGCCTTAACGGCGTCGCCGAACGGATAGAGCGGCACGTTCTGCGCCTTGAGGTCCGCCGTGATGTCGATGCCCAGCGCAAACGCCTTTTGCTCCAGCTGCGGCTTCGCGTCGACGCCGTCGATCGTCACCTCGAAGCCGAGGAAATTGTCGCTCTGCGCTTCCGGGATCGCCGGCATCTCGTTCGGATCGCCTTCGATGTCGGGCATCGGGAACGCGACGATGGAGCTGACGTCCTTGTCGGTGTTGTTGCGGAAGACATAGTCGACCGTCACCTTCTCCGGCGAGATGAAAAGATCCTCGCTCTGCATGGCGACGGCGTCGCTGCGCGACAGGATCAGGCCGCCGGTGCCAAGCTCAGCGACGGAATCATTGGCGAAGGCCGGAGCGGCCATGACTGCCAGCGCTGCGGTCAATACGATGCGTAACATGGACCCCTCCTCGACGGCGATACTGGGTGTCTTTTCATCTACCGTTTGAAGACGGCGTTTCAAAGCCCTTCGTCATCAGGTATCGGGACTTCTGGACACCGCGCCACCGATCGGGCAGGAGAGCGCCATGCGCAAGCTTCTCGTCATCGGCATCGGCGCCGGCAACCCCGACCACATGACCGTACAGGCCATCAACGGCCTGAACCGCGCCGACGTGCTGTTCATTCCCGACAAGGGAGCGAAGAAGAACGATCTTGCCGATTTGCGCCGGCAGATCTGCGACCGCTTCGTCACCAATCCGAAATCGCGCCGCGTCGAGTTCGATGTGCCGGTTCGGGCCGAGCCGACATCGTCTTACCGGACAACCGTCGATGACTGGCACGAGGCGATCGCCGAAATCTACGAGACCTTGATCCACGACGAACTTGCCGAAGACGGCTGCGGCGCGTTCCTGATCTGGGGCGACCCCTCGCTCTATGACAGCGCGCTGCGCATCCTCGAGCGCGTGCGCCTGAGAGGAAATGTCGGTTTCGATCTCGAAGTCATCCCCGGCATCACCGCGATCCAGGCGCTGGCCGCCGCGCATGCGACGGCGCTCAACCGCATCGGCGATTCGATTCTTCTCACCACCGGCCGGCGGCTGACCGAGGAAGGCCTGGCGGCCAATGCCGGCTCGACCGTGGTCATGCTCGACGGCAAATGCGCCTTCAACACGCTGGCGGACCAGGACGTCCTCATCCAGTGGGGCGCCTATCTCGGCACACCGGATGAGATCGTTATCTCCGGCCGGCTCGGCGATGTCGGCGTCGAAATCGAAAGGGTTCGTGAGGACGCCAGGCGAAAGAAGGGCTGGATCATGGATACTTACTTGCTGAGGAAATTGGGGGAGTAAGGCAGTAGGGCAGTAAGGCAATAGGGGGATGCAGATTGCGTGCGCAAGCACTCCAGGACATCACATCCTACTGCCCTACTGCCCTACTGCCCTACTGCCCTACTGCCCTACTGCCCTACTG
>Ga0209758_1004296_pt1 | contig 12015 bp, 9 predicted proteins | sample AraplaMF_Col_mMF_FD_184258 | JGI IMG/M metagenome (GOLD analysis project Ga0209758, IMG submission 184258) | Arabidopsis root microbial communities from the University of North Carolina, USA - plate scrape MF_Col_mMF (SPAdes) (version 2) | ecosystem: Host-associated > Plants > Roots > Endosphere ... | reverse complement strand
TCGGCCATGGCGAGGCCGTGATCACCTGCCTCGTTCAATTCGCAATCGCCATCGCCGCAGGCGCGCTGCTGATCTACCGCGAAACCCACATGACCTCGCCCCTGCTGCCGGTCGATCTGCTGCGCATTCCTGTCTTTGCACTGTCGATCGCGACCTCGATCGCCTCGTTCTGCGGGCAGATGCTGGCCTTCGTCTCGATCCCCTTCTATCTCCAGAGTCGCTTCGGCTATTCGGCGGTGCATATGGGCCTGTTGATCACGCCATGGCCGATCGCGGTGGCGTTCGCGGCGCCACTGGCCGGCCGCCTGGTCGAGCGCTATCCGGCCGGGCTGCTTGGCGGCATCGGACTAACGCTGTTCGCCTGCGGTCTCGGCGCGCTCGCCTTGCTGCCGGCCGCCCCGACGCCGCTGGACATCGTCTGGCGCATGGCGCTCGCCGGGGCCGGCTTCGGCCTGTTCCAGACCCCCAACAACCGCACCATGATCGCGGCCGCGCCGCGCGAGCGCGCCGGCGGCGCCAGCGGCATGCTGGGCACGGCGCGGCTGCTCGGCCAGACCACGGGCGCGGCGCTGGTCGCGCTGCTGCTCGGCCGCTATCCGGTCGAAGGAACCCGGTTGGCGCTTTTCATCGGCGTTGGGTTTGCGCTCTGCGGCGCCATGCTGAGCATGCTGCGGCTGTCTCCAGCAGGCGCCCGTGGCGCCGAGCACGTCCGCGTACAGGACGACCAGCGGCTGCGGGGCGAATAGCATTTTTCGCCGGCCCCACTCCGTAGTCTTACGGTGTCATGCATGGAGTATTGCCCTCGCTCTTTGGTTGCGCTTGATTGCAACTAAGGCTGGGGGATTTTTTATGAATTATTTTAAGGTTGTGGCGCTTTGCGCCCTGGCTGCGGCCGTGAGTGGGTGTGCGGGCCGCGCGCCGGCCCCGGTTTCTGTGGTGCAGCCTCAGGACCGTTATATGGACTGTGCTGCTATCACCATCGAAGTCCAAACGAACAACGCCAAGGTCCAACAACTGGCCTCCGACAAGGGCCTAAAGGTGGCCCAGAATGTCGCCGCGGGAGTTGCCGGTTTGGTCGTACCAGTCCTTTGGTTCGGCATGGACTTCCAGGGAACTGCCGACACTGAGATACAAGCGCTTCAGGCCCGTCAGCAATATTTGGGCGCGCTCGCGGAGCAGCGGCATTGTGGGGACAACAATGCAGAGCCGGACAAGGTGATTGCGGAGAGCCCGAAGAAGCCGAAGGTAAAGCCAAAGGCGACACCGCCAGCTCCAGCAGTTTCCGCAGCACCGCCGCCTGCGGAACAAAAGTAAAAGCGATTGCAGACCGGCTTCGCCCGTGCCTCCTAAGGTCAATGCTCAAAACAAAAAGGCCGGCTATTCAGCCGGCCTTTTCGATTGATGACGCTCGCGATCAAGCCTTGACCAGCGGGCTCTTGGTCGGCCCCTTGGAGCCGCCGCCTGGCTTGGACTTGCCCGGCGGACGCTTGCGGGCGCCGGGCAGCTTCTCCTGCTTCGGCGTGACCGGCCCTTCGACAAATTCGAAGCCGATCTTGTCCTTGGTCTCGTCGGCCTCGTCCTTGAGCAGGACGACGCGGACGTGGCCGCCGCCCTTCAGCTTGCCGAACAGCACCTCGTCGGCCAGCGGCTTCTTGATGTGCTCCTGGATCACGCGGGCCATGGGCCGCGCGCCCATCTGCTCGTCGTAACCATGCTGAACCAGCCAGGCCTTGGCAGGCTCGGACAGTTCGATGGTGACGTCGCGATCGCCAAGTTGCGCCTCGAGCTGAAGCACGAACTTCTCGACCACGGTGCCGATCACCTCGACGCTGAGATGGCCGAACGAGACGATGGCATCGAGGCGGTTGCGGAATTCCGGCGCGAACTGCCGGTTGATCGCCTCGTGGTCGTCGCCTTCCCGCTTGGAGCGCGTGAAGCCGAACGCCTGCTTGGCGAGATCCGAAGCACCCGCATTCGTGGTCATGATCAGGATCACGTTACGGAAGTTGACCTGCTTGCCGTTGTGGTCGGTGAGCCGGCCGTGATCCATGATCTGCAGCAGGACATTGTAGAGGTCGGGATGCGCCTTCTCGATTTCATCGAGCAGCACCACGCAATGCGGATGCTGGTCGACGCCGTCGGTAAGCAGGCCGCCCTGGTCGAAGCCGACATAGCCGGGAGGCGCGCCGATCAGGCGCGACACGGTATGCCGCTCCATGTATTCGGACATGTCGAAGCGCAACAGCTCGACGCCGAGCGATGCCGCGAGCTGCTTTGCGACTTCGGTCTTGCCGACGCCGGTCGGTCCCGAGAACAGGTAGCAGCCGATCGGCTTCTCCGGCTCGCGCAAGCCGGCCCGGGCGAGCTTGATCGATGCCGCAAGCGACTCGATCGCCTTGTCCTGACCGAACACGGTGCGCTTCAGCGTCTGCTCGAGATGCTTGAGCACCTCGGCATCGTCCTTGGACACGCTCTTTGGCGGAATCCGCGCCATCGAGGCGATCGTGGTCTCGATCTCCTTGATGCCGATGGTCTTCTTGCGCTTGTTCTCCGCCACCAGCATCTGGGCCGCACCGGACTCGTCGATCACGTCGATCGCCTTGTCGGGCAGCTTGCGGTCGTGGATATAGCGCGAGGAGAGCTGAACCGCAGCCTCGATCGCCTCATTGGTGTACTTCAGCCGGTGGTAGTCCTCGAAGTACGGCTTGAGGCCCTTGAGGATCGCAATAGCGTCCTCGACCGTCGGCTCGTTGACGTCGATCTTCTGGAAGCGCCGCACCAGCGCGCGGTCCTTCTCGAAGTGCTGGCGGTATTCCTTGTAGGTGGTCGAGCCCATGCAGCGGATCGTGCCCGAGGCAAGCGCCGGCTTGAGCAGATTCGAGGCATCCATTGCCCCGCCCGACGTCGCGCCCGCGCCGATCACGGTGTGGATCTCGTCGATGAACAGGATGGCGTTCGGGTGCGCCTCGAGTTCCTTCAGCACTTGCTTCAGGCGCTCTTCGAAGTCGCCGCGATAGCGTGTGCCGGCGAGCAGTGTGCCCATGTCGAGCGAGAACACGGTCGCAGCCGCCAGAACCTCCGGCACCTCGCTGTCGACGATGCGCTTGGCGAGGCCCTCGGCGATTGCGGTCTTGCCGACGCCGGCTTCGCCCACGAACAGCGGATTGTTCTTCTGCCGGCGGCACAGCACCTGAATCGCGCGGTTGATCTCGGAATTGCGTCCGATCACCGGATCGATCTTGCCGTCACGCGCCTTCTTGTTGAGGTTGACGCAATAGGTCTCGAGCGCCTCGCCCTTCTTCTTGGTGTCTTCGGTGCCCTTGGCCTCGGTCTCCTCGTCGACGCCGCGCACCGGCCGCGCCTCAGAAACGCCCGGCCGCTTGGCGATGCCATGGCTGATGTAGTTGACGGCGTCGTAGCGCGTCATGTCCTGCTCCTGCAGGAAATATGCAGCATGGCTTTCGCGCTCGGCGAAAATCGCGATCAGCACGTTGGCGCCGGTCACCTCTTCGCGACCGGATGACTGCACGTGAATCACGGCGCGCTGGATCACGCGCTGAAAACCAGCGGTCGGCTTGGCATCGTCGGCGCCATCCGTCACCAGGTTCTCGAATTCGGTCTCAAGATAGTTGACCAGGCTCGTACGGAGCTTGTCGAGATCGACGCTGCAGGCGCGCATCACGGCGGCCGCATCGGAATCGTCGATCAGGGAGAGCAAGAGATGCTCGAGCGTCGCGTATTGGTGATGACGCTCGTTTGCGATCGCCAGTGCACGATGCAGGGATTGTTCAAGGCTTTGAGAAAAAGTCGGCATTCGCGTCCTCTATGGCCCCCATCATCATGATCGCCATCGCCCGGTCAGGCAACAACAACCTTTGTCACATATAGTTATCCAAGACCGCGGCGAAAGACCGGTTCCGCGACTCGAGCGGGTACACACTTGCGGTATTTTCGATGCAAAACCCGTTCCGATTTGGGCGGGATCGGCGCCGAGACAGATTTTCTGTACGCTGGTCGGCCGGAACGGACATCGCGCAGGCATCACGCGACGATCACACAAAACGTTTGGAAGACGCAAAGATCGCCTACGAGAGCATCGTGGGGGCTTCTTATTTCTTCTCCATCACGCATTGCAGCGGATGCTGGTGCTTGCGGGCGAAGTCCATCACCTGCGTCACCTTGGTTTCGGCGATTTCGTAGGTGAACACGCCACACTCGCCGATGCCGTGATGATGGACGTGCAGCATGATCTTGGTCGCAGCCTCCACGTCCTTCTGGAAAAACTTCTCCAGCACATGGACGACGAATTCCATTGGCGTGTAGTCGTCGTTCAGGATCAGCACACGGTACAGGTTCGGCCGCTTGGTCTTCGGTTTGACCTTGGTGATGACAGATGTATTCGGACCCGTCGGGCCGCCCGAACGGTTCTCGTCATTGCTCATAAGGGGAGCGTAGACAGCGGCTGGCGCGGACAGGTCGAGTCTGGAAGTCAGGTGCGGCATGGCTCAGGCGTTCAAATTCCCCACAGAAGCGAATAACGGTCGGCCGCGCGACCCTTCCTTTCGGAGCCTCGCACAGGCGCACCGCCTTGTTGGATCGCCGCTTCCAACCGATCCGGTCAAATCCGGATCGATTGCAAGCAATATGGGCCTGCCCCCGTCCTGCCGCAAGCGCTGCAAAGATCCAGCCTTTGCAGCCGCGGCGCTCCCGATTCCCGGTCCGGGCGATCCTGTCCGAGGTTAGTCAATCCGGACCGATTTGACAAAAATTTCCGGCCTGCCTGCTTAGAACATGTTGACCAGGAACCGGGCGCAAACGGAAAAAGCCCGGCTGCATCAGCCGGGCTTCTTGATTCCAGGACTTCCAGAAAGCGTTAGTTGGCGGCCGGGGTGAACTTCGACACGATGGTCTCGACCGGCTTGAAAGCCTGCTTGGCGAGGTCGCTGTAGAGGCCGGCGATCTTCTGCGATTCCGCAACGAAGGTCTCGTAGGCGGAGCGGGCGAAATCGGTCTGCGCTTCCATCGCCTTGTCCAGCGACTTCACGCCGGAAAGCTTCTCGACGAAGGACTTGGTGTCTTCAAACGATTTCTTGGTGTAGTCGCCATAAGCGCTGGCGATCGCCTGGAGGCCGTGCTGAACCGTGGTCGCGGAGGCGACGCACTGCTCGAAGTGCTCTTTGCCGTAGCTCTGAATGTCTTCAACCTTGAACATCGAAATCCCTTTTCCCTGGCGTTCGTCCGGAAGCCCCGGCTCCCTGACTTCGCCCAAAAATAGTGCAACGCACAAAATATGTCAAGAATCTTTGTGCGACGCACAAAAATAGATGCAAGTCGCGGAGATTCCCAGGCTTTCCCGCAATGGTTCCTTAAGCTTTTGGAAACTCCAGGCCCCTACCCTGATTCCCTGGACGTGTTCATCTTCAGAGAGCGGCCGAAAGCCGTTTGAGAACATCACCTTAGCCAGAACAGCGGCTCAGGCCCAACGTCTCCCGCGGTGAACACCAGCGGAGGGACAGCTTGAGCAGGTAATGATCCCGGGTCCAATGGGCACAATTTCGCCTCACGAGCCGGTGATCAAGTCAGAAACGGGGACGGGGTTCCATGCTTCGTAAAAACTTGTCTTCCTCGCGCTTGGCGCGGGTTGGCGTTTTCGGGCTTCTCACGGTCACTGCCGCAGTCATCTTCACCACCGATGCTGCCGAGGCGCGGCGCCATCGGCATCGCTCTTACGCGCACCACCGGGTGCAGCGCGACGTGTCCGACAGTTCCAGCCCGAAATTCGCGTCGATCATTGTCGACGGCAATTCCGGCTCCGTGCTTCAGGCAACCAGCCCCGACGGGATCCGCCATCCCGCCTCGCTCACCAAGATCATGACGCTGTATCTGCTGTTCGAGCGTCTCGACTCCGGCAAGATGAAGCTCGATACCGAGATGCCGGTGTCGCAGCACGCCGCTGATCAGGATCCGACCAAGCTGAACCTGCGCGCTGGCCAGACCATTCGCGTCGAGGACGCGATCAAGGGTCTCGTCACCCGCTCCGCCAACGACGCAGCCGTGGTGATCGCGGAAGCGATCGCCGGCGACGAAGACGACTTCGCCCAGATGATGACGCGCAAGGCGCGCTCGCTCGGCATGTCCAAGACGGTCTACCGCAACGCCAACGGCCTTCCCAACGACGAGCAGGTCACGACCGCACGCGACCAGGCGACGCTCGGCCGCGCCATCCAGGAGCGCTTCCCGCGCTACTATCGCTATTTCGCGACCTCGACGTTCAACTGGCGCGGACAGTCGATCCGCAACCACAATCACCTGCTCGGCAGCGTCGAGGGCGTGGACGGCATCAAGACCGGCTACACCCGCGCCTCCGGCTTCAATCTCGTGACCTCGATGCGCCGCGGCAACCGTCATCTGATCGGCGTGGTGCTGGGCGGCCGCAGCGGCGGCTCGCGCGATGCCATCATGCGCAACCTGCTCGCCGAGAATCTCGAGAAGGGCGCCACCACCCATACCGTTGCCGCGGTGACCGAGCGCAGCGGTGCTGACAACACCGAGGTCGCCGATGCGTCGGATACCCCGGCCCGCGCCGCTCCGCAGGTTCAGGCGGCGGCCGCCCCTGCTCCCGAGTCAGCCCCGTCGCGTCTCGCCTCGCGCCTGTCGGCGCTTGCCGCTGCGACCGCCGCGATGCCGCCGGCCCCAGCCAAGCCTGAAGTTCGGCCGACCGAGTCCAAGATCGAACCCGCGCCGCTCACCAATGGCGTAATCTCGAGCCAGCCGCTCTCGATCATCCCCGGTTCGTCCGAGCCGATGAAGCCGGTCCGGGTCAAGACCGTTCAGGTCAAGGCCGGCGCCGTGAAGGTCGCCTCCGCCGCGCCGGCTCAGGTTGCCCCGCAGGTTACCAACACGATTGCGTCCCGCTCCGACGTCGCGGAGACCTCCGGTGCCGTCGTCGCCCGCGCCGATCTCATCAACAAGCCCGAACTCGCAAGCCAGCCGGAAACGCCCAGGGCCGAGATCGCCCGCAGCGAAATGCCCCGTCAGCCGGCGGGCTTTGGCACCGGCAACGGCATCCTCGGCGTACTGCCGGCCGCGACCGCCGCCGCGCCCGCCCCTGCCACGGCCAAGCTTGCCTCCGCCGATCCGGCGCCACAGCCGATCCAGATGAGCGCCACCACCAAGCCGGTCGTCATGCACAGCGGCTGGATCGTTCAGGTCGGCGCGCTCGAGAGCGAGAACGAAGCCCAGCAGCGCATCGACGCCGCGCGCAGCTCGGCCCGCGGCCTGCTCAGCAAGGCCGATCCGTTCACCGAGCCTGTCGTCGCCAAGGACAACCGCAAGCTCTACCGCGCCCGCTTCGCCGGGCTCGAGCGAGACCAGGCCGAAGCCGTCTGCCGCGCCCTGAAGCGCGCCGACATCTCCTGCATCACCGTCCGCAACTGATCTTTCGCACCCCCCAATCAAAATGCCCGCGCCTTGCGCGGGCATTTTTGTTTTGGGCCGGCACCGATGCCAGTTCCGCGACAACCTCTCGTCAACAATTTACGGTTAAATTTTTACCCAAGGGATCGACCACGCCGACAATGGCGGGCATCGGGGCGACGGCAGACAGAGCAAGCGGAGCTTACACGGACGGGCGTTTGTAGCGTGGTGCCGGAGTTAGCCGTTATGCGTACGAAGCAGAGTATCCTTGGCCTCGTTCACACGGGCAGCGAGATACGTCGAGCCCCCCTGGTCGGGATGCAGTTTCTTCATCAGGGACTTGTGAGCCCGACTAATGTCGTCGCGCCCCGCCCCCGGCTGCAGGCCAAGGATCTGATAGGCTTCCTCCGCCGTCATTTTGCCGCTCGACACCGTGCGGCGCTGCCCCCCTGCCGCGTCGCCCTGCGCGTTCTGACGCCAAGCGGGAAACCGGCGGTCCAGATAGCTTTCAAGTAAGGCAACGCTCTCGGCGTCGAAGGCCGGGACCATTGCCAGCAGGCCCGCGAGATCGAACTCTTCGAGATCACGCCCGGCATGAGGCCCGGCGACGATCTGGCCTGAGAGCTGACCGGAATCGTGGTCGAGCCGCATGTCCAGGAATGGCGAGCGCACGCGCGAGGTCTGGCCGGTCGGACGCGTTGCGCCGCCGCCGAACAGCCCGCCAATATTGCCGAAGCCGGCGTTCGCCAAGGGCGTCCAGCCCAGCAGCCCGGCACCGAAAATCCCGAGCGGAATTGCCACCGCCAGTTCGCCCCGCAGCCCCGTGAAGGCCGCGACCGCCAGCGCCAGCACGCCGCCGCCGAACTTGATGGTGCGCGCCAGCACCGCCGGATTGGCGGACCGGAACATCTGGAGCAGCAGATAAAGCGTGATAACAGCGACAGCGCCGGCGATCAGGGTCATGGCCGGAATATAGTCGCCCTTACGGCAAAATGCATGGCATCCGCCTCCGACGCGATCCGCTACCTCATCTGGCCGATCAGCTTCGCCGCGCCGCTCGCGCTCTTCGCCAATTTCAGCAGCGCCTCGCGACCGCCGGCAGCATAGGCTGCAGCGGCGCGGAGCAGTTCGCGCAACTGCGCTGCGGCACCGGGATCGAACCGGCACCAGGCCCCGCCGGTCAGCCGCGCGATCTCGCGAAACGCCTGCTCGGCCGCGGCGTCGTGGCCCTCCTGAAACAGGAATACGGGCACCTTGAGCATGCCGAGCTCGCCCGCCTTGGCGCAGAGCTCGTCGACCTTCTCCTCCATTGCGTCGCCGACGAACACCACGGCACGCACGCCGGAGGTGACCGCCTCGCGCCGCGCCTCGCTCAGCACCTTGCCGATCTGGGTATCACCGCCGCGGCAATCGATCTTGCTCATCAGCGTCGCAAGCCTGGCGCTGTCGGAGATCCAGCCCGAGGCGCGGCACTCGTTGAGACCGCGATAGTAGACCAGGCGGATGTCGAGACTGCCGAGCGCGGCCGTCTCGCGGAACATGTCGGCCTGGAGTGCGCAGGCCATGTCCCAGGTCGGCTGCCGGCTCATCGTCGCATCGAGCGCGAAGATCAGCCGCCCCCTGGCGCCGGGTGCATGCGGCGACAGCGCCTGCGCCTTGGCGACGAAGGCGGCGATATCTTCCGCGGTCGAGGTCCTTGCCTGCGGCAGCGCGCCCTCTTGCTGCGCCGGGACGGCACCGCGGCCGCGCGGTTTGATGGAGTCGCCCGACATTCCTGCTTTGACCTTCCGTGAGCGACTAATGTGGTCAGCGCGCCCGGCCCGGTCAATGTGCAAAGCCTCCGCAGGCGGCAGCCGGCGGAGGCTTTAAGGATCGGAGATCGCTGCGAGCTGTCGCTAGCTCTTGGCTGGCGCCATCAAGGCGACCGGACCGGGCTCGAGAATCTTGGGAGGCGACGAGCGCGTATCGACCGGTGCCACGTCGCTGTCGGTGTCGCTCAGGAATTTATCAAGCATGCCCTGGATCGAGTTCTTGGCGGCATCCGGACCGGTGTCACGCATGTCGTTGTGCTGGAATTCAGTCTTCACGACCTGGATTCCGGCCTTTTCGCATTCCTCGTCGGTCGGGATCACGCCCGCATCGACCTTGAACTGCGGATCCGACGAACGGAACGAGAGGATCTTGAACTTGCCAGCGGTGACGAAAGGCACGCGCAGATTGTCGAGCGTAACGACCTTCTTGACCTCATCCGGATACTGCTTGGCGAAATACATCGTGATGTCGCCGCCCATGGAATGGCCGACCATCGTCACCTTCTCGTAGTCGGCGTTGGGCTGGACCTTCTTCATCTCCTGCATGGCGAGATGGATGTTGGCGACGCCGCGCAGGATCTGCGGCAAACGGCCGACATAGAGCTCGCCGGGCTTGGTCACCATCGGAGGATCGGTCGGCAGATCATGCTGCGGGCTGACGACGAGATAGCCGCGCGCGGCGAAAACGTTGGCGAGGAAACCGTATTCGGTGTTCTTGACCGTGTTGCCGTGATTGATCACGGCGACCGGCATCGTGATCATGCCGGCATTGGCCTGCATTTCCTTGTCGCGACGGATCGCGATATCGACAGGCACGGGACGGTTGTCGCGCGAGGCGTCGTAGAAGGTGATCGTCTCGTGCCTGATCGCCCACTTGCTCGCCGTGAAATAGGCGATGCCGCAGAGGGCACTGACCGAAACCAGAACGGCAATTCCACGCTTCATTTTCGTCCTCAGCCTCAGGCGCTTCGGCCTGAATCCCTGTTGAAAATCGTGTTCTCTAGGGCTCTTCGGCCCCTGGTCGCCTATTCGCTAATATATGTCACAGCCGCGTGACAGGAAGGCCAAATATTGTGAACTGGCAGCCCTTTCATTGTGCGTCGCACACGTTTCTTGGGCACCCCGTTCTCATACGGCTACGTCAGGGTGCAGGTCACCATCGGACGCAACCAATCTCGATCGGGTTCAATTTCGCGGTAAACGTGGGATGAAAACGGCCGAGCGCAGCCGCAGTTCCCGGGGAAACCGGCTGCGTCGATCGACCTGAAGTAGCGGCATACCGCCACTCAGGCGCCGAGGATGTCGTGGACCTCGAGCGGCTTGTCGACCTGGCTGAACCATTCGGCGCGATTTGCCGCACGGCGGCGGCCACGCTCGTCGAGCGGCAGCTTGAGCTGGCGGAGCAGGCTCGTCACTTCCTCCCGCGCGGTGAGATGGCCGAGATTGGGCCGCATGCCCAGCGTGGCCTCGTCGATCTCGTCGAGCGCGGTGAGCCCACGCGGGAAGAACTCGCGATAGACGACGCGCTCGGCGAAGCCGTCGACGTAGCGGAAGCCGAGCCGCAGCGACAGATCCTTCAGGCCGTCGGCGACCAGCTGCTTGTTGCGCGAGCCCAGCATCGACAGGCGGTTGCGCACCACGATCCAGTCGGTCGAGGAGCCGTCGAGCTGGCGGCGCTTGCGTCTGACATCCCGCACCATCTCGGCATAGTGGCTCTCGCCGGTCACCGCGTAGTTGGCGGGATCGACGGTGCCGAGCACGTCGAAATCGAGGAAGCTGTCGTTGATCGGCGTGACCAGCGTGTCCGCCATCGAATGCGCCAGGCGCATCAGATAGCTGTCGGTACCAGGTGTATCGATGACGATGAAATCGAAACTGGCCTCGACCGCCGAGACCGCGTCCATGAACTGGAGGAACTCGGAATTCTCGTTCTCGGCGACCTGCATGGTCTCGCCGAGCTTGATGCAGCGATGCGTGGGCAGCTCGAGGCCGAGGCCCGTGCGGCGCGCCCATGCAGCCCGATTGTTGATGTAGTGGGTGAAACTCTGTTGACGGCAGTCGAGATCGATGGTGGCGACGCGCTGGCCGGCTTTCAGAAGCGCGACCGCTATGTGCAGGGCGGTCGTCGACTTGCCGGAGCCGCCTTTCTCGTTGCCGAGCACGACCACATGCGCCGCGCCGGATTGGCCTTGGCTAGCCTGCACAAGCATGGCGATCCTCAACACCCCTATGGAATATCTTCGAGACGACCGCGTCGGCGGTCAAGTGAAATGCGTGACAGGACAAGCAATTCGCAGTGCGCCGTGCCCCATCATGAATCGCGGCGCGGTCTTTCGTCTGTGATCCAACCCACAATGTCGCGACATCCCGCGCGGCTTCACAGGGAATGCTGTGCCGCATCCGGATGCATGGCGTCCACGACCGCCGCTTGTTAAGGTTAGCCGCCGGGGCCGGGATGCGCCCGCTCCGATTCCCAACCAAGTCGAGTCCTGATGTCACCGAGCCCCTTGATCGCCCGCACGGTCCCCACCCTGCGACGCGCCGTCGACAATCTTCGCAAGCGAAAGGCCACGATCGCGCTGGTCCCGACCATGGGGGCGCTCCATGACGGGCATGTGTCGCTGGTGCGCCTCGCCAGGCGGCGCGCCAGCCGCGTCGTGGTGTCGATCTTCGTCAACCCGACCCAGTTCGCGCCGACCGAGGATTTCGGCGCCTATCCGCGCACCTGGAAATCCGATATCGCCAAGCTCGCGGCCGAGGATGTCGACATCGTCTGGCACCCCGGCGT
>Ga0209758_1004295_pt1 | contig 12016 bp, 10 predicted proteins | sample AraplaMF_Col_mMF_FD_184258 | JGI IMG/M metagenome (GOLD analysis project Ga0209758, IMG submission 184258) | Arabidopsis root microbial communities from the University of North Carolina, USA - plate scrape MF_Col_mMF (SPAdes) (version 2) | ecosystem: Host-associated > Plants > Roots > Endosphere... | reverse complement strand
CTCTTTCATAGCTTAATGGACTAAAGATAATCAAAAATCAGGTATCTCCGGATAGGAGGCTTTTACGGTATCTTCCACGCCATCCATGGGATAGATGTGTAAGGTATTGATCCGTTTCTTGAAGTCGCGGGCCGCTGTGCCGGATTGCTGAACGATGCGATCCCAGCCCTTTGTGAAGAGGGCATGGCCTTCTCCCAGGTCCAGCACCGTAAAATAGTTGTTATGAATATACTCTTTCAGGGGGAGGGAGAAGAGGTCGTTAATGGCATTATGGCCAGACCAGCGGCCCATGACCTGGGCATACTGGCAGGCCATTACTGCGGTACGGCCATTGTCTACCGATACATTGGCGACGTCTCCGGAAACGATCACGTTGTTGTATCCGGGCAGTTTGAGATAGTTGTCAACCTTCAGCCGGTTCAGCTGGTCTTTTTCTCCCGCAAAGAATTGTGTGAGCGAACTGGCCATCATCCCTATCGTCCATATTACCGTGCGGGTAGGAATGGTGTTGCCGTTGTTCAATATGATGCGGGTGGGCGCTATGGCTTTTATTTCAGCGCCCGTGATCACTTCAATGTTCTTTGCTGCACATACTTTGCTGATGTACTGCTGCCCTTCGGGTGGGTAGCAGCTGCCCAGTTTTTCGTCCCGGTCAATAAGCACTACCCTGAAATGCGTTCTTTTACCGCCGTGGCGGGCCTGTATGGCCCTGGCTTTGTCTTCGATGCTGGTAGCGGTTTCCAGGCCTGTAAGGCCAGCTCCGGCTACTACAAAGGTGGCGGAACCTTCTCCCCTGAAATTGTGTTTTGACAGTTTGGCCAGGTGCTCTTCCAGTTTTTGGGCATTGTCGAAGGTGTCTATATTGTGTGTGTATTGGATACCTGGCAGGTTGATGTCTTTCAGAGCGCCGCCGGTGGCCAGGATCAGGTAATCATAATGCAGGCTTCTTAATCCTCCGGTGGTGAGTACTACTACTTCATTTTTTTCCGGGTTGATGAACTTTGCGGTGCCTGTTACCTGGCGGATACCAAGGGGCTGCAGGTATTTGGCCAGTTGGATCTGCAGGCCATCGAGAGATACTTCATATAAACGGGGGCGGATGGTAAAATAGTTATCGGCGTTAACAAGCGTGATCTCCACCTCATCTGCTTTTCCAATCTCACGGCTTTGGCGGATGGCGCTGATCGCGCTCCAGAATCCTGCAAAGCCGCCGCCGATGATCAATAGTTGCTTCTTCATGATTTGCTGATTTTCGTCAGTCGGGAGCGAGCACTCCCTTGCAACCATGCGCGCGAACCAGTGCTGCCACTGGTTCGGCGATGGCTGTGCTGCTTTGATGTCAAGATGTTGGAATATGAACAGGAATTGATTCATCTTACTCATCAGTTGACGTTGGGGTGTATGCTCATCCGAACATTCCAACTTTGTAAGTACCAGCTACCTGGGGAAATGACAGGTTGAGACGGTTCCAGGTATTGATAGTAGTAACGGCTACGGTCAGGTCTACCAGCTCTTCTTCAGAGAACTGCGCCCTGGCAATGCTGTAAACATCGTCGGGAATATGGCATTTGGTAACGGCTTCTGCCCAGGTAAAGGCTGCCCTTTCACGGTCAGTATAGTAAGGCGTTTCCTGCCAGGCGCTCAGCCCATAAAGGCGTTGTTCTGTTTCGCCTTTGGCGCGGGCATCTTTTGAGTGCATATCGAGACAGTAAGCACAGCCATTGATCTGTGATACACGGAAAAATACCAGTTCGAGGACGTCTGCCACGGGAGATTTTTTCAGATAGCTGCCAAAGCTGAACAGCGGTTTCAGGGCGTTTTGTCCTTTTTCGAAAAGATTCAGTCTTGTTTCCATTTTTTCTGAGTTTTATTGATGTTATATGGTAATGACAACCGGGAATGAGGAATTGGACATGAAAGCAGAAAAAAATTTTCAGCGCGTAATGATGTCCTTATAATAAATTGATCGTCAATAAGAATTATAGTTGCTGTAGCATGGGTGTCATAGTTCAAATGGTACCGCGGACAGTGCAGGGGCCACTGGAAAATCAATTGGCACCTGTGTGATGGCATAGGCATAATTGGTGATGGTGCTGGCGCCTATCAGCACAATCATTTCCATCAACGCTGCCTTGGAATATCCTTCCCGGAAGAAGTCTGCTATTAATCCCGGGCCTGGCCAGCCTCTGTTGACTGCAATACTTTGAGCCAGCTTTACAAGGGCATCTATCCGGGAGCTCAGTGTGCTAAATCCGGAGCGAATCTCCATGATATCCAGTTCCGTGAGCCCCAGTTCTATGGCCAATTGTGTATGGGCGCTCAAGCTATAACGGCATCCGTTGACCTGGCTGACTACAAGGCTGACAGCCGTTTTTTCTTTTTCATTGAATACAGAAGGCATGCCTTCCAGGCACATCAGCGCAGGAAGCGCCCTGGCAGAATGTGCAAATACAGCATAAATATTAGGGACAAAACCAATGACTCTTTCCATATGTGCAAAGAGATTATCATTAGCTCCGGTTACATCACCGGAGCCGGGGATCGGAAATTTATTCATGGGAGCAATTTTTGAATACTATAATCCAGTATCTCTATGCTACTGATTCAAATGGTATGCCTGTTGAACTAGTGTATTGAGAATCAATAATAAGATGCTATATCGAAGGGTGTGCAGTTTTTTTATATTGCCGGTATTTCGTAAGTCCGCGGTAATTTTCACTGTATTTCGGGAATGTGTACAACAGCCTTGTATAATTTTGGGAGAATGTGGGTTTTTAGTAAGAGGAAGATAATTGTTTCAATATGAGAAAATTTATTATACTGTTTTTCATAATTATTTCCTCAATTTATGGATGTAGTATGTTTTCTGCTGGTAGCTTTCCTTACGCAGAAAGATACAAGTATAAGATTACAGAAGATTCTTTAATACATATCCTGGAATCACTGAAAGCAAACGATAGTTCCTTAGTGGTCCCCGAAGGATATAGGTTTGCCGATGGGCGTGGCGAATCTTCTACCTACTGATATTACATATATTTTTATAATAAAACCAGAGATGAAATCATCTTAACTTGGGTTAGAAAAGGCAGATATTTGGGATACACAAATCTTGCTTTTGTGGGAGTTAAGAAAAGGGAGGATGTAGGCAATTGGAAAAATATTAACAAAGATTTTAGTAGAGCTGAGAATAAGGCAAGGAAGAAGGAATTTAAGGCCTTAATATTAGATAAGATCCATCTGCCAATCGAGGAGGACTGAATCGAAGGAAACGCATTATTATTCATTCGGGTTGACGTTGGCGGGCTTTAATAGCAATGCTCTACGTGGGGCCAGTTACAAAGAAAACCGGATCAAATATAATGGGAAGGAGTTGCTGAACAAGGAGTTCGGAGATGGTAGCGGAAGATTCATGCACTTTAAATAGTTTTTATAGGGGGCAATTTGAAGTCAATGGTGAGCTGTTCGAATATTCCCCAATAGGAGACCGTTATTACTATATAGAGTTTGAAAAAGGAGATGCGTTTGAAATATTAGCCCAGCAGGTAGTCCTTTTAACAGAGAATAAAAATGCAAAATGAAAACAGTATTATTTTTATTAAGCTTGACATTTGCTTCCACCTTTACTACAGGTCAACAGCGTAAACAGGTTATTCCAGATACTGCAGTAAATCAACTAAAAATAAATGATTATAGAAGTACAGAAAGGATACTAGGGAAGGACGTTTGGCAAAACTTATATGAAAGCAAAGGGAATCTGCCAAGAATTGAGCTTATAAACAGCACTAAAACCGAATCTCTGCGCCTCATTTTTCACTATGGAGGCAGTAAAAATTCAGCAGATGAGTTTGAAATAGTGAAAATTGACAAATCTTATAAAATACCCACACAAGCGACAATTTTAAAGGTGGACACTTTTATTACCGGTAACAAAATAAGGGTAGGAATGAATAAAGACGAAGTAGTAAAGATATTAGGAAATGGTTACAAATTTAACGTTAAAGGAAAAACTGAAGAGCTCCTCTACACTTTAAATAATAAGTCGGGATTTGTAAAAAGATATAATCAGACCGAATATTACATCAGATGTTTTTTCAGGGATGGCGTTTTGGTAAAATATTCCTTCGGATTTACCGCTGTATAGACAATTAGAAGATGATAATTTTATTTCTGATTTTAATTGTAATTTTTCATCATGAAAAGCGGACAAGACAACTACACCATCCATGCCAACATCGAGAACCTCACCGCTCTCTGGAAACAGGCAAGCATCCCCTTTGATGGTTGTGTTGAAAAAGAAGCATTCAGCTATGCTGAAGTACAACATTCTGAGTGGCCCAACCGCATATGGTTTAATGAAGCTATTACGAAAGAGCTGATCGCAACAGCCGCCAAAAGCATTGCTGGCAAATCAACCGCATTTACACTCCCTTGCTGGGACATTTATAACAATAATGCTTTTGAGCTGCTGGATGTATTAGGATTTCAGAAGAGAACAGAGCAGGTTGGTATGTCTTTAAAACTAAAGGAACCTTTTCAACAAACAATCCATCTCGAACATAAACGGGTGACAGATGCTATTACAGCAAAGCTGTGGTCTGACTTGTTTAAGCAGGCTTTTGGATATTACATCCATGAAGAGATATTAATAAGAACTTTCAAAAATATTGAATATTACATCACTTATTACGAAGCTCAACCTATCGGTACCGCTATCCTGTATAACACGGGAAATATTTCCGGTATTCATTCAGTAGGCGTGATCCCGGAAATGCGCAGGAAAGGTTTTGCGGACGATATGATGGCCTTCATTCTCAACAGGGCTATTGCATCGCACGCTGCATATGCCACACTGCAGGCCTCCGCTATGGGCAAAGGCTTATACTTAAAACTGGGTTTTAAAGAAGAATTTATCATCAGGAGTTACTTCTTTAAGTACAACATAACGTAAAGAGGACACACTGCATTCATACTACACTTGATAAGTTTTATCTTTATTCCATTGTTTAACTCAAAATCTGTTACTATGATGCACCCTAAGAAAACCCACATCTATTCCACCGTTTTAGCATTGTTAGTTATTTTCTTCTCCGCTTGTTCTCAAAAGGACAAAGAATTAAAAGATACCACTCCGGCTGATAACACCGCCGAAATGACCAGCTATCTCGTTAGCCTGGGCTTTGATGCACAAAAGATAGTGTATGAGAAAGACAGGGTAGTAGTTGAAAGCGATATCATCATGACCATTCCTGAACTGAAAGCACGTGTTGAACAATGGAAGAAAGATGGCGCCACTGGTCCGCAAACAGAACAGCGGAGGAACACTTACATTGTAAGCAATACCTATAACACCAACGTAAGGTTTTACATTGAGTCTTCCGTACCTACTGCCTGGAGAACAGCCATACAGGGTGCTGTAAATAACTGGAATGCCGTGAATGGTACCCGCCTGGGCATGTCTATCATCACCAGTCCTTCCGGTGTTTATACAAGGATCTTCATGGGCTTTGAAAGCGCCAACTGGATAGCCAGGGCCTATCTGCCTACTTCCAACGGACGCCCCGGCGTTAGCGTTGAGATCAACTCTAATTTTAACAGCCTGCCCGCCAGCCAGAAACTGTTTGCCATTACACACGAGTTTGGCCACACCATCGGCTTCCATCACACCAACCAGACCAGCGGTACGCATATAGCAGGAACACCTACCGTTGATGCAAATTCTGTGATGAACTCATTTGTGCTTAACTGGGCCGGATTCACTGCCGGTGATGTGCTGGCAACACAAATTCTGTATCCCCAATAATAGTATAGCAAATAAAACAAAAGGGCGTCTCTGAAAAGAAACGCCCTTTTCTTTTGTGTCAATCAACCTTGCTTACCCTTTAAACAAGCGCTTTGTTGTTCTTACTCCCTCTACATCTATCTGTATAAAGTATAAACCATCTTTCAAAGCGGAAATGTTCACCGGCTCATCATACCGGATCGTTCTCGCGGGCATCACTATCTGGCCTGATGCATTGTAAATTGCTATTCTTGCCGCTTTCCCTCCGAATTTAAGACGGATATTACCCGTGGAAGGGTTCGGGTACAATACTACATGATCGTCTGTTGCAGGGGTTTCTTTTAACGAAACAGCGGTACGGGCATTAGCCGCTGCAGCAGCCGTTGCATACAGCTGGTTCTTCGGAATGATCTCTTTGGGCTGTGATGCGCTGGACCAGCGTAGCCGTGCATTGGCGCCGCCGTAATCTTCGAAGTACTCCACTTTAATATCATACAGCTGGCCTGCAGTGAGCGTAATAGTACCGGAGTATTCAATGTCCCAGTCGTTGATCCATTTGTCTATCACCAGCTGGTTGTTGATCCAGAGCCTTCTGCCGTTATCGCTGGTCATGTAGAAAGTGTATTCACCGGAGTAGCGGGGCTCTATTTTGCCTGTCCAGCGGATGGAATAATGGTCGTTGGTGATGCCGCCGCCGGGAGATCCTTCTCCCCAGTCAACATCAATATTGGGATCTATCCTGGTAAATTTCAGTGTGTCAAAATTCATCCCGTTATAGTACTCAGCATGGAGGCCATTGCCATTGCCAAGAGGAGGAAGGGCAGTAAGCAGCCATTGAGCAGAGGCCTGAGCGGTATCAGTACGTAGCACTACAGCTGCTTCAGGCGCAGTGCTTTCATCGCGGATGGAGAGCACTTTTCCGCTGAGCACAGACAGGAATTTATAGTTGCCATTACCAGCGGGCAATGCGATGAACTGCTGATTGGATGCTGCGGAGGCGGTCCACTGCCAGATGCGGGCATTTTCGGTAGTATCTGATTGCGCTACATCCAGTGATTTAGCGCTGTGATAAGCGGTGATGGTATAACGTCCTTCGCCCAGGTGTTTGAGGTTGAAGGTTTGATTGGCGGCATTGGTGCCGTGCCAGAGCTGTATGTTGATACCATCTCCCAGTCCGCCGAGGCCACCGCGTACATCGAGGAACAGGTTGCTGTTTACATTTTTTATTGTGTAGGTACCTGCAAGATTGGTAACACCATTGGCTAATACTTTAAGTGAGCTGGTTTTGTCATTCCAGGCAGGGAGGTAAAAGCTGTTTGCGCTTAGTACAACAGAATCGCCCTGGAAATTGTCATTCGCATAGAGGATCACTTTATAGCCTTCGGCAATTTTCAGGGAAGAGATCTCATTGTTGTTAATGCCTTTTTGCTGCAGGCCGGATAAAGTGTAATTGCCGATAGACAGCCCTGCAGAGAATCCGCCATAGTTGGGATGCTCATAGGCGCTAACGACGCCTGTAGTGGATGCAGGCCGGCTGTAGAGCTGTGCCCTCGGGATCACCTGCCGCATCTGAGAAGCGCTTTGCCATTCCAGGTGAACAAAGGCGTTACCGCTGCCCTCGGAGTATTTCAGCTCGATGTTGTATTTCTGTCCGGCAGCAAGCGTGATGGTACCGCTGCGGGTATGCGGGCCCTGCGTGTTAGGATCATTGATAATAGTCTGCCCGTTCACTTTCAGCACTACGCCATCATCCGCATGCACATAGAAAGTGTATTGTTCTGAATACAGGGGCTGTACCTGGCCAGACCATTTCACGGAGAAGTGATCAAGACCCAGCAGGGGCTTATTGGGAGAGCCGGCGCCCCAGTCAAAGTCTACTGTAGGATCTGTTTGCCGGTACTTAAAAACGTTGTGATGATAACCATCGTAGTACTCAGCTTTTAAGCCATTACCGGTGCCGACAGGTATATTTTTCAGGTTCTTCCTGATCAGCCATACAAATTCATCCGGCGCTACTACCCGTACACTGGGACCTAAGCGATTGATGCAATCTATTACATCGTTTACGCTTCTGGACCATACGTGTACGGATATTAAGCTGTATCCGTCTTCTGCATTAATATTGGTGGATGCCTGGTTCAGCTTCGCTGCCAGTGATTCCGGGGAGGATAAAGTGCCCCACAGTGTATACCTGCCACCTATAGAAGGCTTGTCTTTATACCAGTCTATCTTTCCCCTGCGGCCGGTGTAATTAGCGCCGTAGCTGTAATAGAACAGTGCATCGATGTTGTCCTGTTTCAGGTAAGCGCTGGGATCGTTATCACTGTCGTCTGCATCGATGATGTTGACAATGCGGAGGTCGGCCTGTTTCATATAGCGGTTCAGCAGCGTGTTGGCTGTATCCAGATCGGCGTCGGGATAGCGGCCGGGCAGGTAATAACCTCTACCGGAGGGACCGGCTATTAATACATTGCGGCCATCGGGTGTGGTAAGGCAATTGTCTACATATTTTTCGTACAGCACAGGAGCTAGCTCAGACAGAGAAGGGGAAATGGTCCAGCCCAGGTTTACACGGCCGCGGTTAGGATTGTTCCAGTTATTCATGTTGTCGAGAGAGCCGAGGAGCCATTGCACATTGTCACCGTCAGTGATCACAAAGCAGACGGTGTGCACGTTGGGCACTACCTCGAAAGGCTTTACAGGATCTTTCTGGCGGAAGACATCTTTGGTGGCAGGAATGTTGGTAAGGGCCGACATATTAGCTGCCCAGTCGGATGGGATGATCATGCCCGACTTCAACGAGAGCTGTTCTACGGTGCCGTATTCCTGCGGGCCCCAGCCAAAGAAGGTGGCGCCTTTGTTCATACGGTTGTACACGCTGGTGGCCAGGGAACCGGTGTGCGAGTCATCCCAGAACTGGAACGCTTTTGTGTAGGTGCTGTAGTCTGCCAGGAAACCAACACGGTCATCTGAGCTTTGCTGATAGGAAGCAATGCTGCGGCTGAAGGCAGTATCGTAATTGGCTAAGGCCCAGGTCTCGTTCTTGTCGCGCACATCCAGCAGGCGGGTAAGGCCGGCGTTGATAGCGCTCTGCTCAATGTCTGCAGGTATTGCTACTGCATTCATGATACCGGCCAGTGAAATGGCTACGTTGGTAGAATGGTCTTTGGCATTGCAGAGAATGTAGCCGGAGAGCCGGTTGGAGAAATGCGCCAGTAGCCCGGGAAAATTGGTGTAGTAAGTATCATCGATCGTTACACCAGCTTTTTCTACCAGTCCGCGGTGACCGGAAAGATCTCTGAGGATCTCTGGTTTAACGCGGGCGATCACACCCATCAGGGTTTGTAAGGCGACCTTTTCTGCGGGCGAATAATTTTCAGATGTAAGGTACAAACGGCCGGGCACAGCGGAGAAAGGATAAGGGCTTCCCTGCACGCGGGATGGTGTTCTTTGGGCCTGTACCAGCAAAGGGAAAAGAGCAATAAAGATTAGAAATGGTTTCATAAGGGGGAGTTTGAGGGTTTAAAGTACATTAGGTTAATACGTGGAGCGGTAGGGCAGCTGTAGAAACAAACAATGGGTCTCCAATCTACGTCATTGCGAGGAGCAGTGGCGATTGGAGCGTAGGGCGACGAAGCAATCTCCTAACACAATCTCCGCGAAGATCAAACTGGAAGATTGTGTTAGGAGATTGCTTCGGCCCGGCTCTTCACGGGGCTCTCTGGGCCTCGCAATGACGGGGGCTGAAGACCGTATTGCTTCTGCTATTCTGCAAATTTCTTCTCCAGCATTTTAATAAAGTAACCACCCACCACACTGCGTGCCTGGAAGCCTACCATCTTACCGTCCGGTGTTTCATGCCAGTCGCTCAGCGGCACCCTGGAAGGTGTTTCCATCGCATATTTGTATACGGGTTTTACCAGTGCATCAAAATCATTCCGGTTGTCTGCCAGCACGGAGGTCCATATGATCCAGTCAGATTTGGTGTAGGTACGGCGGCTGTCTAAAGGCAAACCGTATGTATTTTGTTTGGTGAGGTAATAGTTTACTTCTTTCTTATACACATCTGTAGGGAAGAGCTGCAGTCCGAGGAGCTTATCCCATACCAGGTTATATTTCTGGCTCCAGGTACCTTTGCCTTCAAAGGTGAGTGCATAGTGATCGCCGTCAGCGGCCAGCTGCATCCATTTTTGTACCATGCCTTTTGCCAGCTCATTGTATTTATCAGCAGTAGCCTGCTCGTTCAGCTGCTTCGCCATGGACGCATAGCAGCCCAGCGCTACGATCGCTTTTACGGAGAGGTTGGCGTTCCTGGCCAGGTGACCGGCAAAGTCGTCGGTACAGAGCTGGTTGGCAGGATCGAAACCGTCTTTTGCCAGGTATTCAGACCAGGTGGTGAGTGTTTTCCAATGTTTGCGTGCATATGCAGGATTGCCTTCTGCCTTTACGATGGCGGCAGCCAGGATGATCATGTTACCGCATTCTTCTACAGGCATATCTTCTCCGTAGGTTTGGCCGTTTGCGAGCGGATAAGTGCCCAGGTCGTGCGCGGCAAAGGGTTTGCTCCATTTACCGGATTCGCTGTAGTAGAAGATGCCGTTCAGCATGCCTTTTAACAGCTCAGGATTGTAGAGCAGGTATAGCGGCGCAGAAGGATAAGTAACATCTACGGTGTTGATAGAACCGTTACTGAAGTTCTCTTTAGAGAGGAACAGGGTTTCTCCCTGCGGGCTCTTTAAGAGCTTGTGTGCGGCGATGCTCTGGCGGTAAGCCAGTTCGCAGAGCCTTGCGTATTCTTCGCCACCGGCTTCTTTTGCGGTGGTATATAATTTTTCGTTGAAGGCAGTGCACTGTTGCAGTATGCTGTTATAGTCCTTAGCAGCTGCAGACAGCTGATCTTCGATTGTACCGCCTTTTTCTTTCCACCAGGCTTTCAGGTTCTCTTTGAAGTACTGTACACAGTACAGGTCGTCATATCCTACCAGGATCAGCTGTTCTTTGGCAGTAGTGCCTACTTTACCCATGGATACAATAGTGTTCAGCACCAGGTGTTTACCGGTGGAAGCAGCTGATGTAGCAGGCTGGAATACCTGTGTAAAGGGACGGGCAGGAGAAACGAACTGGCGCACGGTATTGGCAGCAGGAACAGCCACGTACATATATCCCCAGTCAATACGGATGTTATCGCCTTTTTTCTCTAACACTGGTTGAGCAGTGGTACCGGCTTTCAGTATAGAAAGCCCTTTTGCGGCGTATTGCTGCGCTTTCACTTCCTGTGCGGGCGTATTTACGGCAATGTCTGTAGACGCGCCAAAATACAGCTGTACGTCGTGCTGCGCGCCATCGTTCGCTGTTACGGCTACGTTCACATAAGATATGGGCCTTGATACCAGCTCCGGGTTATCCAGCAGCAGGGGAGAGGTGAAAGTAAGGTTCACATCTGTTTTACCGCAGGTGAGCTCATATATAGTTTGTGTAGCGTTGACAGTTACTTTATTCTGACGGGCCACTTCTACGGAAGGACCGGGAGCCGGTGCGGGTTCTTCTACAATGCCGGCATCCAGCCAGGCGCCACCGCCGGTGTTGGTCACATGTACGGCGAGCACGTTCTTGCCTTTCTTCAGGGCCTTGCGGATCTTTTCATCCAGCGCCAGGTATTTGAACTGGCCGGTGTGGCCTTTATAGCTGTAGAGTTCTTCTCCGTTGAGGAAAACTTCCACGTTATCATCGTGCTGCAGTTTCAGGAACAGCTTGTTAAAATTAGTTTGGTTAAGATTGAAGCTCCTCCTGGTCCAGAGGTCCCTGCTCAGCCATTGTGTTTTCACCATTCCGGCGTTATCGCCAAAGGGGGCTTGTCCTTTCTTCCACTGGCTGTCATTGAAAGCAGGATCTTTCCAGTTGTCTGTGGGTGCTGTTTCCGTGTAGGCGGCCTGGTAGTTTACCTCATCGGCGGCAGGTACTACTGTTTTGTAGTATAAGCCTTCATTTCCCAGGAAACGGTACAAGGTGCCGTCTACTTTCAGTATGCCGACGATAGAGTGATCGGCGCCGGTCCAGTGTTTAGTGGGTGTTGCCGTCAGCTCGTCGCTGGTAGACCAGATACTGAAATAGGGGTCATGTGTGATGAGTGGATAGGCAGGCGCCTGCCTTTGTGCATAGCTCCATTGACTGATAAATAATAAGATCGCAAAAACGCATTTTCTTCTCATGAACACTTATTTATAGTTTAAATTAATC
>Ga0209758_1004293_pt1 | contig 12018 bp, 12 predicted proteins | sample AraplaMF_Col_mMF_FD_184258 | JGI IMG/M metagenome (GOLD analysis project Ga0209758, IMG submission 184258) | Arabidopsis root microbial communities from the University of North Carolina, USA - plate scrape MF_Col_mMF (SPAdes) (version 2) | ecosystem: Host-associated > Plants > Roots > Endosphere... | reverse complement strand
TGCTTTCAGGATCGGGATTCGGCTTGGTGCGGTCGGTGGTCGGCACGTTGTGGTCGACGACCGCGAGCGTCTTCTCAGGCGCATGGACCTTGCGTCCCGTGGCGCGCAGGCCTTCGAATGCCTGCGGCGAGGTCACCTCGTGCACCAGGTGGCGGTCGATATAGAGCAGGCAGGTGCCGTCCTCGGCTTCGTGCACCAGATGGTCGTTCCAGATCTTGTCGTACAGGGTGGTCGGCTTGGACATGAGCGTCAGCTCCAAAGAATGTGTGAAGCGGATGTGCGCGAGTACGCGCGGGCAACAAATCGTCGGCGCAGCTCTCAGGCTGCGCGAATAAGCTCTGACGTTGCCGAGGTCGCGAAGCGTCCGAAAAATCGGCCAGGCAGCCGCGAGCGATCGTCGATGACGATGCGCCGGGGGCTCACGAAGCTGGTCAGATCTGGAAACATTCCAGGAATATATAGCAGGCCGGTTTGGAAGCGCGAGTGGTTTGACGCGCACGGCTGACGCAACAAAAAAGCGCGGGACCTGCCCGCGCTTTCGAAAAATCGCCTCGTGGCGAAGCTTACTCGTTGACGGCCTTGGCGTGCTCGCTCTTCTCCACGATGCGGGCCGACTTGCCGCGCAGGTTGCGGAGATAATAGAGCTTGGCACGACGCACCTTGCCGCGACGCACCACCTTGATCGAGTCGATCATCGGCGACATCACCGGGAACACGCGCTCGACGCCTTCACCGTAGGAGATCTTGCGGACGGTGAAGCTCTCGTTGAGGCCACCGCCCGAGCGGCCGATGCAAACGCCTTCATAGGCCTGCACGCGGGTGCGGTCGCCTTCGACGACCTTCACGTTGACGATCACGGTGTCGCCGGGACCGAATTCCGGAATGTCCTTGCTGGCGGAGAGCTTGTCGAATTGCTCTTTTTCAAGCTGTTGGATCAGGTTCATGGGTAAATCTCCATCGGCGCGCCCAGCCTTCGAAAACGGGGGCCGCGCGAAATTCGTTTATCCAGCCATTGCGGATGTGGGCGCTCCTATAAGGCAAGCCGGAGCGTTTGTCACCCGTCTGTCTTGTTTTTTGGCGTTTTTTGGCGTCCGGGCCGATTCGGGGCTTTGGGCGGGATTTGGGCCCATAAATCCGGCCGCCGGGCCGCCGTCAGGGCTTCGGATTGCGCCCGCCGCCAGGCAGCGACTTTGGCATGGTCGCCGGAGGTCAGGATCTCAGGGATCGGAACCCCCTCGAACAGCTGCGGGCGGGTGTATTGGGGGTATTCGAGCAGGCCGTCGGAAAAGCTCTCCTCGGTCCCCGAGGCTTCCTTGCCCATGACGCCCGGCAGTAGCCGGACGCAGGCGTCGACGAGCGCCATCGCGGCGATTTCGCCCCCCGATAGCACGTAATCCCCGATCGAGATCTCCTCCAGGCCGCGCCCGTCGATCACCCGCTGGTCGATCCCCTCGAATCGTCCGCAGACGATCAGGGGGCCGGGGCCTTGCGCGAGTTCCATGACGCGCGCCTGGGTCAATGGCCGACCGCGTGGGCTCATCAGCAATCTGGGCCGCTCGGGAGCGATATCAGCGGCATCGATGGCGGCCGCCAGAACGTCCGCCCGCAGCACCATGCCGGGGCCACCGCCCGCCGGAGTGTCGTCGACGCTGCGATGACGGTCCGTGGCTGAGGCCCGGATGTCCCGCGCTTCGATCTGCCAGATCCCGGTGGCGAGGGCCCGGCCGGCCAGGCTCACGCCGAGGGGCCCCGGAAACATCTCCGGAAACAGCGTCAGCACCGTCACGTGCCAGGGTGAGGGATTGCTCATTCGATCTCAGTTGCCTTCGCGGGGACGATCCGGGGAGAGATCGTCGTCCGCGTCCCTGTCGCCCTCGATCTCCTGCGGCAGCGCGATCACCACGCGGCCGCCCGCAATATCGACCTCAGGCACCACTGCGTTGGAGAACGGCAGCAGCATCGTCGCGCCCTTGAGGGGTGCGATCTCGATGATGTCGCCGGCGCCGAAATTATGGATCGCGAGCACGCGACCGAGCGCATCGCCGTCGGTGGTGACGGCGGCGAGCCCGATCAGATCGGCGTGGTAATATTCGTCCTCATCGGTGGCGGGCAGTTTTTCGCGCGCGACGTAGAGTTCGATGCCGTTGAGGCGCTCGGCCTCATCGCGGGTCGCGACGCCTTTGAAGGTCGCGACCAGATGATCCCGGGCTTCGCGGACTTGCGCCAGTTCGAACTGGCGCTTGCCGTCCTTGGAGAGGAGCGGACCGTAGCGCTTCACGGCAAAGGGATCTTCGGTGAAAGTCCACAGTTTGACCGCGCCGCGCACACCATGCGCAGCGCCGATCCGCGCGACGCAGATCAGCGCCGACATGGTCTCGCCTTAGCTCTTCGCAGCCGCTTCGGCCTGCGCCTTGCGCTCCTTGCGCGGCACGGCCTTCTCGGGGTTGTTGCGCGCTTCGCGCTTCTTGACGCCGGCGGCGTCGAGGAAGCGGGACACGCGGTCCGACGGCTGCGCGCCCTTGGCGAGCCAGGCCTTTACCTTGTCCATGTCGAGCTTCAGGCGGGTTTCGTTGTCCTTCGGCAGCAGCGGGTTGAAATAGCCGAGACGCTCGATGAAGCGGCCATCGCGCGGGAAGCGCGAGTCGGCGACGACGACGTGATAGACGGGACGCTTCTTGGTGCCTGCGCGGGCGAGGCGGATAACGACGGACATTCAGTTTCTCCTTGAAAGTGTGGTTTGCAAAGTACGTTTTGTTCGGTTGATTGGTATTCCGCGTCGCGCAAGACCGGTGCGATCCCTTGCGACGAATTCCTCATTTCTTCTTGCCCGGGAAACCGCCGAGACCCGGCAGCGTCGGCTTGCCGCTCAGCCCGGTCAGTCCGGGCAGGTTCGGCAGGCCGGTGCGAAGACCGGGCGGCAAATCCTTGGGCAGGCTGGGCAGACCCTGTCCGCCGCCGCCCATCTTTTCCTGAAGCGCTTTCATCTCTTCCGGAGACGGCATCTTCATGCCGCCGCCAAAGCCCATCGCCTGCGCGATACCGGCGAGCGGACCGCGCTTGCCCGAGCCCATCGCCTTCATCACGTCGGCCATGTTCCGGTGCATCTTCAGCAGCTTGTTGACGTGCTCGACGCTCTGGCCCGAGCCTGCTGCGATACGCTTCTTGCGGCTGGCCTTGAGCAGATCGGGATGACGGCGCTCGTCGCGCGTCATGGAATCGATGATGGCGACCTGGCGCTTCAGGATCTTGTCGTCGATGCCGGCGGCGGCGATCTGATTCTTCATCTTGGAGATGCCGGGCATCATGCCCATCAACCCACTGATGCCGCCCATGTTGGCCATCTGCAGCAGCTGCTCGCGCATGTCATTGAGGTCGAACTGCCCCTTGCGCATGCGCTCGGCGGTACGCGCGGCCTTCTCGGCATCGATATTGGCGGCGGCCTTCTCGACCAGCGACACCACGTCGCCCATACCGAGGATACGGCCGGCGATACGATCAGGATGGAAGTCTTCCAGCGCATCGGTCTTTTCGCCGGTACCGATCAGCTTGATCGGCTTGCCGGTGACCGCGCGCATCGACAGCGCGGCGCCCCCGCGGCCGTCGCCGTCGACGCGGGTCAGCACGATGCCGGTGAGGCCGACGCGCTGGTCGAACGAGCGCGCCAGATTCACGGCGTCCTGACCGGTGAGGCTGTCGGCGACCAGCAGCACTTCATGTGGATTGGCCGCGGCTTTGATCGCGGCCGCCTCCGCCATCATCTCTTCGTCGAGCGTGGTGCGGCCGGCAGTGTCGAGCAGCACGATGTCGTAGCCGCCGAGCTTGCCGGCTTCCAGCGCGCGCTTGGCAATCTGCGGCGGCTGCTGGCCCGCCACGATCGGCAGCGTCGGAATGTCGAGGTCGCGGCCCAGCACGGCCAGCTGCTCCATCGCCGCCGGGCGATAGACGTCGAGCGAGGCCATCAGCACCTTGCGCTTGTCGCGCTGGACGAGGCGGCGGGCGAGCTTGGCGGTGGTGGTCGTCTTGCCCGAGCCTTGCAGACCGACCATCATGATCGGCACCGGCGGCACGGAATTGACGTCGATGGTCTGGCCTTCCGCGCCGAGCGTGTTGATCAGCTCGTCATGGACGATCTTGACCACCATCTGGCCTGGGGTGACCGACTTGACGACGGTGGCGCCGATCGCCTGTTCGCGGACGCGTTCGGTGAAGCTGCGCACGACCTCGAGCGCAACGTCGGCCTCGAGCAGCGCGCGGCGCACCTCGCGCATCGCGGCGTCGACATCCTTTTCGGTCAGCGCACCGCGCCCCGTTAGACGATCGAGAATGCCGCCAAGCCGTTCCGACAGATTGTCGAACAATGAAGTTGTCCTTGTCCTGCTCGCCAGAATGGCGATCTTCCAAACACCTTTGCGCCCGAGGGCGCATCGCGCTGTCGGGCGTTGACCTCTGGCCTCCAGGGCCAGTCGGCGGGTCGAAAAGAAAGCCTTTCCGAGAAAGTAGCGGGGTTAAACGCCGCTCCCGGCCAAAAGTCAAGGAAAGTTAGGGTGCCGGGACGCCTTTACCGGGCTAAGATCCTGAAAACAGGAGGTTTCCGGTCACGGGTTCCTTTTTCGGTGACCCCGCCCATATAGCCGGTGATGTCTTACCTCACCAGCCTTGATGTCCCGCATGAAAACCTATGACGGTCCCGCCTCCGACCATTTCAATGGCCTGCACTTCTTTGATCCGGACGGCGCGCCGCCAAAATCGCTGCGCGAGGTGCTGCGCTGGCAATTTAGCGCGCGGGAACGGGCGAAATGGCCGGAATGGGCCCCCAGTCCTCATGCCGACATCCCGCCGGGGCGCGTCGAGGGCGACAAGGTTCGGCTCTCCTTCGTCGGCCATGCCAGTTGGCTGATCCAGGCCGGCGGCCTGAACATCCTGGTCGATCCCGTCTGGTCGATGCGGGTCTCGCCGGTGGCCTGGGCTGGGCCGAAGCGGCACAACGACCCCGGCATCGCCTTCGAGAACCTGCCTGACATCGACGTCGTGCTGGTGTCGCACGGCCACTACGATCACCTGGATATCGCGACGCTGTCGCGGCTCGCCAAGAACTTCGCCCCGCGTGTGGTGACGCCGCTCGGCAATGACGTGACGATGCGCCGGGCTGACTCCACCATCAAGGCGGAAGCATTCGACTGGCACGATCGGATCGAACTCGGCGGCGGCATTGCGGTGCATCTGGTCCCGACGCGGCACTGGACGGCGCGCAGCCTGTTCGACCGCAACAAGGCGCTGTGGGCGAGCTTCGTGTTGGAGACACCTGCGGGGAAGATCTACGTCGTCTGCGATTCCGGCTATGGCGACGGCACGCATTTTCGTCGTGTCGCCGAGCGGCACGGAGCTTTGCGTCTGGCAATCCTGCCGATCGGCGCTTACGAGCCGCGCTGGTTCATGCGCGACCAGCACATGAATCCGGAAGATGCGGTGAAGGCGCTCGCCGATTGCGGCGCAGAGCGGGCGCTAGGCCATCATCACGGCACGTTTCAGCTGACGGATGAAGCCATCGATGCGCCGGCCAAGGCGCTGGTGGAAGCACTTGACGCGGCGAAGATTCCGCAGGCGCGGTTCGTGGCGATGAAACCGGGGCAAGTGGTGGAGATTTAATCTCCGCCGTTCCAACACATACAGCTCGTCGTCGCGGGGCGCGACGAAGTCGCGAGCCCGGGATCCATAGCCAAAGGGAGGAGTTTGACGAAGGCTCGGAGTTACCTGCGTCGAATCATAACCACTCCCTGTGGTTATGGGTCCCCGCCTGCGCGGGGACGACAGCTATGCTTGGAGCGGGCAGTGCTCCTCTCAAGACCTATTGCTCTTTCGCCTTGATCGCCCAGCTCACATTCACCGTCACCGCCAGCGTCTCCTCACCCGGTGCGACGGCCGCGGGCGCGGCCATCGGGGCTGCGGCCATGCGGCCCTTGAACAGCGGCATCGGAGCGCCGCCCTCGGAGACGCTGAGTGGCGCACCCAACGTGACGCCGGTGGCTTTGGCGTAGATCTCGGCCTTGCGCCGCGCATCGGCCACCGCCTGCTCGCGGGCATCGTCGAGCAGTTTCGAGGCCTGCGTGACCTCGAACGAGATGTTGCCGATATCATTCGCGCCGGCGCTGACCAGCGTGTCGATGATGCTAGCGACCGTGGCCACATCGCGAATCTTCACCGTGACGCGGTTGGAGGCGCGAAAGCCGACCACGGGCGAGGCGCCGCTCGAGCGGTTCGGCGCATATTGCGGTTGCAATGACAGCCGCGATGTCTGGTAATCCTTTTCGGGGATGCCGGCGCCCTTCAGTGCCAGCAGCACCTTGCCCATCGCGGCGTTGTTGGTATCGGAGGCTTCCTTCGCCGACTTGGCGTCATTGGCGACGCCGGCATCGATCTGCGCGAGATCGGGCGCGGCCGAGACGGTTGCTTGGCCGCTTACGGTGATGGCGGACGGGAAATCATCGGCAAAGGCAGGCGATGCCAGCAGCGCGGCGGTGAAAAGGGCGGCGATTACGGCAGGCTTCTTCATCGGTCTCACTTCAACGGCACAAAAACATTGATCACGAGCTTGTCCTCGACGGTCTTCAAGGGATCGGTGAGGTACTCCTCGATGAACGTGTCCTTGGCTTCCAGCTTCTTGTCGTCGAGGTGATTGGTGATCGCCTCGTAGGTGTTGTCCATGTTGTCGTAAGAGCCGCGATGGACGAATTTCAGCGCCTTGCCCTCGGGCGACTTGCCGATGCTCATGTCCTTCGGCAGGTTCTTCGGGTCCTGCTCGATCGGGATCTCGGCGAGGAAGGTGAAGCCGGTGTCGTCGGTCGAGGTATAGACGATCATCGGGTTGCCAGATGGCTTGATGCCCTGCTTGTCGAGCAGCGCGTTCAGCGCCTTGAAGGCGTCAATCAGGGTGTCGAAGGCGGTGTCCCAATTGGCAGTGCCCTTGACCATCACGACCTTCTTGGCCTCGAGCGTGGTTTCCTGACCAAAGGGGTCGGCGGTCTGCACCGGGGCAGGGGTGGCGGCCGCTGCGGGCGGCGGCGCCGCCGGGCTCGGTGAGGCGCTGGCCGCAGGCGATGGTGCCGGCGAGGGCGTTGTTGCGGGCGCGGGCGATGCGCTTGCGGCCGGGGAGGGCGCGGCTGACGGGGCCGGCGAGGGGCTTGCCGAGGCTGACGGCGCCGGGCTCGGGCTCTGAGCCAGGGCGCCCGAAAAGCCCAGCGACAAGACCGCTGCCGGGATCAGCGCGGCCAGAGCAAGACGACGAAACCCAATCATTCTATTCTCCCCAAGGCCTTAACGACCAAGGCCCACATCCGGTCGCGCATCCCCGGTCGCGCGAACTGCGCCGTTCTAACACGCGAGTGCCAAATTCGTCCCATGACAGATGCGTCATGGCAGTTCATCTCGGCTGCCACAGCCAAATCACTGGCCAAGTCGGCAAGGATCGCCATATAAGGCAGGCGAAATTCGGGAATTTTCATGAGCGCGCTGGCCAACCACGCATTTGCCAAGATGAACGGCATCGGCAACGAGATCGTCGTTGTCGACATGCGCGATTCCGCCGGCCGCATCACGCCTGATGACGCCCGCGCCGTCGCCTCCGCGCATGGCGGCGTGCCCTATGACCAGCTCATGGTGCTGCAGAAGCCGCGGCTCGGCGGCACCGAAGCCTTCATCAGCATCTACAACAATGACGGCTCGGAAGCCGGTGCCTGTGGCAACGGCATGCGCTGCGTCGTGCGCCGGATCTTCGAAAAGAGCGGGCAGACCACCGCGACGTTCGAAACCGCCGCCGGCCTCCTCAATGCCTGGCAGGGTCCGGCGCCCGACCTCTACACCGTCGATATGGGCGCGCCGAAGTTCGGCTGGCAGGACATTCCGCTGGCGGAAGAGTTTCGGGACACCCGCTACATCGAATTGCAGATCGGGCCGATCGACAATCCGATCCTGCATTCGCCCTCCGTTGTCAGCATGGGCAATCCGCACGCGATCTTCTGGGTCGACGACGTCAATGCCTACGATCTCGAACGTTTCGGTCCGCTGCTGGAAAATCATCCGATCTTCCCGGAGCGCGCCAACATCACGCTGGCCCATATCGTCGATCGTGAGCACATCACCATGCGCACCTGGGAGCGCGGCGCCGGGCTGACCAGGGCCTGCGGGTCTGCTGCCTGCGCGACTGCGGTTGCGGCTGCGCGGCTGAAGCGCACCGAGCGCAAGGTCGAGATGACGCTGCCCGGCGGCAAGCTCGGTATCGAATGGCGCGAGCGCGACGATCACGTGTTGATGACGGGAACGGCGACCTTCGAATATGAAGGCAAGTTCGATCCGGCGCTGTTCGCGCCTGCAGGCTAATGGCCGTCGACGTCGTCACCTTCGGCTGCCGCCTCAACGCCTTCGAGGCCGAGGTGATCCGCAGCAAAGCGGAGGATGCGGGCCTCTCCGACACCATCGTCATCAACAGCTGCGCCGTTACCAACGAGGCCGTGGCACAGGCGCGGCAGTCGATCCGCAAATTGAAGCGCGAGCGACCGGAGGTGCGCATCGTCGTCACCGGCTGCGCGGCGCAGACGCAAAGCGCGATGTTCGCCGACATGATCGAGGTCGACCGCGTCGTCGGCAATGACGACAAGATGCGCGGCGATGCCTGGCGCGCGGCGCGCGATGCCTTCGATCTCGGCGCCGGCGAGAAGATCGCCGTCAGCGACATCATGGCTGTCCGGGAGATGGCGCCGCATCTCATCGACGGCTATGCGAGCGGCCTGCCGCGCGTGTTCGTGCAGGTGCAGAACGGCTGCGATCATCGCTGCACCTTCTGCATCATCCCGTTCGGCCGCGGCAATTCGCGCTCGGTGCCGATGGGCGCCGTGGTCGAGCAGGTTCGCACCCTGGTCGAACGTGGTCATGCCGAGATCGTGCTGACCGGCGTGGACCTGACCAGCTACGGCGCTGACCTGCCGGGCGCGCCCAAGCTCGGCATGCTGACCAAGCAGATCTTGCGGCATGTGCCGGAACTGAAGCGGCTGCGCATCTCCTCGATCGATTCGATCGAGGCGGACGCCGATCTGCTCGATGCCATTGCCGACGATATCAGGCTGATGCCGCATCTGCATCTGTCGCTGCAGTCAGGCGACGACATGATCCTGAAGCGCATGAAGCGGCGGCATTCGCGGCAGGATGCAATCGCGTTCTGCGATCAGGTCCGGCGCCTGCGTCCGGACATCGTGTTCGGCGCGGACATCATCGCCGGCTTCCCGACCGAGACCGAGGAGATGTTTTCGCGCTCGCTGGATCTGGTCGAGGAATGCGGCCTGACGTTCCTGCACGTCTTCCCTTATTCGCCGCGCCCCGGCACGCCGGCTGCGAGGATGCCGCAGGTTGCGGGCGGTGCGATCAAGGCGCGCGCGAAGCGGCTGCGTGCGGCTGGCGAGGTCGCGTTGCGGCAACGATTGAACGCAGAGATCGGTGCACAGCGCGAGGTGCTGATCGAGAGCGACGGTCAGGGGCGTACCGAGCATTATCTGCCGGTGGCGATTGCGGGCGAGCGCGTGGGGAGCGTTGTGCCGCGAAGGATAATTGGCAACGATGGCGAGCGGCTGACCACGTAACAGCTGCGTCCTTCCTTCTCCCCTTGTGGGAGAAGGTGGCGCGAAGCGCCGGATGAGGGGTTGCTTCCGCGTACTCAAACTGAGGTGTGGACTCGCGGAGAAATACCCCTCACCCGTCTCGCCGCCATGCGGCGAGCCAGCCTCTCCCACAAGGGGCCCACAAGGGGAGAGGGAAAGAACTACGAGGCGCGTACCTGCCAGAACCTGAGCGTGCGTCGTGCATTCTCAGCGGTCATGCGCGCAAAATTGCTTTGCGCTCTCTCGAGATCGGCCGGCTTCATCGCACCCGTCGCAAAACGGCTTTCCAGCACGGCCGCCGTCGTTTCCCAGCTGAGCTGCGCCGCCTTGCACGGCACCAGCAGGCCGTCTTCGCGCAGGCTTTGCATCAGCGGACGAATCACCTCGACGGTCGATCCGGACAGCGCGGCCAATGCGGCCACGGTTTCTTCGTAGCGCCGCTGCCTGGCGAAACCGAGCAGCGTTGCTTCGTTGAGCTGCCCCGTTGCCTTGAGACCTGCGATCGCCCGCTTGGCGCCCTCGAAGTCGCGTACGCCCGACATGTCGCGCTCGATGCCGACGGTCACTGCGGCGATCGCATTCTGGATTTCTTCGAACAGGTCAGGCGGGGCGCGTGACAACAGGCGGGTGCGAACGGCGTCGGTTGCCGAACGTAGCAATCGGCGGCGCAGATCCGACGGAAGGTCAACGCGGATGCCGACGCTTGCCGCGAGCTCGGGATCGCTCTCGGCCTGTCCAACGATGACGGTAAATCCCTTTGCGGACATGCGCGCGCCGGGGTTGGCGGCGAGGCGGCGGCTGACGCTGGGATAGCGGCGCGCCAGCAGCGCGTCGGTGACGATCTCCTTCAGCCACCAGCGACCGGCGACCGCAAGCAGATGCGGCTCGCCCTTGCTGGAGGCGATCTTCACCAGCTCGCCGTCGTCGAGGCGCGCGGATTCCTGCAGTACGGGACCGGCGATGCGAATTTCGTCGTTGTTGGCGAGACGGCGGATCACGGACGGCGGCGCCTGCGCGATCGGCGCGAGCTGGGCGCTGATCTCAGCCAGCGCAATGCGCGCAGCCATATCCGCGATGGCGCGCAGCTCGATGGTGCCGATCAGGCGCTCGAGCACGTCATCGAACAGGGCAATCTGTTCGTCGTTGAAGCTTCCGGCGGAGGAGAGAAACAGGTCGGTGACGCGCCGAGCGGTCTCCAGGCCCTTTTCCGGCGAGCCGGTCCGGATCGCGGACTCGACCTCGTCGATAACAGATAGCTCGGCCGTGGACATGACGCGTTGCTCGTCCTGAGCGGATGACGGAGGCTTGTTCTAAGCAACCGTTAGGATTAGCGACGAGCCCTGAACGTTTGGTAAACCATGGCTTGGAGAGCCCCTTATTCCCCGTTCCAGCCACAGGCGCGGAGCTTTTCGTGCATGTGGGGCGGGGCCGGCGCGACGACGCGGATCGGCTCCTTGTTCCGGGAGATCGGCACCACGATCTCGCGGGAATGCAGATGCAGCTTCGGCTCGCCGAAGCGCGGGCCATTGCCGTAAATATTATCGCCGAAGATCGGCCAGCCGGTCGCGGACGAATGCACCCGCAATTGATGGGTCCGCCCGGTCACCGGTTCCATGGCGAGCCAGGTAAAACCCTCACCCCGGCCCATCACTTTCCAGTTGGTGATCGCCTTCTGCCCTTCCGGGTCCGGCTTCTGCCACCAGCCGCGCTCGGCATTGAGCCGGCCGAGCGGCATGTCGATGGTGCCTTCGTCCTCGGCCGGTCCCCCCTCGACCACGGTCCAGTAGGTCTTGCCGATCTTGCCATGCTTGAAGAGGAGGCCGAGCGAGGCGGTGGCCTTGCGATGGCGGCCGAGCACGAGGCAGCCGGAGGTGTCCTTGTCCAGGCGGTGGGCCAGCACCGGCGGCCGCGGCAGGCCGAACCGGAGCGCGTCGAAGGAATCTTCCAGATTGGGCCCGCCCTTGGGGCCGCGATGCACCGGCAGACCGGCCGGCTTGTTGATGACCAGCATCAAGCCGTCGCGATGGAGCACGCGGCCTAAAATCTCATCTGCGGTCAATTCGGGAACATCGAGCAATTGCAAGACTTTCAGGGTCAAGACTTTCGTTTGGAGGCCGGAACGGCTAACACACCCCCGCCATGAACGATACCACGTCAAATCCCCCCAAGCTGAGCTGGTGGCGCCGCCTGTCCAACGGGCTGAAGCGGACCTCGTCCTCACTGGGGACCGCGGTCGCCGACCTCGTCACCAAGCGCAAGCTCGACCGCGCCATGCTCGACGACATCGAGGACGTGCTGCTGCGCGCCGACCTCGGCACATCAGTCGCGGTGCGGATCGCGGATGCGGTCGGCACGGGACGTTATGACAAGGCGA
>Ga0209758_1004289_pt1 | contig 12021 bp, 8 predicted proteins | sample AraplaMF_Col_mMF_FD_184258 | JGI IMG/M metagenome (GOLD analysis project Ga0209758, IMG submission 184258) | Arabidopsis root microbial communities from the University of North Carolina, USA - plate scrape MF_Col_mMF (SPAdes) (version 2) | ecosystem: Host-associated > Plants > Roots > Endosphere ... | reverse complement strand
CCATGGCGATTGCGCCGCCATTGACGTTGATCTGGTCGTGCTCGATGTCGAAGGCCTGCATGTAGCGCAGCACGACGGCGGCGAAGGCCTCATTCAGTTCAAAGAGGTCGATATCGGCAAGCGTCATGCCCGTGCGCTTCAGGAGCTTTTCGGTGACATCGACGGGGCCGGTGAGCATCAGGGCCGGGTCGGAGCCGATATTGGCGAAGGCCTTGATGCGTGCGCGGGGCTTCAGGCCCATGCTCTCGCCACCGGCTTTAGAGCCGAGCAGGACGGCAGCGGCGCCATCGACGATCCCTGAGGAATTGCCGGCATGGTGGACATAGTTGACGCGCTCGACTTCCGGATGGGCCTGGATGGCGACGGCTTCGAAGCCGCCCATTTCGCCGGGCATCTGGAAGGATGGGTTGAGGGAGGCGAGCGCCTGCATATCGGTGCCGGGACGCATGTGCTCGTCATGGGCAAGGATCGTCAGGCCATTCTGGTCCTTGACCGGGATGACGGAATTCTTGAACCAGCCATTGTTCCAGGCGTTTGCCGCCCGCTTCTGGCTTTCGACAGCATAGGCGTCGACGTCGTCACGCGAGAAACCGTATTTGGTGGCGATGAGATCGGCCGACACGCCCTGCGGCATGAAATAGGCCGGGAAGTTCACCGAGGGGTCCATGAACCAGGCGCCGCCGGACATGCCGAGGCCAACGCGGGACATGCTTTCGACGCCGCCGGCAATGACGATATCATCAGCGCCCTGCGCGATCTTGCCGGCGCCGAAGTTGACGGCGTCGAGACCGGAAGCGCAGAAACGTGAAATCTGCATGCCGGGCGCCCTGGTCGAATAACCGGCTTCGAAGGCAGCGGCCTTGGGGATGACGGCGCCGGCATCCATGACGGGGTCCACACAGCCCATGATGATGTCGTCGACTGTTTCCGTGTCGAGACCGTTGCGGTCACGGATCGCTTCCAGCGTCTTGGCCGCAAGGCGCACGGAGGGCACTTCGTGGAGCGAGCCATCCTTCTTGCCGCGGCCGCGGGGCGTGCGGACGTGATCGTAAATGAAAACCTCGGTCATTGTTTCATCTCCCTGGCGGCGCAAAGGCGCCGGTGAAATCGTCTTCCGGCAGGAAGGAGCCAGAGACGGCCGCGCTTGCGGCCCCCTCATCCGGCCCTTCCGGCCACCTTCTCCCCGTGGGGAGAAGGGGTAGTGATCAAAACGCTTCGGCGGCCAGTTCCATCATCGTGTCGGCACCGGTTTCGATGCGCATCTTGCGCAATGCGGTTTCGGGCATCACGCGCTCCATGAAGAATTTCGCCGTGGTGAGCTTGTTCTTCAGATAGTCTTCTCTGGCATCGCCGGCGGCAAGACGTTCGTTGGCGGCTTTGGCCATACGCGCCCACATATAGCCGAGAATGACAAGGCCGAAGAGGTGCATGTAATCGGTGGAGCCGGCACCGGCGTTGTCGGGCTTCGCCATCGCATTCTGCATGAACCACATGGTCGCGCCCTGCACGTCGTTCAAGCCCTTCTTCAGGTGCTTGGTGAAGAAGCCGAGCTCTCCGTCATTGCGGTTTTCCTCGCAGAAATCACCGATCTCCTTGAAGAGCGCCATGGCCGCGCGACCGCCATTCAGTGCCAATTTGCGGCCAACCAGATCGAGTGCCTGGATGCCGTTTGCGCCTTCATAGATCATGGCGATGCGGGCATCGCGCACATACTGGCTCATGCCATGCTCTTCGATATAGCCGTGGCCGCCGAAGACCTGCTGGGCCATGACGGCATGATCGAAGCCCCTGTCGGTCATCACGCCCTTGAGGATCGGGGTGACGAGGCCGAGAATGTCGTCGGCCGTCTGGCGTTCCTTCTCGTCGCTGGCGCGGTGGGCGATATCGGATTTCAGCGCGGTCCAGAGCAGGAAGGCGCGGCCAGCCTCGTTGAACGACCGGATGGTCATCAACGCGCGACGGATATCTGGGTGGACGATGATCGGATCGGCCTTCTTGTCCGGCGCCTTGACGCCCGACAGGGAGCGACCCTGGATACGATCGCGGGCATAGTTTGCGGCGTTCTGATAAGCGATCTCCGAAATGGCTATGCCCTGCAGGCCGACCATCAGACGGGCCTCGTTCATCATCACGAACATGGCGTTGAGCCCGCGGTTTGCCTCGCCGATAAGATAGCCGGTCGCCTCGTCATAGTTCATGACGCAGGTGGCGTTCGCGTGAATGCCCATCTTGTGTTCGATCGCGCCACAGGTAACGCCGTTGCGCACCCCGGTACCGCTATCGTCAGCGGCCAGAAACTTCGGCACGATGAAGAGCGAAATGCCCTTGGTGCCTTCGGGGGCGCCCTCGATACGGGCGAGCACGAGGTGGACGATATTGTCGGCCATGTCATGTTCACCGGCGGAGATGAAGATCTTCTGGCCCGAGATCCGATAGCTGCCGTCAGCCTGCGGTACAGCTCTGGTGCGCAACATGCCGAGATCTGTGCCGCAATGCGGCTCGGTGAGGTTCATCGTGCCGGTCCAGGCACCCTCGACCATCTTCGGCAAGTAGGTGCGCTTCTGCTCTTCGCTGCCGTGAACGAGGATGGCAGCAATCGCGCCCTGGGTCAGGCCCGGATACATCATCAGCGACATATTGGCGGCCGAGGTATATTCGCCGACCGCGACGTGCAGCGTATAGGGCAGGCCCTGGCCGCCGAATTCCTCCGGGACGGCGAGGCCGATCCAGCCACCTTCGCGATAGGTCTTATAGGCTTGCTTGAAACCCTTCGGTGTCGAAACCGTGCCATCCTCTTGACGCAGGCAACCCTGCTGATCGCCGGAATAGTTCAGAGGAAACATAACCTCCTCGGCCACTTTCGCCGCTTCGCCCAGAATAGCCTCCACCATGTCAGGCGTGGCATCGGCAAAACCCGGGAGATTGTTGTAGCGCTCGAGACCCAGCACGTCGTTCAGCACGAAGAGCGTGTCGTTCACCGGGGCCTTGTAGACTGGCATCGTTCGAATTCCTCCAATTCGGCAACCGGATCGCTCCGGCGTTGACACTCTCTTACAAAATATTGACGTTTGCGTAAACGTCAAATCCGGAGTGCGCGCGATTTTGTGAGGTGGCGTGGAGAGAGGTGAACCATGCACGCGCATTGTCACAGAATGGTAATAGTCCGTTGCTTCTCCGGCCAAGCGCGCTACACTCCATGCTGCGACCTTGGAAAAGCCTGGGAGGAGCTGTTCATGAAAAGAGCGTGGCCTGCGGAGTTCAATTCCATCTTCGATACGGCGGAACTTGTGACCATCGAGCCTGTGACTGTGGAACCGGTCAATGGCGAAAGAGTGGTTGCGCATGACGAGCCGCCGGCTCCGCGCAGGGCGCTGAGGGTGCGCATTCCCATGGAAACCTATGAACGCATCTGGCCGCTTGCCGAAATGCGTTTCCGGCCGGCCGAGGGGCCTTATGCCGGCAAGGCGGTGACGCTGATCGCCACCAATCCACACTATCATCCGTGGCACCCCGCCGATGGCGGCTGCGAAGAAAAAGTCGGCGACAGCGGGCGCCATTACAAGACTGACTATCTGGTCGTGCATTTCCTGCTCGACGACGTGCGTGAATCCGTCGCCGCCTGAGCGGGGATCTTGAAGCCAAACGGCTTGAAGACACGGTCTCTCCCGGACTAGGCTTGCGCCAGCAATGTCTATTTCGGGAGCCTTGCCTTGAGCGATTTCGATATTATCCGCCAGCGCGCCGAGCAGAGAAAAGGCGGCGCTGACGCGCTGAAGGCGATGCTGCCGGCCATTCCCGACCATGAGGCACTGCGCGCGCTGCCGGATGACCGCATCCTGTCGCAGATGACGAAGCGCGTCTTCTACAGCGGCTTCGTCCACAAGGTCATCGATAATAAATGGCCAGGCTTTGAAGCGGCTTTCGACGGTTTCGATCCTGCCGCCCTCAATATCGCTCCCGACGAATATTGGCATGACCTGACGAGCGATGACCGCGTCGTCAAGAACGGCGCGAAGATCATGTCGGTGCGCGCAAACGCCGCCTTCGTACGCGAGATGGCGAACGAGGCGGGCAGCGCCGGCACCTTTTTCGCAAACTGGCCACGTGAGGATCATATCGGCCTGCTCGACGTGCTTGCCAAACGCGGCAACCGGCTGGGCGGAGCCACCGGTCAATATTTCCTGCGCGGTATCGGTCGCGACGGCTTTATCATGACGTCCGACGTGATCGCCTGCCTGAGGGATGCGGGCGTGCCGCTCTCGGCATCCGGAACCGGCAAGAAGGATCAGCAACTGATCCAGCAGACTTTCAACCGCTGGGCCGAGGAGACGGGTCTGCCGCTCGCCCATCTCTCGCGCATCTGCGGGCTTTCGATCGACGCTCCCCAGGAATGAAATATTTCCGGCCGGCGGTTTTTTGACGGGCTGTGACTGCCTACCTCTCCGGAAGGTTCATCCGAAGGAGAAGATCATGGCCGAGTTTCCCTATCGCAGCGCGCTGATCGTCGGTGCCGGTTCCGGCATCAGCGGCTCGCTTGCCCGCAAGCTTGCAGAGCGCGGCGTCAAAGTGAGCCTTGCGGCGCGCAATATCGGCAAGCTCGGGCCTCTGCTCGATGAAACCGGGGCGAAGGCTTTTGCCACCGATGCTTCACAGCCCGCGGCGGTTTCTGCCCTCTTCGAGCGCGTCGATGCCGAAATCGGCGAGCCCGATGTCGTCATCTATAATGCCAGCGGCCGGGTGCGAGGGCCGATTGCCGAACTCGATCCCGCAGAGGTGCAGCAGGCGATCGCCACCAGTGCCTTTGGCGGCTTCCTCGTAACCCAGCAGGCGGCCAAACGCATGATCGCGAAAGGTCGCGGGGCTATCCTGCTGACGGGGGCGACGGCCAGCATCAAGGGCTATGCGCAATCGGCGCCATTTGCCATGGGAAAATTTGCGTTGCGGGGTTTGGCACAAAGTGCTGCCCGCGAACTTGGGCCGCGCGGGATCCATGTGGCGCATTTTATCATCGATGGCGCCGTGCGTTCTGCCATGAGGCCGGATAGCGAAGACAAACCCGACGGTACGCTTTCGCCTGATGCGATCGCACAGTCCTATATCGACGTGCTGCAGCAGCACCGCAGCGCCTGGTCGCAGGAAGTGGAGTTGCGGCCCTGGACGGAGAACTTCTGATCCAGACGGTCTCGATCGCGCATAGATGCTTTCCCGAAGGCGTCGAAACCGGTAGGATCGGTTTGGCTTCGAAAGCCTGGGAGGGAACGATGCTGCGTCTGGACCATGTGACGATCGATACCCGCGATGCGCCTGCCATGATCGCTTTTTTCGAAGACATTCTTGGCGTGAAGGAAGGCTATCGGCCACCCTTTCCCTCGCGCGGTCACTGGCTTTATCTCGACGACAAGCCGGTGATCCATCTGAGCCTGACGGAGCGGGCGGGCGATTTTCCGCCCGGTATCTTCAATCATGTGGCCTTCAGCCTCTTCGAATTCGAACCGGCACTCGCCCGTATCAAAGCGAGCGGCTATCGCCATGAATATCTCGACATTCCGGATACCGATCTCGGCCAAGTCTTCATCTATGGGCCAGAAGGCGTGAAGATCGAGTTGCAGTACAAGCGACCGATCTGAAGATTTGCGCGCGCCAAATTGGCACGAAGAGCGCAAAAGTTAAAAAATTCTCATCCGGGTTAACGAGTTCTTTACCACGTTTCGTGAAAGGTGCGCGGTGAGCATTGGCGATCTGCATTCCTTTTTTTTGTCTCGCGTTTCAGGAGTGCCGCCAAAATCTGTCCAGCTTGAGGAAAGTCTAATTGATTATTTCCTCATGGATGGCGCTCTCCGCTGCGTGCCCCGGTACGCTTCGGAAAAGGCAATGATCGGGCCCGGACCGGGCAATCGAAGCGAGCAAGAACATGAACGGATCGCGATCACATTCTTCCCGGCATTCCGACAGAACCTCGCTCGACGCGTTGAACCGCACGATCGAAGGGCTGGAAGCGCGGATCGAAGGCTTGATGGGCAGCGGACGCGAACAGCGACCCAGCAATCCGACGCCAGACCGCGATCTCTACGTCAGTTCCTATACGCCGCGCGCTGCCGACCCGCTGGCGGAAATCCGCCAGCGCCAGCGCGCGCTTGATGCTACCAGAGAGAACCGCGAACGCGCCTATACGCGCGAAGCGGCACCGGCCCTTCTGCGTGAACCGGCCCTTGCGCCTGCTCCGCAGCGCGCGCCGGCACCGCAGCCGGCCGCACCCGCCTTCCGCGCCTCCGGCGACACCATGACCGAAATCGCCCAGGCCCTCGTCAACCTGCGACAGGACCTGAAGCGCGACATTTCCGAAGGTGTCACGCGCGAGATGAATGCGCTGCGCACGGAACTGCGAGAGATCAAGGCGAGCGCGCAGGACAGGCATTTCGCCGACGACATCCGCGCCGACATGGGTCGCCTGTCGCAGAGCATCGCGCAGCTCACCAGCCGCTCGGCTGGTCCGGAGGCTACCGGCCTGCGCAACGAATTCGAAGAGCTGCGTTCGCTGATGGACGGGCTGGCGCGCGAGGATTCCATGCGCCACATGGAACAGCGCTGGGACAATGTGGAAAACCGCCTGGCAGAGCTCGACACGGCCGGGCTGCAGGAAGAGCTGGTGTCGCTCGCCTACCGGCTTGACGACATCAAGCGGCATCTTGGCGGCATGGGCGAAAGCCCGGCCGTGCACGCACTGGAAGACAAGCTCATCACCATCGCCTCTGCGGTCGAGCAGTTCGGCAACCTCATCCAGCCGCACGACCGGATCATGTCCGAGCAGTTCGCCGCCATGGATACGCGGCTCGACGAGATCAGCCGCGCGATCGCCGCCAGCGGACGCAGTGCTGCAGGCGGTGATCCGGCACTGATGCAGCGGTTGGAAAATCGCCTTTCCGCGCTTGGCGAGCAGATCGAGCTGATGGGCCGGGCCGCCATAAACCGTCCCAACCCGACCGACGAGATGGCCGGCCGGCTGGAAGCATTGACGGCGCGCGTCGAGGACCTTGCCAAGGCCGAGGCGACTTCGCGTCTCGACGAGCGGCTGGAGCACCTTTCCTACTTGCTCGAGCGCACGCAGAAGGCCGCCCCGCAACAGGACCTGACCGGCGCGCTTTCCGACATTTCCCGCAAGATCGATGCGCTGGAAAGCGGCTCGGTCAATGATGCGCTCGCCCAGAGGCTCGACTATCTCGCACGCCGCATCGACGAGATGGAAATCCGCCCCGTCCCGGCGCCTGTTATCGACGACAGCGCCTTTCAGCGTATCGAAGGGCGGCTTAGCGACATCGCCGCAAGGCTGGAGGAAAGCACCGCAGCTGCGCCGACCGACACGCGCGCGCTGAAGAACCTCGAGGAGCAGATTGCAAATCTCTCCGAGCTCCTGAATACGCCGCGCGAAAATGCGGAAGTATCCGCGGATCTCGACCGTCGCATGGGTGCAATCGAAGATTATATCGCGACGAACGACGAATATATCATCGAGGCGGCGCGGCAGGCAGCGGAAGCCGTGGTTGATGCCTATTCGCGCAACGGCGGAGCACAGGGCGCTGCACCCGCAGAGAGCGACATGTCGGCCCTCATCGCACTCGCCGAAGATCTGCGGAACCTCGAAGATTTGAGCCGCGACAGCGAGGAGCGCACGCACAAGACCTTCCAGGCCCTCCACGAGACGCTGCTGCATATTGCCGACCGGCTGGATACGATGGAGGAGCGGGTTCGCCCGGCCGCCCGGATGCCGGCGGCGGAAGTCGATTTCGACGTTGACCCCTACGCACTCGTCGATGCGGGCAGCGAGCCAGCCAGGGCGCCGGTGATACCGGCGCCGAAGGCCTCGCCTGTGCTGCGCACGGCCGATATCGCCGAAGAGACGGCAGTGCGTATGCCGGAAGCGGCTTTGGCCGACAGCACCAGCGCGATCGCCATCGAAGCGACGAGCCAGTCGGAAAAGCCTGTCGTTCCCGCCAAGGGTAGCCTGCTTGCAAGCCTTGGCCGCAAGCTGATGCCATCGCGCAAGACGGAGGCAAAGGCCGCTGCCGAGCGCACGGTCATCGATCCCGCACCGTCAATCGATCCCGTCGATGTCGTGCCGGCAGAGGCGGCGAACGAATTGCTCGAACCGGGCTCTGGCGCACCTGATGTCAAGAAGATCCTGGAGCGCGTGCGCGCCAGCCAGAATGCCCAGCGCGGCAAGCCGGCGACCGAAAACGATCGGGCCGACTATATTGCCGCTGCGCGCCGCGCCGCGCAGGCCGCCGCCATGGAGATCGACAGCAACGCAAAGCCCGCGACCCGCGCCGAGCGTCGTGCTGCGAAGCCTGAAAAAGCCGGCAAGGGTGGCGCCTTCTCGCGCTTTCGCCGGCCGATCCTGCTCGCGGTCGGGGCCGTGCTGCTGGCCATCATGGCTTTCCCGCTTGCCCGCACGTTGACCACGGGCGAAAAGGCCCCGCCCCCGGCTGAAGTCTCGGTTCTGACCGACGCGACCGAAACACCGCAGGCCAATATGGCAGCCCCGGCACCGGTTGCGCCGGAAGCAGCCGCGCCCGAAACCAGCGCTCCGGCGCCGATGATGACGCCGGAGGCAGCACCTTCCGAGGCGACCGCGCCCGCAGAGCCGCAGGCAGCGACACCCGATCACCTCACCGATGCCACGCCGCTTGACGGCGAAGGCGCAGAGGATTTCAGCCAGGCGCCCGCGCAGAATACGTCCGGCTTTGTTCCGAACGCTCCCGCGGCGCCGACGACGATACCTGCCGCTTCGATCATCGTTCCCGATACGATCCAACCGCAGCCGCTTGCCGATGCAGCGCGCAATGGCGACGCGCTGGCGCTCTTCGAGATCGGTGCGCGTTATACCGAAGGCCGCAATGGCCTTGCCGCCGACCAGAAGCAGGCCGCGAGCTGGTATCAGCTCTCGGCCGACAACGGCTTCGCACCGGCACAGTACCGTCTCGGCAGCATGTATGAGAAGGGCAATGGCGTCGACCGCGACGTGCAGAAGGCCAAGAGCCTCTACGAGCAGGCTGCGGGCCAGGGCAATGCCAGCGCCATGCACAATCTCGCAGTGCTCTATGCCTCAGGCGCTCTCGGCCAGCAGGATTATGCGACGGCCGCAACGTGGTTCCAGAAGGCTGCCGACCTCGGCATCACCGACAGCCAGTTCAACCTCGCCATCCTGTGCGCCCGCGGCAATGGCGTACCGGCGGATCTGGAAGAATCCTACAAGTGGTTTTCGATCGCCGCCAAGTCGGGCGACAAGGATGCTGCCCAGAAGCGTGACGAAGTCGCAAATGCCATGAAGCCGGACCAACTCGAGCGCGCCCGCGCCAAGGCCGAGCTCTGGAAGCCGCAGCCGCTCGACAACAAGGCGAACGGCATCGAGGTTCCCGATGCATGGGCAAGTGCTGCCGCACCGAAGACGGCCACCGTCGACATGAAGAAAGCGATCCGCAACATCCAGGCGATCCTCAACAATAACGGCTTCGACGCTGGCCCGGCGGATGGAGAAATGGGCGCCAAGACCGTGACTGCCATCAAGAACTTCCAGAAGTCGATCGGACAGGAGCCGACCGGCAAGGTCAACGACGATACGGTGAAGGCGCTTCTGGAACGCAACAAACCGGGCGCCAAGGCTATCTGAGATCGCCCGGCGGCACTCTGCCGCGGGGCTTTTCGCCTTTTCGAGCCACCTGTCACAAAACCTGAAAAAAGCCGGATTATGCGGGACATATCGAGACCCGCATCCGGCTGATCGCGCTTTTTTCCTTCGAAAGCCTCTGGCAACGATTTCACAGTAGGATGCGCCATTCGAACGGGGACGTGAGACAGGGCGCCGCGGCGGGCGCGGCGATAATCGGGGTCGGCTGTGACAATCTATCTGCCCATCGCAGAATTGTCGGTGAACATCTTCATCATTCTCGGCATGGGGGCCGCCGTTGGCTTCCTGTCGGGCATGTTCGGCGTTGGCGGCGGCTTTCTGATCACGCCTCTCCTGATCTTCTATAACATTCCGCCGGTCGTCGCCGTCGCAACCGGGGCCAACCAGGTGGTCGCTTCCTCGATCTCGGGGGCGATCACGCATTTCCGGCGCGGCACGCTGGATGTGAAGCTCGGATCGGTGCTGCTTGTCGGCGGTCTTTCGGGCGCGACTGTTGGTATCTGGATCTTCTCGCTGCTGCGCGCGATCGGTCAGCTCGACCTCTTCATCTCGCTGCTCTACGTCGTCTTCCTCGGTACAGTCGGCGGGCTGATGCTCTGGGAAAGCGTCAATGCCATGCGCCGGGCGGCCCGCAACGAGGCACCGGCGCCCCGCAAGCCCGGCCATCAGCACTGGGTTCACAAGCTGCCGCTCAAGGTGCGGTTCAAGAAATCGAAGATCTATCTGTCGGTTATTCCGATCGTGACGCTCGGCTTTGCGATCGGCATCCTGACCTCCGTCATGGGTGTCGGCGGCGGCTTCATCATGGTTCCGGCCATGATCTACCTGCTGCGCATCCCGACCAATGTCGTCGTCGGTACCTCACTCTTCCAGATCATCTTCGTGACCGCCTATACGACGATCGTGCAGGCGGCGACCAACTATTCCGTCGATATCGTGCTCGCCTTTTTCCTCATGCTCGCCGGGGTCATCGGTGCGCAATATGGCGTGCGTGTCGGCCAGCGGCTGCGCGGCGAGCAGTTGCGCGCGCTTCTCGGTCTGCTGGTTCTAGCCGTCGGCCTGCGCCTTGCCGTCGCGCTGATCGTAACACCGCAGGATATCTATTCGGTGGTCATGGGAGTAGGGAACTGATGTTTCGGCTCCTCCTGCTTCTTGTCCTTCTCATGCCTGTGACCGCGTCGGCGCAGATGATGCTGCCCGGACAGGGAACGACGCAGGCCGAGCGCGAATTGCTGGAAATCGGCACTTCGACCAGCGAGATCGCCATCACCTCGGATTTCCGCGGCGCGGACCTGACGATTTTCGGTGCAGTGACCAATACGGACGACCTGCTGCTCGCCATCGGCCAGTATGATGTCATCGTGGTTCTGGAAGGACCGCGCGAGGATGCCACCGTGCGCAAGAAGGAGCGGGTCTTCGGCATCTGGATCAACACCTCGTCGATGACCTTTGCCGACGTGCCGCATTCCTATTCAATGTCGAGTTCGCGTTCCATCGACGACATCACGACGCCGCTGGACCTCACGGGCGAAGGGATCGGCATCGACCATATTCCGCTGCGGCCGATCGATTTTGCCGGTAATTTCAACAGTCTCAACGAATTCCGCACCGCCTTCCGGCGCATACAGCAGGTGGGCGGGCTCTACGAGCGCGATCCGAGTGGCGTGCGCTTCGTCTCCTCCAACCTCTTCAAGGCAAGCCTGCGGCTGCCAGCCAACATTCCGAACGGCGTGCATACGGTGCGCGCCTATCTGTTCAAGAGCGGCAAGTTCGTGACGCAGAAATCGCAGCCGCTGCGCGTCATCAAGACGGGTATCGAGCAGACGATTACCGATGCTGCGCATGAGCAACCGATTTTCTACGGCTGTTTTGCGGTGCTGCTGGCCGTGCTGACGGGATGGGGCGCCAGCCTGATCTTCCGCAAGGATTGATCCGCGGATCACCGCCACCGGTCGATGAGTTTCAGATAGGTTTTCATCAAACATCCGACGGCCATCACGTAGCGGGCGGCAGAAGCGTGTCCCGATGCCCGCTGCCGCCGCCTTTCAAACTCTCCCAGTTTAACCGCTTGCATTTTGCTATCAGTTAGACTAGCTTCAAAACCAGTTGTTATTAGCAACTGGTTTTGAAGAGGACACAGTCCAAGGAGGATAAGATGAGGAAGTTAGTGGTATGGAACCTGATGACGCTGGATGGCTACTTCGAAGGGACGAAACCGTGGGACATCGAGTTCCACAATCTGGCCTGGGGGCCGGAGCTCGAAAAATATGCCGAGCAGTTCGGCGAGGAAGGCGACCTTCTGGTCTTCGGACGCAAGACCTATGAGGGCATGGCGGCCT
>Ga0209758_1004288_pt1 | contig 12026 bp, 6 predicted proteins | sample AraplaMF_Col_mMF_FD_184258 | JGI IMG/M metagenome (GOLD analysis project Ga0209758, IMG submission 184258) | Arabidopsis root microbial communities from the University of North Carolina, USA - plate scrape MF_Col_mMF (SPAdes) (version 2) | ecosystem: Host-associated > Plants > Roots > Endosphere ... | reverse complement strand
CCCGCCGACAAGGGCCGTACGAGATGTTCGATGTGCTCGCCCGGGGAGTGCTGCTCGTCCTCGCGGCGGTGGCAGCGCAGCATGAGCCCCATGGCCACGCCCGCGATGGTGGCGTGGACGCCGCTGTTGAGCATCAGGCCCCAGACGACCAGGGCGAGCGGCACGTACACATACCAGCCGCGCACCCCCTTGCGCAGCAGGATCCAGAACACCACGAGCCCGGCGACGGCACCGCCGAGCGCCGCGAAGTCCACTCGGTCGGTGAAGAAGACCGCGATGATCAGGATCGCGAACAGGTCGTCCACGACGGCGAGGGTGAGCAGGAAGGCGCGCAGTGCCGACGGCAGGGAGGTGCCGATCACCGCCAGGACCGCGAGGGCGAAGGCGATGTCGGTGGCCGTGGGCACCGCCCAGCCCGCGAAGGAGCCGCCGCCGGCGGCGGCTGTGAGGGCGTAGACGGCTGCGGGAGCGGCCATACCGCAGAGCGCGGCGACGACGGGGAGCACCGCGGCGCGGCGGTCCCGTAGATCGCCCGCGACCAGTTCGCGCTTGAGCTCGATCCCGGCGACGAAGAAGAAGACCGCGAGAAGGCCGTCGGCGGTCCAGTGCTGGACGGACAGCTGCAGCCCGAGGGCGGCGGGACCCACGCGGTAGTGACTGAGGGTTTCGTGGCTGTCGTGCAGTGGGGGCAGATTGGCCCACAGCAGTGCCATGACCGCCGCCAGCAGGAGCAGCACACCGCCGACGGTCTCGGTGCGCAGCGCGTTCGCGACGAAGGTTCGTTCGGGCAGGGGGAGGCGGCCGAAGAACGTGCGGGTGCGGGTGCTGGGCGCGGCCACGTCGATGGACCTCCGGGTCGGTACGAGTGCTTACGGCCGTCACATGCGGACGGCTTGCCGACCAGACTTCCCGGCACACCTTGAGCTGACCATTTTACCTGAGTATTACGATTGCGAATCGCGCGCTTCGGGCGGGAGCGGCCGAGGTGCCCGTGGGGCGGGTGCGGCGCGGACCGCGAAGGCCCCGGCCACGGGCCCACGGGATCAGGAAGAAAGCCCATGAAGAAGGGGCCCCGGCGCGCCGCCGGGGCCCCTTCGGACGCAGTGGGACTGCTCAGTCCTCGCTGGGCGCCGCGGGCAGCTTCGCCTGGATCAGGTCCATGACGGTGGAGTCGGTCAGCGTCGTGACGTCTCCGAGCTGACGGTTCTCGGCGACGTCACGCAGCAGCCGTCGCATGATCTTGCCGGACCGGGTCTTCGGCAGCTCGCCCACCGGAAGGATCCGCTTCGGCTTGGCGATCGGCCCGAGCGTCGCAGCGACGTGGTTGCGCAGCTCGGCGACCAGGTTCTCGTCCTCGGACGCCGTGCCCCGCAGGATCACGAAGGCCACGATCGCCTGACCCGTCGTCTCGTCCGCCGCTCCCACGACCGCCGCTTCCGCGACCGCCGGGTGGGACACCAGCGCGGACTCGACCTCCGTGGTCGAGATGTTGTGGCCGGAGACGAGCATCACGTCGTCGACGCGGCCGAGGAGCCAGATGTCCCCGTCGTCGTCCTTCTTCGCGCCGTCCCCGGCGAAGTACTTGCCCTCGAAGCGCGACCAGTACGTGTCGATGAACCGCTGGTCGTCACCCCAGATGGTGCGCAGCATCGACGGCCACGGCTCGGTGAGCACGAGGTAGCCACCGCCGCCGTTCGGCACCTCGTTCGCCTCGTCGTCGACCACGGTGGCGGCGATGCCCGGCAGCGTCCGCTGTGCGGACCCGGGCTTGGTCTCCGTGACACCCGGCAGCGGCGAGATCATCATCGCGCCGGTCTCGGTCTGCCACCAGGTGTCCACGATCGGCGTACGGTCGGCGCCGATGTGCTTGCGGTACCAGATCCACGCCTCGGGGTTGATCGGCTCACCGACGGAACCGAGCACGCGCAGGCTGCTCAGGTCGAACTTCGCGGGGATGTCGTCGCCCCACTTCATGAACGTCCGGATCGCCGTCGGCGCCGTGTACAGGATCGTGACCCCGTACTTCTGCACGATCTCCCAGAACCGGCCCTGGTGCGGGGTGTCGGGCGTGCCCTCGTACATGACCTGGGTCGCGCCGTTCGCCAGCGGCCCGTACACGATGTACGAGTGCCCGGTGACCCAGCCGACGTCGGCGGTGCACCAGTACACGTCGGTCTCGGGCTTGAGGTCGAAGACGGCGTGGTGCGTGTAGGACGCCTGGGTGAGGTAGCCGCCGGAGGTGTGCAGGATGCCCTTGGGCTTACCCGTCGTCCCGGACGTGTACAGGATGAACAGCGGGTGCTCGGCGTCGAACGCGTCGGGCGTGTGCTCCGCGGACTGCCGCTCGACGGTCTCGTGCCACCACACGTCGCGGCCCTCGGTCCAGGCGACCTCCTGGCCCGTGCGGCGCACGACGAGCACGTGCTCGACGTTGTCCACGCGCTCGATCGCGTCGTCGACTGCCGGCTTGAGCGCGGACGGCTTGCCGCGGCGGTAGCCGCCGTCGGAGGTGATGACGACCTTGGCGTCGGCGTCCTTGATGCGGGTGGCGAGGGCGTCGGCCGAGAAGCCGCCGAAGACGACGGAGTGCGCGGCTCCGATGCGGGCGCAGGCCAGCATCGCGACCGCGGTCTCGGGGATCATCGGCATGTAGACGGCGACCCGGTCGCCCTTCTGGACCCCCAGCTCCAGCAGGGCGTTCGCGGCCTTGGAGACCTCGTCCTTGAGCTCGGCGTAGGTGATGGCGCGGCTGTCGCCGGGCTCGCCCTCGAAGTGGATCGCGACGCGGTCGCCCTGGCCGGCCTCGACGTGCCGGTCGACGCAGTTGTACGCGACGTTGAGCTTGCCGTCCTTGAACCACTTGGCGAAGGGCGGGTTCGTCCAGTCGAGGGTCTCGGTGGGCTCCACGGCCCAGGTCAGCCGCCGGGCCTGCTCGGCCCAGAAGCCGAGCCTGTCAGCCTTGGCCTGTTCGTACGCCTCCGCCGTGACGTTGGCGCCCGCGGCCAGGTCGGCGGGGGGCGCGAACCTGCGCTCTTCCTTGAGCAGGTTGGAGAGGGAAGAACGCTCGTTGGGCTCGTTCACTGTCCCTTCTCCTCCCTCAGCAGGTTGGCCAGGCTTTCGTTGCTCACGACATCTCCCTTTCCCAGGGTGTCCGTTGTGTCCCGTGCCACAGCTCATCAGACCGGGGGCTCGGTGACAAGGGCCGACCGGAAATTGGTTTAGACCTGTTGCGGGCTGTCATCGACCAGGTCACCTGAGGTCACGTATGCCCCGCCGGCCTGGTTCATGCGGTGATGTTCGCACCTGTCGCCCGGGACGGAAGGCGGCGCATCGTGCAGTTCACCGGCGTACGACCCGTGCGGCGGGCGACGACGGTCCGGCGGCCGGGCGCCGTCGTCCGGTACGGACATGACGGTGCGGGGCCCGGACGGCCGGACCCCGCACCGCATGCTCCGTCACGCGCGGCTGCGCACCTCCCCGGCCGCCGCCACCTGCCCGAAGACGCCGCCCTCTTCGGACGGCTCGAGCAGATACGCCTGCGCCTCGCCGACGTGGAAGTACATCCCGTGCAGTTCGAGGGCGGTCTCAGCGAGCGCGCGGGCCACGGACTCGTGCTCCCGCAGGTGCTCCAACTGCTGCACCACGTTGGTCAGACACAGCTGCTCGATCGCGTCGGCGGGCTGTCGCCCGGCGATCCGGGGGAGTGGGCGCCCCGTGTCGGCCATCCGCTCCAGGCCGGGTCGCCCGTGTCGCAACCAGCGCCGCAGCGGGGTGTTCCCGCCGTTCGCCCCGGAACCGATCAGCGCCTGCATCGCGCCGCACCCTGAGTGCCCGCACACCGTGATGGAGCGCACCTTCAGCACGTCCACGGCGTACTCGATGGCGGCCCCCACCGAGTCGTCCCCGCTCTCCTCGCCGGGCAGGGGCACCAGGTTGCCGACATTGCGGACGACGAAGAGGTCGCCGGGTCCGCTGGAGGTGATCATCGATGTCACGAGCCGCGAGTCGGCGCAGGTCAGAAAGAGCTGCGAAGGCCGCTGGCCCTCGCGCGCCAGCCGGGCCAGCTCGCCGCGCACCAGCGGAGCAGTGTTCCGCTGGAAGGCGCTGATGCCGCGAGCGAGTTGTCCCCCGCTCGGTCCCGATCCGGCGTCCGGCTCACCCGGAACAGCCTCGGGCGCCGCTGCCGGCGGCTGCTCGCACTGGTGGTTGCGCCACGGTGTCCAGGGCCTGCACCGACAGGTGGACGTCTCCGTCGGTCCCCGGTTCCCGGTGCGCGCGGCGGCGTCCGGCGACGGCATCGTGATGGGCGTCCCCGCTCGGCCGGTCAGGGCGATCGTGCCGCCGCGCGCGCGGTGTGTGCGCTGCCAGTCCTGCAGCGTCTCGTACGCGGCGTGGTCCATGAACGACCCGTCGAGCTCCACGACGGCGTCCGCCCCTGCGGGCACCAGATGCAGGGCGCGGGTGAGCCGGGGCACCGCGAGGAACGTCAACTGGCCCCGGACGCGTACGAGATGAACCCCACTCCGCTCCTCGTGCGTGATACGGGTGCGGGCGAGTCGGTGCAGGGCGATCCCCACGGCGGCGGCGACCCCCAGCACCACGCCCTGCAGGACGCCCAGGAGGACGACGCCGAGCGTGGTGACGACGTAGACCAGGACCTCCCGGTGGCGGGTGACCGTGCGGATGTGGTGCAGGGACACCATCTGGATGCCCACGGCCATCACCAGGGCGGCGAGCGAGGCGAGAGGGATCAGCTCGAGCAGCGGGACCATCACCAGTGCGGCCGCCACCACCCAGACGCCGTGCAGCATCGTGGAGTTCCGGCTGATCGCGCCGGCCTGCACATTGGCCGAACTCCGGACGGCCACGCCCGCGAGCGGCAGCCCGCCCAGAGTCCCCGAGACGATGTTCGCGGCGCCCTGCCCGAGCAGCTCGCGGTCCAGGTCGGAACGGCCCATGTGGGGGTGGCGCCCGGCCGTCAGCTTGTCCACCGCGACCGCGCCGAGCAGCGACTGGACGCTGCACACCAGCGTGATGGTGAGGACGGCGGCGGCGATGCCGAGCACCTGACCCTCGGGCAGTCCGGCAAGCGCGTGGCTGCTCCAGGACGGCAGTTCGACCTTGGGCAGGGTGAGCCCGGCGAACGAGGCGGTCACGGTGGCCCCGGCGACGGCGACGAGCGCGGCGGGGATCCGGCGCAGGAGCTGTCCCGCACGTCCGGGAAGCCGCGGCCAGGCCAGCAGGAGGGTCAGGGTCAGCACGCTCATCGAGACCGCGGCCGGTTGCAGGCGGGCCAACTGGGCGGGCAGTGCGGTGAGATTGTCGAGGACGGCGCTCTGCGGGGTACCGCCGAGCACGATGTGCAGCTGCGCGACGGCGATGGTGACGCCGATGCCGGCGAGCATGCCGTGCACGATCGCGGGGCTGACGGCGAGCGCCGTACGTGCCACGCGCAGGCAGCCGAGGCCCAGTTGGGCGAGTCCGGCGAGGACCGTGATGGCGCATGTCGTACGCCATCCGTAGCGGTGGATGAGGTCGGCGGTGACCACGGTGAGGCCGGCGGCGGGCCCGCTGACCTGGAGCGGGGAGCCACCGAGCCGTCCGACGACGATGCCGCCGACGGCCGCGGCCACGAGGCCGGACTGCAGCGGGGCGCCGGTGGCGAGGGCGATTCCGAGGGACAGGGGGAGGGCGATCAGAAAGACCGCGATCGAGGCCGACAGGTCGGCACCCGCGATACGGAAACGGCGGGGTCGGGTCGGCGGGGGACTGTGGGGCTGGTGCACACGCTTCGTCCGAGTCGAGTCGGCGGCGCGGGCAGGGACGCAGGCGGGCATGGTTCCCGTCTCCTCCGGTGTGGCGCGGTCGCGGAACTGGTGGTCCCCGGCGGGGACCCGGGTCGGGCGCGGCCGTGGGTCACGGCGTACAGCGGCGGGATCTCAACACTCGGTAAATGAACCGTAATGCCAGGTAAAGGAAAACTCCTTCCATGGTCGAGCAAATAGATCATTACGTCACTCGGTGGGGTGAATGACTAATCTCATCGGCTTGTCATACAAATTTCGGCGGTGCCTCGTGTGACCTTGGCCGGGCTGCGCGCTTCGTCCGCACCTGATCGGCGTGGCCCCGGCTGAAGGAAGAAGGTGGGCCGAGATGACCGCCACCCGGAGGATCGCGGCGGGCGTCGCCCTGGCCGGGGCCGGCGCCGCGCTCGCCGGGTGCTCCTTCGGCGCACCCCGTGCCGGCGACGGCGCGCGAAGACTGCTCGGAGCCCATGCCCCGGGCAGTGCGGTCCGCCTGATCGGCGACGGCTCCACTTCCTACACCGGTGCCCAGCCCCATCTGCCGCGACCCGACCGGCTCGCGCCCGGCCACGCGCCCCCGCAGTTCGTGGTCTTCTCCTGGGACGGAGCGGGAGAGGACGACCGGAGGCTGTTCTCGTACTTCCGCAAGGTGGCCAAGGCCAACAACGCGACGATGACCTACTTCCTGAGTGGCGTGTACATGCTTCCACAGGACAAGCGCGCCCTGTACAGGCCGCCGGGACAGCCGCCGGGCCGTTCGGCGATCGGCTTCAACGACAGGAAGGGTGTCAAGGAGACCGCCGAGCAGCTGCGGCTGGCCTGGCTGGACGGCAATGAGATCGGCACACATTTCAACGGCCACTTCTGTCGCGGCAGGGGCGGTGTCGGTCAGTGGTCGGTGGAGAACTGGAGGAACGAGGTCACCCAGGCGAAGGCGTTCGTGAAGTCCTGGAAGACCAATTCCGGCCTGACGAAGGAGCCTCCGCTGCCCTTCGACTACGACAAGGAGCTCATCGGAGCCCGCACCCCGTGCCTGGAGGGGCGGCAGAACTTCGTGAGGGCCGCGCGGGAGCTGGGCTTCCGCTACGACTCCTCCGGTATCGGCAGGCAGCTCTGGCCCAGGAAGCAGGGCGGCCTGTGGGACCTGCCCATGCAGCTCGTGCCCGTCCCCGGGCACGACGTGGACCAGTTGGCCATGGACTACGACTTCATGACCGGTCAGTCCGGGACTCGCGGCCAGGACCCCGACAAGTTCGACGCGTGGGGGGATCAGCTGCGGGACGGTCTGCTGCAGGGCTTCGAGCGGGCGTACGGCGGAAATCGGGCGCCCCTGGTCATCGGCAACCACTTCGAGTCCTGGAACGGCAGCACCTATATGCGTGCCGTCCAGGAGGTGGTCGAACGCGTCTGCACCCGGCCCGAGGTGCGTTGTGTCTCCTTCCGCCGGCTCGTGGACTGGCTCGAGGCGCAGGACCCGCGGGTCCTGGAGAAGCTCCGCACACTCGGGGTCGGCCGGGCCCCGGCGGAGGGATGGGGGGCCTTCCTGGGTGCCTCCCCCGCCCCGGAGGCACCCGGCGGCACCCCGCGCTCCCCGTCGGTGCGACCGTAGGCGCCGGACGGACAGCGCTCACACGGCGGCCGCCAGGCCCTCGTTCAGGACGAACCCGGGGTCGATCTGCGCCGCCAGATCGGCCCCGGTGCGTTCGTTGCCCCAACTCGCCGCGTTCTTCAGGTGGAAGTGCACCATCTGCCGTGTGTAGCGCTGCCAGTCGCGCACCCCGTACATGGCGTCCGCGGCGGCCCGAAGCGTGTGCAGGGAACGGCGGTTGGCGTCCTCCAGCAGTTCGAACCGCGGTGGACGCCCCTTCTCCATGGAGCGCACCCAGTCCGACTGACCGACCGTCACCAGCAGGTCGTCGCCGACCTCGGTGCGGAGGAAGTCGATGTCGTCCTGGCCGTGCACCTTGTTTCCCACGACCTTCAGGGCGACCCCGAAGTCACGGGCGTACTCCTTGTACTGGCGGTAGACGGAGACCCCCTTCCGGGTCGGCTCGGCGACGAGAAACGTCATGTCGAAGCGGGTGAACATCCCGGAGGCGAAGGAGTCCGACCCCGCCGTCATGTCGACCACCACGTACTCGTCCCGGCCGTCCACCAGATGGTTGAGGCAGAGTTCCACCGCTCCCGTCTTGGAGTGGTAGCAGGCGACCCCCAGGTCGGCGTCCGTGAACGGTCCGGTGACCATCAGGCGGACGGCGCCGCCGCCGAGCTCCACCGGGCGCGCGCAGGCGTCGTACACCGGGTTGTCCTCCCGCACCCGCAGCAGCCGTGAGCCCTCGCCGGGCGGAGTCGTCTTGATCATCGTGTCGGCGGAGGCGATCCGGGGATTGCGGCCGCGCAGATAGTCCTTGATCAACCGCAGCCGGTCGCCCATGGCCGGCAGCGCGGCGGCCTCATCCTCCTCGAGTCCGAGCGCGGCGCCCAGGTGCTGATTGATGTCGGCGTCGACGGCGACGACGGTCGCCCCCGCGGCGGCGAGATGGCGGATGAAGAGGGAGGACAGGGTCGTCTTGCCGCTGCCGCCCTTCCCGACGAAAGCAATTTTCATGTTCACCAACAGTAATCGCATGATTGCTGTAAGTGGCGTCACTCTATGAAGAAGACCACTCCATCGAAGGAGGGGGCGCGGAGGTGCGTAGTGTCGTACTCATGAGTACGACAGGTGCGACCGCCGATCCGCTAGCGGCCCTGGGGACACTGCCCGGGGTGGCCGAGTCCGTGGAATCCGTGCGCAAGGCCGTGGACCGGGTCTATGGACACCGGGTCATGCGGCGCCGCAGCAACGAGGTCACCTCCGAGGCGGCGCTGCGCGGAGCGCGTGGCTCGGCGGCCCTGTCCGGGGCCGACTGGGCTCTGGAAGAGGTGCGCAGGCGCACCGACTTCAGCGGCGACGACGGCGCCCGCACCGTCGGTGCGGCCCTGCGGCTGACCGCGGAGGCGGGGCAACTGCTCTCCATCTGGCGGCAGTCGCCGCTGCGGGTCCTGGCGCGTCTGCACCTGGTGGCGGCCGCGACGGACGACCCCCGCGTGGGGCGCCCGCGGCAGGACGGCGAGCCGGTCGACGAGCCGCTCGTGGAACTGCCGCTGCCGGGCGCGTCCGAGGTCGCCGGCCGTCTGGAAGGCCTCGCCGAGCTGATCATCGCCGGAGGCTCGGCCCCGGCCCTGGTGACCGCGGCCGTGGTGCACGGCGAGCTGCTCGCCCTGCGCCCCTTCGGATCGCACAACGGCCTTGTCGCGCGCGCGGCCCAGCGCATCGTCCTCGTGGGCAGCGGTCTCGATCCCAAGGCGATCTGCTCCGCCGAGGTCGGCCACGCCGAACTCGGGCCCGCGGCCTATGTCGCCGCCCTCGACGGTTATGCGTCCGGCACCCCCCAAGGCATGGCGGCGTGGATCGCCCACTGCGGGAAGGCCGTCGAACTGGGAGTGCGCGAGTCGACCGCGGTCTGCGAGGCGCTGCAGCGCGGAGCGGCCTAGCGGCGCGCAGGGCCCCTTCCCCGGCTCCTGCACGGCCCCTGCACATGGTTGCGGCGGTACGAATGCTCGTACCGCCGCTGGCATGCTCACAGGGTTACCAAGCGTCCTCGATGTGTCGCCCATCAGGTCGGGAACTTCTGCCCGTCCACCTGGTGCGGCTGGCCCGTAATCGACGGGTCGACGTCGCGTGGGTGCTCTGTGTTCATGCTGGGTCCGTGGGGCCAATTGCGTTTCTTAAAGGTGATCCCTTCGGATGTCCTTTGGTCTCGCGGGCCACTAAATCCTTTTGTACTCCAGCCCCGGGCCATGCGGAACCCCCGGCTGCACTTCTTTACTTTCACGTTCAAATGGGCATGAATCGGGCGCAAATGCGTCGCCGTCGCACCTGCCGCGGATTCACACGGCCGAAGCGCGGCGCCGGCTGGTGTACCAGACGAGCCCCGCCGTGGCGGCGGCAGCGCCTATGGCCGCCATCGCGAGCAACGCCGGCCGCGGAGGCACCGACAGCCGCTGCTTGAGCCGGACCGGGCGGTGGAAGTCCAGAATCGGCCAGCCGCGGGCGAGCGCCTCGCGCCGCAGGGTCCGGTCCGGGTTCACGGCGTGCGGATGGCCGACCGACTCCAGCATGGGCAGATCGGTCGCCGAGTCGCTGTACGCATAACAGCGCGCGAGGTCGTACCGCTCGGTCCGGGCGAGCTCTCTGATCGCCTCCGCCTTCGTCGGCCCGTACGCGTAGTACTCCACCTCGCCGGTGAAGCAGCCGTCGGCGCCCACGACCATACGGGTGGCTACCACGCGGTCCGCGCCCAGCAGTTCGCCGATCGGTTCGACGACCTCCGCGCCCGACGTGGACACGATCACGACGTCGCGTCCGGCGGTGTGGTGCTCCTCGATGAGGGAGGCGGCCTCGTCGTAGATGATCGGGTCGATCAGGTCGTGCAGGGTCTCGGCGACGATCTCCTTGACCTGTTGGACGTTCCAGCCGCGGCACATCGCGGACAGGTGCTCGCGCATCCGCTCCATCTGGTCGTGGTTGGCGCCGCCCGCGAGGAACACGAACTGCGCGTATGCGGTACGCAACGCGGCCCTGCGGTTGATCAGCCCCCCTTGGTAGAAGGACTTGCTGAAGGTGAGTGTGCTCGACTTCGCAATGACCGTCTTGTCCAGGTCAAAGAAGGCCGCTGTGCGGGGCAAGGAGTGGTTTTCCACGGGCCCGAGCATAGGCGCCCACCATTCGGCGTAAGGTGTGGCGCGTGGGTTTGCCTGAGAGGCCTCTCGGGTACACCATGGAAGTCACGGATCGTTCGCGACCGTGCTAACCCGGTCCGACTCCTCCCCCCCCGAGTCGGCCGTGGGGACGACCCCCGCTCTCCCCCCCGGCGGGGGTCGTCGCATGTCCGGGTGGGTTTTTCTTCCTTCTCCGCGTGATCTCGGGCCCTTGCTGCGGTGCGGCGGGCTCCGCTTCGTCATGCCCATGGTTCGTCACGGTGTGTAGTGGATCGGGTGCGCTGAGGAGGTTTCCCGGACCTCGTCCGTTTGAGTGACGGCGATATTCACAACCGTTGAGTCGTCCACAGTTATCGACCAAGATCCACACGATTTCCAGGATCACCCGCACCGTGATTCCAGCGCGTCCACCGAAGGCGAGTTCATGGCCGGTTCGGTTTGCCGGGCGCGTTTGGCCGGTTCGTATCGGCCGTTCATATGGAGACCGGTTGCCGGTTCTTCACACGAGCGGGAAGCGCGGGGAGGCAGTGGGCCCCGCGGACCGCGCGGAAGAAGCAGCGAAGGGGGCTGGAGATCGTGGCGGGAGCCATTGCGCACGACGGGTCGACCGTCGTGGAAGGGCGGCGGAGCGGGCCGCTGATCGTCACCGAGGACGCCGAACTCCTGGACGACCTGCTGCGCCTGTGCGCGGCCGCGGGCGCCAGACCGGAGGTTCACCCGGGGGTGCCGGCGCACCGGGGGAGCTGGGAGGCGGCTCCCCTCGTCCTCGTCGGCGACGACGCGGCACGCCGGGTGCGCGGGGCAGCGCGCAGGCGCGGAGTCGTGCTGGTTGGGCGGGATCAGGACGATCCAGGTGTCTGGCGGCGCGCCGTCGAGATCGGCGCGGACCACGTCCTGGTCCTGCCGGACGGTGAGCAGTGGCTCGTCGACCGCATCGCCGACGTCGCCGAAGGCGTCGGACGGCCCGCACTCACCGTGGGCGTGATCGGTGGCCGCGGCGGGGCCGGAGCGTCCACGCTCGCCTGCGCCCTGGCCGTCACCTCGGCGCGCGAGGGCAGGCGCACGCTGCTGGTGGACGCGGATCCCCTGGGCGGCGGACTCGACGTACTCCTCGGCGGCGAGAGCGCCGAAGGGCTGCGCTGGCCCGCGTTCGCCGCCTCGCGGGGCCGTGTCGGGGGCGGTGCCCTGGAGGAGTCCCTGCCGAAGCTGCATGCCCTGCGGGTGCTGAGCTGGGACCGCGGCGACACCGTGGCCGTCCCGCCCCAGGCGGTGCGCGCCGTCCTCGCCGCGGCCAGACGGCGCGGCGGAGCGGTCGTCGTCGACCTGCCCCGCCGCGTCGACGAGGGTGTCGCCGAAGTGCTCGCCCAGGTGGACGTCGGGGTGCTGGTCGTCCCGGCCGAGCTGCGCGCCGTCGCGGCCGCGCGGCGGGTGGCGTCGGCCGTCTGCATGGTCCTGGGCGAT
>Ga0209758_1004283_pt1 | contig 12042 bp, 9 predicted proteins | sample AraplaMF_Col_mMF_FD_184258 | JGI IMG/M metagenome (GOLD analysis project Ga0209758, IMG submission 184258) | Arabidopsis root microbial communities from the University of North Carolina, USA - plate scrape MF_Col_mMF (SPAdes) (version 2) | ecosystem: Host-associated > Plants > Roots > Endosphere ... | reverse complement strand
CCTGACCCGCAAGGACGTCTACAACGAGGACAAGCTGCACGCTGACGAAGATGCGCTGCGCCAGTTCTATTACAACCGCGGTTATGCCGACATGCGCATCGTTTCTTCCGATGCTGCTTTCGACGAATCGACGAACAAGTACACGCTGACCTTCAACATCGAGGAAGGCCCGCGTTACGACTTCGGTGCGGTTACCGTCCAGTCGACCGTTGAAGGCGTCGATGCCCAGCAGCTGCAGGGGCTGGTCAGAACCCGCGAAGGTCAGGTCTACAACGCGAAGGAAGTTCAGAAGTCCATCGAAGCGATTTCGGATCAGGTTGCTTCGGCCGGTTATCCCTTTGCGCGCGTTACGCCGCGCGGCAACCGCGACCTGAACAACAATACAATCGGCGTCGAATACCTCGTCGATCAGGGCGAGCGTGCCTATGTCGAGCGTATCGAAATCCGCGGCAACAGCCGCACGCGCGATTACGTTATCCGCCGCGAGTTCGATCTTAGCGAAGGCGACGCCTTCAATCAGCAGATGATCACCCGCGCAAAACGCCGTCTCGAAGCGCTCGGCTACTTCTCCTCGGTCAACATTTCGACCCAGCCGGGCAGTTCGCCTGACCGCGTCGTCATCGTCGTCGACGTGCAGGATCAGTCGACCGGTTCGTTCGGCATCGGTGCCGGTTACGCGGCCGGCGGCGACGGCCTGCTGCTCGAAGCCTCGATCGAAGAAAAGAACTTCCTCGGCCGCGGGCAGTACATCCGCATTTCGGCCGGTGGCGGTCAGGAAGGCTCGCGCGCTTACGGCCTCAACTTCACCGAGCCCTACTTCCTCGGCTATCGCCTTGCTGCCGGTTTCGACATCAATCACAGCGAGACGTCGAGCAACAACAACTACGATTACGAGGAAACCAGCGGTGTTCTACGCGTAACGGCGCCGATCACCGAAGATCTGGCGACGACGTTCCGCTATAATTACAAACAGATGAAGTACGATTCGAGCGGAAGCAGTCTGGACGATTTGTCCGCTACCTATCAAAACTTGGTCGAGAACAGCCCGTGGGTAAAGTCGTCCGTCTCGCAGACACTGACTTACAATACACTGGATGATACCGTCCTGCCGCGTGAGGGTATCTACGCTACCGCGACGCAGGAAATTGCCGGCCTCGGCGGCGATTCGCAGTATTACAAGATCTACGGTAAGGCCCGATATTACCATCTGCTCGCTGACGACGCCGATATCATCGGCTCACTCTCGGCATCGGCAGGTTATGTTGTCGGCTTCGGCGATCACCTGAACGTCTTCGACCAGTTCACATTGACCAATTCCGATATCCGCGGCTTTGAGAATAAGGGTATCGGCCCGCGTATCGTGAACCCGGACGACCCGCTCGGTGGCACGACCTACTTCACGGCTTCTGCGGAAGCGACGTTCCCGATGCCGGGCTTCCCGCGCGACTTCAACCTGCGCGGCGCGGTCTTTGCGGATGCCGGCACGCTGTTCGGCAACGATGTCGAGCTTCTCGGTTCGGATACTGCAGAGGGCACGGACGCGCAGCTGCGTGCTTCGGTCGGCCTCGGCCTGATCTGGCAGTCGCCCTTCGGCGCGCTCCGCGTCGACTATGCGATTCCGGTCGTGAAGGAAGACTTCGACAAGACCCAGCGCTTCAAGTTTGGCATTAACAACCAATTCTGATATCGGCAGTCCGGAACTGTAAATTTCAATTCCGTTCTGGAGTTTTGCCGATGGAGCAAAATACTTTTTTTCCGCCCCACGAAGGCGTGCGACTCGTTGAGTTGGCGCAATTTCTTGGGGCGGAACTTGGCAATTCCGCTCATGGCGATATCATCATTCGTTCGGTCTCGCCGATAGCGAGAGCTCAGACGGGAGATATCTGTTATATCCTCTCACGCCGTAATCGTGACGAGTTTCTGAGTTGCGAGGCTTCGGCCGTGATTTGCGACAAGGCGCTGGCTGAGCTGGTGCCGCCGCATATTCCTGTGGTGATCTCCTCCAATCCGCATGCTGCCTTCGCGATGGCCGGCGGGTTTCTCTATCCCGAAGCTCTCAAGCCGGTGACGTTTTCGTCCGGCGAGACGGAGATCGCGCCGAGCGCTATCGTCGATCCGACCGCCCGGCTTGAGAAGGGCGTGATTGTTGAGCCGATGGCGATCATCGGCCCCGGCGCGGAGATCGGCGAGGGTACGCGCATCGGTGCTCAGTCGATCATCGGTCCCAACGTCAAGATCGGTCGCAACGGTTCGATCGCGACGGGCGCGAGCATTCTCTGCGCACTTATCGGTAATGGCGTCATCATCCATAACGGTGTCCGTATCGGCCAGGACGGATTCGGTTATGCGCCGGGTCCGCGTGGCATGATCAAGATCGTGCAGATCGGTCGCGTCATCATCCAGGACAATGTCGAGATCGGCGCCAATACGACGATCGATCGCGGCGCCATGGACGATACCGTCATCGGCGAAGGAACCAAGATCGACAACCAGGTCCAGGTCGGTCACAACGTCCGCATCGGGCGCCATTGCGCCATCGTTTCGCAGGTCGGTCTTGCCGGCAGTACGATCGTCGGCGATGGCGTGCAGATCGGTGGACAGGTCGGCCTCAAGGGACATATCACCATAGGCGATGGCGTACAGATCGCCGCAAAAAGCGGTGTTATGACCGATCTTGCTGCGGGCGGTCGCTATGGCGGAATACCTGCACGCCCTCTAAATGACTATCTGAAAGACGTTGCCCAGCTCATGGCAAAATCCGGAGCGCGCGGAAAAAAGGGAGGCAAGAATGACTGAGGAAACTGCCGCCACGCTCTCTTCGGCGGATATCATGGAAATCATGAAGCTGTTGCCGCATCGCTATCCGTTTCTGATGGTCGACAAGATCGTCGATATAGATGGTGACAACGCTGCTGTGGGCATCAAGAATGTGACGGTCAACGAGCCGCATTTTACCGGCCACTTCCCTGATGCGCCGATCATGCCGGGCGTTCTGCTGGTCGAAGGCATGGCGCAGACTGCGGGCGCGATCTGCGCCAAGAAGGAGGGCCAGACCGGCAACCTCGTCTATTTCATGACGATCGACAATGCCCGCTTCCGCAAGCCGGTCGTGCCGGGCGACCGCGTTGAATTTCACGTGCAGAAAATAAAGCAACGCGGCAATATCTGGAAATTCCATTGCGACGCAAAGGTCGACGGCGCACTCGTCGCCGAGGCCGATATCGGCGCGATGATCGTACGTAAGGACAACGCATGAGCATGATCGCCGAAAGCGCCAGAATTCATCCGATGGCCGTAGTCGAGGACGGTGCCACGGTCGGTGAAGGCGTGGTGGTCGGCCCGTTTTGTCATGTTGGCCCCAAGGTCACGCTTCAAGACAATGTCGAACTGATCAGTCACGTGGTCGTCCTCGGCCTGACGACCGTCGGCGCCGGTACGCGCATATTTCCTTCGGCCGTTATTGGTGGCGACTCGCAAAGCGCCCGTCACAGCGCTGTCGACACGTCGCTGATCATCGGCCGCAATTGCACGATTCGCGAAGGCGTTACGATGAACACCGGTACCGTCGAGCATGGCGGTTCGACTGTCATCGGCGACAACAGCCTTTTCCTTGCCTATTCGCATGTTGCCCATGATTGCCGGGTCGGCAACCATGTCATCATGTCCAACAATGTCATGCTGGCTGGCCATGTTTCTGTTGGCGATCACGCGATCATCAGCGGCGGCGCGGCAGTGCATCAGTTCACCCGAGTTGGCAAATATGCCTTTGTCGGTGGTCTCTCGGCCGTCAGCTACGATGTCATTCCCTACGGCATGCTGAACGGCAATCCCGGCATTCTGAGCGGTCTCAACGTCGTCGGCATGACGCGCGCCGGCGTTGATCGCGCTGTCATTCATACGGTTCGCCGCGCCTACAAGGCGATCTTCGAGGGTGCCGGTTCGATCCGCGAGAATGCTGCGCAGATTCGCGACGAATATGCCGATTGCGAGCAGGTGATCGAGATCCTCGATTTCATCGCCGCCGAGAGCGATCGTGCGTTGTCTTCGCCGAGCCGGGGGCAGAAGGGCTGATCCGTGGCTTCCGCTGGCGACACTGCTGAAGGCCGGCTGGCGATCATTGCCGGCGGCGGCCTTCTGCCGTCCTATGTCGCCGAGGCTGCGCGTTCGGCTGGCGAGAACCCTGTTATCGTCATCCTGAAGGATGAGGGCGACCGTCGCTGGGATGGTTTCGACCACGCCACGATCGGTATCGGTGATTTCGCTGCCCTGGATGGGCTCTTCAAAAAATATCGCATCGACCGTGTCGTCATGTCGGGCAGCGTGCGTCGCCGGCCCGAGTGGCGTGAGGTGCGGCCGACGCTGCGCATCCTGACCAAGGTGCCCGCCGCCATCCGCACGCTGCTTTCCGGTGGCGACGATACTGTTCTGCAGATGGTGATCAAGCTGATAGAAAGGCGAGGCCTGCGCGTCGTTGGCGCCCATGAGATTGCACCGGACCTGCTGGCAACCGCAGGTCCGCTTGGTGCCGTTTCGCCTAATGAAGAGGATCGTCGTGATATAGCGCGCGCAGGCAAGGCGGCGGAGGTGCTTGGCGGTCTGGATATCGGGCAGGGCGCGGTTTCGATCGGCGGACGCGTCGTTGCTGTCGAGGGCGTCGAGGGTACGGACGGCATGCTTGACCGTGTGGCGATCCTGAGAGCAGCAGGCCGTATTTCACCACGCCGGCGCGGCGTGCTGGTCAAGCTTTGCAAGCCGCAGCAGGATATCCGCGCCGACCTCCCGGCGATTGGTGTGTCCACTGTGCTCAATGCCAAAGCCGCCGGGCTTGCAGGAGTGGCCATCGAAGCCGGCCGGTCCTTGGTGCTTGATCGCGACGCGCTCATCAAAGCGGCGGACGAGAACGGTCTGTTTGTCTGCGGTATCGACAAGGGCTTGCCGGGATGGGGGCTTGCATGAGCGACAGGCCGTTGAAAATTGCGGTCGTAGCCGGCGAAGTATCCGGCGATCTGCTTGGCGCCGATCTCGTTGCAGGCTTGCGGAAGATCCATTTCGGCCCCATCGAACTCGTCGGCGTCGGTGGTGAGGGGCTGCAGGCCGAAGGATTGAAATCGTTCTTTGATTTCTCCGAGCTCTCCGTCATGGGCATCACGCAGGTCCTGGCCAAGCTGCCGATGCTGTTTTCCCGCATTCGGCAGACGGCGGCGGCGATCATTGCGGCAAAGCCCGATATCCTGCTCATCATTGACAGCCCGGATTTCACCCACCGTGTCGCCAAGCGTGTGCGCACCGCGCTGCCTGATCTGCCTGTCGTCAATTATGTCTGTCCGAGCGTCTGGGCATGGAAGGAATATCGCGCGCAGCGCATGCTCGCTTATGTCGATCACGTGCTGGCGGTACTTCCTTTCGAACCGGCGGTGATGCAGCGTCTCAACGGGCCGGCTACCACCTATGTGGGCCACCGTCTGGTTGCCGACGCAGCGCTTCTGGAGACCCGGCGTCTGCGCGCTGGCCGGCAGCCCGGCAACGGTGCGATCCTGCTTCTTCCGGGCTCGCGTTCCTCTGAGATCAAGAAGCTCCTGCCTTATTTCGAGGCTGCCGCCAATGAACTCGTCGCCCGCAATGGACCGATGCGTTTCATCCTGCCGACTGTGACGCACAAGGAAGCGTTTGTGCGCGAAATGACGGCGGGATGGGCGGTGAAACCGGAGATCGTTGTGGGTGCCGAAGCGAAATGGAAGGCCTTCGCTGAAGCCGATGCCGCCATGGCGGCGTCCGGGACCGTAATCCTGGAACTGGCGCTCGCCAATGTCCCGGTCGTTTCGGCTTACAAAGTCGATTGGATCATGCGCATGCTGACATCAGGCATCAAGACCTGGACTGGCGCTCTGCCCAATCTGATCGCAGACTATGCGGTCATACCGGAATATCTGAACGATATCGTTCGCGGCGCAAGCCTCGCGCGCTGGATGGAAAGGCTTTTCGCCGACACCTATCAGCTCAAGGCGATGAAGGAAGGCTACGAGCTCATCTGGCAGCGCATGCAGACGGAAAAGCCGCCCGGAGAGCATGCGGCACAGATATTGCTCGATGTTCTCGCCAGCAAAAAACCCGGCCATTCCTGACCGGGTTCTCTTTTTGTTTTGCCTGAGCGCTTAACGCTTGGAAACCGGCACGTAATCGCGCTTCGGTTCGCCGATATAGAGCTGGCGCGGACGGCCGATGCGCTGTTCCGGATCTTCGATCATTTCGTTCCACTGCGCGATCCAGCCGACGGTACGGGCCAGAGCGAAGAGCACGGTGAACATGGTCGTGGGGAAGCCCAGCGCCTTCAGCGTGATGCCGGAGTAGAAGTCGATGTTCGGGTAGAGCTTCTTCTCGATGAAGTATTCATCGGTCAGAGCGATGCGCTCCAGCTCCATGGCGACTTCGAGAAGCGGATCGTCCTTGATGCCGAGTTCGCCGAGAACTTCATGCGTGGTCTTCTGCATGATCTTGGCGCGCGGATCGTAGTTCTTGTAGACGCGGTGGCCGAAGCCCATCAGGCGGAACGGGTCATTCTTGTCCTTGGCGCGGGCGATATATTCCGGGATGCGATCAACCGTGCCGATTTCCGTCAGCATGTTGAGGGCTGCTTCGTTGGCGCCGCCGTGAGCGGGACCCCAGAGGCAGGCGATGCCGGCGGCGATGCAGGCGAACGGGTTTGCGCCCGAGGAACCGGCGAGACGGACCGTCGAGGTCGAGGCGTTCTGCTCGTGATCGGCATGCAGGATGAAGATGCGATCCATGGCGCGTGCGAGCACCGGATTGACGACATATTCCTCGCAGGGAACGGCAAAGCACATGCGCAGGAAGTTGGACGCGTAATCCAGGTCGTTCTTCGGATAAACGAAGGGCTGGCCGATATGATACTTGTAGGCCATCGCGGCGAGCGTCGGCATCTTGGCGATCATGCGCAGGCTGGCGACCATGCGCTGGTGCGGATCGGTGATGTCGGTTGAGTCGTGATAAAAGGCCGAAAGCGCGCCGACGCAACCGCACATGACGGCCATCGGATGGGCGTCGCGACGGAAGCCGGTGAAGAAGCGGCTCATCTGCTCATGCACCATGGTGTGGTGCGTAACGCGATAGTCGAAGTCCTTCTTCTGAGCGGCGGTCGGCAGTTCGCCATAGAGCAGCAGGTAGCAGGCTTCCAGGAAGTCGCCATGCTCGGCAAGCTGCTCGATCGGATAGCCGCGATGCAGCAGAACGCCTTCGTCACCATCGATATAGGTGATCTTCGATTCACAGGATGCGGTCGACGTAAACCCGGGATCATACGTGAAGGAAGCCGTGTTCTTGTAGAGGGCACCGATATCGATGACGTCGGGTCCGACCGTACCTTTTCTGACGGCGAGGTCGACTGATTTATCACCGATTTTGATTGTAGCGCTTTGATCCGTCATGCTGATCCTCCGAGGTGGCGGTGGCGCCGCAAAAGCGCCATAAGGGTTAAGCGTCCTAAGCGATAGCTATATGATCGCGAAGCTAATGCCAAGTTACCGTGATGCCATTTTGTGCATCGCGGCATCATCTTTTAGGCAGTGCAGCGATGAGCCCCATGCATATCAGAACACCATGATTTGACTGGATTTTTCGCTCCCGTGAATTTTCCTCGTATTTCAATCGATTATTGTTTGCGCGTTTTGATCTCAGGTTGCATTCTGCCGGTATCCGGGGGCGGGTCCAGGCGATTATGACGGGGTTAGAGACAAGAGAACGACAAGAGCAATCCATTGATGCCAAGATGGATTTTGCTGATATCGCACCGCGCGCCATTGTGACGCAACCGGTAAGGACGCAGGCTGCTGTTCCGTTGCAGTGGCGGCTGATTGCCGTTGCGAAACAATACGCCGAATCGTCTATCCGCATGGCCGCCGAAGAGGCTGGCCACGGTCGTCTCATTCTCTTCTCGCCGGTCTTTCTCGGTGCGGGTGCCACGACTTGGTTTCTGGCAGTTTCGGATTTTCCTACCGTCTCGCGTGGTCTCTGCCTGTTTGTCCTCTTCCTTGCCGTCGCGCTCTGCGGATATGGCCGGACGAAATTGCGGGCGACGCTGCTTGCTCTGCTTCTCTTTGCCGGCGGAATGCTCTCGGCACAGGTCGAGACATGGCGGGCGCAGACCCTGATCCTGGATTCCGCCGTAACGACAACGGTGACCGGCCGCATCGAGCGCCGCGAAGGCGATGGAAGAGGGCGCTGGCGCTATATTCTTGCTGTTGCCGGAACGGATGCTCCTGAGATCAGGCGTCCACCCAAGCGTATTTCCGTGTTGGTACGGGGCGCCATACAGCCCTTCGAGCTTGGTGACGTCATCGAGGGCAGGGCACGTCTTACGCCTCCGGCGGGACCCGCACTTCCCCACCTCAACGATTTTGCTTTCAGCGCCTATTTCGACGGCATTGGCGCCAACGGCTTTTTCTATGGTGCGCCGAAAAAGGCTGCGTCACAGCCGCAGCAGGCGGGCTCGATCGGTGAAGCGACCCTGGAATGGCTTTATCGGCTCAGGAGCGGCATCGGCGATCGAATCCGCTCCGTCCTGCCGGGCGATACCGGCGCCTTTGCTGCTTCACTTGTCACCGATGAGAGACGGGCGATCTCGGATGAAACGACGCAGGCCCTGCGGCAGTCCGGCCTTGCCCACATTATCGCGATCTCCGGTCTCAATATGGCGCTCTCCGCCGGCATCTTCTTTGTCGGCCTGCGCGTCATCCTCAGTCTTTTTCCCGGCATTGCCCAGGCATGGCCGACCAAGAAAATCGCGGCGGCCGGAGCGCTCGCTGCGGTGACGGCTTATTATCTGATTTCGGGTTTTGCCATCTCCGCCGAACGCGCCTTCATCATGATGGCGATCATGCTGGTTGCCGTCTTCTTTGACCGGCCATCGATCAGCCTCAGAAACGTGGCGCTGTCTGCTCTCGTGATCCTCGCAGTCTCGCCATCGGAGGTGCTGGGGCCGAGCTTCCAGATGTCCTTTGCCGCAACGCTTGCCCTGGTCGCCGGCTACGACCTCTGGAAAGGCCGGCCGATGCGGGAGAATGCCTTTGCCAAGCTGCCGATCCTCAAACCCTTCTTCATGATTGGTGGCTTCTTCGGCGGCATTTTCCTGACCTCGTTGATCGGCGGTTTCTCGACCGCGCTGTTTTCGATCGAGCATTTTCACCGGCTGACTGCCTACGGCCTGCCGGCAAATCTCGCGGCCATGCCGGTCATTTCCTTCATCGTCATGCCGGCCGGGATGCTGGCGATGCTGCTGATGCCCTTTGGCCTGGATGGCCCGGTGTGGCAGGTCGCAGGCTTCGGGCTCGATCTGGTGATAAAAATCGCAAAGACGGTATCGAGCTGGGGCGGCAATATCGATGTGGGCCGTTTGCCCGGCTGGTACTTCCCGACAGCCGTCTTCGGGTTTCTGCTGCTGACCTTGCTCAGAACCAGACTGCGGCACGTCGGAACAGCAATCGTCGCGGTTTCCACGCTTGCCGTCGCGTTGCTTCCGGTCGAGGCGATGCCCGACATCACCATCGCCGAAGATGGCGGTCTGGTTGCTGTTGTCGATGGAGAGGCGATAGCTTCGAACCGCGAAAAGCCTCCTGCCTTCATCTTCGAACAATGGCAGCGGGCGCTTGCCATGGAAGAGCACCGGAAGCCGGTCATGCTCCAAGCCGTCAATGTCCCCATTGCGCCTGAAGGCAAAAGGCTGCAGCTATCACGGGGTCAGCAGGACGAAGCCAGAGCAGCAATGAGACATGCCGCCGCAAGCTCGCCATCGCGCTTTTCCTGCCAGAAGGGTGCTTGGTGCACTGCCTTGCTCGGAAATGGAAAGAGGCTGACGGTCATCGACAATGCAGCCTATCTCGGGCCGGCCTGCGATACGGCCGATATCGTCGTTACCCCTGTCCGTCTGCGGTTTGACCATTGTCGTTCCGGCGCATTGCTCTTTACTGGCGAGACATTACGCAGAACAGGCTCCGTCGAACTTCGTTTTACCGATAAGGGGACTGAGATCGCAACTGCATTCGACACGTTGCGGCGGCCCTGGATGCGCCAGCGTGCCTATGACTGGCGCAGCGACAGTTTCGCAGACGCCAGTACGTCACCGGTTAGTGATAGCGGCGAATGAGACCGACGAGCTTGCCTTGGACCTTGACGCGATCCGGCGGGAAAATACGGGTCTCATAAGCGGGGTTTGCTGCTTCGAGTGCAATCGATGCGCCCTTGCGGCGAAAACGCTTGAGCGTCGCTTCCTCCTCGTCGACGAGTGCCACGACAATATCACCGGGATTGGCGGTGCTGCCGTTGCGGATGATGACCGTGTCGCCATCGAAGATGCCGGCTTCGATCATCGAGTCGCCGCGAACCTCGAGTGCATAATGCTCACCCGAGCCCAGCATGTCGGCGGGAACGTTGATGTCGTGCGTATTGTTCTGGATTGCCGAGATCGGTACACCGGCGGCGATGCGCCCCATGACCGGCACAGAAATCGAATTGCCGTTGTCGGCAGCAGGTGCAGACTTTGCCGGAGCGGGAGCCACCGGCTGAGGCTTGCCGAGACTGCCCTCGATGACGCTCGGCGAAAAGCCGCGCCGAGGCTGCAGGCTCGGGCTGTAGGCTTCCGGCAATTTGATGACTTCGAGCGCGCGTGCCCGGTTCGGAAGCCGGCGAATGAAGCCGCGTTCTTCGAGCGCCGTGATCAGCCGGTGAATACCGGATTTTGAGGCCAGATCCAGCGCATCCTTCATTTCGTCGAAAGACGGCGGAACGCCTGACTCCTTCATCCTTTCGTGAATGAAAAGAAGGAGTTCCTGTTGTTTGCGCGTGAGCATGGCGTCTAACCCCAGTCTTGAAACAAATCCAGAACGGACACTATATGTTCCATATGTGTTCCGCAAGTGGCTAAATTTTCGTAAAACTTCTGTTCATTCTGCTGAGAATTTTATTTTTATCGACGGAACGCCTGCTTGGCCTTGCTTCGTAACGCCTGCTGAAGCACATCTCCTGGTGATTGCTGGAGAGTAGCTGATGACCCAGGACATGTTTCCGATCGATCATCTCGTTTTGCCGGTTACCGATATCGACCTTGCCCGCGAGAGGCTGGGCAAGCTCGGTTTCACCGTCGCGCCCGATGCCCGCCATCCCTTCGGCACGGAAAATGCCTGCGTTTTCTTCACCGACAAAACCTATCTTGAGCCATTGGGTGTCGCGAGTGTGGAGGAGAGCGAGGAGACTGCGCGTGAGGGCAATGTCTTCACCGCCCGCAATCAGGCTTTCCGCTTCCGCTGCGGCAGCGAGGGACTGTCCGCCATCGCCTTTGCGACAGCGGATGCAAAGCGCGAACATGCTCGATTCGTGAAGGGCAGCATCAGTGCGGGTTCTGTGCTGCAGTTCGAACGTCCCGTGAAAATGCCCGATGGTGCAGAAAGCGTTGTCGGCTTCCGGCTCGCCTTCGCTGGTGACCTCCGGGCGCCGGATTTCTTTCTCTTCGCTGTCGAGCGCATCAACCCGCTTCCTGCCGACCGCAGCGCGCTGGAGACCCATGCCAATGGCGTGACAGGCATCGCTGAGATCGTGCTCGCGGCCCCCGAGCCGACAGCTTTCGGCGAGTTCGTTCACGCGGCGGCAAAAGCGGCTTCTGCCGATGCCACGAGTTTCGGGCTGGAGGTGCCCACCGGAAACGCAAAGATCAGCCTGATGACCCCGGAGGGGCTGGAGGCCTATTTCGATCTGGCGACGCCGGATACCGATCGCGGCCTGCGCGGCCGGGCGATCCTCTTTGCGGTTGTCGATCTGGCCGTGACAGAAGCGCATTTGGCTGCTAACGGGGTGACCTACACACGCAAGGGCAACCGTATTCTTGTGAAGCCCGCGCCCGGTCAGGGCGCGCTCTTCGCCTTCGAGGAAACATCATGAGCTCCAATACCAATGCAGAGGTCCGGATCGGCGAAGGCGCTGGCCAGGTTCTGTTTTCCAATTCTGCCAAGCTTTCGCTCATCGCTGGTCCGTGCCAGA
>Ga0209758_1004281_pt1 | contig 12045 bp, 11 predicted proteins | sample AraplaMF_Col_mMF_FD_184258 | JGI IMG/M metagenome (GOLD analysis project Ga0209758, IMG submission 184258) | Arabidopsis root microbial communities from the University of North Carolina, USA - plate scrape MF_Col_mMF (SPAdes) (version 2) | ecosystem: Host-associated > Plants > Roots > Endosphere... | reverse complement strand
CGCTCGCCTTCGCCAAGATGAAACGGGTCAAGGCGAACCAGATCATGCCTGGCTGGTAGGCAGGAGCAATTCCAGGAAAAGTGCCTAGCGGTTTTCCGTTCGGAATTGCGTCAAAACAAAGAGATAGAGCGGTTCGCCGTTTGCGTGAAACGGTGAAACGCTCTAGGCGCGGGCGACCGAACGTTCCCGGTTGGCAGGCGAAACACCCGGCAACGCAAGCAATTGGCCGGGCTCCAGCGGCGGCGACAGCAGATAGCCCTGCATCTGGTGACAACCCATGCCGACCAGCAAGGCCTTTTGCGTGTCGGTCTCGACGCCTTCGGCGGTCACCTCGACCTTGAGCGCCTGCGCCAGCTCGATCAGCGTCTTGACGATTGCGCGGGCGCTTTCGTCCTCATCGAGCAGACGCACGAAAGAGCGGTCGATCTTCAACTTGTCGATCGCCTGGCGGCGCAGATAGCTCAGCGAGGAATAGCCAGTGCCGAAATCGTCGAGCACGATGCGCATGCCGGACCGGCGCAGCGCGGCAATCACCGTGCCGATCGTGTCATTGTGCTCGAGCAGCACGCTTTCGGTGGTCTCGAGCTGCAGGCGGGACGGGTCGAGCCCGGTTTCTTTCAGGATCTCGGCGACCTCTTCGGCAAAGCCGACGTCACGCAGTTGCATCGGCGAGATGTTGACGGCGATCCACGGCAATTCGGTCCCGACGGCGAAGCGGCAGGCCTCGCTCAGCGCCCATTTGCCGAGCTCGCCGATGAGGCCGCGCTCTTCGGCAATGGCGATGAATTGCGCCGCCGGCAAGGCGCCATGCACTTCATGCCCCCAGCGGAACAGCGCTTCGGCGCCCAGTATCCCGCGGCCGTCGGCGGCGAAAACCGGCTGATAGGCGAGCTTGATGCCACCTTCACCCTCCAGCGCCTTGCGGAGTTCGGATTCGACCTTGCGCTTGCGCAACAGGAGATCGTCCATGTCGCCGGCAAACAGCTCGTAGCGGCCACGACCGTTCTTCTTGGCCTCGTAAAGCGCGATGTCGGCTTTGCGCAACAGGTCGTCCGCGTCGGTGTCCGATCCAGACGACAGCGCGATGCCGACGCTCGCGCTGACGAAGACCTGGTCGTCGATCAGCCGGAACGGCTCACGCAGCTTCAAGAGCAGCCTTTCGGCGATGTCCTCGGCACTTTCGACGTCGGGGACATCGAGCAGGATGACGGCGAACTCGTCGCCACCGAGCCGCGCGACGGTATCGACCTCGCGGATCGTGTGCTTCAGCCGCGCCGCCGTCTGGCGCACCAGCTCGTCGCCGGCCGGATGGCCGAGCGTGTCGTTGATGTGCTTGAAGCGGTCGAGGTCGATGTAAAGCAGCGCCACGCGCGTCTTGTCCTGGCTGGCGAACAGCAGCGTACGCCGCAGGCGGTCCTCGAACAGCGCCCGGTTGGGCAAGCCGGTGAGCGTGTCGTGGAAGGCGAGATATTGCGCCTGGTCCTGGCTGGTCTGCAACGCGGCCGAGGCGCGGCGCAACCTGCGCAACAGGAACACCAGCACGCCGCCCGCCAGGAGCAGCGCGGCGGCCAAGGCAGGAGCGATCTTGCGCACCAAGGCAAGGCCGGGCCGCAACCGGTCCCAACCAATATAGCCGAGAATGACGCCGCGCGAATCGACCAGCGGCACGGCGGCCGGGCCAACCGGCTCGGACAGCGGCACCAGGCGCGCGCCCTCGAGCAGATACTTTCCGGCGATCTTGCCGATCACCGCGTCGTTGATGAATTCGACGGACACATGCAGATATTCGGTACCGGGCGCCTGGGTGACCCTGTCCGAGCTCGGCACCAGCGGCATGACGCTCAAGATCGCCGGCTGGCCGTCGAGCGATACCAGATCCTCGGCAACCACCTTCGCGGGCTGGCCGGACACGCCGGCTTCGGGCGGTCGCGCGAGCGTGCCGCGCAGTTTTTCGATGGTGGGGAGAAGGACGGGCCTATCCTCGCCATAGGCGGATGCATCGACCAGCTTGCCTTCGCGCATGGAGTGGATCGGATGGTCGGCGCTATCCAGAATGTAGACCCGGTTATGGCCGTAATAGGTATACATCCAGACGCTGAGATTATCGGCCATCCAGACCTGGTTGCCGGCCTTTGCATTGGTGACGGCATCGTCCCAGACCGAAACGCTTTCCTGCTCCCGCTGCACGGCCGCGATCTGGTCATGCAGGCCGTCGGCGATGAACATCTTCTGCCGTTCGAGCGAGGCATCGTCGGCCTGGCCGGCCGCATAGAAGCCGAAGCCGACGACGATGGCTAAAGCGAAAGCGGCGAGCGTCAGCACGGTCAGGGTGACCTGACGCGTCAACTGGCTGCTGTTGTGGCGTGCGCTCATCACGTCCCTGGCCGGCTCTCCTGGCGCGCCAGTCAAAGCAAATCGGGCTTAAAATCGCGTTATGATATTAGCGCGGTTTGTCCCGGCTTGACGCCGGCCGATAAGCGTTCCCCAATCGCCAAATGAGTGAAACAGCAACCGAATCACGCAGCAACGCCACCGAATACACGGTGAGCGAGATTTCCGGCGCGCTGAAGCGCACTGTCGAGGACGCCTTCGGCAATGTGCGGGTGCGTGGCGAGATTTCCGGTTATCGCGGCCCACATTCGTCCGGCCACGCCTACTTCGCGTTGAAGGATGACCGCGCGCGGATCGATGCGGTGGTCTGGAAGACCACCATGGCGCGGCTGAAGTTCCGCCCCGAGGAAGGCATGGAGGTGATCGCCAGCGGCAAGCTGACGACCTATCCCGGCAAATCCAACTACCAGATCGTCATCGACAATCTGGAGCCGGCCGGCGCCGGCGCGCTGATGGCGCTGCTGGAGGAGCGCAAGCGCCGGCTGCAGGCCGAAGGCCTGTTCGATGCCGGCCGCAAGCGGCGGTTGCCTTTCATGCCTCGGGTCATCGGCGTCGTCACCTCGCCGACCGGTTCGGTGATCCGCGACATCATCCACCGCATCAAGGACCGGTTTCCGCTCCATGTGCTGGTCTGGCCGGTGAGGGTCCAGGGCGAGACGACGGCCAGGGAAGTGACCGCGGCCGTCAACGGCTTCAATGCGTTGACATGGGACGGACCAATCCGCCAACCCGACGTTCTGATCGTGGCGCGTGGCGGCGGCAGCCTCGAAGACCTCTGGGGTTTCAACGACGAAGGGCTGGCGCGCGCCGTTGCGGCGTCCGGCATCCCGGTAATCTCGGCCGTCGGGCACGAGACCGACACCACTTTGATCGACTTTGTTGCCGACATGCGCGCGCCCACGCCGACGGGCGCGGCCGAGATCGCCGTGCCGGTCAGGGCGGACCTGGAGGCGACGCTCGCCAGCCTCGGCGCGCGGCTCAAGGCCTGCGCCTCGCGGCATCTGGAACGCAAGCGCCAGGCGGTGCGCGCGGCGGCGCGCGCGCTGCCCTCGCCCGACCAGTTGCTGGCGCTGCCGCGCCGCCGCTTCGACGATGCGACAAGCCGCCTCGGCCGCGGGCTGACGGTGAATATCGAGCGCAAGCGGGCAACACTGGAGCGGCAAAGGCTGACGCCGGCAACTCTGTCGCGGCGCCTCAACGAAGCGCGTACGCTGACCGGCCGCGACATTGCCCGGGCGCGAGCCGCTTTCTTCGCCATCGTTCGCGAAAGGCGCGCGCGCTTCAAACGCACGGCGGCAAGGCTGTCGCCGGTGCCGATCGAGCGGCGCCAGAAGCAGCAGACCGACATGCTGACGGGATTGTCGCGCAGACAGGATCAGGCGATGGCGCGGCGGCTGGACCGGCTGCGCGCGGCTCTCACCCAAGCGGACCGGCTGCTTTCAACATTGTCGCACAAAGCCGTGCTGGCGCGTGGCTTCGCGCTGGTCAAGGACGCCGACGGCGCCGTCATCAAGCGGGTCGCGGAGCTGGCGCCGGGCGCGGCGCTGCAGCTGGAATTCGCCGACGGCAATGCCGAAGCCATCGCCACCAGCGGCGGGGCGCGGCCGAAGCTGGCCGCGAAATCGCCCGCGAAGGCCAAGGAGCCGGGCAATCAGGGTTCGTTGTTCTGAGATGAGCGACCACGACCCGCATCTCCGCACGCCTTCGGGCAAGCCGCGCCTGCGCTCGTTCGGTATCTCGCTTGACGGCACGCCGGGCCGCTTCAACGCCATCACCGACGTGCCGGGCGTGTCGGTCGGCTACACGACGCTGGTTTCAGGCGACGGCCCGCTGCAGGTCGGCATCGGCCCGGTGCGCACCGGCGTGACCGCGATCCTGCCAAGGCCGGTACAAGACCTCGCGACGCCGGTGTTCGCCGGCGCGTTCAGCCAGAACGGCAATGGCGAGCTGACCGGAACGCATATCATCGAGGAAACCGGCGCCTTCAATTTTCCGGTCACCATCACCAACACGCATTCCTGCGGCGTGACCCGCGATGCCACCTTGCGCTGGATGCATCGCGTCTTGCCCGCCGCGCTCGACAGCGGCTGGGGCCTGCCGGTGGCGGCAGAGACCTATGACGGCTTCCTCAACGACATCAACGGCCATCATATCGGCTTCGAGCATGTCGCCGCCGCGCTCGACAGCGCCAGCGGCGGGGCCATCGAGGAAGGCAGCGTCGGCGGCGGGACCGGCATGATAACCTTCGGCTTCAAGGCCGGATCCGGCACCGCCTCGCGCATCGTTCAATGGCAGGACAGACGCTATACGCTCGGTATCTTCGTACAGGCGAATTTCGGCCAACGGCGCAATTTCACCATCCGTGGCAGGCGCATCGAGCCGGAGCTTGTCGAACCGGCGATCCGCGAGGCCACGGCGCGCGCCGAAAAGGGTTCGATCATCGCTGTCGTCGCCACCGACACGCCATTCCTGCCGCATCAGATGAAGCGGCTCGCCCGGCGCGTGCCGCTCGGCATCGCCATGACCGGCGGCTATGGCTACCACAGTTCGGGCGACATTTTTCTCGCCTTCTCGACCGCCAATCCGCAGGCGGCGCTTGGCGCCTCGGGCAGCATCGGACGCGCGGAATTCATCCCGGACGTCGACATTGACCCGTTCTTCGACGCGGTCGTGCAAGGCGTCGAGGAAGCGATCCTCAACGCATTGGTCGCCAATGCGGATATGGCAGGGCGCGACGGCAATTTCGTGCCGGCGCTGCCGAAGGAATGGCTGAAGGAAAAATTCGGATAGAGCGTTTCACGGAAACGCTCTATCTCTTTGTTTTTACGCAATTCCGGACGGAAAACCGTTACACACTTTTCCTGGAATTGCTCTAAAAATGGCGCCGGCGGCCTATGGCAGGCGGGTATTTATTCCGCCGGCTTGTCCGGCTTGGCTTCGCTGGTGCCCTCTTCGGCGGCCTCCTCGAGGCGCGATGCGATCAGTTCCTGGATGTCGCCGACCTCTTCCTGGATGTCCTCCAGCAGAATGCCTGCCTCGGCAGCCTTGGCGCAGCACTCCTTGGCGAGGGTCTCGGCCTGCTCGATCTTGATCGGCGAGTGCTGGCATTGGACTTTCTCGCCAATCCATCCGCGCAAGAACTCGATCGCATGTTCACTCATACTGCTTCTTCCCTAGCGGCAAAGCCGATTGGTAAACGTCCGCACCCCTGCAAAGGATGCATGCCCCATTCGAGCCGAGTCGGCCTCGACCGGCAAGACATCTTGTCGATGGGACAAGGCATCTTGCCCATGGGACAAGGCATCTTGCCCATGGTCCGCGAAGCCGAAGGAATGGAAGGGTTCAAGGTGCACGTTCAGATCATTGAGAATGATTGGGATCGTCGGCTGGGATCGATAGAAGGCGACCGTGTTGTTTTTGCTTGCTTTTTTCTATCTTTGACAGCGCATGTGTATCACAAACCGTATCACAGCTTCCCGGTCAACGTCGCCCCGGCCCCGGCCTGAGCAGGCGCTATATAGTGGCATCCTCATGCAATGTCGACTCAGGGCTCGCAATCCGGGCGGTTACCTCCCCAGGAGATTGCGCTCGACGGTCCTCAGATGAGTCAGCATCGCGTTGCTGGCGCCTTCGGAGTCGCGCGCCAGCAGCGCATCCAGGACGACCTGGTGCTCGCTGCAGTAGGTGGCGCGGCGCTCCTCCGAAAAGGAACGCTTCTTCATCTCGAACCACGGCCGCTGATTGCGCAGGATGCGCATGAGATTGTGGATCTCCTTGAGGAAGTCGTTGCGCGAGCAAGCGAAGATGCGGTGATGAAATTCCGCGTCCCAATGCTCGAAGGTCGGCATGTCCTCGGACGCGCAGGCGATCTTGTGCGCCTCGCGCACGGCGTTCAATTCGCTGGCGCTTGCATTGGTCGCGGCGAAGGAGGCCGCCGCCGGCTCCAGCAACTGCCTGATCTCCATCATGTCGGCCGGGCTGGTCCCTTCCATGCGCGCGACGGTCGCGGCCATGGAATCGGGATTGGCTGCCGTCAGAAAGGTGCCGCGGCCTACATGGCGCACGACAGTGCCATCATCCTCGAGCAAGCCGACGGCGCGGCGCACCGTGTTGCGCGCCACACCGAATTCGCTCGCAAGGTCGCGCTCGGGCGGCATCCGGCCGTTTTCCTGCCATTCGCCCAGCGAAATCCGCTTCTTCAAGGCAATGGCGATGTCGTTGGCAACCAGCTTGGGCATGTTTGGCAGCGTTTATCTGATCCAATAATGAACCATTCATAGCAGCTTTTCGTGCGCCCGTCCATCATGCAGGTTTATGAGCAGGTCCACGTTTATATGGGTATGGGCCCTGAAATTATTTAATGCAGCCAATCCGAATCCGGCTTGCAGGCTAAGCCAATTGGCGCTAGCGTGTTTCAAAAGAGCCGAAAATTGGCTCAAAATTGGTTCACGGGAGGAACTTCATGCGGGTCGCGACTTTCTCGCTCGCCGGCGAAAGGCGAGTCGGCCTGGTCGATTTGGCCGCCCAGACGGTCGCCCCCTTCGATTTCCCCGTCGAGCGCGCCGAAGCCGGACTGCTGGCGCTGATCGAACGCAACGGAGCCGGCCTGCCGCGCACCCTCTCGCCGATCCCGCTGGCGGGGGTAGAGATCGAAGCTCCAATTCCGCAGCCGCGCCGCAATATCTTCTGCGTCGGCAAGAACTATTACGAGCATGCGCACGAATTTGCCCGCAGCGGCTTCGATTCCAGCGCTGGCGCCGGCGCGGTGCCAAAACATCCGATCATCTTCTCCAAGGTGCCGGAATCGGTCGTGCCCAACCGCGCCAGCGTTCTGATCGATTCCTCCGTGTCGACGGCGATCGACTATGAGGCGGAACTCGCCGTCATCATCGGCAAGGGCGGGCGTGGCATCTCGAAGGAGGATGCCCTCGACCACGTCTGGGGCTACACGATCGTCAACGACGTCACGGCGCGCGACCTGCAAGGCAAATACAGCCAGTGGCTGATCGGTAAATCGCAGGATACGTTCTGTCCGATGGGTCCATGGGCCGTCACCAGGGACGAGTTCGACCTCGCCAATGCCGGTATCCGCTGTTTCGTAAACGAGGACCTGCGCCAGGACTCCCGGATCTCGCTGCTCATTTTCGATATCCCGACCATCATCGCCACACTGTCGCAAGGCATCACGCTCAAGCCCGGCGACATCATCGCCACTGGCACGCCCGTCGGCGTCGGCATCGGTTTCGACCCGCCCCGATATCTCAAGCCTGGCGATGTCGTGCGCATCGAGATCGACGGCATCGGTACGCTGGAGAACCGCTTCGTGGAGAGGCCGCAATGACGACCGTGACTGTCGGCCAGGTCGTCGCGGAGGTCACAGGCGAAGGTGCTGCCGTGGTGATGATCCACGGTCTTGGCGGAACCTCGAACATGTTCCAGCCGCAGATGGGGGCGCTATCGGGCTACCGCGTCATTCGGCTCGACCTGCCGGGGTCGGGCCGCTCGCCACGCCCGATCGAGCCACTCACCATCGAAGGGATGAGCGAAGCCGTGATCCGCGCCATGGCGGGCATGGGCGTTACATCGGCGCACTTCGTCGGCCATTCCATGGGCACCATCGTGTGCCAGCAGATCGCGGCGACGCAACCCGCGCTGGTCGGCTCGCTGACACTGTTCGGAGCTCTGGCCGAGCCGGCAGAAGCAACGCGGCAAGGCCTTGCCAATCGTGCGCGGCTCGCGCGCTCGGGCGGCATCGCCGACATCGCCGATCAGATCGTCGCCAACGCGATCTCGGCCCACACCAGGGAAACATCGCCCGCGGCAGCAGCTTTCGTGCGCGAATCCATCACCCGCCAGGACGCCGAATCCTATGCCCGCACCTGTGAAGCCCTGGCGAAAGCCACCGCGGTCGATGCACGCAGGATTTCGGCGCCGACCCTGCTCGTCACCGGCGACGCCGATACGGTCAATCCGCCGGGCGTCGCCCAGGCGCTTGCCGACAAGATCAAGGGAGCCGTATTCTCGTCACTGGATCGGTGCGGACACTGGGCCACGGTGGAAAGTCCGCGCGAGAGCAGCTTGAGGCTGGCCGATTTTTTGAGACGGGTTGATAGGTGAGGATTTCGCATCGGGCGTAGACTGACGCGCTCGGCAAGTTGGGAGGCTTGTTATGGCAGACGAAAGCTGGGCCGGAAACGGATCGGGAAGCACGCTCTTCACCAATGTGCGCGTGCTCGACGCATCAGGTGAATACCCTTACACCGGCGAAGTACTGGTGCAGGGCAATCGCATCAAGCAGATCACCAAGGGCTCGTCCCGCTTCGGCGCCTCCTCGTCCTCCTACAGCGGCGGCGCGCCAGGGGGTGTCACGACCATCGACGGCATGGGCGCGACGCTGATGCCGGGCATGATCGACGCGCATCTGCACCTGTCCTGGAACAACGCGCCGGGCATCGATCCCATCCAGATGATGGAGATCGAGGAGCACATGCTGGTCACCATGGAAATGGCCAAGCTGGTGCTCGATGCCGGCTTCACCGCCGGACGCGGAGCGGCTGCCGCCAAGCCACGGCTCGACGTCGTCGCCAAGAAATTCATCAACCAGGGCCGGTTTCCCGGCCCGCGTTACCTTGCGGCCGGGCCCGAGATCACGACGGTCGGCGGCCTCGGCGATTCCGCGCCCTCGCATATTCCGCATGAGGGCCTCAATCTCGGCATCGTCGTCTCCGGCCCGGAGGAGATCCGCCGCACGGTGCGCCAGCTGATCAAGTATGGCGTCGATTCGATCAAGCTCAACCTTTCCGGCGAAAGCATCACCGGCATGGGGGCGGAGGAAACCCCGATGTCCGAGGAAGAGGTGGCCATGGCCGCCTCCGAGGCACGCTGCCGCAACAAGGTGCTGTCGGCGCATGCGCGCTCTTCCGGCTCGGTCAAGCAGTGCGTCCGCCACGGCATCCAGAACATCTACCACGCATCCTTCGCCGACGAGGAAGCACTCGACATGCTCGAGGCGGTCAAGGACAAGCATTTCGTCGCGCCGGGCATCGCCTGGCTGATCAACACCGCTCGCTACGCAGAGCAATGGGGCATCAAGCCCGGCTCGCCGCTGTCGCTCGAATATGAGCGCGAGCTGGAAATGTGCATCGACACGATGAAGAAGATGCACCGGCGCGGCATTCGCGTGTGCATCGGTGGCGACTACGGCTTTGCCTGGACGCCGCAAGGCACCAACGCCAAGGACATCCAGACCTTCGTCGAGATGCTCGGCTTCTCGCCGATGGAAGCGATCCAGGCCGGCACCAAATATGGCGGCCAGATCATGGGCATGGGCGACGAGCTCGGCCTTATCAAGGAAGGCTATCTCGCCGATATCCTCTTGATCGACGGCGATCCGATTTCGGACGTGCGCATCCTCCAGGACAAGAACCGTATCCTCGCCATCATGAAGGACGGCAAATTCCACAAGGCGCCGCGTATGAACGAGCAGCGCCGGCGGCTGACCGCATGAGCATACTCGACCAGCCATCGTCCTCTTCGCTGTCGGGCGGCGGCATGACACGCCGCCAGGTCTGGGGCCTCGTCGGCCTGCTGGCCGCAGCGATCGTCGCCTGGCTGGTCTTCGCCGTCTGGCCCGCCTGGCTGAACGCGATCCTCATCTCCAAGAAGGCCTTCGTCAGCGCCATCCTCAACGGCCTGACGCTCGCAGGCCTCTATTTCCTGGTCGCCAGCGGGTTCACCCTGATCTTCGGCCTGATGCGCAACATCAACCTGGCGCACGGCTCGCTCTACCTGCTCGGCGCCTATATCGGCTACGAAGTCACCAGCCGCACCGGCTACTGGCTGCTCGGTGTCGCCGCCGGCTTCGTCGTCATGGCCATCATCGGCGTCGTCATGCAGGTTTTCGTCTTCCGCCGCCTGGAGGGCGACGACCTCCGACAGACCCTGGTCACCATCGGCATCTCGATCGTCGCCGCCGACCTGATGCTTGCGGTGTGGGCCGGCGGCACCTACCAGATCGCCACGCCGGAATGGCTCGACGGCGCCTTGACCTTGCCCGTCATCACCGCCGTGCGCTCGAACGGCGCTTCGGTTTTCCTGACCTATCCGCTTTACCGCGTGGTCGTGCTGGCGACGGCGATCGTCATCGGGGTCGGGTTGTGGCTGATGCTCAACAGGACGCGCGTCGGCATGATGATCCGCGCCGGCGTCGATGACCGCGCGATGCTGTCGGCCTCGGGCGTCAACGTGCATGCGGTGTTCGCCATCGTCTTTGCGGTCGGTGCCGGACTTGCCGGTTTCGCCGGCGTCGTCGGCGGATCGGCGCTCTCGGTCGCGCCCGGCGAGGACGTGCGCTATTTGCTGGCCTCGCTGGTCGTGGTGATCGTCGGCGGCATGGGCTCCATCACCGGCGCGGCGATCGGGGCGCTTCTCATCGGGCTGGCCGAGCAGATCGGCCTCGTCTATTTCCCGACCTATGGCGTGGTGCTCACCTTCGTCATCATGGTGGTGACGCTGGCGGTCCGGCCGCAAGGCATCATGGGGAAGGCGAGATGAGCCTGGCCACAGCCGCCGACGGCGCGGTGCCGCAGCAGAACTGGCTGGACAGGCTCGGCGCGGGCCACATCATCCTTGCCATCGCGCTCGTTCTCTATCCGCTGGTGGCGTCGGATTTCTTCCTGACGCAGATCGCCGGCTACTCGATGATCTTCGGCGTGCTGGCGCTGTCGCTGATGCTGCTGGCCGGCTATGGCGGAATGCTCAGCCTGGCGCAGATCACGGTCGCCGGCATTGCCGCCTACGCCGTCGCCATCCTCGGCAGCAACAATTCCAGCGTGCTGGGCTTCGGCTGGCCGTGGTGGATCGTCGTCCCCTTCGCGGTTGCCGCGGCGGCGGTGTCGTCGGCGCTGATCGGCTGGATATCGGTGCGCACCGAAGGCATCTACACGCTGATGATCACGCTGGCGATCGCGACGGCGACCTTCTATTTCGCCCAGCAGAACTACGCGATCTTCAACGGCCATTCCGGCTACGCCGGCATCCATGCGCCGGTCTTCTGGGGCATCGACTGGCGGGACCCGAAACCTTTCTATTACCTCTGTCTCGGCCTTGCGATGCTGTCCTACGCGGCGGTGCTCTACGGCTCCCGCTCCACCTTCGGCATGACCTTGCAGGCGATCCGCGACAACCCGCGCAGGATGCGGGCGCTGGGCTATCACGTCACCGCGCACAAGGTCTTCGCCTGGTTCCTGGCCGGCATCCTCGCCGGGCTGGCGGGCGTGCTTCTGGTCTGGTTCAACGGACGCGTCTCGCCCGGCACCATCGGTGTCGACGTGGCGATCGACATCCTGATCATTGCCGTCATCGGCGGCCTTCGCCACCCGATCGGGCCGTTCATCGGCGCGATCGTCGTCATACTGATGCAGACCTTCGCCATCGACATCGTCGGCGCCGAGCGTTTCAACACGCTGATCGGGCTGGTGTTCCTGGCGATCGTCTTCGTTTCGCCGGATGGAATTCTTGGGTTGTGGGGGAGGATCAAGCCACATCTTGCCCAGGGGTCCTTGCGCGCCGGCCCCTAGCGGCTGGCGCGGATGAACAACTGCAAACCAATCAACGGGAGGAACTGAGAATGCACAGACGTACACTTCTGGCCCT
>Ga0209758_1004279_pt1 | contig 12053 bp, 8 predicted proteins | sample AraplaMF_Col_mMF_FD_184258 | JGI IMG/M metagenome (GOLD analysis project Ga0209758, IMG submission 184258) | Arabidopsis root microbial communities from the University of North Carolina, USA - plate scrape MF_Col_mMF (SPAdes) (version 2) | ecosystem: Host-associated > Plants > Roots > Endosphere ... | reverse complement strand
GTCCTTTTCGATCTCCGTGCCTGTCTCGGTCGTCTCGGTGCGGATGAACGAACTGGCAAAGACTATGGTTGTGCCGGTTTCGCCCTTGCGGACGGCGCCGCCGAGTTCGATTGCCTGGCGAAACGTCATCCAGCGTGATGAGGCAAAGCCGCGGGCGATGGTTTCGGACCAGAGGAGCAGCACATTGATCCCGGTATAGGGTTGGCCATTGTGGCGCAGTGGCCGGCTGACCTCACTTGCCGCCTGTCCCGTCGTCCAGGGCCTGGTCCATGGCCGCACACCCTGTTCGAGATCGGCGATGATCCTGGTGGTGATGCGGCTGTAGATATCGGATCGTTGATTGGATGGTTGCCTGCTCATGTCTGAACCTCCGTTTCGAGGTCGCGGCCATCGCGACCTGCTACGGCGGTCCGAAAGCCGGGCGGCAAGTGCTGCCTGCACCCGCAGGGCCGCAACGCAGTGGAGGACGGCAAAGCCGTTGCCGGCGGCGCGAGCCTGGCAGGACCAGAGCCGGGGCAGGACGCGATGACTGCAATCTTAGTAGGAGGTTTTGACGGAGGCGGAAGTGGCAGATCAGCGAGTCGGCATCACGTCGCTCACATCGCCGATGAACCGCAGCGCAGATCGCTTGCTGGCCGGCCGCGCCAATGACCGGGCGATGTCGTCGCGCGAGGCGGTTTGGTCTTCCTCACATGAGGAGTTTGGCGTCAACGGCTATCTAGGAAATAACCGGCGGCAAATCGGCAGAATCCAATTGCATAATGGCTCCGAATGCCGCCGATGGCGCGCGCCCCATTGGACCAATCGGCTGAGCGAGTAAATCGAGAACATCTCGACACGCGTGGAATCGATGTCCGATCGGACGATTGGGGCGTTCCTCGCGCTTGCGGATCAGATCAGGATGTTGCGGTTTCCCAATCGAAGACACCTGAACCAGAGCGACGCAGGCGACGGTCGATGGGGCTATTCAAAGAGAATGAGGCTTGCCGGAGTTGGCGGCATCGCCGCCACCGTGACGCCGGCAAGCCCGGCCAGTCCTGCCATCTCAGTCAGCTCACTTTGCGTATAAGCCTGACCCGCCGGCGTGCTGGCGAGCATCTCCCAAGAGAACGACGCAGGAAAAGGCGGCGACACGCCATTTTCGTTCGGTACGAAATCCACCGCGACGATCCGACCATCCTTTGCAAGGCTCTCGACGATCTTTCGTAACAGTTTGGCACACGTCGGCAGATCGAAATGGTGCAGAAAATTCGGAAGAAGGACAAGATCATAACCCGTGCCCCATTCAACATCGAAAGCACTGCCGGCAATTGTCTGGTACCGGTCAGACACGCCGGCATTTACCGCATTCTGCCTCGAAAGCTCCAACACGGCGGTCCAGTCGACGGCGACGATCTCCGCCGATGGAAGGCCCTTCGCAATTTCGATCCCGAAAAAGCCTGGACCTGCAGCAATGTCCAAAACTTTCTTGGGATGCCTGGCCCAGCCGCAGATTTCGTCGGCCAGTATTTTGGCGCTGAGCCCCGTAAAGGAGCCCATGCCGCGTGCAAACTTCAACCAGACGGGGTTGTCCGCAGAAATGTTTGCAAGCCCAACCGAACCGCCGTTTCGCACGACCGCAGCCGGATCGCGCAGAAAATTATCGAGTATTTCGGGTGCAGCGACGAACTCAACGGCAGAGCCCATATAGGCTGGCGAATTGCGATCGAGGAACATTTTGGTCGAGGGCGTCACTCGGTACTGTCCGCTCTCCTTGGTCAGGAAACCGTGGACCACAAGGTAATCGCACAGGATGCGTATCCCACGCTCCGAGGCGCCTGTTACCGACGCCAGCAATGCTGCCGTTTTGCCCTCGCCGATATGAGTAAAGAGATCAAGCTCGATGGCCGCCCTGATCGCCGCCGTCTTGCGGCATGCAAACAGCGCATCGATCACGAGTTCGGGCGACACGACGCCAGCATGGGCGTCCTCGACGATTGTTTGCATGGGATCCCCCAGAGCCCTCGGTCGATCTTGCCTGGCACCGCCAGCCGCAGAAATTATGCGTATATCCACATATTCTACAATACTTACCGCGCTAACCTTATCGGGTGCCACGCCCTAATGGGCGAGCTGTCCTGCGGCCGGCGCGCCGTTCATGCCGACCAACATGGCTGCGTTGTCGTGCCTACACCAGTTTCCCCATGGTTGCCGGACGATACGCTTTTTCCCATCTCGATCGCTGTCAGCACCCGTCCGTCTCGGATGCATGCTCGAGACGATGTTGCGGAGCCAGAAAGCAGGTTTGATGCAACGTCGCGCTGCGGCGCGAGCAAGGTCAGGCCGATCGCTGGATTGAGTCGCCGCAAGATGCTCATGTGCGCGCGGCCGTGCACCGGGATGTTCAAGTCCCTCGGCGACAATAGCTTCGTTTGATCGAAGGGATACGGGGGTCGAGCTCGACGAGCAATGAGGGGTCAAACTAACCCTCTCGCTCGCAGTCAGTGTTCGGGCAACCCCGCTTGCCGCAGGCCCTCGGCCATTTGATCTGCCCATTGCGGTGAGGCTCGAAACACAGGCCGTGTCATATAGCGCTGGATCGTAAAGCCCGGCTCGGCTGCCAGCAGCTTTTTCGCCGCCCATCGAGCTGTGTCCTCGTCACCACTCATTGCCGACCAGGCAGACATCATCCGGTATGGCCACGTCACCTCCGGGTGTTTGTTAACTACCTCCCGGGCAATGGAGATCGCCTCGGAAAGTTTGCCTGCCAAGGCCAAGGAAAGGGCCAAGCCCATTCTCATATTGAAGGCGAGTGGATCCGCCGGACTAAGCGTCATCGCCCGCTCGAAACGCTCCCGCGCGCAATCAGGCTGGCCTCTGTAGCTCGCGACCCATCCATATCTCGCCCATCCCCAGGCATTGTTTGGATCGAGCGCCAGTGCTCTTTCGAGATAGGCCGACGCCCCCTCCTGATCGCCGCAGTGGCTCAACGCTCCCCCGGTAGCGGTCAAGGCAGTCGGATCATCGTCAATCGAGGCCGCTGCAACCTCGATGGCGCGTAATGCGCATTCGAGGTCCTTCTCTGGTTCGTCAGTCCAGATGTAGCCGAGGTTCTGGGCGTGGCACCAGGCTAGGAAAGCATGGGCTCGGCCGTACGCAGGATCGATCTCGATTGCGTCCTGAAGCAGCGGGATTGCCCGCTTGATAGCATCCTTATTCTGACCCCAGAGGTACGGGTAAGCCCGCATGACGAGGTCGTAGGCGCGCAGACTGCTGGGCGGTTTGCGCATCGCGAGCTCGATTTCCGCGCTGCGAATGGCTGGATGGACTGCGCCGGCGACCTGCGCCGCGATTCTGTCCTGGAACTCGAAGATGTCCTGGGTCGCGCCCTCATAGCGCTCGGACCAAAGCTGGGTCCGCATCTCGGCTTCAACAAGTTGGACCGAAATACGCAACCGATCCCCTCCCCGTCGGACGGTACCTTCGACCACGTAGGTCACGCCAAGTTCCCTGCCGACACTACGCACGTCGACGAAGCGACCCTTGTACGTGAACGCTGACTGGCGCGCGATCACGAAGAAATTTCGTACTCGGGAGAGAGCGGCGGTGATTTCCTCCACGACGCCGTCCACGAAATATTCATCGCTCTGGCCGCTGAGATTGTCGAAGGGCATCACCACGATCGATGGTTGGTCCTTACCAAAGCGGGCCGAAAACGATCGCACCGACCCTGCCTCATTCCCTTCACCGTTGTCTTCGGGCCAATCCACTCGAAAGACAGAAACTGGCTTGGGGATATTTTTCAGGACGCGCTCTCCAAGGCTGGTGAGTGTGAACAGCACCTTGCCGTCGAGATGCTCGCGCACCGACCCGGAAATGCATATGCCTGAGGGAGCGGCAATCTCCTGCAGGCGCGCCGCGATGTTCACGCCGTCGCCAAGAAGATCATCGCCAGACACGATCACGTCGCCAAGATTAATACCGATGCGAAATTCCAGGCGGCGATCCTGTGGAAAGTCGTTTGAGCGGCTGAGAAGGCTGCGCTGCATTTCGACCGAGCACCGGACGGCCTGAACCGCACTTGGAAACTCCGCGACAAGGCCATCACCCGCGCTGCCGAAGATACGACCGCCATGCTCGAGCACCAGTGCCGCTATCTGATCGTGGCAAAGGGTGAGTTCACGAACGGTGGTCTCCTCATCAAGCGCCGTAAGGCGGCTGAAGCCCACGACGTCAGTGGAGAGAATGGCTGCAAGCTTTCGATTCACAGCACCGCTCCATCTGGTGGCTGTCTATCCGCACTCAGTGCACTGCCTCAACCTTACATCTGACAAAGGTCAAATTCCACCGCGAGACCTGAATGGCGCCAACAATTCCGGCCGCCGCCTTGACGAAGACGCTTGACGGCCGCATCGGGCTGTCGCTTATCACTAGTTGAGATTGACTCGACTTTGAGTAGTGCGCGTGCGCAAGTCAAGTGTTCAGATCCGAACGCAAGGCTTTCATGAAAGAGGTTCAGCCGGTTCTACAGAACCCCTTCGAAACCTTCAATCCGCTGATCCGGGTCGATCGTTATCTCTTCGAGACGGCCCGCAATTTAACATGGTCGGTCTTTTCACCTAAATCGAGACTGGTATTTGCGTTGCGTAATTCGCAGCCTTTAGCGGCGGCCTGCGAAATTATGGCGCCTACAGCAACACTTCTTTGACGCTGCTTTGACGGTAGGGCGCTACGACCGGTTTGCGAAGTTACGCAGAGGGATTTCAGCCGGTTATGCTTCAGTTCGATTATCGCAAAAGCATCGATCTTCCTTTCGGAATCCCGATTTCCCTTCCCGGTTGCTTGCCAGGCGCCGCAGGTATGGCAGACTGGTCTCTGGATGCCAGGTCTTCGACCTGCCAAACGAGCGCATCGGAGGCAACGGGGGCGGGGCCGGTGGATCGCATGAACAAGGGGCACGATCCGTTTCGGATGTTCCTGCTCGGGCCTTTTGCCCTTGTGGATGCTGAAGGGCGGTCGGTTACTCCGAAATCCAAAAAAGCCCAGGCTCTTCTGGCGATGCTTGCACTGTCCGCCCGGGGCTCGCGCTCGAGAATCTGGCTTCGGGACAAGTTGTGGAGTGATCGCTCCGACGACCAGGCGGCAGCCAGTCTGCGCCAGGCCCTTTTGGACATTCATAAGACTCTCGGGCCTGCACGTGATCTCTTGATTGCGGATAAGAATACCGTTTGGCTGGATATGGACCGACTGGTGCTTGATACCGAACTGGTGGTTCGGACAAACCGGTCCGCGGATCAAATCACCGACGAGTTGCTCGAAGGTATAGACATCCGCGATCCGGAATTCGAGGACTGGTTAACGCTTGAACGGCAAAACTGGTATAGCCGGCTCAATGTCGGACAGGTCCACGACGTCTTCGAGCCGCGACAGCAGCCGAGCCGCGATATCGCCAAACATTCCGCCCTGCTACCTCTGACGGGTGCCCCGGATGTGCCAAGACAAGGCAAACCCGTGGAAATCGCCGGCAGCAACCCATATCGGCGGCCGGCAGACGGTGACTGGCAATGGGTCATGGTCCTTCAGCCCCCGATCGTGGTGGGTGTTGGAGAGGGCGGACAAATTGCTGCGACCCGGTTCCAGAATCTCATTGCAAAAGCCATCACCGATGGGCTGGCCATTGGCGTCAGCGACCTCTCCTTCGCTTTGCCGGATATTGAAGAGAGCGAACAGCGGATCAGCCTTCCGATATGCCTACAGCTTCGCCTCACGTTTGACGGTGACATGGTGATGATCGAACTGGTGATGAAGCACCTGATCAACAACCGCATTCATTGGCTGAGCAGTCAGGCAATCAACCGCACGCAGTTCGAGCGGGGCGAGTTCGGCACCGCCGCTGCGCTGATCAGCCAGGCCGTCGATCAACTGGCCTATTTCCTGGAGACCCAGGCAAACGACCGTCGATTGTCGCAAGACGGCCTCCTGATCGACGCCGTCAATGCGATCTTTCGGCTGTCGCGCAGCGATCTGGATAATGCCGAGCGGCGCCTGGAAGAACAGATCCAGTATCAGCCGCGGTCATCGACTTTTGCCTGGCTGTCATTCATCCGGACTTTCCAGGTTGGCCAACGTTTCAACGCGCTTGACGCGCATCTGATCGAGGAAGCTCAGGCATATGCGCGCAAAGCGCTGGAACTCGACCCGCAGAATTCCGTGTCGCTCGCGCTCGTCGGCCACGTCCATTCGTTCCTGTTCGGCGAATACGACTATGCGGCCAACCTGTTCGAAAAATCGATCCGCCTGAATCCGGCCCTGCCGCTCAGTTGGGACCTCTACGCGATGCTGCACTGCTATGCAGGCCAGCCCGACAAGGCGGTGGCCATGGCGCGTTGGGTACAAGAGCTCGGCGTCTACAGTCCGCATAAATATTACTTCGATACGACCAAATGCATTGCGGCAGCGCTTGCGGGCGATCATGCCGCAGCCATAGCTGCAGGCGAAGAAGCCCTGCGGGCACGGCCGAACTTCAACAGTCTGCTGCGCTATCTTGCCTCCAGTCACGCCCATTCCAACAATCTCGGCGGCGCGCGGTATTACCTGCAGCGTCTTGAGGCGGTCGAGGGCGGCTTCTCCATCAACGCCTTCCGCGGCAGCGGCTATCCGCTGCTCGACACAGGCGGCGGCCAGATCTTGATCGACGGCCTGCTCAAGGCCGGCGCCAAGCTGCGCTGAACTCCGGACAAATCTTCACATCATCGCGCAAGGAGGCTCCAATGGAAGCGGACACTACTGAGGAATCGCAATCGAAAATTGTTTCATTTCTAAACAGTTATAAATTCAGGATTGAGCCGGATACGGTCCTTCCATGCGAACCCAGGGACGATGCCGGTGCTGATCCTCTCGCCGGTGCATCACCGGCTGCACCTGATGAAGCCCCCGAAGCTGTGCTTTTCCTCGGCACGGATGACGATGGATCGCCCCTGCCCGGGCCCATGATGGCGACGATGGCCGTAGCCTCGGTCCTCAACAAGAGCGTCGCAAACAAGTCGGTGCTCAACAAGGCGTCGCTGAACAAAAACAAGAACAAAAATAAGAATAAGAACAAGAACAAGTCGACGATGGACGGCGGCAGCCTCGGCGTGTCGCAGCTTATTCCCTCCTTCGAGCTGCGCAGGCTGCACCAGCAACCATCACGCAACGCCTATACCGCGGCTCGGCGCTTCACCTGGGAAATGCTGGATATACTTCCGCCGCCAGGCCCCGATTATACCCGCCTCGAAACGACGGTGCTGCTCTCTATGCAACGCCGCGACCGCGAACGCGTGCGACGCCTGCCCGATATCCAAATCGAGTCGACGATCTCCGTGGGGGAATTCACCCGCGCATTGCATATCGAGGATCTCGGCGGTTTCGAGCAGACGGAAGGCCTTTTCCAGGCGATCCTGACGGCCTGCGAATATGTCGGACTGATCTACAAGAGCCAGTTCAACCGGCTGCGGCCAAACCAGTTCGAGCCGATGCTGCGGCCGTTGCTGGCCGTGCCGGTCCACGAGTCCTATCCCAGCAACCATTCGTTCCAGTGCTTTTCGATCGCCTTTGCGTTCTCGACGATCCTGCCGGAACATCCGGCCACCGACGAGCTTGCCCGCATCGCCCAGAACGTCGCCGAAAATCGCGAATGGGCCGGCCTGCACTATCCGAGCGATACGCAGGCAGGGCGAGATCTCGCCCGGCGTTTCGCTCCCTACCTCCACGACGCGTTCGGTCCTCTGTTCCAGGCCGTACACGACGAATGGGTCTGAAATCGCCAGTTACACAATAGGGATCATGAACATGACGGATCAAACACAAATGCCTGAGCCCGCACCGATCAACTACTATTATCTCTGGCACCTGACTGCCCTTGGCGTGGTCGACGCGGAATATGGATCGGCTCCGCCTGCTCCACCGGCGCTCGATGCGAGCGCTGTACGCGCGCTCCCCGACCCCCTCATCACCGGCACGGTCTGGGATGCTATCGCTTCCGCCGGCCCGTTGCGACCCGCGCGGGTCGCGCTGATCGATGTCGGCGTATCTCCGGATCATCCCAATCTGGCAACCCGGCTTGACCGCGAGGCGTCAATCGATTTGACGACCCATCGTTACGGCGCGCGTGTACTCGAAATACTCGATACGACGACGTCGTTTGACCGCGAGGAAAGACATGCCTTCTTTGCCGGGCTCGACATCGCTCCGCTCGGCAATATCGGCCTTTCGAATGACGACCGGGACTATCTCAGTGACCTGGTTGCCGAATATGCCACTTCGGAGGGTGTTCTCCGGCGGCTCTACAATCCGGAATCGCTGTTTGCGTCGCATGGTACCTGCTGTGCAGGGCTGATCGTCGGCGAACCCGCCGTTGTTGCGGAAGAAGGCACGCCAAGCCTTCCGCCGGAAGGAGCCTTCTACGGTGATAGTGACGAGCTGCGCACCAGCGGCAATCGCAATGTCATCCCCTATTTCGGCGTTGATCCTTTCTCAAGGCTCATCTCGATCAGAACGTCCTTCGAAGACGATGTCAGGCAGTTCATTGCGGCCTTCCTTTATGCCTATCTTCAGAAAGCAGATGTGATCGTCTTGCCGCGCGGTCTGCCTGACCCGAAACGCAGCATCGTCGATCCGAAGAACGAGCTGAAGGCCGACCTGGAATTATGGAAAAACCAGGATGCCGCCAATCTCTTCGCGCGCATTGCCCTTGCTGATCAAGGTGGACCTGAACTGGAGCCGAAGGTTGCGCAGAAAGGCTCCAATCCGGATCGTCCGTGGCATGTCCTCAAGCAACTCATCCTCGCCATCAGCCGGCACATCCCGATCGTCTGCGCCGCAGGAAACAGTGGCGAGAGCCAGCTGATCTATCCAGCAAGTCTTGCCGCCGACAACAACGGCGTCATTGCAGTTGGGGCCGTTACCGTCGAAGGTTTCCGTTCGGGCTACAGCAATTACGGCGAAGGATTGACGTTAGTCTCCCCCTCCGACGACGGGGAGGTCTTCAACAGGCATCAGTTGCGCCTCGACCGGCTTTCTCCATTTGCCGCGCAGCACGACTACAGCGCTTTTCGAACACGGGAATACTACTATTCGCACTTCTCGCTGCTGACGACGGACCTGTCGGGGATTTTCGGCTATAATCAGGGCTCCGATCCGTGGTCGGCCATCGTGCCGTTCGGAACCAATCCGGGCATCGGAGGCGGATACTACACTCCCTTCGGGGGCACATCAGGCGCGTCGGCGCAGGTGGGCGGGTTATGCGCCCTGATACAGCGGGCTTACAAAAGCCGCCACAATGCCGGTGACCGCCTCTCGGGGCCTCAAGTGAAATCGATTCTGAAAGCTGCGTCCCGCCTGGACGCCATTGTCGCGCCCGGCACGAGGAAATTGACGGCGGATTGTATGAACGCCGAGAGCGAGGATGCCGTCGAGATGGCCTATTTCTTCGGGTCGGGCCTGCCGAATGCGCGGGCAGCGGTGCAGGCGGCTCTGGCGATCTGACCCCGCGGCTGCGTTATCCAGAATTCCAAGCCTCCTCGATCGAGGAGGCTTTTTCTTTGTTTACGTCATTTTTACGGATTTTTAACGCGGAACTGGCGGGCGAATGACGCCCTCGGGGGATAGTGCCTCTCAACAGACGACGCACAACGTTCCGATGACGGACGACGTCGTCTCGAACTCCGGCATTTTTGCCCGAGATGCAATCTTGATCCGCCCGAAGACAAACTCACGGAGGCTGCCGATGTCCGCGACCCGCATACAACAATTGGCAGATGAGGCGCGCCTCCTGCTCAAGCGCAATCCCCTGATGGCAAGTACCGTCTCCCTGCAGCGCGTAGCAACACGCAACCTTTTGAAGCGACGCTTCCAATATGGCCGCACGCTTGCGGCGGCTTCGAAGCTCGCCGGTTGTTCGGCTGGGGTAGAGGCATTGTCAGGTTATTTCCCCGACCTTGCAGATGGCGGATACACGCGCCTGCCGGAGCTTCCGCCAGCGGTTGCCGGACCGGTCGGCGCCGACCCTTACCGTTCATCCGTACTTGCAGCCTGGATGGGTGCGCTCGCGCGCAGTCTGGAATGGCAGGCAGCCCGCCCCGATGTGCAGGTCGTCGGCCGCTATCTGCAGCCGGATCTGATCGCATCGGATCTTGAACTCGAACGTCAGCCAGCGTGCCGGCTCTCTTGCGGCATCGGCCTTGTGCACATCGAAAGTCCGGCGCGAAGCCGTATCATGCAAGCCCTCCTGCGCCAATGCATGCCGGACTATCCCCGGCCCGGCTGCCCGATCACCGACGACGCGGAACTGGATCGCATCGCCGACCATCTGGAGAAGGCCTTCGCATTAATCGCGGACTTGGACGAGTACGGCCATCAGCGTCTGATCGCCGGCCTGCACACGCTTTACGTTGGTGTCCGGCGCGAACCGCAGTGCTCCTTTTCGAGTTCGAACGAATTGCCGGGCAGCGCGCTCATCGTCCTTTCCAGAGAGAGATTGCGCGCCGGCGATCATGCCGCGACAGCGGCCCAATTGCTTCATGAGGCGGGGAATATCCTGCTCGGGTTTTATACGACCTCGGCGGCGGCATCCCTGCCTGGCGAGTTCCAATATGTTTCCCCATACAAGAAGGACCTACAGACGCTCGAGAGCATCCTGCATACGGCCTACACCATTCCCTGGGAATGCGCCTTGCGCATGGCATGCCTATCCACCGAGACGGATGCTGAGCGCCGCGCCTGGAAGACGGCATTCATAATTGCCTATGCCGCGCGGCAAGTCCCGCTCATCGACATCGCTCGGAAAGGTATCGAACGTCTCGGCGGCGATGTCCTCCTCGACCTCCCAGACATCGCCGCCATTCCTTCCTGGAGCAGTCGCATCTTGTTCCTCGTGAGCCAGTTGCTTGCCGAAGAACCCATTGCGCACCGCCAGGCGCATCTGGCCGAGTGCCAGCGAGTTCTCGATCGCCAAGCCTGGGATATCGGACAGATGCTGCTGCGCGGCAAGGAGCCGATCGATCCTCGGATGGGCCGGCGGGAGATTGATGACAGCGGCGACAATGTCAGCCTCTGGTACGACGGCAAATTCCACGTGATTGCGAAGACCCCCGACCATGCGATGGGCGAGGATTACGGACACTACGCCGCGACGATCCGCCAAGTTGCGTCCAGCGAGATGGAGGCGATCTGATGGTCAATTATCGGTCTAGACGATTGTCAGCGGCAATCCGTGCGCCCGTCGACTTCCCGAACTTTTTCGCCCACAGCCTGGGGTGGGGCGGCAGAGGGGCTCTGTTCACCGGCAATAGTGTCGATCTTGCCGAGGAACGGAGCCCCAATGTTACCAGGCCTGCGTTCGGCGTCTCGTTGGAGCGTTCCAATGTGCCGGATGAGGACGAATATGTCTCCGCCGCAATGGATCACGACGACGCCTTCCTGACGCCTCTTCGCCATCGTCAACGCGACTTCGCAGGTTTTCGCGAAATCGACTTCGTCATTATTGGATGCGGCGGCTTGGGCTCGCAGATTGCCATCCAGCTTGCGGCCCACGGCGCGCGCCATTTCTTTCTCGTGGATGCGGATCATATCGACGAGAACAACTTGAACCATGTGCCATGGGCGAGCGAAGCTGATCTCGGCCGGCTGAAGACGGACAAGCTGGCGACCTGTCTGGCCGCGTGTTTCTCGGCCAATGTCTTCGCGCTGCCGGAATTTGCGGAAGGGGCCGCAGCGCTCCGACTAATTGCAGATTACGCCCACAATCCGTTCGTCGTTCTTGCCGGCGACGATTCTCATCCGGCCCAAGAGTTCCTGACGGCCTGCCACGCATCGAAAGCCGGCCTGCCGCCCTATCTGCATGTCGGCCGCTCCCAAGCACATGGCATGGCAGGTCCCTCGGTCGCAGTGCATGAGGACGCATCTCCCCTCTGCCATTGCGCCGAGGTCACAACCGACGACGGCTTTCTCGCTCCACCGGCCGCTGCCGAGAACGCATTTATCGCCGGCCTTGCCGTGTCGCGGATTGCCCAAAAATGCCTTTCGAGACACTCGGC